>Ga0268299_1003960_pt1 | contig 12486 bp, 15 predicted proteins | sample NOBtaG_FD_193484 | JGI IMG/M metagenome (GOLD analysis project Ga0268299, IMG submission 193484) | Activated sludge microbial communities from bioreactor in Nijmegen, Gelderland, Netherland - NOB reactor | ecosystem: Engineered > Bioreactor > Aerobic > Activated sludge | place: Netherlands...
GTTCGATCCGCAAGTGATATACGCTTGCGCGTTTGGGAGCGCGGCGCGGGGCTGACGAAAGCGTGCGGCACGGGTGCGTGCGCGGCGGTCGTTGCTGGGCATCGGCAAGGGCGCAACGGGCGTTCCGTTGAGGTTCTGGTGGATGGCGGCGCGCTGCACATCGATTGGCGCGCTGGCGACGATCGTGTCCTGATGACTGGGCCTATCGTGCTGGAGGGCGAGGGCGAAGTTGGTTTGCGTGAGGGCTCATGAGCGGCAACGATGAAATTCCGCCGGAGGTTCGTCCGCTGACCTTTGCGGCGAACGAATTGCTGCTCGATCTGATTTATTCGGCGCAGTCCTACATCAAGAACATCGATCTTGAGAGCTTGTTGATCGTACTTTGCGTGAACGACGCCACGATGCGCCCGTTCGTGCTCGATCCAACGCTCGACCCGGCGATCATGCGCGCGGCGCATCCCCCCGAAGAAATCCGGGGCGCCATTTCACGGCGCATGATTGCCGACAAGACTGGCTTGCCGCGCGAAACGGTGCGTCGCAAGACGCAGGTCCTTGCCGATCTGGGCTATCTGACAATCGACGCGGACGACCGTGTCCGCGTTCCGATGCGCTTGGGCGAGGCTGACGCGCAGAACCCCGCTTTCGAGGCGCGCAAGGCGGTGCAACGCTATCTGGAGCGCCTGCGGGCCTTTGGGGTGAGCGAGCGCTAGATATCCTGGAAGTAAGGCTCGACGGTTCCGTTGAGCTTGATCGTCATTGGGTTGCCGCGCCGGTCGCGCGCGGCGCCGGCGGCGACGCGGATCCAGCCTTCGCTGACGCAGTATTCCTCGACGTTGGTCTTCTCGGCGCCGTTGAAGCGGATGCCCACGCCGCGCGCGAGCAGGGCCGCGTCATGGTGCGGGCTCTTGGGATCGTTGGAGAGGCGGTCGGGAGGCGTATCGGACATGGGGCCGCCTCTTACCCGCGCCGCGCGCGATTTCCAACCTCGCGCGCAAACGTTTACCCTGGGCGCAACGGGAGAGAGAGATTTGCCGGTCACGCTCAACATAAATGGCGGCGCGCGCGTCATCGATGCGCCGCCGGAGGAGAACCTGCTCGACGTGCTGCGTGGGCGCTTGGGCTTGATGGGCGCGCGCTTCGGCTGTGGCGCGGGCCAGTGCGGCGCCTGCGCGGTGCTGATCGACGGTGAAGACAAAGCCGCCTGCCAATTCGAGATCGGCAATCTTGCGGGCAAGCAGATCACCACGATCGAAGGCGTCGGCACGCCGGAGCGCCCGCATCCGCTGCAGACCGCGTTCCTCGAATTGCAGGCGGGCCAGTGCGGCTATTGCCTCTCGGGGCTCATTGTCGGCGCCAAAGCGCTGCTCGACCGCAACCCCGATCCGTCGCGCAAGGAGATTGGCGAAGCGCTTGCGTGGCATCTCTGCCGCTGCGGCGTGCATACGCGCGTGATGGACGCTGTGGCGCTCGCCGCAAAGCGCATGCGGGAGGCGCGGTCATGAGCACGCTCCCTGCAACGCTTGCGGCCAATCCGCGCCTCGATCGTTGGGTGTCGTTCCTCCCGAACGGCCGCGTGCGCATCGCGACGGGCAAGGTCGAATACGGCCAAGGCGCGATGACCGCAATCGCGCAGATCGGCGCTGAAGAGCTCGACGTGACGATGGCGCAAGTGAGCGCCGAAGAACCTTCGACGCTCGGCCCGAATGAAGGCCTCACCGTCGGCTCCATGTCGGTTGAAATGTCGGGCGCATCGGTGCGGCAAGCGTGCGCCGAAGTGCGCGCGCTGATCCTTGCCGCCGCCGCTGCGAAACTGAAGTGCAGCGCCGACGCGCTCACCGTGGGTGACGGCGCGATCCTGCGCGATGGCAAGCCGACCGGCGAAACCTATTGGACGCTCGCCGCCGCCGTCGATCTTGCGCGCGACGCGGATGGCGAGCGCGCCGCGCCCAAACCGGCGAGCACTTACACGCTCGTCGGACAAGAAGCCGCGCGCGTCGATCTGCCGGCCAAAGTGTTCGGCGGCGCGTTCATCCATGACATCGCGCTGCCCGGCATGCTGCATGCCCGCGTGCTGCGCCAGCCATCGCCCGGCGCGAAACTGAAAGCGCTCGACGAAGCCGCAATCAAACGCGCAGCGAAGGGCGATGTCGCGATCTGGCGCAACCAGGATTTCGTCGCGTTCCTCAGCGCCGACGAAGCAGCCGCCCGCCGCGCACACGAAGCAGCGCTCCAGCGCGCGGAGTGGGAAGGCGGGCGCACAATTCCTGCTGGCGTCTCGGAAGCAGCGTCTTTGCGTGACGCGGAGAGCGAGCAGTTCGACACGGGCGCGCCGAAAGCCGAGCCCTCAAACCGCCGCCGCATCACCGCGCGCTACTCCAAGCCCTACATCGCGCACGGCTCGATGGGCCCAAGCTGCGGCATCGCGCAGTTCAAAGACGGGCGCCTCACGATGTGGGTGCACAGCCAAGGCGTCTTCCCGATCCGCGGCACGATCGCGCGCGGCCTCGGCGTCGATGAAACGCTCATCGACGTTCGCCATGAGCAAGGCCCGGGAAATTACGGCCACAACGGCTCCGACGATGCGGCGTTCGACGCTGCCGTGCTCGCGATGGCGCATCCGGGCGCGCCGATCCGTGTGCTCTGGCCGCGCGAAGACGAATTCGCGCACGCGCCGGTCGGCACAGCGATGGATATCGAACTCACCGCCGAACTCGATGAGCAGGGCCGCATCGCGGACTACACCGCCGAGATTTGGAGCGGGCGCCACACCAATCGCGGCCGCGCGCTCGCCGAACGCGCGCTGCCGCCCGCGCCGCCGTCACCTCCGCCGCCCGCGCCGATCGGCGTCGCAGGCGGCGGCATGATGCGGTTCTCCGGCGCGCTCCTCAACGCGCGCCCGAGCTACGACATCGGCCCAAGCCGGGTGATCGAACATGAAGTGACGCGCACGCCGGTGCGCACGTCATCGCTGCGCGGTCTCGGCGGCCCGCCGAACGAATACGCCGGCGAATGCTTCATGGACGAACTCGCCGACGCTGCCGGCGAAGATCCGCTCGCGTTCCGCCTCAATATGCTGAGCGATCCGCGCAGCCGACGCGTGCTGATGCGCGCCGCGGAACTTGCGGAGTGGCCCAAGCGCGGCGAGCGCGGGACAGGGCAGGGCCTCGGGCTTTCTTTCTGTATCCACCGCAATCGCGGCGCCTACGTTGCTTGCGTCGCGGCCGTGACGGTTGAGACCGAGATCAAGCTCGACAAGATCTGGTGCGTCGCCGATGCGGGCCTGATCGTGAATCCGGACGGCGCGAAGAACCAGATCGAGGGCGGCATCATCATGGCCGCGAGTTGGCTGCTGAAAGAGCAAGTCAAACTCGGCGGCCACGGCATCGAGAGTACGACGTGGGACGATTACCCGATCCTGCGCTTCGATGAGATTCCCGAACTCGTCGTTGAGCTCATCCCCGCGCAGGACAAGCCGCCGATGGGGGTTGGTGAGATCTCGTCTGGCCCCGCAATGGCCGCGATCGGCAACGCCGTCGCCCACGCCCTTGGCGCGCGGATACGGGAATTGCCGATGACGCGCGAGCGGGTCGCGGCGGCGTTGTTAGCTTAAGCGTTCTCAGCCTTGCGCATGTAGATGCTCTGCTTCGGCACAGCCATCACGCGTTCGACCATCGGAATGAACGCGTCGAGCGGCATCGTATCGTAGCCGGGCAGGAACGCGTTTTGGTCGTGCCGGTGGCAGAAGCGCGCCGTGTATTCGAAATGCGGATGGCCGCGGAATTGCTCGCGCATGTCGCGGTCAAGGCCGAGGTGATGGAAGAAGTAATAGCCCTGGAAGATGCCGTGGTTTTGCAGCATCCACCAATTGGCTTCGCTCACGTAGGGCTTGAGGATCGTCGCCGCGAGCTCGGCGTGGTTGGCGGACGCGAGCGTATCGCCAATGTCGTGCAGCAGCGCGCAGACGACATATTCCTCATCCATCCCGTCGCGATGCGCGAGCGTCGCCGATTGGAGCGAGTGCTCAAGCCGATCGACGGCGAAGCCGCCGAAGTCACCGTCGAGCAACTTCAGGTGCTCGATCACGCGCTTGGCGCGGCCCTTGTTGAATTCGGCTGACTGGCCGCCGATGATCATCCAATCTTCTTTGGTGCCATCCTGCATCGCGGTGAATTTCGCGCGGGGGCCTTGAGCGCCGTCAGCAGCCATCGGGAGTCTCCTCTTGTTGAGCCAGTTTCGCTCCCTCCTGACGGCCGCGTCAATCGCGCTCACCGCCTGCGCAACGACCTCGGCTGGCCCGGATACGGAAGCGTTGCGGGGCTGCTGGATCGAGCGGCGGGGCGCCGACACGCTCACGATGCGGTGGTTTCCGACCTCCGGGGAGCCCTCGGCCTGGACCGGAAACATGCTGCTCTACACCCCTGGCCAGGAGCCGGACGCGAGCGTCTACGAGATCGTTCCGGCGGCGGGCGAGCGCGAGCAATGGGGCTGGGCCATGTGCCCGCCGGAAGAGCCGACCAACCCGCCGTGCCTCGCGGCCTATTTCGGCCGGGGCGATCCGGTGGCGGGGGCTTGGTTCGAAATCGCCGCTGCGCCCGAGACGCTCGCCATCCGGTACGTCACCGAGGGCGGGGAGGGCTTCACGCTCTTCAATGGCCAGCGGGACGGTTGCGACTAGAGCCTTGCAGGCCCTACATCCCCCGCGATGCCCGGCAAGACCCTCTACGACAAGATTTGGGACCAGCACGTCGTCGCCCAGGAGGCGGACGGCTCGGCGCTCCTCTATATCGACCTCCACCTCATCCACGAGGTCACGACCCCGCAGGCGTTCGCGGGTCTAAAAGCAGGTAAGCGCAAGGTCCGCCGGCCGGACCTGACGCTCGCCGTCGCCGATCACAACACGCCGACGGAGAACCAAGCCGCGGGCCTCGCTGGCGTTAAAGATCCAGAAGCGCGCCTCCAATTGGAGACGCTGACGAAGAACGTCGCCGAGCACGAGATCGAGTTCTTCCCGATGGGCGATATCCGCAACGGGATCGTCCACGTCATCGGCCCCGAGCAGGGCCGCACGCAGCCGGGCCTCACGATCGTTTGCGGCGATAGCCATACGTCGACGCACGGCGCATTCGGCGCGCTCGCGCACGGCATCGGCACCAGCGAAGTCGAGCACGTGCTCGCCACACAAACGCTCCGCACGCGCAAATCGAAGAACATGCTCGTGCGCTTCGAAGGCAAGTTGCCCGCAGGCGTCGGCGCCAAGGACATGGTGCTTGCGCTCATCGGCAAGATCGGCGCGAGCGGCGGGCAGGGTTACGTCATCGAGTATGCGGGCGAAGCGATCCGCAACCTCTCGATGGAAGGGCGGATGACGATCTGCAACATGTCGATCGAAGGCGGCGCGCGCGCCGGCCTCGTCGCGCCTGACGAAAAGACCTTCGCCTATCTGATGGGCAAACCCTCGGCGCCCAAAGGCGGCGCGTGGCAAGAAGCGCTGCTCACCTGGAAAACGCTGCACTCGGACGCCGACGCGCACTGGGACGCCGTGGTCGACATCAATTGTGCCGAGATCGCGCCGACGCTGACCTGGGGCACGAGCCCCGACCAAGTCGCACCGATTACGGGCGCAGCCCCCGATCCGGCCGATCTCGATGACGCGATCCGCGCCGACACGATGCGCCGCGCGCTCGCGTACATGGGTCTCGAGCCCGGCCAATCGCTCGAAGGCGTGCCGGTGCAGCGCGTGTTCATCGGCTCGTGCACCAATTCGCGGATCGAAGATCTCCGCGCCGTCGCGGAGATCGTGAAGGGCAAGCACGTCGCTGAGGGCGTGCGCGCGATGATCGTGCCGGGCTCCGGTTTGGTGCGTTACCAGGCCGAAGAGGAAGGCCTCGACGTCATCTTCACCGACGCCGGCTTCGAATGGCGCGAGCCGGGTTGCTCCATGTGCCTCGGCATGAACCCGGACATCGCAGCGCCGGGCGAACGCGTCGCGTCGACGTCGAACCGCAATTTCGAAGGCCGCCAAGGCCGCGGCGCCCGCACGCACCTGATGAGCCCCGCGATGGCCGCGGCGGCGGCGCTCACCGGCACGCTCGCGGATGTGAGAAAGCTCGCGTCATGATCACCGGCCTCGATCACGTCGTCCTGCTCGTGAAGGACATCGACCAAGCGACGGCGCAATATGAAACGCTGTTCGCGCGCGCGCCCTCGTGGCGTGCGGCGCATGACGGCGCGGAGAACGTGTTCTTCACGCTCGGCAACACCAGCCTTGAGCTGATCGCGCCTGGCAAAGGCGACCGCGCCGAAGCGCTCGCCAAGCAGATCGAGGATGAAGGCGAGGGGCTGAAGAGCATCGTCTTCGCGGTCTCCAACATCGCCGAGATGCATCGCCGCGCGCGGCGGCTGGGGCTTGAGCCGGAGGATGTCGCGCTGCGCGAAAGCAAGGATGAAGCGCGCGGCGAGACGCGCGTTTGGAAAAGCTTCCGCATCGCGCGCGAGAAAACGCACGGGCCACGATTGTTCTTCATCGAGCACGATCGCCCGTTCGCGCCATCGCCCGAAACCGCGCCCGGTTCGGTGTTTGCGATCGACCACGCCGTCGTCTCCACGCCCGCGCCCGATCGCGCCGCTGCGCTGTATGGCGCGCGCCTCGGGCTCGATATGGCGCTCGATCGCACCAACCCCGACTGGGGCTCGCGGCTCATGTTCTTCCGCTGCGGCGACATGATCATGGAGATCGCGCACAATCTGAAGAATGGCGCCGGCGACGGGCCGGATAGCGTTTACGGCCTCACCTGGCGCGTCGCCGATGCGGACGCTGCGCAAGCGCGCATGAAAGCCGCGGGCTTCAACGTCTCGGACGTGCGCGTGGGCCGCAAACCCGGCACCAAGGTCTTCACCGTGCGCGACAAAACGTGCGGCGTGCCCACGCTGATGCTGCAACCATCGCCAGCATTGAATGAAGAGGGGCGCGACTGATGGATCCGTTCAAGGAAATCACCGCGGTCGCAGCGCCCCTGCCGATCGCCAACATCGACACTGACCAGATCATCCCGAAGCAGTTTCTGGCGACGGTCGAGCGCACGGGGCTGGCGAAGGGCCTGTTCTACGACATGCGCTTCGACAAGGACGGCGGCTTCATCGAAGACTTCGTGCTGCACCGCCCCGAATACCAAGGCGCGCAAATCCTGATCGCTGGCCCGAACTTCGGCTGCGGATCCTCGCGCGAGCATGCGCCCTGGGCGCTTGCGGATTTCGGCATCCGCTGCGTAATCGCGTCGAGTTTCGCGGATATTTTTTACAACAATTGCTTCAACAACGGCATTCTTCCGCTCGTGCTGGAGCAGGGCGATGTGGAGCGGCTGACGGACGAGGCGCGCGGGGCGAACCACCGCTTCCACGTCGATCTCGCCAAGCAAGTCGTCGTCTCGCCCTCGGGCGCGGAATATCGCTTCGAGATCGAGCCGGGCCGCAAGCAAAAGCTCTACGAGGGGCTCGACGATATCGGCCTCACGCTGAAGCGCGACGCCGACATTTCCGCCTTCGAAGACAAGCGCCGTATCGGCGCGCCGTGGCGGCGCTGACATGCGTGCAATTCTCCTGACCTGTCTGCTGCCGGCGCTCGTTGCGTGCACCGAGGAGCCGGACGTGAGCGCAGCGCAGCATCTCGGTTGCGCGGTGAGCTACGGTTTGCAGCGCGAGATCGCGCTCGCGCGTGCGCCGGCCCCTGAGGTCGTCGCTGAGCTTCAGACGCGCGCCGACCGCGCGGCGGCGGCTTACCGCGCAGCCAACGATCCGGCGCCTGAGGGGCCGGAAGCCGTCCTCGCCCGCCGCTTGGACGAGTATCGGCGCGGCGGCTTTCACGAACTGCAAGTCGTCACCGAGGTGCGATCTTGCGACACGCTCTACGATTACGAATCCACGACATAGGACGCATGAGGCGCACGCCATGATAATTCTCGCGGGCACGGTCCGCATCCAGCCGGGCATGCGCGCCAAAGCGATCCCGCACATCCAAACCATGGTCGCCGCCTCGCGCGCCGAAGCTGGCTGCACCGCGTTCGATTTCTCGATCGACATTTTCGACGATCACCTCGTGCGCGTGTTCGAAATCTATGAGTCGCAAGCCGCGCTCGATGCGCACCGCGACACGCCGCACTTTGCCGCCTGGCGGGCCGGCTGGGCCGAATGCGGCATCGGCGACCGCGCCATCTCCGAGTACGACGCGACCGCGAGGAACAAATGACGCAAAGCCTGCTGCTGCTGCCGGGGGACGGTATCGGCCCCGAAGTCACCGAAGAAGCGCGCCGCGTGTGCGGGCGCCTTGCCAACGACATTGAAATTTCCGAAGCGCTGCTCGGCGGCTGCGCCTACGAGAAGGAGGGCGCGCCGATCTCGGATGCGACGGTGCAGCGCGCGCTTTCGTCTGACGCCGTGCTGATGGGCGCCGTGGGCGGGCCGCAATTTGCCGGCGCGCCGCGCGACAAGCGCCCGGAGGCTGGGCTCCTGCGTTTGCGCAAAGAGATGCAGGTGTTCGCGAACCTTCGCCCCGCGATCTGCTTTGAAGCGCTTGCGGACGCTTCGACGCTAAAGCGCGAGGTCGTCGCCGGGCTCGACATCATGATCGTCCGCGAGTTGACGGGCGGCGTCTATTTCGGCGAACCGCGCGGCGTCGAAACGCTCGCGAACGGCGAAAAGCGCGGCGTCGATACGCAGGTTTATACGACGAGCGAGATCGAGCGCGTCTCCCGCGTCGCGTTCGAACTGGCGCGCGGCCGGCGCAACAAGGTGACCTCCGCGGAAAAATCCAACGTGATGGAGACCGGCCAGCTCTGGCGCGATGTCGTCACCGCGCTCCACGCGCGCGAATACAAGGACGTCGAACTCGAACACATGCTCGCCGACAACGCCGCCATGCAGCTCGTTCGTCGCCCGACGCAGTTTGACGTGATCGTGACGGACAATCTCTTCGGCGACGTGCTCTCCGATGAAGCCGCGCAGCTCACCGGCTCGCTCGGCATGCTGCCGTCCGCCGCACTCGGCGCGAAGGGCGCGCCGGGCCTTTACGAACCGATCCACGGCTCGGCGCCGGATATCGCCGGCAAAGGCATCGCCAATCCGCTCGCGGCGATCCTCTCGCTCGAAATGGCGTTCCGCTGGTCGTTCGGCCGGCCCGACATTGCCGACAAGCTCTTCGCCGCTGTCACGCGCGCGCTGAAAGAGGGCGCCCGCACGCCCGACATCGGCGGCAAAATGACGACGCGCGAAATGGGCGACGCGGTGATCGCCTCGCTCTAGGAGTTTGCGTCCGCGCTAGGCCGCGCGCTTACACGCGCGTGCCAGGCGAGCACGTGCTCGCAGCTCTCAGGAATTTCGAGGCCGGTGAACTTGGCGAAGTCCACCGTGGTCAGCCCGATGATGTCGGCCATCGAATACGTGTCGGCGGCGATGAACTGGCGCCCATCCGCCAATTCGCTGTTCAGCCATTCGAGCGCGCCCGCATAGACCTTGCGGTTGCTCTCGCCGAACTCTTTCCACTTCTGCGGGCGCAGGCGCGCCGTCAGCGGGTGCGCGTGCACCCAAAACATGCCGACGGGCGTCATGATCCGCATCTCGATGCGCCTGATCCACATGTCGATGGTGGCGGCTTCCAGCGGCGTGCGTCCAAACAGCGGCTTGGCCGGGTGGAGTGCTTCGAGATACCGGCAGATCGAAACGCTCTCGGAGAGATACGTGCCGTCATCGAGTTCAAGCGTCGGCACTTGCCCAAGCGAGTTGCGGGCCATGTGTTCGGGCGATTTGTGGCCGCCCTTCATGATGCCGATCGGCGTTTCGGGAAGGTCGATGCCCTTCTCGGCGATGAAGATGCGCACGCGCCGCGGATTCGGCGCGGGATTTGGCTCGCCGTAGAAGATCATGACGTTTCCCCGGTTTGTTCTGGTTCGCGGACTCTAGGCGCGCCTAGAACGAATTGTCACGCGGACGCTGCGGAACCTTGCTAGATTGGCGGCTGCTTCGACGCGGAAGCGAAGCGGGGAGGGTGTGATGGCGGAAACATTCACCGGTGCGGCGGCGGCGTTCGACGTGTTCGCCAAGCGCGAAAAATCCGGCGTGCTGCTGCGCGCGTCGATCGGCTATGCGGTGTTGGCGCTCGTGATCGTGGCGGCGTTCGCCGCGATGGCGTGGGGCCAGATTGGCGCGGTGATCGCCTCATACGGCGAAATGATGAACGCGACCATGCAAGGATCGCCGATCACCGATCCCAGCGATCCGCGCATGATGGCGATGATGCAGGCTTATCTCGGCATCGCGCCGCTCTATTTCCTGTTCATTCTGACGATTTACCTCGCGCTCGCGGCGTTCGAGGCTGCGGTGCATCGCTGGCTGGTGCGCGGCGAAAGCGGCGGCGGCTTCTTGGGCCTCACGCTCGGCGCCGACACATGGCGCGTGCTGCTTTGCTACATCGTTTGGTTCTGCGTGTTGCTGGGCCTCTATCTTGCGCTCGTGATCGCGCTTTTCGTGGTCGCGGGTGGAGTCGGGTTTGCGCTGGCGTCCGCGGGCGAGGGAACGGCGGCGCTTGGCGGAATTGTGGGTTTCATTATCGGTTTGGCGCTGTTTTGCGCGTTTCTCTACGTGATCGTGCGCCTTGCGCCGGCGACGGCGACGACCGTGGGGCGCAAGCAGTTCGCGTTCTTCGATGCGTGGAAGGTCACACGCGGGCGGTTCTGGTCGATCTTTCTGGCCTACCTCATCCTCTTCGTTGTGTACCTCGTGGCGCTCACAATTGTCGGGTCGGTGATGGCGTTCGCGGTGATGGGGCCGCTGATCGGGGCGATGGCGAGCGGGGCGCCGCCCGCGCCGGATCAGACGCTCGCACTTCTCATGCAGCCGCAGACGGCGGTCGCGATCGTGCTTGGATACGGGCTGATGCTGATTGTGGCTGTGATCTTCTATCTGGCGCTCATGGGCGTGCACGCCCGCGCGGTGCGTGTCGCGCTTGAAGAAGGGCGGATCGCGGCGCCGGCTTAGATGAAGAGGCCGAGCGCGCGTTGGAGGTGATCGCGCGTCGCTTCCTCGAACGCGGCCGGCCACGTCGCGCCGAGCTTCGCCGCGAGCGCCTTGGCGCGCGGCAGGAAGAGCTTGGCGAGCGTCGCGTTGAAGGCGAAGGCGCTGTCGCGGTCCGCTATGAGCGGCGGCAAGGCTTCGAGCACGGCGATTTGAGCAGGCGTCAGCATGTCCGCGAGGCGCTTGGCGCCGCGCTCGCTGCGCGCGCGGCCGTTCTCGGCCAGCATGAGATCGATCAGCATCGTGCGCAGCAGCACGCCGCCATCGAGCAGCAGCACATAATCGCGCCGCCCGAAGCCGACGGGCGCAAGGCCCATGACGCGCAAGAACTCACGCGACAGCGCCTCGATCTCGGCGGCGGTGGCGGCGCGAACGGGCGCTGCTTCTCCGGCGGGGGCGGCCGCGCCGGGCCGTGCGAAGAGCGGCTTGTGGGCGGCGGCGTCGCGCGCGGCCAGTTCGGCGGGTGTCACGAACGTGATGTCGAACCGCGACCAATCGGCGACGACGGCGTGGATGATCCGGCCATAAAGCGTCTGCTTGTGTACGATCTCGCCGATCGCGGAGAGATCGGCACCATAGCCCTTCACGACCGCCGCCAGCGCATCTTCCGCGACGACGGCGACGAGGTCGACGTCGCTCCACGCATCGCTTTCGCCGCGCGCGAGACTTCCATAGAGCCACGCGCTTTCGATGCGCGCGTCAGCCGAGAGCGCGGCGGCGAGTTTATCGATCAGCGCTTGTTGGTCAGGTGCGATGGCGCTCATGGCGCGGGCCTCACATGCGCGTCTAGGAAGTTGAGGAAATACGCCCAGTCCCCGCTGGTGACGCCATGGCGGCCAGGGCGCATGAAAAAAGCGAGCGGAGCGCGCATGTCGGCCTCGGTCAGGCGCGCTTGGTCAAAGGCGGGCGCGCCGAACAATTCGTAGACCGGCGAGGCGCCCTGTGCGGCGCGGAAGGCGCCCTGCGGATCGGACCATGCATCGTTGCGCCCGTTGCCGAGCAGAACGGGGCGCGGCGCAATCAGCGCCAGGAGCTGGTGCTGGTCGAGCGGCGCGGTCTCTGGCGCGTAGCGCGCAAAGCGCGTGCCGAACCAGTGCGGGTATTCGGTCGTGATCTCCGCAATGCTTTCGCCTTGCGCCGAGCGCGAGAGCGATGCGCCGCCGCGCCCCGATTGGTGCGCGATTACGGCGTCCACACGCGTATCCAAGGCCGCGGCGAGGAGGGCGGCCTTGCCATGACGCGAATGGCCCCAGATCGCGGTGCGCGCCGCATCGATGCGCGGATCGGCTTCCAGAACATCGAGCGCACGCGAGAAGAGCCACGCATAGGCCGCGATCGCGCCGGGACCATCCTCTTCACGGTTTGGGCGCAGGCGCGCCAGAGCAGCGGGCGCGAGCGCCGCATCGTCGGCGACGACATCGCCCG
>Ga0268299_1003961_pt1 | contig 12485 bp, 11 predicted proteins | sample NOBtaG_FD_193484 | JGI IMG/M metagenome (GOLD analysis project Ga0268299, IMG submission 193484) | Activated sludge microbial communities from bioreactor in Nijmegen, Gelderland, Netherland - NOB reactor | ecosystem: Engineered > Bioreactor > Aerobic > Activated sludge | place: Netherlands...
AACGGCCCGCCGGGGGCCGGGCCGAACAAGGTCGCCGCGCGGTGCTTGCCCAGCCAGTAGGCCGGTGCAGTGTGGCCGCCGTCGAGCACCCCCTTATGCACCGCATCGAGCACTTCGAATGCGGGCACCACGGCACCCGGGGGCAGCATCTCGATCTGCAGGCGTCCGCCGCTCATGGCTTTCACCCGCTCGGCGAAATACTTGGAGTTCTCGAAGAACAGGCTGGAGGTCGGGAATGCGCCCTGAAAGCGCAGCTTGGTGACCTGCGCCTGGGCGCTGGGAAGCGCCATCAGGAGCACGAACGCTGTGGCGATGAACGCGGGAAACCTCGACATGACTCCTCTCCTGGTGTGGCGCTGCGTCGAGTACCTTCGGGCTCCGCATGCGCCTGCGCTTGGTACGCGGCTGTGCGCAGTATAGACGCCCCTCGCGCGCGTCTGCGAGAGGAGGGCGAATGCTTGCTTCGATGGAAAGCCACTACACTTGCACTTCCGCCGCGTCGTGCCGGCGGTGTCCATATCCAGGAGGAAGACATGTTGTTTGACGTGCGCATCTATAACTGCCGCCCGGGCACCATCAAGAAGCACCTCGCACTCTACGAGCGCATGGGCAAGGGGCCGCAAACGCGCCATCTCGGCGAACCGTTCGCCTACCTGCAGACCGAGACGGGCAACGTCAACCAGTACATCCACATCTGGAAGTACGCGGACGCGGCCGACCGGGCGAAGAAGCGCGCTGCGATGCAGGCCGATCCCGAGTGGCAGGCGTTCATGGAAGAGAGCGCCAAACTCGGTGCGCTCGAGTACCAGCAGAATCAGCTGATGACAGCCGTATCCTTCTTCCCCATCAAGGACTGACCGCCAAGGCGCTAGAGCCGGTCCACGAAGGATGCACGCTTGGCCGGAATTCGATGACGCACCGCAGCGATGCAACGCTCATAATGGATTCCGGCAATTGTCATCGCCCGGGTTTTTCGGTAGTCTGATCGCGGCGGTGCACTACGGTGACAAGAATATATTCATTCCGGCGGCGTGAGCATGCGGGCAATCGAGTACCTGGATGGGGTTCCCTTCTACGACTTGCTGGTCGTGTCCCTCAATGCTCCCGGCTATCCGGAGTCCGCGCGCCTGTTGCTGCCCGGTTCCATTTCGCCTTTCGATCAAGAACCGCACTGGTCGGTGGTGCGCGCCCCGGCGCGCCACGTCCTGCACTGGCTGGCGAGTTGGTCCGACGAAGCCTTTCCCAGTCGCAAGAAACTCACGGCGGTGCTGTCTTCCCTCGAGCGTGGTCGCGCGTTGCCTGCACCCGTGCTGGCACGGGCAGGTACCGGTTACCGCTTCGCCACCGGCGCACACACCGCGCTGATGCTGACTGAACTCGGTGCGCCCTCGATGCCGCTGATCGTGCCATCCACCTCGGTTGGATTTCTCGCCGGTCAGGGTCCTCGCCAGCCACTGGTGGGCGCCGCCCAGGTCGTCGCGCTGCAGTCGCATCACTGACCGTCTGCCTTCTTTCGCGCGGTCGCGCTCGCGCGCTGCGCGGTGCTTTCCGCCCGGCTCAGACAGACTGAAGCTGCTTGCGTACCCCGGGCTCGTCCTCGATCGGCGGTGAGCCCTCCGCGCGATCGCCGACCCCTCCCAGACTCCAGCGCCACATTGCTTCGACCGGTATGGGTAGCACCATGAACCAGTGCTCGAGGATGCCCAGGCACAGCAGCGCCAGTACCAGGACGAGCCCGGCTTGGCGGACCGGATCCACGGCCCCGGTCAGATGCAACCCCAGCAAGGTGGCGGCTGCGGTCGAAGCGGTGATGGAAAGCGGGAACAGCAGGTTCATCGGTTTGCGCCTGAAATAGGATTTCAGGTATTCGAGGTGCGGCGGCATGAACTCGTCGCCCACGTTGCGCACGCCGAGAAACAGGTTGAGCTTGGCGCTTTGTCGCATCGTCCACAGCGAGATGAAGGTCCACGCACCCACCGCATTCGGCGCGCCCCACGCGAGGTACAGCACGAAGGCGCCGGTGCAGATCAGGGCCAGCTCGTGGTAGAGAACAGCCAGAACGCCGTGGCGGAAATGACGCAGCCCACTGCAGCCGCTGTGGCAGGCATGTCGCCTCGGACCGGTGACGTAGCCGAGCAGGAAGGCCATCTCCTGCCAGCCCCAAACCAGAACCGCACAGGTGAATGCGACATAGGCGCCGGCGGCAGAGGTGTCTGCGCGGGTCTGCGCCAATCCCCAGAGTGCGCCAGCAGCCAGAGCGCTCGCTGCCGACATGCTCCAGGGAAAGGTGCGAGGATGCAGCCGGTCCAGCCAAAGCAGCGCCCCGGTGCTGAACCACCACAGGAACATCGCGTAGAGCGCGGGAAGCCCGTATTCGATCATCGCTACGGGTTCCGATTATCCTGCTACCAGGCTGGCGCGACGCGCACGTCTTGCGGAATCGCGTTCGGCTTGGTCGGCAGCAGGAACATGCGTACGAACACGCCCGCGCCCATCAGCGCCAGCCCGGCACGCTTGGCCGTTCCCAACACACCGCCCTGCGCCTTGGCGCGCTCTGCGCTGGCCGCGATCGCGGTGAGGCGTTCGAGCCCGGCGCGGAACTTCGGATGGTCGATGTCTAGCGTGAACGGGAATACCTGCTTGGAGATCTCCGAGGTGATCCGGAACACGCTGTAGTCGTACTCGGTGGGGTGGAAGCCGAATGCCTCGTGCAGTTCGGGCCGAGCATGATCGCGCACGAACATGGTGGCATATACCGCGAGTAGGAAGAAGCGGATCCACAGCTTGTTCAGGCCGGTGAGCAGCTGCGGGTTGGCGCGCATGAGCAGCGCGAACACCTCGCCGTGGCGGAACTCGTCGTTGCACCACTGCTCGAAGAACCGGAAGATCGGGTGGAAGCGTCGTTCCGGGTTGCGTTCGAGCTGGCGGAAGATGGTGATGTAGCGCGCGTAGCCGATCTTCTCCGACAGGTACGTGGCGTAGAAGATGTACTTGGGCTTGAAGTAGGTGTAGGCCTTGGTGCGCTTGAGCAGGCTCAGGTCCACGCCCAGTCCGAAGTCCTTAAGCGACTGGTTGATGAAGTTCGCGTGCCGGGCCTCGTCGCGCGCCATGTAGGCCATCACGTCGCGGATGTCGGTGTTCGACATGCGCTTGCGGATCTCGTTGTACAGCACGCAGCCGGAGAACTCCGCCGTGACCGAACTGATGAGGAAATCGATGAACTCTTCGCGCAAGGCTTCTGGCAGCTCGCGCACTTCGTGGGCGAATTGATCGCTGCGCTCGAAGTGGTTCTTGTTCGAATCGCGCTCGAACTCGGCCATGAGCTTGTCCCACTCACTGCGTATGCCGCTCACGTCGAGTCGATTCATCGCCTCGTAATCGGTGGTGTAGAAGCGCGGGGTGAGCAGCGTGTTGGCCTTGGCGTGCTCCATGGCATCGTCGGGGCTGGCGATCTGGATGGTGGTGCTCATGTGCGTCCTCCTCTGTAGTCTGGGTCCCGCGTGCCTGCTGTGAATGGTTCGTGTACGTTCTAGTTGCTGGATTGCGCCTGCTGTGTCGCGCTCGCGCTGACCGGTGCATCGAGCAGACGTGCGAACGCGCTGGCATTGGAGGATCCGAACGCCTCCAGATTGATCAGGCGTCCTGTCTGCGTATCCTCGAGAACGAAGCGCCCGTCGGTGCGCACGCTCAACCGAAATGCGCGACCGGTGCTCGCAGACACCTGCTTGCCGTCGCGCACCAGGCTGCGCAGCGCGCCACGGATGAAGTTGTCCTGCCCCGCAGCGAGACGATCCACCTGCTCGCCGTTGCGTGCATCGATCACCACGACGCTCCCGTCGGGTCGGTCTTCGAAGCGCAGCTCGCGCGCGAATGCCTCGGGTGCCGTCTGGACCTTGGCCGCGCCGACTCCACTGGAGCGCGCACCCACGACCAGCACGATGGTTAGCACGATCAGTGCAGCGGCGCCCATCAACGGAGCGGGGTGTATCGGTCGGTCGCGGAACGGGTCGCTCATCGGGTCCTCCGGATTCAGGCGTGCATCGGTGCGCCGGGTGCAGGCTCGGGTGCGGCCGCACGGGAAGTCGCCATCTCTCGCTCGAGCGCCCGCGAGAGTACCTGTGCCGCCGCCTGCACATCGGTCAACCCGCGCAGCGTCGGGCGCGGGCGTGCGAAACGCCATGGGCGTGCGTGCGGCCACAGATGCAGGTAGGCGATGCGGTCGCCTTCGCGCAGGGTCAGCTCGATGTCCCCGCTGCCGTCGCGATGCCGCTTCATTCCGGCCTGCTCGATGATGCGAAACGGAATGTTCACCGTGATCGGCAGCGCGACCCCGATGCGCATGAGCACGCGCCGGTTGGTGATCGTGTAGAGCGTCGTGCGCGCCATTGCCCAGGCGAGCAGCACGAGCAGGCCAAGGGCGGTGCCCGCGATCGGTCCCATCCACAGTCCCGACCACACCGACTCCGCGACGCTGGCGCCGTCGCTCCAGGCCGTGAGCGCGCGCCACAGCATCAGCGCGGCGAAGTAGATGGCGAGCTTGCGCGTATGCAGGGCGCGCAGCGCGAGTAGCCGGGGGCGCGGACCGCCGTGCCAGAGGATCCGCTCTCCCGCGGGCAGGGGTTCGGGCAACTGCGATTCGACCTCGTGGCCGTTCGCTTCATCGAGCGCATAGGGTTCACGTGCAGCGCCCTGCAGCGGCCGCCACGCGGCTTGCCGAAACTGCGAGACCTTGGCCAGCGTGCTCATATGAACGGTCCCATGCGATCGGGCGTGGCGTACAGCGTGCCCCCGCCGTAGTAGGCCATGACCCGTTCTTCCTCGAGCAGCGTGATCTGGTCGGGATCGCGCAGGCCGGGCACTAGCGCGAAGTGGCGCGCCAGGATCGAGCGCACCTTGACCTGCTTGCGGTAGCCGTCCACGCGCACGAAGTTCATCGGCACCAGCACCCGTCGCGGCACCTCCGTGCCGTGCACCGATATCTCGAGGTAGCGGATCAGGAACTCAGAGCGGTCCACCCATGCGTCGTGCACCGTGCCGGCCACTATGCCGTCGGCGCCCACCACGGTCATGCCGCGCGGGTCCGGATCGCGCGCATCCAGGTGGTAACCGCCCGCGACCCGCAGCGGCACGACTTTGATCGCGCCCTCGAACGTCTTGTCGGGCACATCGGCGCGCTGTGCGTACGAGGCCGGGCCGACGCCGGCGAGCATCGGGTCGCCGATGGGTTCCAGCGGAGCGCCGGGCCACGGACCAATCGGCTCGGCGTGCAGCTCGCGCTGGTCGGGCCTGCCGTGCGAGACCGTCACGGTCTCCCCGCTTACCAACAGGAAGCGCTTGGGCCCGGGCATGGGTGGGAATCCCTGTACGGTCACCCGAGCGCTGCGGTCGGACTCGAGCGGGTAGCCCTCGCGCTTGTCCTCCGTGCGCAGGTAGTAGATGAGTCCGGCAAAGAACACCCAGAACGCATACAGCACGACCTGGGCGACGTCTATGTAAGGGGTGATGTCGCCGGTTTCCATGAGTGGCCTCCGCGGTCTGGCAGGCGCTCGAACGATCCTCGACGACGGCGCCTGCCGGCGGCATCGGGACATGCGTGAATGCTACGTACGCTGCGGTGCGTGCCTGGCGCGGCATGGCGGGCAGGGCCGGCCATTGCGCGTCTCATCCGGGGAACTCCGCCAGTCCGAAGCGGGCGGGTGCGCTGCGCACCTGGCGTCGGGTACTCACCAGCGGGCCGATCGCGACCAGGGTGGCAAACAGCAGCGCGACCTCGAGGTGGTAGACGAAGCTGTATCCCACCGCGGTGCCGCTCAGCGCCGGACCCAGTGTTCCCTGCGCGGCGAGCGCGCCCACGAAGTCGCGCAGCATGCCGCCCAGCGCAATGGCGGATCCGGCCGCTGTGGCCTGCACCGCGCCCCAGGCGCCGAGCGCCAGGCCGCTGCCCTCGCCTTGCTTGAGTTCCATCGCCGCGGTGAGCGTGCCGACCGCGAACAGGCCGCCGCCGAAACCGATCAAAACGGTGCCGGTGCGGAACAGCCACGCCGAATCCAGGGGAGCAGCGAAGATGACGCACGAGAATGCCGCCAATCCGATCACCGCGCCCAGCGCTGCCAGCCGGTAGGGATCGCTGCCATCTTGCAGCCGGTGCGCAGCAAGCGCGAAGGCGGCGAGCGTGCCCCCGGCGAGCAATGCCGTGAGCAGCGTGGTGGCGCCCACGCTGAGCTGCATGACCTGTCCGCCGTAGGGCTCGAGCAGGATGTCCTGCATGCTGAAGGCGGCCGTGCCCAGGCCCACCGCCACCAGAAAGCGCCGCGCGCCCGGGTGGCCGGCAAAGGTGCGCCAGGCATCGGCGAAGCGCGGCGTCGCCGCCGCCCGCGCGCGCATGGGTTGGCGTGCTTCCTGTTTCCACAGCGCGATAACGTTGAGTGCCATCGTTGCCAGCGCCGCACCCTGGATGGTCTCGATCAGGCGCAGCGTGTTGAAATCGCTCAGCAGCAGGCCGAAGATGAGCGAGCTCAACACCATGCCCGCGAGCAGCATCACGTAGAGCAGTGCCACCACCCGCGGGCGCGCCTCGGCGGGGGCGAGATCGGCCGCGAGCGCGAGGCCGGCAGTCTGGGCCGTATGCATGCCGGCACCGACCAGGAGGAACGCGAGCGCCGCACCGCCATAGCCCATCCAAGCAGGCCCGTAACCGCCGGAGAGCACGATCAGCGCGAAGGGCATGATCGCCAGCCCGCCGAACTGCAGCAGGGTCCCCATCCAGATGTAGGGCACGCGCCGCCAGCCCAGGGGTGAGCGGCGCACGTCCGAGCGGAACCCGAGCAGCGCGCGCAGCGGCGCGAACAGCAGCGGCAGCGCCACCATCGATGCGACCAGCCAGGCATGCATGCCGAGCTCGACGATCATCACGCGGTTCAGGGTGCCGTTGAGCAGTACCAGCGCCATGCCAACCGCGACCTGGAACAGCGACAGGCGCAACAGGCGCGCGAGCGGCAGCGCCTCGCTGGCAGCGTCGGCGAACGGCAGGAAGCGCGGGCCGATGCGCTTCCAGGTTGCCGCCAATGTCCGCTGCGATCGCTGCACGCTGCACTCCCGGATCAGAGTCCGCGCTCGCGCACGAGTTCGCGTGCCTGCGAGGTGTAGAAACCCACGGCGACGCGTCGCGTCCGCCGTGGCGCCCACTGCGCCAGCGCCTCGCTTTGCGCGACCAGCCGCGACAGCTCAGCAGGGCGCATCGGCTCGATCGCAGGCGCCCGATTGCCGCGGGGGAAGACGCGGCCCACGGCATGCATCAGCTCGAGGGCGAGCGTGCTGGGAGCAAAGGTGAACAGCATCGAGCGATGCGTGCGCGCCGACAGGCCCTCGAGCACGCGCACCACGTCGTGGGCGTCGTAGTGAATCAGCGAGTCCATCGCCACCACGTAGTCGAACCGGCCAAGCGCGGGATCGAGCATGTCGCCCACCTGAAAATGCACGCTGCCCGCGCCCAGATCCTCGGGGGCACGCTCGCGCGCCAGCTGCACCAGCGTGGGCGAGATGTCGATCGCGACCACGTCCGCGCCGCGGCGGGCGGCCTCGATCGCCAACACTCCGGTACCGCATCCGGCATCCAGGAGGCGCTGCCCGTGCATGTCGGCCGGCAGCCAGCTCATCAGCGTGTCGCGCATGGCGCACCGTCCCGCCCGCACCGTGGCACGGATGCGGCTGACCGGCGCATCGGAGGTCAGGCGCGACCACGCCTCCACCGCGGTGCGGTCGAAGTAAGTCTGCAGCTGCCCGCGGCGCTCGAGATAGGAGAGAGTGGGCATCAGTGGAATCCCAGCAGGTCGAAGATGTCGCGGTCCTTCATCGGCGTGGCGATGCGCGCTTCGGTGCCTGCCCACAGCGATGCGGCCAGGCGCAGGTACTCGTCCTGCACGGCGGTGAGCTCGGGGCTCGCCTCCATCTCGAACAGCGTCGCTTTCTGCAGGCGGCTGCGGCGGATGACGTCGAGATCGGGAAAGCGCGCCACGGTCTGCATGCCGACCTTCTCGTTGAAGCGGTCGATCTGGTCGGTCGCATGGCTGCGGTTGGCGATGACCCCGCCGATGCGCACGTTGTAGTTTTTGGACTTGGCGAGAATCGCGGCGGCGATGCGGTTCATCGCGAAGATCGAGTCGAAGTCGTTGGCCGCCACCAGCAGGGCGCGATCGGCGTGCTGCAGGGGCGCGGCGAATCCGCCGCACACCACGTCACCGAGCACGTCGAAGATCACCACGTCGGTGTCCTCGAGCAGGTGGTGCTCCTTGAGCAGCTTGACGGTCTGGCCGACCACGTAGCCGCCGCAGCCCGTGCCCGCGGGCGGCCCTCCGGCCTCCACGCACATGACACCGTTGTAGCCCTCGTAGACGAAGTCCTCGGGCCGCAATTCCTCGGCGTGGAAGTCCACCGATTCGAGGGTGTCGATGACGGTGGGAACCAGCCGCTTGGTCAGCGTGAAGGTCGAGTCGTGCTTGGGGTCGCAGCCGATCTGGAGCACGCGCTTGCCGAGCTTGGAGAACGCGACCGACAGGTTCGATGAGGTCGTGCTCTTGCCGATGCCGCCCTTCCCGTACACCGCGAAGACCTTGGCCCTGCCGATGCCCATCGCCGGATCGAGATGCACCTGTACGCTGCCTTCGCCATCGCCCTGGCGCGAGCGCCCGCCGATCGACGAGACCGGTACCGTGGTTATGTCCATTTGCTCTCCTGAGTTCACGCTGCCACCCCGATGCCTTCCACACGGTCTTCCAGTTCCTCGCCCGCATGCCTCAATGCCGAGAGCATTGCATCATCGGGCTTCCAGTACTGGCGCTCGTGCGCCTCCAGCAGGCGGCTGGCGACCTTGGCCGAAGCGGTGGGATTGAGCCGCGCCAGGCGCTCGCGCATCTGCGCGTCCAAAACGAATGTCTCGCTGATTCGCTGGTACACCCAGGGGGCGACCTGCCCAGTGGTGGCCGACCAGCCCATGGTGTTGGTCAGGTGTGCCTCGATCTGGCGCACGCCTTCGTACCCATGCTCGAGCATGCCCTCGTACCACTTCGGGTTGAGCATGCGCGTGCGCGTCTCCAGCGCGACCTGCTCGGCCAGCGTGCGGATGGACCCGCTGCCGTGGGTCTGGTCGCCGATGTACACCGGCACATCGTCACCGCGCGCGCGGCGCACTGCCCGGCTGATGCCCCCCAGCGTGTCGAAGTAGTGATCGACGCTGGTGACGCCGACTTCGACCGAGTCCAGGTTCTGGTAGGTCAACTGCACGTCGCACAGCACGCTGTCGAGCAGCTCGGCGTGGCGCACCGGCTTGCCCTGGCGTCCATAGGCGAAGCACTTGCGCCGCATGTAGGTCTCGGCGAGCTCGTCCCCGTCGCTCCAGGCGCCGTTGTCGATCAGGTGATTCACGTTCGAACCGTAGGCGCCGTCGGCGTTGCTGAACACGCGCAGCGCCGCGGTTTCCAGGTCGCATCCGTGCTTGGCCTGGTACTCGAGCGCGTGCTTGCGCACGAAGTTGCATTCCACCGGTTCATCCGCCCCGGCGGCGAGGAAGGCGGCTTCGGCGAGCATGCGTGTCTGCAGGGGCAGCAGATCGCGGAAGATGCCCGAGAGTGTGACCATCACGTCGATGCGCGCACGGCCGAGTATGTCGAGCGCGATCAGCTCCGCTCCGCACAGGCGTCCATAGCTGTCGAAGCGTGGGCGCGCACCCATCAGCGCCAGCGCCTGGGCGATCGGGCACCCTTCAGTCTTGAGATTGTCCGTGCCCCACAGCACCAGCGCGATCGATTCCGGTGGCGCCTTGCCGTCTGCGGCATGGCGCTCGAGCAGCCGTTGCGCCTGCTGCGTACCCTCGCGCAGCGCGAACGCGCTGGGGATGCGGAACGGATCGAAGCCGTGAAGATTACGCCCGGTGGGCAGCACCTCGCGTGTGCGCAGCAGGTCGCCGCCGGGCGCAGGGCGCACGAAACGCCCGTCGAGTGCGTGCAGCAATGCGGGCAGTTCGTGGTCGCGTGCCAGCAGCGCATTCGATTCGCCCAGCTCAGCCAGCATCGTCGCCGCGGCATCGTCGAGCTGCTGCACGCGTGCGATCTGATCTGGTGCCACGCCATCGACCAGGGCCTGCACCGCCGCGCGCGGCAAGGGCGTTTTCGTCCCTTCGGCGCAGGCCATGAGCAGGTCGACGCGCTGCTCGGCGCTGGGCGGCTGTCCGACCACATGCAGACCGTGCGGGATGAGCGTGTACTCAAGTTCCAGCACTGCGGCCGAGAGCTCCAGTACGCGCGTTTCGATTTGCTCGCCCCATGCGGGCTGGGCCTGCGCCAGGTCGAGCGCGGCTGCCTGCGACTGGAGCAACTCGCCCAGTGCCGTGCGCTCGTGCGCCTCTTCGGGAGGCAGCATGCGCCAGCGCTCGATGGTGGCTTTCAGGTCCACCAGACCGCGATACAAACCCGCATGCGCGATCGGCGGAGTGAGGTAGCTGACCAGCGTTGCCGCGGCGCGGCGCTTGGCGATGGTTCCCTCGGACGGATTGTTCGATGCATACAGGTACAGGTTGGGCAGGTCGCCGATCAGCCGCTCGGGCCAGCACTCCGCGGACAGGCCGGCCTGCTTGCCCGGCATGAACTCGAGCGCGCCGTGGGTGCCGAAGTGCAGCACGGCATGCGCGCAGAAATCCTCGCGCAGGAATCGGTAGAAGGCGCTGAAGGCGTGCGTGGGGGCGAAGCCCTTGTCGAACAGCAGGCGCATCGGGTCGCCTTCGTGCCCGAAGGCGGGCTGCACGCCGACGAACACGTTGCCGAAACGCTCGCCCAACACGAATAGGCTGGCGCCGTCGCTCTGCTGTCTGCCTGGCGCGGGCCCCCATTGCGCCTCGATCTGTGCCAGCCATGGCTCACGCCGCACGTGATCGTCCACTGCGATGCGCTGGTGCACGTTGGCGAGCGCACCGAAGCGCGTGCGGTTGCCTTCGGTGACGCGCTCGCGCAGTGCGTCCACGCTCTGCGGCACCTCGACGGTGTAGCCCGCCTGCTTCATCGCGATCAGCGTGCGATGCAGGGACTCGAACACGGACAGGTGGGCGGCGGTGCCGGTGCTTCCCGAGTTGGGCGGGAAATTGAACAGCACCACGCCCACTTTGCGTTCGGCCGCCGGCGTGCGCCGCAGGGACACCAGGCGGGCCACGCGCGCGGCCAGCGCATTCGCGCGCTCCGGGTGCACCTGCATGTCGTGCTGGCGATCCGCAGGCGCTGTGTTCGACCGTCCGCCGAACACCAGCGGCGAGGTGGAACCGTCCAGTTCGGGGATCGCGACCATCATGGTCGCTTCCACGGGCATCAAGCCGCGTTCGGAGGACTGCCACTGCTCCAGCGTCTGGAACTCCAGCGGATGCGCGGCAAGGTAGGGCACGTCCAGCGCCGCCAGCATCTCCTCGGCGGCACGGGCGTCGTTGTAGGCCGGGCCGCCGACCAGCGAGAAGCCGGTCAGCGACACGATCGCATCCACGCCCGGGCGTCCGTCCTGCACGAAGAACTTTTCCACCGCGGGGCGTGCGTCCAGGCCGAAGGAGAATGCCGGGATCACGCGCAGGCCGCGCGACTCCAACGCTGCGATCACCCCGTCGTAGTGCCCGGTGTTGCCGGCCAGGACGTAGGAGCGCATGACCAGCACGCCGACCGTGCCGTTGTTGCCTTTTCCGGGAACCGCGTCGCTGCGCTCGCCGATGCGTCCGCGCATGCGCGGGTGGTAGATGCCGGTTTCCGGATACTCCTTGGGCGCGTCAACCTGCAAGGTGCCGCGCAACCCTCGGCGCGGCCCGTCCGCATAGCGCTCGACCAAAAAGCGCACCAGATTGGCGACGTTCTGATCGGAGCCGGCGAGCCAGTACTGCAGGCAGAGGAAGTAGGCGCGCACGTCCTGCGCGGTTCCCGGAATGAATCGCAGGATCTGCGGGATCCGCCGCAGCATCTTCAACTGCTGCGCGCCGGCGCTGCCGCGCTTTTCCTTCGCGCCGCGCAGGCGCTTGAGCAGCGCGAGCGGTCCGCTCTGCGTGCCGTCCATGCTGAAGCGCCCGAGGCGGGTCAGGCGGATGACCTCGCCCGCCGACATGCACGCCAGCATCGCGTCGCAGCCGTCGCGGCGCGCCTGCAGCGCCCCCAGGACCGGCTGGATGTGATCCTCCATGAACAGCATGCTGACGAACACGATGTGCGCGCGCGCGATGTCCTCGCGACAGCGCTGTAGCGCAGCGGTGTCCTCGCCCCATTCGGCGGCCGCATGTAGCGTCAGTGCCAGGCCCGGCAGTTCGCCGCGCAGCGTGTGCTGCGCGCGCTGCACCGCACTGGCGAGGTGACTGTCCAGCGTCACGATGACCACGCGCACCTCGGTGCGCGCACCGGCTTCAGCGTCCGAAGTGAGCTTTCGCATCGTAGAGTGTGTCCACGGTGATGGTATGCAGCCCGCTCGCCAGCGCG
>Ga0268299_1003962_pt1 | contig 12483 bp, 9 predicted proteins | sample NOBtaG_FD_193484 | JGI IMG/M metagenome (GOLD analysis project Ga0268299, IMG submission 193484) | Activated sludge microbial communities from bioreactor in Nijmegen, Gelderland, Netherland - NOB reactor | ecosystem: Engineered > Bioreactor > Aerobic > Activated sludge | place: Netherlands...
GGGGCGCGGTGAGTCGGGGCGCGGGTGGGGGTAGGGGTGGGGGTGGGGGTGGGGGTGGGGTCGGGGGAGGGGTGTGGATAAGGCGAGTGTGAAGGGATCTTCGCGCGGCGCGTCGGCGAGCGTGATCGCGCGGTTTGCCACGCGGGAATCAGGCGGCTTTGAGCGGGCGCTGAGAGCGTGAAGGGATCTTCACACGGCGAGTGCTCGAAGCGGGGGCGGATCGCGTCAGAATCGCGGCCATGAAGACACGCACGCAAGGCGGGCGCGGTTGTCGCGGCTTCACGCTGGTGGAGTTGCTGGTGGTGATCGCGATCATCGCGCTGTTGATTTCGATCCTGCTGCCGAGCCTTGGGGCGGCGCGGGAGTCGGCGCGTCGGGCCAAGTGCCTGGCGGCGCAGAAGATGATCGCGATCGCGGCGACGCTGTACGCCGACCAGCACAAACTGGGCGTGTTCATTCCGACGATGAACGGGGGCGACGACGACCTGGCGTACCTGAGTTCGTTCATCGAGCGGCCCGACGCGGCGATCTGCCCGAGCACGAAGAACCGCGTGGACCCGGCGGCGCTGCTGCCGGCGGGCGATCCGGCCAACAAGTACAACGGGGACGCGTTCATTCATCTGATCGACTGCGCCGACAACGCCGCGGACAACGTGGGCCCGATCAGTTACCCGCAGTACACGCGGGGCGGGCACAGTTTCGAGGTGTGGGCGTGGATGTCGAGCGTCGAGGCGAACGCGCGGTGGGTGTACCCCAGCGGGTGGTACGACCGCTCGTGGGGCACGACGAGCCACTACGCCCAGAGGGGCATCCGCCCGGGCGACTCGGTGTGGAGGATCGAGGGCGCGACGCAGAATCCTGACCAGGAGGACAACCCCGAGCCGGCGCTGGGGAACCGGTCGATTCTGAAGTCGATCAAGACCGTCGAGCACCCCTCGCGGACGCTCATCACGCTGGACTCGGACCAGGACCACCGCGACGGCAACCCCAACACGCTCAACAACTGGCCCGAGACGCACAACAACCACGGCAACGACGGCGTGCAGATGGCGTTCCTTGACGGGCACGCGGCGTTCGTCAAGAAGGGCCCGTGGCTGATCGAGACGTACCTGCGGTCCAACACGACGGCGGCGACGGACGTGCGGACGAACATCACGCAGGGCCTGAGGCTGCACGCGGGGGTGGTGCAGCGGACCATCCGCGTGGACCGGAGCAACGCCATCGAGTGGTTCATTGAGGCGCCGGTCAGCCCGTGAGGTGCGTGGAGCGCGGGGGCGGATCGAGGGGCCGGGGGGAAGCCGGGCGAAGGACCTTCGAGTGTGTGCGACGAACTCAGACAGGAGACCAGAGATGAGAATGATGCTGAAGTGTGCCGCTGCGCTGGCGTGCGCGGCGGGGCTGGCGCAGGTTGCGCAGGCCGACCCCAACAACGTGGGCAAGGTGATCATCACGGAGATCTTCGCGAACCCCGCGGGGAACGATGACATCGAGTTCATCGAGATCTATAACACCACCAACGAGCCGATCGATATCAGCGGGTGGTACCTGGACGACGAGGACTCGACGTCGGGGCGGCCGTTCCCGGCGGGGACGATCATCGGCCCGCGGCAGGCGCTGGCGGTGATCGGGCGCGTCTTCCAGGGCGTGCCGCCGAACGATCCGAACAACCCGGGGCAGTGGCTTCCCGGCGCGCACCTGTGGACGCCCGAGCGGCTGGAGCAGGCGCTGGGCCCGGGCGGGGCGTCGCGGTTTCTGCTGACGGACCTGAACATCACGATCGCCAACACGCCGACGATCTTCAACGAGATCCCGTTCCTGGTGGATGCGGACGGGACGGTGGTGGACATCGCCAACTACCAGAACGCGGTGAACGGGTGGCCGGCGGCGGTCTCGGGGGTGTCGATCCAGTTGCGCCCGCAGTTCCTGAACCACATCGACAACGACCGCGGGTGCGCGTGGATGCTCTCGACGGCGGACCCCTTCGCGGTCACGAGCAACATCGTGGACTTCGTGTTCGAGGGGCAGAACCCGTACCGCATGTGCGAGGCGGGGAACGTGTTCTCGCCCGGGTTCGTCAGTGACGTTGTGCCGCCGCCCACGGACTGCAACAGCAACGGGATCGACGACGTGTCGGAGACGTGCGGGGCGATGGCGACGGCCACCGACTGCAACGCGAACCTGATCCCGGACTCGTGCGAGGAGGACCTCAACGGCAACGGGGTCCCCGACACCTGCGACATTCTCCTTGATCGCGAGGGGACGGACCGCAACCTGAACAACGTGCTGGACTCGGTGGACATCAATCTGGCCGGGGGCGTGAACGGCCGGGGCGGGACGCTGGACACCAACAACAACGGGATCCTCGACGCGGCGGAGGACTGGGGGAAGGTGATCGTCACGGAGATCATGGTCGATCCGTTCCAGTCTCTGACGCGGACGGGCCCGTCGGTGACGTCGTCATTGGAGTGGGTGGAGATCAAGAACGTCAGTGCGGGTCCGGTGGACATCTCCGGGTACCGACTGCTGGACATTGAGACGGGCGGGGACGGGTACACGTCCCCCGTGCCGGCGGGGACGGTGCTGGCGGCCGGGGAGGTGGCGGTGCTGTGCCAGTTGCCGAACTTCGAGGTGAGCAGCGGTGGGCCGCTGCACACGGCGGAGACGGCCCGGGCGCTGTACGAGGCGCTGTGGGGCGCGACGACGCCGGGCGGGCAGCCGATCCGGTGGATCCCGCTGAGCCGGTGGGGCGCGCGGGCGACAAACTCGACGCTCACGACGGAGGTTCTGGCCTTGGTGGCGGGCGCGGTGATCAATGACGCGGTCGTGCCGGCGAACCAGTCGACGGTAACGGGCCCGCACCCGACGCGGCTCAACGGTCCCGGGGGAATCGGGGCGTGGGTAACCGACCGCGGATACATCGTGGACGTGGCGAACTACTCGAACGCGAACTCGAACAACGAGCCGCTGAACGGGTGGCCGGGCTCGGAGGGGCACTCGTCGTTCTATCTGAAGGCCGGGAGCCAGACGGTGACGGGCAACAACCCGGGGCCGAACTGGGCCTTGTCGATCGGCGGGCTGAACGGTGCGCGGCAGAGCACGCGGCTGACCGGGGCGGGGGCGCCGTTCGGCCTGACGAACTCCGGGGAAGACTTCGGCTCCCCCGGGTTCGTGCCCGACTCGCACGCGGTGCCGTCGGGCGACGTGATCATCTCGGAGATTGCGGCGACGACGGCGGGGGTGTTCCCGGGCTCGAACCCCCTCCCGCCGCAGGGCCAAAGCGTGGCCGGCGGGCGGGACGAGTGGGTGGAGATCGTGAACACCACGGCGGGCGTGATTGACCTGTCCGGGTGGTACCTGCAGGACGAGGACGGCCGGACGACCGGCTTCCCTGCCGGCACGGTGCTCCAGCCCGGCGAGGCGGCGGTGGTCATCGGCGTGGACACCTTCGTGCCGAGCGGGACGAACCAGCCGGACCTCCAGCCGCTGGACGGGACGGACTTCGTGCAGGAGTTCTACGACGCGTGGGGGTGCGGGTACACGGTGATCCCGGTGCGCGAGTGGTACACGGACAACGGTCCGATGGGCCTGGTGCGGCTGGCCGACAACCCGAGTTTCACCAACGAGTACCTGCGGCTGATGAGGGCCGACGGGTCGGTGGCGGACATCACCCGGTATGACGACGACGACACCCCCACGGCGGTGGCGGTCTTCCCGTTCGGGTGGCCCGGCGACGCGGTCGCTGGGATCGACGTGTACTGGAGCATCTACGTGCTGCCCGGGTTCTATGACCAGGGGTCCAACGACGACGGGCGGAACTGGGCCGCGTCGCTGACGGGCTTCGAGGGCGGCCGGCAGAGCGTGGTGAGCACCGCGGTGAACGGGAGCGGGTACCCGACGGGGATCTGGAACCGCTCGATGTTCGGCTCGCCCGGGTTCGTGGACGGGCTGACGCTCGGGACGGTGATCATCCCCCCGGGCGGCGCGTGCGTGCAGTGTGCGCCGGACTACAACGGCGACGGGAACCTGGATCCCGACGACCTGGCGGACTACATCGGGTGCTACTTCTCGGCCCCGCCGTGCGACCGTGCGGACTACAACGGCGATGGCAACCCCGATCCGGACGACCTGGCCGACTTCATCGCGGCGTACTTCGCGGGCTGCCCGTGAGCGTGTGAGTTGAACAGGGAGCAGAGATGAGACCTGGGCCGGCGGGCCGAACCCGCCGGCTCATTTCGTTTTTGGTGCGTGGCGCGTCGGGGCGGCGGGCTCCGCGGGTCAAGGTTTGGAGCGCGGAGTCGGCGGCGCAGGCTTGTCGCGCTCCTTCTTCATGATGAAGAGGTAGTTGAACCCGCGGAGGAAGAAGTTGCCTTCGACGGCGGCCTTGTGCCAGGGCTGGCGGTCGAGTTTGGCGTTGTGCCGGACGACGGCGATGATGTCCACGGGTTTGAAGCGGGCGCGGAGGCGGGCGAAGAGTTCGAAGCCGATGGGCATGAACTCGCCCTTGCCGGCCTCGCCCTTTTTTTTGAAGGAATCGGAGACGTAGAGGGCCATGTAGCGGCGGTCCTTGAGGACGCGGTCGATCTCGGCGATGACCAGGTCCATGGCGGCGAAGTAGGCGGCGCCGCGGTCGGGCCCGCCGGCGTCGAGGCGGCCGATGCAGCGGGGGTCGTCGGAATAGTCCACGTGCGTGGAGTAGGGAGGGTCGATGAAGACGAAGTCAGCCTTGGCGTTTTCAAGGGGGAGGTGGCGCGCATCGGCGCGGAAGATGTCGGGGCGGGAGGGCGGCGGGGCGAGGTCGTAGCCGAGCCCGCGGCGGTCGAGGTCGCGTGCGACGTCGAGGGTGGTGCCTGAGCCGCACATGGGGTCGAGGACGAGGTCGCCTTCGCGGGTGTACCGCTGGAGGAGTTGCCAGATGACCCAGGAGGGCGTGGCGCCGACGTAGTCCTTGTCACCCTGCATGGCGCCGGACTTGCCGGGGGCGTCGTAGTGCTGGCTGGGGTACTCCCAGAGGGTGGTGGTGAAGACGCGGAGGTGTGGGCGGACGGGCCCGCGGGTGGGGTGGCGCGGGGGCTGATGCCCGGGGTGTCGCGGACCGCCTGGGGTGGGTCGTGGCGGTAGGGTCATTGGTGTGCACCCCGCGAGGGGCTTGGCGCGGGGGGCATGGCGGCGAGGATGGCGCTGACGAGCGCGTCGCGTGCCTGGTCCAAGGGGAGAGCGAGTTTGACGCCCGCAGCGCGGGCGTGGCCTCCGCCGCCGAGAGCCTTGGTGAGGGCGGCGACATCGACGGCGTGGGGCCCGGGCTTGCTGCGGAGGCTGGCCTTGGTGAGGGGCGGCTTTCCGGGCTTGGCGGGAGATTCGGTGAGGAGGACGCCGACCTGAATGGCGGCGACGGAGAGGATGTCGCTTGCGAAGCCGGTGGTGTCGTCGGTGTCGCCGTGGGCGAACTCGAAGTCAGCGCGGGAGAGGCGCATGAGGCCCACGCGATCGGCGGCGAGGAGTTCGAGCGAGGAGAGCGCCCGCGCGAGCAGGCGGAGGCGGGCGGGCCGGTCCTGTTGCTCGACGAGTTGAAAGAGGCGCGGGGCGTCCACGCCGGCCTCGCGAAGATCGGCGGCGAGTCGGAGGGTGCGGGGCGAGGTGTTGGAATACCGGAACCAGCCGGTGTCGGTGGCGAGGCCCAGGTAGAGCGGCTCGGCGATGTCCAATGGCAGGGCGGCGGCGCTGGGCGCGCCCGAGAGGAGCACGCAGACCTCCGCGACGATCTCCGCGGCGGCCGCCGCGTCGGGGACGAGCAATCGGGCGGCGCTCATGTCGGCATCGCCCGAGAGGTGGTGATCGATGATGATCGTCCGCTCGGGCCGGGCGCGGACCCAGGGGGCCAGGTCGTCGAGTTGGGCCCACGAGCCGGTGTCGGCGACGATGATCGCGTCGGGCTCCGGGTTCGTGTCGGGCGTGACGCCCTTGCGGCCCTGAACCGGGGCCTCGAAGATGTGCGCCGGAGTGTCGCCCGCGATGGGCTCGAACCACCGTGGCATCGGGGCGACGTACCAGCAGTGCGCGTCGATGCCGGCGAGTCGGAGCGCCCGCGCGAGGGCGAGGGTGGAGCCGGCGGCGTCGCCATCGGGCTTGGCGTGGGTGGCGATCGCGACGCGCCGGGCGCCCTGGAGGGCCGAGGCGACCTGGCTCGCGGTGCGGGTGGGCGTCCAAGCCGAGGGCGCGGCGTGAGTGTGGGGGTGGGAAGGGCTAGTGGTCATGCGGGTGCGCCCGGGGTGACGGCGAGGGGCCGGGAAGAGGAGTGCGTGTGGGGCGCCGGGGTCGGTGCGTGCCCGTCGGTGGTGGGGATGGGCGGGATGCCGAGGGCGGCGGCGTCAGCGGCGCGGGCGCAGTCGCGGCGGAGTTGCGAGGTGAGCGCAGCGAGCCCGCTGAAGCGGGCCTGGTCGCGGAGGCGGCTGATGAACTCCAGCGCCACGGGCCAGCCGTATTCGGGGAGCCCGTCGATCGGTGCCCACGCGGGCGGGGGCCCCTCGGCGGCGTGCGGCGTCAGGAGGATGTGGGCTTCGAGGGTCGGGGGCGCGCCGGCGAAGGTGGGTCGGGCCCCCACGTTGACCGCGGCGGGCGCGTGTCGGCCGTCGGGGAGCGTCGCCCACGCGGCATAGACGCCGTCGGCGGGCAGGGCCACGTCGGTGCGGATGTTGGCCGTGGGGAAGCCGATGGTGCGCCCGCGCCGGTCGCCCGGGACGACGGTGCCGGGGACGCGGTGCGGTCGGCCCAGCACGCGGGCGGCGTCGCGGACGCGGCCCTGGCGGAGCAGCCACCGGCAGAGCGTGCTCGAGGCGGGCACGATCGAGTGGTCGTCGAGGGTGACCTCGACGGGAGGCAGGATGATGGCGTCGAAGCCGAGTTCGCGGCCCAGGTCGGCGAGCGTGTTTGTCGTGCCCGCGCGGGCCTTGCCGAAGCGGAAGTCCGGGCCTTCGACGAACGCGATGACGCCGTGGGCGTGCAGCATCTGCTCGACGAACGCGCGCGGGGTGAGCCCGAGCAGGTCCGGCGAAGGGTCGAGCCGGACGACGTCATCGGCGCCGGCTTCGAGGAGCCATCGGCGGCGGTCGTCGAAGGTCGAGAGCCGCTCGGGGGCCTGGCCCGGGTTCACGTGCGTGAGCGGGTGGGGGTCGAAAGCGAGGGCGACGACGCGCGCGGGGGTCGGTTCGCGGGCGGCGCGGGCCCGCGCGGCGGTGACCAACGCGCGGTGCCCGAGGTGCACGCCGTCGAACGAGCCGATCGTGATGACGCGTCGCGAGGCCATCGGGGGAGGTTAGGTGGGGGGTGGGGCCGTCGTGCCGCGGACGCTGGCGTGACTGCCGGCCGCGGCGCAGGAGGCATCCCCGCGGCGGTCGCCGGCGCGGCTCAGGGCGCGGGTGACTCGCACCAGCGGTCCCACGCTTGGCGAAGATCGCGCCCGACGGGCCCCGGAGTGCCCGCGCCAATGGTCGCCGACTCGACGCGCGCCACGGGCAGGACGCCCCACGAACTGTTGGTGAGGAGGAGTTCATCGGCGGCGAGCACGTCGTCGATGGTGACCATGCGGCGCTTGGTGAGGATGCCGAGGCCCTCGGCGGCGAGGATGAGCGCGTGGCGGGTGACGCCGGGCAGCGTGGCGCTGGGCAGCACGCCCTTGGTGCGAGCCCCGGGCGCGGGTGCGACGCCCCGCGCGGGGTCGCCTGGGGCAGCGGTCGCGGCACCTTCTTCGCCCCGCGCCATGGGCACGATCAGTTCGCCCCCCTTGACGAGGATGGCGCTGCTGACGCACCCGCCGACGAGGTGGTTGGTGACGCTGAAGACGAGGGCCTCGCCCGCGCCCTTGGCGCCGGCGGACTGGAGTTCGCGCAAGCGCCACCAGTAGTTGAGGGTCTTGTGAGAGGCCGTGGGGTCCAGCGGGCTGACGCGGGTGTCGGCGAGGGTGACGGCGACGCCGCGGTCGAGCATCGCCGGCGGGTACTCGGTCGCGGGCTGGGCGACGATCAGGATGGTCGGGTCGTGGCGTGAGGGCGAGGCCGGGCCCTGCGCGCCGGCGGCTCTGGCGGAGGCGAGGAGGTTGAGGTCGCCGCCGGTCACGGTGAGGCGGAGGCGGGCGCGGCGCAGGCCGGATCGGCGGAGTGTCTCGAGGACCGCGTCACCCAGGGGCCCGAGGTGCAGGGCCGAGGCCAGCCCGAGAGTCCGCGCCGAGTCCGCGAGGCGTTCGAGGTGCTCTTCAAGGTGGACGACCCAGCAGGCGGAGTCGCCCCTGGACGGATCGGGTTCGTAGCGCCCGAGCATGGTTTCGAAGAGTCCCACGCCGTGCTGGATCCCCGCGTCGAAGGCGGAGAGGAGCGCGGGTCGGTCGGCGGCGTCGAGGAACTGGCCGTTGAGGAAGACGCTGAGCATGGGCGGGCGAGCGTAGCGGCGAGGCGGGTGGGCGGAAGGGGGGGTGAGGCGTTGGCCGAGTCCGAGCGGGCATCGGGCTCATGCGCTTGTCAAGAGTTGACGATATGGATATCATCAAGTCAAATGAACCGGTGGAGCGCGGGGGCCCATACGGGCCGCGACGGGGGCACCGGACAGAAGGAGCATGACATGAAGGCGTGCCGACTCGTTGCCCTGGCCCTCAGCACACTTGCGGGGAGCGCCGCAGCGCTGGCCCAGGAGCCGGCATCGTCCGCGGCGGCGTCGCCATCAGCCGGTGGCGGTGCGGGGGGTGCGGGGGGTGCGGGGGGTGCGGGGGGTGCGATCAGCGATCGGGCGACGTTCACTTTCTGGGACGACCGCCTGCACGGGGATCCGGAGATCCTGTGGCCCGGGTTTCTGAACGGGATGAGGGGGTTCGAGCACTTCCACGAACCGATCGGGCAGCCGCTCTACTTCGAGTCGCCCTTCATCAACTCCAACGTTCGGCTGGTCTACCTGCACCACAACTTCCCCGACAAGTCGCAGTTGCAGGGGGGCGATCTGCACGTCGTCGGCGCGCAGGCGCGGCTGGCGCTCACCGACCGGCTGGCCTTCATCGCGACCAAGGACGGCCACAGTTGGCTCAACGCGGGGATCCTGCAGGAGGACGACGGGTGGAACGACATCGCCGTCGGGCTGAAGTACGCCCTCGTGGTGGACAAGGAGGCGGACCTGGTGATTACGCCGGGGATCCGGTGGGAGTGGTCCAACGGCGATAACGAGGTGCTGCAGGGTGGGGCCGACGAGTTCAGCCCGTTTATCTCGATCGCCAAGGGCCTGGACAAACTGCACCTGATCGGCAACATGACCGTCCGCGTCCCGGAGGAAGAGGACGACGGGAACATGATCTTCTCGTGGGACCTCCACGTGGACTACGACCTGGGCGATGTCGTGAAGGGATTCGCCCCGGTGCTGGAGATCCACGGTCTGCACTATCTCACCGACGGGACCCGGCTGCCGCTCCGCGTGGGCGGGATGGACTACGACAACTTCGGCTCGTCGGACGTGGCCGGGACGTCGGTGATCTGGGTCGGCGTGGGCGGGCGGTTCAGGCTGAGCCCGCACGCCTCGCTTGGCGCGACGTTCGAACTGCCCCTGACCAACCGCAACAGCGACATCATGGACAACCGGGTGACGGTGGACCTGACGTTCACGTGGTAGGGTTGGTTCGCCGCGGGCCTCAGTCGGCGGGGTTGACGGGCATTGAGCCGGTGGCGAAGACGGAGTCTTCGCGGACGACGCCTCGCGCCACGAGGGACGCCCGGTTCATATAGACGGCCCGCCCGACGCGGTCGCCCACTGCGAGGGGCATGGGCCCGATGGGTCGGCCCAGGTCATCCACCGGGGAGGGCATGTCGCGCATGGTCGCGACCGGTGCGGTGGAAGTGCAACCCCCGAGCCCGCAGAGGGGCGCGGTCGCCCCCAGGAACAGAACGGCAGCCCCGAGAGCCCGACGGAGAACGCGACGCTGAAGCATGGAACGCCCCTTGGAGCGAGTCGGCGTGACCCGCCACCGGGGAATCGACCCCGCGCGGGTCTTGCGCCAGCCCCGGGGATGCGGGTTGGCGAGGAGGCGAGGTGCCTAGCCGATCCGATCGGCATGTCTTGCGCCCTTTGGGGCGCGGCGGGGGTTATCAGGTTTGTCCCCCGGGGTGTGGCGGCTTGACGGTCGGTTCGTCTTTGGTTTAGGATGGTCCCAGAATCGGAGGGCGGGGTGAGAGTGCATGGGGCGTCGTGGGGATGATGTCGGGGCGGAAAGTGGCCTCGGAAGGGCAGAGAGCCCGAGTGTTGGGCGGGGGTGAGGTGGCGTGGTGCTGGATGTTGGCGAAGGCGAAGGACGTCGCCGCCGTGCATTGAGGGGAACTGTCGATGATGCCAAACGAGCGCTACAGCGAGGCCCCGTGCAGGAAGTCGGGCCCCAAGTACGAGGCGTCGCGGCATGGCGACTGTCCGCGGGCCTTCCGTCGCGGGCGGGGGGGGGGGCGGGCGGGGCTGCTGAGCCTTGTCGCGGGGACGGCCTTGGGGCTGAGCGGAGGGGTGGTCGCGGGCTCGCCAGCCGGGGCGGCGGTGATCGCGGTACAACCTGGCGTTGCGACGGCTGACCGGCCGGAACTGACGATCAGTTCGTTCGCGGTGGTCTTTGAGCCGCAGCACCCGGGGCTCCCGCCGCTGGAGGAGATTCTGAAGGAAGCGCAGGTGACGCTGGTGCGAACAAACGAGGGCTTCGCGGTCTTCGGCCCGGAGGAGGCACGCGGGCAGGCGTCGGTCGCGGACGTGAACGAGCACCTGAAAGAGAACGGCCCGACGAAGTTCTCGATCGAGGCGGTGCGGGCGATCTTCAAGTCCCTGGGCAACGTGCTGGCGGGCAAGCAGTTGCTGGGGGTGTTCATCACGACCGATCCCGACGAGGTGCAACTGGAGCGTGACCCGGAGACGGGGCGGGATGCGTGGGTGGATCAGCGCGATCCCGAGGGGGAGATGGCCCTGCGGGTGAAGATCCTTATCCCGGTCGTGACGGGGCTGCGAACCGTGGCGGCGGGGGAACGGCTTGGATCCGAGGAGCAGCGGGTGAACAACCCGGTGCACGACCGGGTGCGTGAGGGTTCACCCCTCCAGCCCCGGCCCGACAGCCCGGACGCCCCGCGGAAGGACTTGCTCCGCCGCGACCAACTCGACGACTATGTGTTCCGCCTGAACCGGCACCCGGGGCGGCGTGTGGACGTGGCGCTCTCCAACGCCAGCGAGACCGAGGTGGGCGCGGTGGTGCTGGACTACCTGGTGCGGGAGAACAAGCCCTGGATCATCTATCTCCAGGCGTCGAACACGGGCACGGCTCAGACCAGCGAGTGGCGCGAGCGGGCCGGGTTCATTCACAACCAGTTGCTGAGCAACGACGACACGCTCTCGCTGGACTACACCACGGGCGGGTTCGACACGGCGCACATCATCAACGGCGGCTACGAGTTCCCGCTCACGTCCGATGGCAAACTCCGGCTGGCGATCGGCGGGGGGTATAACGAGTTCGACGCGTCGGAGGTCGGGCAGTCCAACGAGAACTTCTCGGGCTCGTCGTACACCGTCAGCGGCGAACTGTCGTACAACATCTACCAGAACCGGGAGTTGTTCATCGACGTCTACGGCGGGGGCCGGTTCCAGAACGTCGAGGTCACCAACAACACGCTGGGCGTCGGCCTCACGGGCGAGACGGACTTTGCGCTCTTCGGCGGGGGCCTCCGCCTGGAGCGGAACACGGAGATCGCGTCGACCAACGTGAAACTGGGCTTCGAGTTCAACGCCTCGGATGTTGCGGGCACGGACCCGGCGGAACTCCAGCGGCTGGGGCGGTTGAACACCGATGAGGACTTTGTGCTCTTCCAGTTCTCCGCGGAGCAGACGCTGTACCTCGAGCCGATTTTCGACTCGGGGAACTACGCCGCGGGCAAGTCCACGCTCGCCCACGAGGTGGCGTTCATGCTGCGGGGGCAGGCGACGAGCGAGCGCGTCTCGCCCACCTTCCAGCAGGTCGCGGGCGGGCTCTACAGCGTGCGCGGGTACGACGAGTCCGTCGCGGCCGGGGACAGCGTGGTGATCGCGACGATCGAGTACCGCCTGCATATCCCGCGGCTGCTCGACACCCGCGAACCGGGCATCGGGCTGTTCGGGGAGGAGTTCCGCTGGGCGCCCGAGCAGCCCTACGGCCGGCCGGACTGGGACCTGATCTTCCGCGCGTTTGTCGACGCCGGGAAGACCGTGAACAGCGAGCGCCTGACGTTCGAGCGCGACGAGGAACTGCTGTCCGCGGGCGTGGGGCTTGAACTGGTGTTCAAGCGGAACCTGAACATCCGGGTGGACTGGGGCCACGTTCTGGAAGACGTGGGCACGGGCCGGGGCCGGAACGAGTCCGGGGACAACCGGTTCCACATTGTCGCGACGCTGTTGTTCTAGCACCCCGGTGCCGGGCCGAGGTGTGTGGGGGGGGGGGGGGGGGGGGGGGGCGCGGGTCGC
>Ga0268299_1003964_pt1 | contig 12479 bp, 24 predicted proteins | sample NOBtaG_FD_193484 | JGI IMG/M metagenome (GOLD analysis project Ga0268299, IMG submission 193484) | Activated sludge microbial communities from bioreactor in Nijmegen, Gelderland, Netherland - NOB reactor | ecosystem: Engineered > Bioreactor > Aerobic > Activated sludge | place: Netherlands...
TCGCTTGTGAAGCTCGGCACTTCAACCTCGAGAAGGTGAACCGGTTGCGATGCCTGAACAGGGTGTACTCCGATGACTCGCCACTCACTCATGTCTGCGATCTAACGTCCGCGTTGAGCGGGCCGCGCGACGCGCGGCCAGCGCGCCGCAGGCGCAAACTCTTCCGGCGCGCCTGCGGCGCGCCACCCGCAAGCTCTCACGGACCGCTCCAACGCATAGTTAGATCGCATGTACGATCTCTCGGTAGAAACTGCCGTTGACTGGGACGCGACTCTCGACTTGGATGGGTAGCATCTTGGACGGATCAGCTTCGAGCCACAACGCCAGGCCTTCGAGCTCCTCACTAGGAATCGGGGATTGCCGCCACAAGGGTATGTGTCCGCTCGGAGTGATGATGACCGGTTGGGTGTAGTCGATGCCTGAAGAATCGGCGGGCGAGCAGTAGCCAAACCGCAACTGGCCATCGGCGAGTGTGAATGCTGCCAGTGCGATATGTACGGGGCCCGCCTGGTACTCGTGAAGCTCACGAAGAGCCGTGGGTCTAACCCGTTCGTCACCGGAATCGCTATGCCACTCCCACACGGGCGTCTCCAGTAGATCCGCGACTGTGAGGTCGGCAATCGGCTTCCACATGCGATCTAACGTCCGCGTTGAGCGGGCCGCGCGAAACCATTGCAGCGCGCCGCAGGCGTAAAATCTCTCCGCGCGCCTGCGGCGCGCCACCCGCAACGTCTCACGGACCGCTCGAACGCATAGTTAGGCAATCTCATGAGGCAAATCGTATGGATGCGCATGCTTCTTCAAATCGCGGACGAACCAGCTCGTAGCTCTCAACGTATGTGACGAGCTCGCAGATGTACAGGCGCCCGGCGTGGTCGAAAACATACCCGTGAGTCGCCATTCTGGGCCCACGGTCGTTGGCACCGCACCCCCCATGAGGGCAACCGGCATCGTATCGGTAGGCGTACTCATAGGCAGATAGGCCGGCAATCTCTGATGTGCGGGCGGGCACTATCCAGTCGTCCTTGGGAACGGTGCGGTGGCGAATCTCCAAATCTCGTAACGAAACCGTCGGCGTTTTAGCGGACAGTTCCTCAATCGTAATTGTGGGCGCTTCGGAAGAAAGGCCCTCTCGATCCGGCGGCCACTCGAACTCCAAGTGCGGCCAGCTTGCATAGACAGACGAGTTCTCAACAAACCCTTTCGGTGCGTCCACCGTGAGGTCTGACCCTTGCACGGGGAAGCGCTGGTCGCCAGAGCACGCGGCCAATGACGTTGCAATGACTACAGTTAGCCTCACGAGATTGCCTAACGTCCGCGTTGAGCGGGCCGCGCGACGCGCGGCCGGCGCGCCGCAGGCGCGACAATAGTCTTCCGCGCGCCTGCGGCGCGCTCGCTCAACGCTCTCACGGTCCGCTCCAACGCACAGTTAGATTCCGTTCAGCATCCGCAGGCACCACGAACCGGAATGGTCTCGGATTCGCTGCCACTGCGGATCTGCATGAAGCCATCAAACCATGTTGCTTCACAGGACTCACTATCCAATTCGCACACTCGCGATGTTGTGCAGTCAATCCGCACTTCCAGACCGTCTCCGATCAAGTGGAAGGACTGCTTGTCCCCCAACTGTGGAAGTTCCTTATGCGCAACCGATTCAACGTCTACTAGATCGAGCAAGTGCAACGTGTCACCAAGTCGGAGCTTGGCCTTTTCCTCGTAGAGCCACAAGATGAGAAATCTACCAATTCCCTCTTCACCGATTGGTTCGCTAAAGCTGCATCCACAGCCGTACTCAACATCAGCCTCCGTAAGTGGCCGAAGTTGACCTGTGGCACCGGGTGGCGCCGGACTCATATCCGGAGCCTCCTGGCAGAGAGCGTTCAACGCAAACGATAGGGAGATCAGCAACCCTGAAACGAGGATTCTCACGGAATCTAACGTCCGCGTTGAGCGGGCCGCGCGAAAGCGTCCCAGCGCGCCGCAGGCGTAAAATCTCTCCGCGCGCCTGCGGCGCGCCAGCCGCAAGCTTTCACGGACCGCTCCAACGCATAGTTAGGTGTCACGTCACTACACTTGTGCGCATGGTTCTGAAGTCCTCGAGGACCACAAATCCAGGAATCTCCCCAGCGATCGGACCACCAACAAGTGTGACGTCAGATTCGAACCTGAGAGGAAATACTTGGCTCGGTGCGGACTTGCCAAGAAGCGCGTACTTGCTAGAAATGAGATCATGTGATGGCACTACCATCCCGCACCAGAATGACACCTGCCCACCTGAAACCACAACGGCTGGCTGAGAAGTACTGAGACCGGTTTCGCCTTGAACCGGCGGCGTGAGATATCCCTTGAGACGAGTGCCATCGGCTAAGGTCAAGGAAGCGCGAACGATGAATATACCATCGGTCGGATCGAGCGGTCCGTCCGCCTCATAAGGCCGAACGGTCGCTTCGTCCTGCCCTTCCTCGCCCTCTTCGTCGAGTGCGAACTCCCAGATGGCAAAGCGCTCCAGATCTGCAGGTGTCAGTTCGTATACCTGACGACGAATGCGTGCGGCGCTCATACGTGACACCTAACGTCCGCGTTGAGCGGGCCGCGCGCGGCGCCTGCCAGGCGCTGCGCGCGCTAAGCTTTCCCAGGCGCGCGCAGCGCCCACCCGCCAAGCTCTCACGGCCCGCTCCAACGCATAGTTAGACATCCTCACTTGGTCTCTACGTCGAAATCGAGGATCGATACCAGGACGATAGGGCGTTCGTCGCTTGGAACGGCGGTTGTGCCACCCAGAGGGCACACAGTAAAGCCACCCGAGATTGGCGCCTTGCCTTCCTTTAGCAGAGTCAGCAATTCTTCCGGGACAAACTGCTGATCGTTCTCAGGTTCCGGCACGCCGTAAACAACACCATCCGCACCGACGATTCGGATCGGCGGAGGCCAGCCGTTCCAAAGCTCGAGGACACCGGACACGAAACTGCAGGGAGGTAGCGCGTCTTCGGCAGAGCCAAGTGACGGCATACTGAAGACGAGAACTGTTGCGACCAGGAATGGAGCGCGCATTCTCATGAGGATGTCTAACGTCCGCGTTGAGCGGGCCGCGCGATGCCGTTCCAGCGCGCCGCAGGCGTAAACTCTCTCCGCGCGCCTGCGGCGCGCCACCCGCAAGGTTTCACGGACCGCTCCAACGCATAGTTAGGCATCAGTCGTGTGATCCTGCTTGCCCTGGGCAACCTATCCAGTGCGTGCCACGAACCGTGGCGAACAGGATACGCCGGTCGGGAATGCTCGGACACGGATAGAACAGAATGCGGCCGCGACCCTGGCCAGAGCCGCCGGAAGCGCTGCAGGACGATAGGGGAGAGCTGATACCGCGCGGCTCATCTCAGAATTCATGGCCGCAGGTATGGTGCTCGTAGACTGATGCCTAACGTCCGCGTTGAGCGGGCCGCGCACAGCGCGGCCAGCGCGCCGCAGGCGCGACAATAGTCTTCCGCGCGCCTGCGGCGCGCTCGCTCAACGCTTTCACGGCCCGCTCCAACGCATAGTTAGGTGTCACTTCTGCTACCAAGGAATCGGCTAATCAGCATCGAAACGCCGAACACGGCGAAGCCGCCGATAAAGAGGTACAAAGGCATGAACACGAAGATGAGAGCCGAAGTTGACGACACGTCAACTAGCATTGCATTTACGTACGCATAGACCGAGATGACCGAAACAATCACGGCAGCAACCAGAGCAGCGCGGCGCGAGGTCGACGATCTGTGAGCTAACTTGACGCAAAGGATTCCGAAAGCAACGTAGGGACTCAGGACCCAGGGATAAAACCAGCTCCATCGGAAAGTTCCCCCGGCGCCCTGCAACATGATCCAGATTGAGAACACAGCCGAAGCCGTGAGGGTGCAAAGCCCAATTGCGGTACTAACGCGACTCAAGTGACACCTAACGTCCGCGTTGAGCGGGCCGCGCGAAGCCGTTCCAGCGCGCCGCAGGCGCAAAATCTCTCCGCGCGCCTGCGGCGCGCCACCCGCAGGCTCTCACGGACCGCTCCAACGCATAGTTAGGCATCAGTCGTGTGATTCCGCTTGCCCTGGACGCCCTATCCAGTGGGTGCCACGAACCATGGCGAACAGGATACGCCGGTCGGGAATGCTCGAGCACGGATAGAACAGAATGCGGCCACCCACCTAGCCAGAGCTGCCCGAAGTGCCGCAGAACGATGGGGAGACCTACAACCGCGCAGCTCAATTCAGAGTTCATGGCCGCAGGCATAGTCCTTGCAGACTGATGCCTAACGTCCGCGTTGAGCGGGCCGCGCGATGCGCTCACAAGGCGCCGCGGGCGCTATGATCTCCCAGGCGCCCGCGGCGCCCACCCGCCAAGCTTTCACGGACCGCTCCAACGCATAGTTAGGCGTCATTGAACAACTTTGAAATCGAAGATGTGGAACCCATACTCGTCGTCGGCAACGTCGAGATTGTTAATGCTATAGCGGGCCGGAAATCCGTAGGTCGGATCGAGCTCGAAGCTTACCCGAGCATCAGGATCCTGCCGGCTGCGTAACGCCGCGTCATCAAGCAGCTGCGTGATGCTTCGTGCGTGTTCAATGAGCCGATCCGGGCCATATCTCTCTTTCCAGGACTCCTGCCAAAGGCGACAGAAATCTTCAGTGGTTGGCGGGTGGCACAAGAGGGTTGCAGACTCGACAGCGTTACTCCTGACCACTATTCGCATTGGTGGTGGCTTGCTCCAGGCGGCGAAGTGTTCGACGGAAAAATCATAGTTCGAGATACTAGCCGCATCCCACAAGGCGCGGCTTGATGCGACCTGATCTTGTGGCGTCTCCATGGTGCAAGAGATGAGCACTGCAGCCGCAAATACCGAAACGCAAACTGTGCGCTGCACAATGACGCCTAACGTCCGCGTTGAGCGGGCCGCGCGCGGCGCCTGCTAGGCGCTGCGCGCGCTAAGCTTTCCCAGGCGCGCGCAGCGCCCACCCGCCAAGCTCTCACGGCCCGCTCCAACGCATAGTTAGAAGGCAGCTGATCATCGCTTTTGAAGCCGGGTTGCCCTTGACCCAGCTTCCAGCACTAAGTGGTCGTCATCTATCTCGACGATTCGCACTCGACTTATGTCTTCGGGCCAGTACGAGAAATTGGGCGGCCCCGTCATGGTTCGTTCCAGCAGCAATAGCTCTGAGTTAGCAACCTCAAAGCGCCCTACTTCAATGACGCCATCGGCGCCCAGCGCGTAGCAATCATTGAAGTAGGTGTAGGTTGTCGCCTCGAAAATAATCGCGTCTGGGCATTCGGTTCCTGGCGTTTCGATCCAGCTGGTATCTGCCAGTGGGTTTGCAGCGAAAGCCATTGACACATACAGGAGGAAAAAAACCGCGTATCTCATGCTGCCTTCTAACGTCCGCGTTGAGCGGGCCGCGCGCGGCACCAGAAGCGCGCCGCAGGCGTAAAATCTCTCCGCGCGCCTGCGGCGCGCCACCCGCAAGCTCTCACGGACCGCTCCAACGCATAGTTAGACGGCAGTCACTCACGAAGCATGCCCTCTGGCACATCAGTCGGCGCGGACCACTCTGCGTCGAATACCTGTCGAATGCGCGACAGTGCGTCAATCTCGGACATGGAGCCAGCCAGTTCATAAGCCTTCGCCACATGTCGGGCAATATCGACCAAAGCGACTCCCCAGACAGCCGGGTCGGAGTGGTTCGTCAGCAATGCAACCTGCATCTGTGCCCACTCGGGGGCGACCCAAACCCGAAGTACTTCCTGCGCACTCTTGTCTCCAGCTATGTGCGGGGGCTCTAGCGAGTTGCGATTGGTCTTACCGAACACATGTCCACCTTTCTAGCTGCCGTCTAACGTCCGCGTTGAGCGGGCCGCGCGAGGCCGTTGCAGCGCGCCGCAGGCGTAAACTCTCTCCGCGCGCCTGCGGCGCGCCACCCGCGAAGTTTCACGGACCGCTCCAACGCATAGTTAGGTGGCGCAAGCCCCAAAGCTAGGTCCATTTTGGCTCCCGCTTGGCAGGATGGAAACGGGAACGTGACGTAATGGGCTTCGGAAACACCCGATCGTGCAGCCGCGAGGAGAGCTCGGCCCCATTGAGGTCGGCCGGGACCTGAGACATTGACGCCACTTCCGCGAAGATCCAGCGGACGAGTTGTCCGCGTGAATTGCGGTACTCGTGTTGAGCAGCCCGACCCAACTTCAGAGCCTGCTTCCAAGCGTCCTCGTCTGAGCTGGCGCGAAGCAACTTAACGGTCTCATCGCAAAGATTGCGTCGCCTCGGCTTGCCGTCGTCCACGACACAAACGTGAAGCATTCGGGCGGCGTATAGCTTTCGAGGCATCTCGCTTGCGCCACCTAACGTCCGCGTTGAGCGGGCCGCGCGACGCGCGGCCAGCGCGCCGCAGGCGCTACAATTTTCTGCGCGCCTGCGGCGCGCTCGCTCAACGCTCTCACGGCCCGCTCCAACGCATAGTTAGGCATCAAACGCCCCAGCCCTCGTTCAGACAGTCGATTCCTTCTGCGGGGATATCAAGAAATCGCTCTTGGTCGAGATCGAATCTTCGCGCCCACAGCACCTCTCTAAGCCACTCGTGGGTCGGATCAGAGCGAACCGCCGCGAGTACTGTCTCGTCGTCCCTGCCATTTAGGCGGCAAGTAGCGACTGCGATGAAGTAGTCGGTAGGAAGCGCCGGATACGGAAATGTGTCGACGATCCGCCAAATAGGCTGACCGGCGGAATTGCGCTGGACAAGGCGGCCTGCATAGATGATGGTCGGTTTACCACTCGCGTCCTGAAGCATGCCAATCGAGTAGTCGCACATCTGAGCATAACCGCGTTCGCTTGTAATGCAGGCGCCAGATCGGTGCGTAAGACCATTAGGCACAGGTGGTATCACTGCTCCAATTAGTCCGCAGCCGGCAGCAAGGATCAGCAGCCACATCTTGATGCCTAACGTCCGCGTTGAGCGGGCCGCGCACAGCGCGGCCGGCGCGCCGCAGGCGCAAACTGTTCCGACGCGCCTGCGGCGCGCCACCCGCAAGCTTTCACGGACCGCTCCAACGCATAGTTAGATCGCCGAACTGTAATTGACGGTATGTCAGTGCTGACATATACTGCACTCCGTGGCTGCAGCTGACAAGCCGCTGGTATGGCTGCAAGGGGAGATCAAGACCCCTCCGTTCGCCACCGCTGCCAGGATCGAAGCCGGAATGTTGCTGAGAAGGCTGCAACGTGGCGAGTCATTGGGAATGCCTCATTCGCGGCCTATGCCGGCTATAGACCGAGGATGCCATGAATTGCGCGTCCGTGACCGGACGGCAAACTGGCGAATCGTTTACCGGATCGATTCGGACGCGATTGTGATTGGAGAGGTCTTCGCCAAGAAGACGCGAACCACACCCAAGGACGTGATTGCGATCTGTCAAAGGCGTTTTCGGGAGTATGACGATGCGTGCAAGTAAGAAGGCCAAGCTGACGAGTCGCGGCTGGAAGGTAGGAGATGCCCAGGAGTTCCTGGATCTCACGGCAGAGGAGGCCGCGCTGATTGAGCTACGCCTGAAACTCGCCGAGGGTCTCAAGGCCCGGCGCAAGCGCAAGCGTCTGACGCAGCATGACCTGGCAGCGGCGGTGCAATCCAGCCAGTCGCGAGTTGCCAAGATGGAGTCGGGGGATCCAACAGTTTCCATCGACTTGCTGATGCGGTCACTCATCGCACTTGGCGCCTCGAGACGCGACCTTGCGAGAATCATCGCGCCGCGCTAACTCGGCGATCTAACGTCCGCGTTGAGCGGGCCGCGCGAAACTGTTCCAGCGCGCCGCAGGCGTAAAATCTCTCCGCGCGCCTGCGGCGCGCCACCCGCAACCTTTCACGGACCGCTCCAACGCATAGTTAGGCCGCAGATCCATCCGACTGCTCCAAAAGCTGCTCGACGCGCCGCCAGTCTGTGACCTCCGCCTGCAACGGCCAGGAGTGGACAAGGCGGCGATACCAGCCGATGTCGCGAACTATGGTCGCAAGGACCATGCCGGCAAAGAGACCGCTAGCGAGTGGCCATCCACCCCAAAGGAAGACACCAATGCCGACGAAGCCAACCGTGGCGACGTAAAGGTAGGCACGCCAGCTACTACGTAGCAGCGCTGAAACTGTGGGCGGCGTATCCCGATACTCACGCAGCTTCAAGAGTTGGCGCCGCTGCTGAGATGAAAGTTGCATGCCTAGAGGCTCCCCATCTGCGGCCTAACGTCCGCGTTGAGCGGGCCGCGCGAAACCGTTCCAGCGCGCCGCAGGCGTAAAATCTCTCCGCGCGCCTGCGGCGCGCCTCCCGCAAGCTTTCACGGACCGCTCCAACGCATAGTTAGAGGTCGCACTCACTGCGTGGGAGGCGCCGCACTTGGCACGGCAATGGACGAGGCTATCTGCAACGCCTGAGCCTCCGAGAAGCCCTGCTTCACGAGCTCGAGGTAGAAGTTACGGATGTAGGTGGCCATCTGAGCTGCCGACTCCGGCCGCGCCAACACGCGAAGCTGACTCTGGATCATGGCCTCAACCATCTTCGCCATATACGGGACCATCGAGCTGAAGGTCGCTTCCATCATCTGCTGCACCTGCTCTGGAGATGGCTGGTTGGGCTGGTCCTGCGCATGAACTGCAGGAGCCAGCAGAGACAAGCTCATGGCAAGTGCTGAAAATCGGAACATGTGAATCTCCCTGGCAGCAAAGATGAGAGTAATTGCGACCTCTAACGTCCGCGTTGAGCGGGCCGCGCGACGCGCGGCCAGCGCGCCGCAGGCGCAAACTCTTCCGGCGCGCCTGCGGCGCGCCACCCGCAACCTCTCACGGACCGCTCCAACGCATAGTTAGACAACATCAGCATATTGGCTTGAGAACCGCGGTGGTTACTTGTTCGTAATGAATTGAGATTTCCGAAGTTACGTTTCCCGAGATGTTGAATGGTGATATCACGACTGAGAACGGATGTGCCTCCGGGATTGTACCTGTCCAGTTCACGAACAATCTGTTGTCCTTCGAAGCCGGATTTATCTGCACGTCAAGACTAACGCTGGCAGGCTGGGTCGGGTCAGCGACGTCGAAGACCGAAATATGGCTTGTTAGTAAGCCATAGGAGAGAGCATTGGGACCGTCAAGCCGGATTGCCCCAGCGACCACATGCGGATCATGAAAGGTACGGTAGGCGGTAACCGCGAGCCTATGGCTTTCTCCAATGCGAATTTCTCTTGTGTCAGGGATACGATCGCAGGGATGTGATCTTGCAAGTGTGCCGGGGCCTGACGGGCGATAGTAAGTCTCTTCAATAGGGACACAACCCGGGACGACAACAGCGAGTAGTAGCAGCACGCGGCCATTCATGTTGTCTAACTATCGGCGGTGAACGGCGAGCGCGAAGCGCTCGTCCGTTCCACCGGCTAGTTCTACGTCAGCCCCCATCCGCCTGGCGGATCCCTGTAGCGAAGCCGCTGAGCGACGGCGGTTCATGCTGCAGCCCCGGCCGAGGCGCGATTTTGCAGGTCGCTTAGCGAAGCAACTTCGCTTACGTTTCCAAGCGAGCTTGAAACGAAGCGAAATTGCTTCGCTAAGTAACATGAAAAATGGCGCTTCGCCATACGCTCATTCCTCGCGTTAATGCAGGAATTCTCAAGGAGGCTGCGGGCTGATCGTAGAACGTCCGCGTTGAGCGGGCCGCGCGCGGCGCCTACCAGGCGCTGCGCGCGCTAAGCTTTCCCAGGCGCGCGCAGCGCCCACCCGCCAAGTTCTCACGGTCCGCTCCAACGCATAGTTAGGCGTCTGCGCTGTGAACGCGGGCGGCACTTCAAGGACCACCAAGTGTCTTGCGGACGAAGCGCCACGTTAACGCTCCTAGAACTGGCGGAAGAATCCAGAAGACGTTTGGCCGTAGATTGCAGGAACCCTGGAAGTGGCCTTGACCGTCAATCGTGTGCACACACACGTAACTCATGAGATATACAACCCACGCCGTAGCGCCGGTCACGAGGCAAAAGCAAAGGAAGGCGATTCCAGCACGTACACCGTTTGATAGCTTGGCACGTTCCATAAAGCAGACGCCTAACGTCCGCGTTGAGCGGGCCGCGCGCGGCGCCTGCCAGGCGCTGCGCGCGCTAAGCTTTCCCAGGCGCGCGCAGCGCCCACCCGCCAAGCTCTCACGGCCCGCTCCAACGCATAGTTAGATTGCGACTCACTTGTTCTTGCGGATCAGCCACGTCAACGCAACGAAAAATAGCCCCAACAACAACCCGCATCCGGCGACAACTCCGGACCAGGGCGCTGCAATAAGACCCAACTCCGAAGCGAGGCCGCCCAACACTCCTAACGGTATGGCCAGAAAGCTGACATACGCTGCCCATTCCATCCATGAGCCGCGTGCCGGAAAAGAGGGGTCGGCTGGCCGGCTTACCAACGGGTAGAGCGGGTGGCGACGAGAATCCTTGGCCTTATCCGTGGCAAAGCGATAGATGACGTAGCCGGCAAGTACGGCACACAAGGCGGCCCACACTACGATGACTGGCAGATAACCTTCCATCGCAATCTAACGTCCGCGTTGAGCGGGCCGCGCGCGGCGCCTGCCAGGCGCTGCGCGCGCTAAGCTTTCCCAGGCGCGCGCAGCGCCCACCCGCCGACCTGTCACGGCCCGCTCCAACGCATAGTTAGGCAGCCAGGCGCATAGTTGTGAGGAAAAACGCCATTCGGGGAGCGGCTCGCCTTTCACAGCTGCTCAAACTCAATTGCATCGAGTGGAACGTTGGCATCGAGCTGTGTTGCAGCAATGTAGCTTTCTGCGCGTCGCCGCTGCAGTGACAGCTCTAATCGCTCCTCTTTCCCGTTGACGCTAGTGGCAATAGCAATTGGCCACCCTGGGGCGTAACTGGACATCGAGAACTTTGACGGAATGATTTGCTTGCGATCAGGTCTCGATAGAGAAAAGGAACGGTCTTCAGTTGGAACTTCTGGTTTGCTACCGATGACCCGAACCTCCAGCATCTCAACATTTACAGGACTTTCAGCCAATCCGTAAACGTAAAGGTCCAGTCTGCCGACGTCGGACATGGTGGCGCGACCTATCGCAAAAATCCCGATCATCCCGTCGGCGGTGCGCGCGTGTCCCACAACAAAGTCTGTTAGGTAGTAGCGGACATGCTGTCCGTTCAATGGGTACTCATCTACAGTTAATGGGGTGAGCGCACTACATGCGCTCAACAGCGCAACCCCGATGAGTACAAGCGACCGCAGTGGCATCTAGGCTGCCTAACGTCCGCGTTGAGCGGGCCGCGCGCGGCGGTTGCAGCGCGCCGCAGGCGTAAAATCTCTCCGCGCGCCTGCGGCGCGCCACCCGCAATCTTTCACGGACCGCTCCAACGCATAGTTAGACGGCAGTGTCATTCGGGGACCACCGGAGTCCGGAAGGTGGCGTCGGTGAAGAAGCCGACAGGTAACTGTGTCGCCATCATGGCTTCAATCACCGTTTGCACCGCAGGATGGGGCTCTGCGTCGGGATTCTCGCGGGAGTAGCAAATGACCGTTGGCGTCGGGGAGAGCGCCAAGAGCGCGTTCTGCAGCTCCGAGACGTCCAGGCGCTGGTCATTCAGCGTGACATCGCCTTGCGCTGTAAAGAAAACCCTAGCACCTGACTTTGGACAGCCTTGTGCCATCGGATCCTCCGTGCCACTCGTACTTTCACCACAGCCTAGCGTCAGAACCGCGATCAGAGTGAAAAGCCACCGCGACGAAACCATTGAGAGCTCCTAAAGCTGAGACAATCCTGCTGCCGTCTAACGTCCGCGTTGAGCGGGCCGCGCACAGCGCGGCCGGCGCGCCGCAGGCGCGACAATAGTCTTCCGCGCGCCTGCGGCGCGCTCGCTAAACGCTCCCACGGCCCGCTCCAACGCATAGTTAGATGTCATGACGGTTAGTGCAGAATAATTTCATCTGGCTCTTTCGCTGAAGTGACGGAATCGATGATTCCATCGGCATCGTTGTCTTCAACCCAGTGGAGCTCGCCATTTCTATTGACCATGTATCGCACGGAATCCCAGTGGCCATCTCCGTCAGGATCCAATGCCTCCAAGGTCTGAGGTGTGGCAGCAGGGCCAGAAGTAGTAACGGCTGTACCGACAAGGGGGCCACCAGGCGCCGTGGGATACCGATCGATGTGAACCGAACCTTGGCCATTTGGCATCGTAACTGCGAGCCCTCGGCCGTCTTCGATACGCGAAGCCGCGAATCCCTCAGAGGGCATCGACTGGTCGACACAATTGCCACAAGCGGAAAGCGCAAATGCGAGGGCGACAATGACTAGGGTTCTCATGACATCTAACGTCCGCGTTGAGCGGGCCGTCCGCGACCGTTCCAGCGCGCCGCAGGCGTAAAATCTCTCCGCGCGCCTGCGGCGCGCCACCCGCAAGCTCTCACGGCCCGCTCCAACGCGTAGTTATGTTGC
>Ga0268299_1003965_pt1 | contig 12475 bp, 7 predicted proteins | sample NOBtaG_FD_193484 | JGI IMG/M metagenome (GOLD analysis project Ga0268299, IMG submission 193484) | Activated sludge microbial communities from bioreactor in Nijmegen, Gelderland, Netherland - NOB reactor | ecosystem: Engineered > Bioreactor > Aerobic > Activated sludge | place: Netherlands...
CTCACAACCTATTTATTCAGTTGTGGATCACTAGACATTACTCTAGCGGGGTTGCCCCATTCGGAGACCTAGGGATCGAAGCCTATAACGGCTCCCCCTAGCTTTTCGCAGTTTATTGCGTCCTTCATCGGCTGCTGGCGCCAAGGTATCCTCCATGCGCTCTTTGTAGCTTGACCAATGCTTGGGTGCATCTCCCTGTCGTGTGGAGTGCAACGGTTTCTTCAACCGCGTCTTTGTGCCAGGACGACACAAAGGCCCAAACAAATCATTGGTGGTTACGGACCTCAATATGCAGTTTTCAGGGTACGGACCGTGATCTTCGCCTCACGGAAAGGCGGCTGAGAAGTTGGCTACTGCCTTCTTCGACTCAGCGGATTTTCAATGTTAGCACGTATGTTTGGAGTTCGCTACTTCTATTTCTTATTTGTAGCTAAGCCCAAAGCCTCACTAACACTGCATCCACCACAACCACCACTTACAACAGCCGATTGGCTGTTTGATAAACTTCGCGAATGCATCGCTCGTTTACCGCTTCCTGTGCGCTTCTTCGATGGGTTGTCGATCTGGTGATCTAACCGTCGAATCTGCTTTCACAAACTTTGGAGGCTAGCGGAGTCGAACCGCTGACCTTCTCCGTGCAAGGGAGACGCTCTACCAGCTGAGCCAAGCCCCCAAACTTCCGCCATCGTGCCGCGTCGACGGGGATAAAAATGTCATTTCTCACCTGTCTCAGTACGGGAGCGGCTTCCCTGGCGATGAGAATAGACAAAAAGATGCGCTCGATTGAGCGTACTTATTCATCATACACCAAGATTTGACCTATTGGAAAGTACACACAAAATCTTTAGTAAGTTCGAAAACCCGCACTGCGCTGATGTCCTATAAAAGCACTTCAAAAGACACCCGGAGAAAATGGGATTTTTTGGGATTTTGCCGGGCGATTGCTTTGGGAAGAAACTGCATAACCGCGCAGAAAATTCTTGTTGGTTTGATTCACGATTGGAAACACTTGCCGTGCGCGCCCTTTTTTGTTGATGAGGAAACCCGCATAGGGTGCGGGTTTTGTATGATGCAACGGCGTTGTCAATGCGCTCTGGGCTTTCCGAGCAAATCGGAATTCCTATATATAGGATCTGTGATGGTGGAAAACGTAAAACGACGCAATCAAATTTCGGTCTGCAAATTAGTCGGAATGGTAAACCAGAAGGTGCTTCCTTTGCCGGGCTCGCTCACTGCGCCGATATTTCCATTGTGAGCGGCGACTATCTCTTTGCAAATTGCCAGTCCCAGCCCCGAGCCTTTCGGTGCGCCCGGTCCTTTTACGAATTGTTTGAACCTTGAGAAGAGAGACTTCTCCCATCCTTCCGGCAAGCCAGCGCCCTTGTCGATGACGCAGATCTTCAAGTTCTCAGGACTTATTTCCGAAGTAACGCTGACAGTCGAGCCGTCGGGCGAAAATTTGATCGCGTTGGAAAGCAGGTTGACCAGCACTTGTATGATGCGCTCTGCATCCATATTTACTTCTCTTTCTTCTTTCGGCAAATCAATTTCAATATTTTTCTTTTCGGCAACTCCGCGGACAGCTTCATGAGCGAGTGTCAGAAGACTGCTTATGCGAGCCGGTTTCAACTCCAATTCCATTTTTCCGGCTTCCAGTTTTTCCAGATCCAGAAGGTCGTCAATCAATCTGTTCAGCCTGTCGATTTCCAGTTCTACTGCTTGTTTGCGCACTCCACCCTTTTCGCTGAGCATCCCGTAAATGGGAGTGTTGAGCATGCCCAGAAAGTTTTTTACCGAGTTGAGCGGGGTGCGCAAATCGTGGCTGACCATCGCCATGAACTGTTGTCTCAACTGCTCTAATTCTTTGCGTTCGGTAATGTCGTGCACGACGCAAAAGAGAACTTTGTCCAGAGCCGACCAGCGCACGGACCAGATCATGTACACGTCATGCCCCTTCTTGTGCGATATCCGGCACTCGAGCGAACCTGCATCTTGCTCGGCGCGTATTTTGTCCAGAAATTGCGAAACCTTGTTGAAGTCTTCTGCGACAATAAATTCGCTGTATCTGCTGCCGATCACCTCATCGGGCTGATAACCCCAATGCTCTTCAACGGCAGGATTTGCACTGACGAATTTGCCGTCGGAATCGATTGAGCAAATAACGTCAGGCGCCGATTCGATAATTGCTTTTTCTTTGCGCTGAGCTTCTGCAAGTGCGCGTGCCATTTGGTGAAAACCGCTGTCTAGCTGCGCGATTTCATCGCTGCCCTGCAATATCGGATTAAGACGTTTTCCTGCGGCAAGACGAACGGTGTTGTCTTTGACTGTATTGATCCGTTTCAAAATTCTGTTGCCGAAAAACAGCGCGCCGCCCGCAGCGATCACAATGTTCGTCATGAAAAAGAGCACGAGCATGAATTCGTAAAAGCGCTGAAATCCAACTTTCGTGCCGGTTTGATCTTGTGTTTCTCTGTCGAGTTTGTTGGAGAAATCCGCCACTTGTCTCGATGTCACCATTAATGCACGCATTATGCGCGAACGTTCCTCTCCCAGCTCGATTAGATAGACCGGGTCCATAATCGAATTGTCCGGCAGGTTGTTTAGCTTCTCGAACGTACGGTCCAGCGCTTTCGACAAGAAGGCACCATTGCGCTCTGTGATGCGCACTATGTCTTCTTGCTTCTTGTCGCCCTCGACCAGTCTGCGAAGCCTCTCCAGGTTCATCTTAGAATGATTGCGATAGTGCAAAAACTCCATGCGCGAGTTCTGGTCGCGCCGGAAGCTGAATTCGAGAAGAGACATCGAGGCCGCGCCATAGCCGTTCAACACCCGGTCTGCGACTGCACGCACGTCTCGAGTGTGTTCAACTTTTGTTGTTTGACTTTCAGCGGCTTTGTACAGTCCGAACAGAACGGCGATAATCAGAGTTTCGATCAGCAACGGCACTCCGACCAGCACAAGTCCCATTTGAAATACGTTGAGGTCGAATCGGAGGCGTTTTCTGTCTGATGCCATCTTGAAAGAATCTGGGTTCGGTCTGATACTGAAAGCTTACCCATAATATCAACTGGATGGACCATTGCACTGTTTAAATCTAAATACCGCTCAATTTGACCTTCTTTGCTGAGAATGCGGCTCTGATCCGCCTTCTTTCAACTTCTGCGAGCCGAACAGCGCCTAAATCCACCTGAACCAATTCCTTGAGCTGTGTCAAACGCATGATGCCTTTAGGCGTTATGGACATTCCAGGAAGTTGCAACACCCTCATCTTGGGGCAATTTTTCACGATATGTTCGAGTGACGCATCGGTAATTTTGGGGTTGCCGACCAGTCCCAGATAGACACAGGATTTTCCCATGTATTTCACCCCTGCATCGGTCACTGACGTGTAGGAAACATCCAAGCCGAATTCCTTATTATGGCTGGAGACTAGACGCATGGAGTCGTCGTTGATCGCCGTGTTGAGGCTGAGATTCAAATAGAAGAATTTGTCATTGCTGGCTATCAATTCTTCAATAACCCGGTCGGTGACAGGCACGCCTTGCATGTTCAAGGAGTGAAGGTTTTTCATGCGAGCAATTGTAACGAGCCCTTCTTCCGTGGTCTTTCGGCACTTGCTGATGTCCAGTTTGCGCAAAGTTTTCGAGCGCGCGATTGCGGACAGCACTCCGTCATTGACGTCGGATTCATGCAAACTCAATGTCTCAATCGGATTAGCAAGAATGCCATCAAGACCAAAGCCGGTAAGCCTTTGGCAATCAACAATGAAGAGTTCGCGTATCCATTTTTCTTTGGCCAGAAGATCGTATTGACTCTGAGAAAATTCAACATTGTCAACACTGACACTGTCGATTCCACGCATTTTCGATTCAGCGATTCCTCGCTTCACTCGCTGATCGTATGATGCCACCTCCTCGCCCGGCGTAGCGAAACTGGCATCAACTTGTGCAAGTTTTTTGACCGGCTGCGGTGCCGGTGACAGGAGCATCCACATGAAATATGTGAGCAATCCGGCTGCGATTGCGCCAAACGCGATGAGTACCGGCATGCTCAGCCAGCGACTTCCTGCCTCGGATTTAATTGCCGCCGGGGCTGCAGCGAGCTTTTCCAACTTTTGAAACTTTTGAATTTTGCCGGGATTTTTCAGTTGGTCTTTTATTTCGACAAGTTCGTGATGAACAATCGTCATCGAATTGACTCTCTCTTCGAAGTTTTTTTCCATCATTGCGCAGACGAGGTCTTCCAATCGTTTGGGAAATTCTCTGCCCAGCGAAGCTTCTCTCAGCGAGCGCGGTGTTTCGGTCTGATGCATCATCAAAGTTTCGATGACCGTGTCTCCTTGAAATGGAGGCATGCCGCACAGGCATTCATAAAGCACGCACCCGAGCGAATAGATGTCCGTGCGCCAGTCCATTCTCTTGCCGATGCTCTGCTCGGGGCTCATGTAGAGCGGGCTGCCGATTACCATGCCTGTGCGTGTCAATTCCTGTGTCTGGGCACTGTTCGCATTGATTTTCGCAATGCCGAAATCGAGAATGCGAATCGAACCAGGACCAATATTTTTCTCCTGAATAAGAACAATATTGCTCGGCTTGATGTCTCTATGCAAAACCCCCTTCTCATGCGCATGCGCCAGACCATCGGCGCACTGAATGAAAATGTCGAGCACCGTTTCCAAATCCAATTGTCCGTGTTCCGAGAGGACATCCTGAAGCGTTTTTCCCGGCACATAATCCATAACCATATACGGTGTGCCTTCGGGTGTGACGCCGAAATCGTGGACAGATACGAGATTTGGATGGGAGAGTGATCCGGCCGCTTTGGCTTCGGTTTGGAAACGCTGAACGGCTTCGTCTGTCATCGAAGATTGATTGAGTGTTTTTATCGCCATATCCTTGCCGATAAAGACCTGCGAGCAGCGGTAGACGACTCCCATGCCGCCGCTGCCGATGCGATCCAAAATCTGGTATTTCTCGATGAACAGACTGCCGGAAGAAAGCCCGGACTGTTCAGCGCTCTGTGCCCTCACCGGATCTCCCGACTGATTCTCCGCTTCTTGAGGTCCGGCGATTGATTTGCTCAGATTCAGCGTAGCGTCATTGGCTTGACCGCTGTCGAAGTTATCCATTATCGGGTTACCCACCAGTATTTCCTACCTCTGAAGCCACTCTATCAACGACTTGTTTTCGACTTGTTAAATGGCACGCAAAAGCTCAACTGGTTTAAAAAATTCAAGTCACAGCGTGAGCACAAAGAAGCTACTTGCGGTTTACTGAACCGAAGATCGTCTTCACATCTGCGTACTGTATGCGATGATCGAAATCGAAGACGATATTGCCGCGAATCTTGCTTATCTCTTTGAGCTGTTCCTTTGAATATTGGCTGTGCATGCGGGGCATCACAATTTTGCATTGATGATTTTTGTAATAGCCTTGCAATCCGGCGATCGAAACGTTTGTTTCTCTCAAATTTATATATTCGAGTTTAAGAGGCGCAAGATGCTTGAGCGCTTCGTCAGTTATTTTCGGATTGTTGGAAATATCAAGCATCTTGAAGGATGCATCTTTCGCCAAATTTTTAATGCTGGCGTCGGTGAGATTGCATCGATTGAATACCAAACGCTTCAAGTTTTTAAAATCCTTTACTGACTTAAGAGACTCGTCGTCGATCTTGCCAGAGCCAAATCTAAGCATCTGCAATTTCGGGCATGACGAGAGGTTTTTCAGGCATGTGCCATTTACTGTGGAGCCGCTCATAGACACTGCCGTGAGATTCGGCAATCCGGCAAGTTGCGCGGCGCCTGCATCACTCGTATCCGAACGATCGAAATCGACTGCGCGCAAACCTGTGAGATGGCGCAGGTATTTGACCGCTCGATCGCTCATTTGCATTTCATTGTCGTCCATCGCAGTGAATTGTATGCGGGCATATTCGATGGAGTCGGGGGGCAATTTGAGAAGTATTTCGGGGCGTTGGAAAAATCTTGGACCGGGCTCGAAAAAAATTATTGTGTCGGCCGGAACCTTGATAGTTCCCTTCGCCTGTCCCAGCGGTACTCTCAAAGCATGAGTTTCCAGCGGTTTTACTTCAGTCACCCTGCTGAGGTTGCCATAGCTGGTGTCACTGGGAAACTCAAGAACCTTTTCTTTCTTTTGAGGAGCTGAGGCAAAGCATGATGAGCCAATAAAAACGGCCAAAATGCAAACCAACAATTTGTGCGATTGTTCTATCTTCAAAGGACAGCAATTTCCCACCAAACTTTCTCATTTATACCCCAAGCGAACGATGACCGTTTATTTCTGTGCTTTTGCAACTCGTTAACAAGTCAGCACTATTCTTCGCACATTGCCTCTCCCCCCTCCCCTTGCAGTTTAGTCCTCGATCAAATAGACCAGCTTAAGAGGATAACTAAACCTGAGGAGAGGCAAATCTATTCAACAGCCGGATGAAAAAGCGGTGCGCAAGCACCGCTCTCATCTTTGCGTGAAATTGGAGTTACGATCATGGGCTATGAAGTTCAATCGGTGCTAGATGTTCCAGGCGGAAGACCCAAAGAGTCACAGACAATTTGGGAATCTATTTCGGCGGATATCTTTAAAATTCCTGCTTTGGCAAACTCTCAAGTGGATGGTGCGAAAGACGCGGTTGGCCTCAAGACCGAGGAGCGGGAGGGAAGAATTCCTCCAAAAGAAATTGGCGAGCGACCGGATAAGAATCCTGCGGACATTAAACTCACCCGTGCAGAACGAGAGTTGGGAGATCGAATTGTCGAAGCTCTCGGCAAGAAAGATACCAGGTCAATCGATGCGATCATCAAGCAGTACGCCGAATGGCCCAAGTCTTTAGCAAAGATCGTCGATTACGCGAATGCCCATTACGACCAGAACGATGTGGGCATTTCAATCGCGTATTCTTATTATGAAAGAAACACCATTTTTAAACCGGGCAAGGAGATTCCGCGGGGCGGCAATGCTGCCGAAACCGGATATCTTTCATACAATTACGCTGCTTGGAACGACACTCCCGGACCTAATGGGCGTAGATCCGCCGTCAGAACATATTTGGAAGGAAGATGGGGCGGTGGTCGGATTCGCACCTCGGCTTACACGGATAAGGCAGACGATGTAAACGAGCCGATTAAACTCAATCGTGAAGACAGCGGAGAAAAGTTGTACATAATGCCTTAGCAATAGGCTTTCTGTACCAGCTCGCAGGATTTGAGGTTTCGTCGTTACGGAACCTCAATAGTCTGTCAGAAGGGAAACTCTCAAATCATGAGTTTCCAGCGGATTTACCGCGTCCTGTTTCACACCACAAATAAAACGCCCCCTGTTAGGGGGGCGCTCCTCTTCTCCTGAAACTTTTGTCTGTCGTCACAACAGTGCATGCCAACACTTTATTGACGAGTTGTTTCCAAGTTGCAAAATCGCCGGGTTGTTGGATTTTGTCCCCTGTGTGATATTTTGTTGAAGGGCTAAAACGCGAATGCTGCCATTGAAAGACCGACTCAAAGGGCTGAAGATTACTGAAATCGGAATTGTCTTGGTGGCGGTTCCGCTCATCTTTCAATTGATTTTCGCATTGGTCATCGGCAATGTACTGCACAGCATCGAATCGCAGACGCGGGCTCAAATGCATTTGCGTGAGATAGTGGCTATAGCAACGCAAATAGGCAGAAATTTTTATTCGGCAACTATGGTCCTTACTATGTGGCGGTTTTCCAAGGACCCTTCATTAGGTACGAAATACAAACAACTGTTCGAATTAACTTCAAAGAATGTTGACGATCTGTTGATTCTTACGCAGAAAGATCCCACCGACCAGGCGCGCGTTCAGCATATCAAGGAACTGGGTCTGAAGGCTAATCAGGCGGTTGCTGTGTTCGCCTTGCCGTTGGAGTCAGGCGTATCGCCGGTGATTGAAGGGGCTAGGTTTCATCGAAGTCTGAAGCAGACATTAGTCCCGATGGTTCAGGAAATCGAAGTCCTGGTTGCCGATCAGCGCCAGAAATTGTCGCTGGTGGATCCGCATGTAGATCGATTGGCGCAGGCGATAAGTATCGGATTGTTCATCAACATTCTTTTGTGCATGGTGCTGGTGCTGTTTTTCTCCAAATCTTTAGGTCAAAAAATTCGCTTTCTATCTGAGAACATGGAACGATGCTCCAGAAAGCAGCCCCTACTGCCGCGGCTCTCGGGAAGGGACGAGCTAAAAGAATTCGATGATGTTTTGCACAATATGAATGACTCGCTTATTGCAGTGGAAAATCGAAAGCGTGAATTCGTAGCGATGATCAACCACGATTTGCGCACCCCCCTCACCGCCTTGCAATATGTGCTGGCTCTGGCGTTGCGCGGGAAGTACGGGCACCTCTCTGATGCCGAAATTGAGGCTGTTACCAGGCAAGAAGTCGAACTGGAAGCAATGATTTCTTCGATCAATGAATTTTTGGATTCAGAGAAACTGAAAGTTGTAGAGGCAAACGATCGACCGGGTGATGCTGAGGTTGTGCAATGAAACTATCAGTGGCGCAAAAGGGTTTATTGGTTGCGACTTTGCCGCTTTTGTTTGAGATCGGTTTTCTCTGGAAGCTCTCCACTGATTTGATGAACGCTCAAAGAGCGTCTAACAGAATCGCCAATCGGCGTGAAGTTGCTGCTGAAGCCAGTCGAATTCTGATGTCTTTTTTCTCCGTTGGTTCTTCGGTCCTCACATACGGAGTCAAGGGCTCCACTCTCGAAGTGCCGGCTTTTGCGAAGCTGAGAATGTCGGTCGATGAATCTTTGGCGAGGCTGAGAGTTCTTTCTAAGCCTCTATCGCAAGACGATCAAGATCATATCGCTAACCTCGAATCCAGGTTGCGTGCGGCGGTAGACCTCATCGGCAGCTATATAACAGAGATGACGAGTCCTGCTCATAAGCTTGGTTCGTTCGACGTGCCCAGATTTCGCAGAAGCTTGATGGCGCAGGTGAATCCATTCATAGATGAGATTTCTTACTTTGCAGAGTCTGATGCGACTGTTCCTGCGCCTGCTGATAGTGCGAATACCATAATTGCCGGCGTTGTTCTGAATCTCGGACTGGCCATGCTTTTAGTCATCTATTTTTCTAAGAGTATTAAGAGGAGAGTCGAAGTTTTGCAGGCCAATGCATCGCGCTTTCAGAAAGGCAAAATGTTGAAACATCGATTGCGCGATGAAGATGAGATCTCTGCACTTGATGCGTCTTTTCACGATATGGCTGATCGATTGACCGCCGCGAATCTGGAAATGCGACAGTACTACCTTACGCTCAATAATCAGTTGAACGCGCCTCTGGCTTCTCTGAAAGATACTTTACTCAAGCTGTCGGAGAGTACTTCCGATATGAACGATGATGGGCGCGTCAAGCTGAAGAAGAGTGCCGGCTCTGTCGACCGACTCGTCCGTTTGATAAACGAGCTCACCACCATCGAAGAAAAAGCGGCAGGGAAGGTCACACTTCAGTTAAGTGATATCAATTTGAATGATTTGGTATCATCTGCGATCGGAGCGGTCGCCGACTATGCAGCAAAAAAAGAAATCGAAGTGAGCCAGGCTGTGCCGGCCGACCTCATCGTTGCTGTCGACCGAGACAAGCTGATACAAGTAATCGTCAATCTTTTGTCCAATGCACTCAAATTTTCTCCCGCGAAAAGCAAAGTAAATGTCCATGTGGATGTTGTTGAGAAAACGGTTACCGTCCATGTGAAAGACCAAGGAACCGGCATACGGACTGCCGATAAGGAACGTTTGTTCAAACGTTTCGAACAAGCGGATAACCAGGGTGTGAGTGACATCAAAGGGAGCGGATTAGGCCTTTCCATTTGCCGCGATATCATCGAGGCGCATGGCGGCGAAATGGGTGTCGACAGTGAGTTCGGCAAAGGAAGCGATTTCTGGTTCCGTTTAGCAATTCCATAACAACATCCCGCTATGTATGAATACGAGGGTGCGCACTCTCGTTTCTACCAAGGATTTATAAATGGGCGGCGACAGACACGCAGAGAAGGACGTAAAACAGCAGCGCCGCCAAGGCGATGCCCTCGCGGAATATCGTATTGACGGAGCAGATAAAAGAGCCGCTTTAGCCGACAGCCTTGCTTCATGCACCGCCAGCGATTTTAAACTCAATAACCTTTCGCTGTTTTCCAACCCTGATATTTTTCCGAGTAAGAGCGGAACAATCAGCGTCGACGACACAGGACTGCTCGCCGTATATCAAGATTGCAAGCAAGTATTCAGCTACGGACCGAATAGTGGTGACACTTTTAAATGGATCCCACAGGGCGGGCAAACAGTTCTGAGTGAAATTCAGCACAAGGATGGTCGGGTCCATCGCTTCAACTCGCTGAGCGGCGAGTGGCTCGTTTTCGATCAGCAAGGACGATTGGAAAACAGGCAAACAACACATCTGGCGAGCTTTTCCGTCAAAGGCATAACAGTTGATATTCCAATCTCGGGACCCGTGACGGTGGAAAAACTGCGTGTCGAGTACGAGAAATTTAGAGCGGTGATATGTGGTGCCGACGTTCCGTTTGCCCGTGAAGAAATGGAAGACCTTGCTCGCCGTTTTGAACTGCGAGAAGGTTTGAGGCTGGATGCCTACCAAGATTCGAAGAAGATATGGACGATCGGCATAGGATTGAATTTGGAAACACCAGGCGCCAGGGAAACGCTTAAGGCTGTCGGTGCCGATTACGACGAGATCTGGCTCCGCAAGGATTCTGACAATCCTGTTCAACTCACCAGACAGCAAGCCGATCAATTGTTGGAGCTGACGATGCGCAAAGCTGTTTATGAGTGCAAGCAATTTTATGGAACCGATCCGGTTGACGGAAAACCGTGCTACGACAAGATGCCGCACAATGTGCAACGTGCGCTTCTTGATTTGATGTTCAATATGGGACCCGAGACGATGAGCAAACTCACCACTTTCAATTCGCTGGTTCGACGCGGCTCGTTCAAAGAAGCAGGCAACGCGCTGATGCGGACAAAGTACGCGAAAGATGTCGGTCCAACTCGCAGCGGCGAGAACAGAGATTTGCTTTCCATGTAGGCGGTTAACAACTCGATAACCGGTGTTTTCTAACATGCTTGCAAGGGCGATTGGTTGAATCCTTGTTTGGGAGCCTATTGTGCCAAGTAACCTGGAGAAGAGTGAAAAACCGAAGGAGTCCGAGCCTCGCGCGCCTGTGCAGTCGGCGCATGCGCAGAGGGAAGTTCAGGACTATCAAAAAGATGGACTTGTGAAAGATATCTTTCGACCGGAGTACAGTGATAAATTTACAAAATCATTTTTGCCGGATCTCATTTTTACTAATACCGATGTACAAAAATCAAAGGAAGAGCCGAAGTCGCTGAGCGACATTGTGCGTACTAATCAGAGTGTTTTCGACTCTAACAATGATGGAGAAATCTCTCAGAAAGAACTGGCAGACTCCGCCGCCAATCCCAATTTAGACAAGAATGTTGCAGCGGCTGTAGTCGCGCTGACGAAGAATTATGATGCTTTGGCAAATCTAACCTCGCAGAGCATTATCTACTCTGAAACATTGACTGTAGCTGACGTAGATGAGTTTTGTAAGATTGCAGAATCGAGCGCCAGAACCGATGAGCAAACTCAGTTGATGGAATCTGTTAACGGCGCGGTGCAGCAAACTGTCTTTCAAACGGACAATGTAAACCAAGATCTTTTCGGACCAAATAAGGAGATTTCTCCCAAGGCTGTTCAGCAAGGTGGTGTAGGAAATTGCTCTTTCATGGCTACTCTGGCAGGAATGGCGAGCACGCCGGCGGGACGCAAGTCGATAAGTCAGATGATTATGTCCGATGGAGACGGATATGTTGTCACTTTCCCGAATGGTGACACCACACGGGTGGAGAAACCGACGCCTGCAGAACTTACTATTTACGCCGGAAATAATGGCAACGGCATCTGGCCCGCGGTCCTTGAAAAGGCTTATGGAAAGCTGCTGGCTGAGAAACACAACAAAGATGTAAATGCGCCGCAGTTGGGCGCAGACGGATGTGAGAAGTACATGCCGTTAAACACTCTTACAGGCGAGACCCGCTGTTTGCAGACTATTGAACCAAGCAAGATGGACGAAGAACTACTCCACGAAGAGCTAGAAAAATTGTCACGCAACCCAATTGTCATGACTGCTGCCACCGGACCTAACGTCGATGGAATGGTCGCGGCAAACAACATACCAATGGCCGAACAGGTTGATGAGCAAGGAAACCCGATTGCAGGCAGTGAGCCGCTTGGCATTTCGGGATTTCATGTTTACTCCATTGAAAAATACGACCCACAGGCGCGCTCTGTCTATTTGCGCAATCCACACGATGGAACACAACTTTTGAAGATCCCGCTTTCGACTTATCGCCAGGCTTTTGTGGCGATGAATTCTGTTGGAGATGACAGACTGATGGATCAGCCGAACAAGTACGAGGAA
>Ga0268299_1003966_pt1 | contig 12470 bp, 7 predicted proteins | sample NOBtaG_FD_193484 | JGI IMG/M metagenome (GOLD analysis project Ga0268299, IMG submission 193484) | Activated sludge microbial communities from bioreactor in Nijmegen, Gelderland, Netherland - NOB reactor | ecosystem: Engineered > Bioreactor > Aerobic > Activated sludge | place: Netherlands...
AGAACACGGCCCCCGCGCTCATCCGCCGTCAACCGCACTGCCTCTCGGTTCAGCACAGTCACTCCCGGAAGATTCCGACTGCGGCGGGGATGGCTCAGAACATCGTCAAGAACCTACCGGCGAGATTTCGTGTGGGGGAGCGCTAGTGCGTGAGCCGACCAGACAAGACCCAATGCTGAAGTTTGGGTGAACACGCAATAGAGCGAAACCTCATCGGCGAGACTAAACGTCTCTGTCACCCTGCGAAACAAGTTATACCAAATTCCGTACGCCCGGCCCAAATCTCCTCAGGATAAGGCTGCACGAAGGAATTATAATCAGGTTCGCACCTTTGATCCTCACCTGGGCTCGGGATCGCCGACGCCTTACATTGAAATCCCGTATTACAGTATTGCACAAATAGACCACTTCATCCTGTCAAACCAGACTGCCCTTCGGGAACTCTCTCGCACGATGAATCTAGATTGAAGTGTCTATTCTGTAGTTCGAAGCAGTTAACTGTGCAGTTCGACGGACAACTCACTTCAGGATATGGTGGAGTTCCTTCCGGCCAGCACGTCGACAAAACAGTGCGGTAGCACTTTGCGGCACCTACCGCGAAGTGGGTTGGAGCGAGTACCATTACGAAGAGCATTGATGCAACGCCGGATTTCCAAATAGAACGAAGTGAACGATTATTCATCTTCCTTGAGCAGTCCTTCAGTGAATTTGAGGTTTCGAACAATTACGTTCCCTTCAGGTGAGGCATCAACGCGCCCGACGAGAGAGCCCTCAGTAATGCCCATGTCGCCAAGCCAGTTGGAGCCGACATCATTCTCGCTTAGTCCAAGGTGGAACTGGTCGAGGACTCGAGTATTCTCCTCGGTAACACGAGGCATGCGTGGATCAGCAGAGAATGCGTACCGGATTTCTTTCTCTTGGACGGGTACATGGAACCCAGAGACTTGATCGTATTCAATCGACCGGTCCGAAGTCAAACTGCCCTCAGAATCGTAAAACTCGACCATCGTGAGCAAGCACCCATTCTGAGTGCTTCGAAATCTGATGATAGCGCTCGGAACAGTATGCCCACTCGACCACGCCTCAATGACTGGGCCTTCAGCTTGGGAATCTTCACTGCTCAATTTCAAAGTTCCTCCACTCGCCTCCCAATTCGCGCAAAAACGGCGGAGCGTTGTGACCTGATCCAATCCTACGGAAGAGGCAAACGCATCCGAGGTCCACATGTTAAAAAGGAAGTGTGCGCGTGAACCAGGCACGTCCAATTCAGTCACCGGATACGCCTCTGTAATCCCGCGCTGCAAACCGGTTGAAAAGTCATCGTCCTTACGGAGGTAGATCGTTTCAGGAGTCCGAAGAACTACGGTGTTAAATGGGGAGGTATCTTTGTATTGAGCAATTCCGTACTTTCGGCTTTCTGAAGAGAAATATCCTCCATCTCGTTTCACTTTGAATAGCGTGATCAACTCGCGGCTTGTCGCTAGTTCATCATCAATCCGAATGGAAGTCACCGTTGCAGAGTACCTGTACTCGCTCGGAGGGGCCATGATGGCGGCATTGTCCTCCAACACTCGCTCTATCTCGTCCGGGAGTGCTTCAACTCCCATGCCCCAGCAACAAAACGCGGCAAGAGCAATCGAAACGGGCCTTAACGTCCACCTCGGCCCCTTTGGTTTCCGGAACATTTTGCCAATCCTTTTTGGTTTTGAACCGCGATAGTGGCCCGACTCGTCGGATTCCATCGGCAGTCAATGTTTTGGAGTCTCTTTTCCCAGGTTACAGCGAGATCGGAAAGCGCGTGAGGGGGGGGCAAGCACTATTTTGATTTTTTTGCCTCTCCTGAGCTTCTTGCATCGAGCGCGCCCATCCTCGCAGTTGGCCAAGAATCTCGGTTTGTTCAAAGAGTTCGTGCGGCACGACCTACGTATAGGTAGGGGCTCCGGTGCTTCTCTTGTGGAGCCCCGCCGCTAGTTGCGCCCCTCGAATCGTCTTCGACTTAGTCGCGCTGCACCATCGTGATGCTCGTGTTGAATCGGCCAGTGACGCCCGGCGCTTCGCCGCCGGAGGACTGGGTCGCAGAGACGGTTTCGTCCAGCAGGCGTTCAAGCGAGACTCGGACTTCCTTGTTCGTGCGCCCTTCCATCGTGGCGATGATCGCGTCGGCAAAGGCGGACATGCCACCCTTCGTCGTCGTGGCCGCCGCCTTGTCGGAGGACGTCACAAACGCCCAACGCGACGGGATTCCGTCCACGCGGTCCGAGATCGAATCCGAGCCGCCGTCGCCGCTCCAATCGACATCGAGCATGAAGATTACTTCGTCGGTCGGCAGGGACGAACGCACCGAACGTACGAGGTCATCGAGCGAGAGGCCGCCCGCGAGTTTCAGCGTCGAGCCGTCGCCCGTGCCTGCGATGTAGATCAGCGCGAGTTCGCCCGACTTGAGCGTGGCGCCGAACTTGGCAACGCTGCCGAGAAGTGCGTCCTGCGTCAGCGATGCGTTGGAAACCGCAGTGACCGAATTGCTCGGGAACTGGCCAAGCATCGGATTCGCGAGCGTGCTCGCAAGGCGATCGACGCTGGTGCGTGCCCAATCAGCATCGCCGCCGATCAGGAGCGCGCGACGCGTCGCGGGGAAGAGTTCACCGGGGATGCGATTGATCGTGAACGAGCCCGTCGTTTTGTTGCCGCGATGGTCGATCAGGAGTGTCTCGATCTTGTTGGGGCCGAGGTTGAGATTCACGCTCAGCTCCGTCGCTGGAACGGCCAGCGGCGCCGTATCAGGATCGGCGAGTTCGATGGCCTTGAGGCCGAGTTCGACCGGCTGATTGTTGACGGTCATGACGGCTTGCTTCAGGCGACCGGGGGAGGTTGCGCTCCAGCGGATCGTGGTGCGATCGCCGCGCACGCTGGCATTGTCGGTGGGGCTCTGCAGGGAGAAGACAGGGGGGCTGCCCTGACGAATCTGCTGATTCTCGCGGGCCTCGGCGGCGAGAATCCTCGCGCCCTCTTCCGGAATCGCTGCCCAGAGGCGGCTATCGGGGGGCTCGGCGTGGTTCCAGGTCGAATCGATGAAGCCGTCCCAGAGGACCTCCGACTTGGAGTAGAGGTCTTTGAACGTCGATAGGTTGCCGTAGATCGTGTACAGGCGGCGGCTGGACTTGGCGCTTGAGCGGATCGGCTCGCCGATGGGCTCGCCGGTGTAGCCGTTCACGAGCTGCATCTCCATGTCCATGTCCCAACGGCGCGAGTAGTACGGGATGCCGAGGTACCAGAAGATGTCGCCAATGAACGAAAGCCCGAAGCGGGTCTTGGCGCCTTTGCCGTCGAGTTTGATCATGCGCGTGCGGATTTCGACATCGTACTCGCCGCGCTCGGGCTTGGCACCATCGGGGGCATACTGGACGGACTCGAAGAGTCCGACCTGTGCCAGGCGGTCGGAGAATTCCTTGGCGAGCGAGCTGCGGAAAGGATCGACCGAGCCCTTGAACAGCTCGTCATAGCGCTCGTATCGATAGGGCGAATAGGGCACGAGCGGGACCATGATGAGGCCACTGCTCGCCTCGACCTTGAATCCACGTTCGTCCACGAAATCGGTCACGATGGCTCGCACCGGAATCGACTGGTGCTGAGACTTGTTCTGCATCACGCGGAACTTGTTTCCGCCGCCGCAGCCGGCGGTGAAGAGCACGGACGCGATCAACGAAATGGCCAGCAAGAGATGACGCCGCATATGTGGGACGACCTCGGTCACGGATTTGCAGGAGTTCAGATGAATCCGGGTTATCGCGGGCCGGTGCGGAGAGGGTCAAACGAAACGGCGATCCTGAGCTGAGTGTGATCGAGGTTGCCGGGCCATCCATATGGAAGATGGAACTCCGCGGACAATTGTTCCGATGAGAGCATCTTCCCCCACGGCAGACATGTCCGATCCCGAGACGGCGATCTTGGGGGTATTAGAAGAACGAAACCGTTCCGATCAGAATTCTGTTACCTGCGACGATCATCCGGAAATGTGGCTTCAGACGACCAGCATGCTTCCGTTTACAACGGCAAGTTTCGGGGTCCGTGCAATCTGTCGAACGAGTTTGGGCGCGCCTGCAGTCTGCTTGTAGCCAACTTGGGCGGCGTCGCGGCAGGTGTCATGGACCCCGACTAATTCGCTGCCGCAAATGAGCGCCAAGCGGCCCTCCAGGTTGAGCAGGTCAGAAAGGATTTCATCGTACTTATTGATTTCAGTTTCGAGTGCCATCGCCCGCTTCTTTCAGCGGATTCTCAGGAAGGAGGATCAACGCCGCCGGACGATCCCGTCCACGAATTCCTGAGCGCGAACAGGTGTGCGAGAGGCTGGGAACGCAGGCGAGCGCGACGACCTCTTAATTCTCTCTCACAACCCGGAATCCGATGTCGGCGCGGGCCTTTTCGGGGACTTCGCGGTCGCGGCGGGTAGCGGTAAGTTCGTCGTCTTTTACGGATTCGAAACTTCCACCGCGCACGACGCGGCGAGGGATGCCGCCCGGGGCGGACTTGGGACCCTTCGGATTGTTACGCACGTCGGTCGAGTACGTCTTGTCGTCGTACCAATCGAGGCACCACTCGGACACGTTGCCCGACATGTTGTGAATGGCACCTGCGGGGGTCTTGCCACCGGGAAGTTCGGTCACCGGGATCGTCCCGGCAGAGGCGTTATTGTACCGCGCCTTGATGCTATCGGGAGGAGAATCGCCCCACGGATAAAGCAAGTTCTGGCTGCCGCGTGCGGCGCGTTCCCACTCGGCTTCCGTCGGAAGGCGGAAGCGTTTGCCGGAAAGCTGAGAGAGCCAGCTCGTGTACCGATCGGCGGCCTCCCAAGTGATGCCGTTGGCGGGATGCATCTCGCGCCCTTCGGCGGGGACATAACGCCCTGTGCGTGCATCGATGTAGATGTTCTGGTTCAGCTTCGGCTTAAAGAAGCCCGCAGCTTCCTCCTTCGAAACACCGTTGTTGAGGAAGGTCGCGAACTCGAGCGCAGTGACCTCATACCGACCGATCAAGTAGGCATCGAGATTCACGGATCCCACGGGGCCTTCGTCCGGGGGACCACCCGCGCGCCCCATCGAGAAGACGCCCTGCGGGATCGCCGCAAGTTCGGGGGTCCTGGCCATCGCGAGCGCGATCTCATCCGCGAGGATCGAGAACTCGCTCTCGCCGGCGAAGCGGCGATCCGATGCGGCCTGCCAAGCCTTGACGAATTCGGGGAGGGTTCCTGCTGCTCCGAAGAGGCGGCGCGCCTCCGTCAACGCGGCGATCTTGGGATCGGGCGTTGGGGTCGGGGGCGGAGTCGGTTCGGGTGTCGGAGCCGCCGTAGCGCGCGGCGTGGGGACAGGCGTTGCCTCGGGCGTTGGTCGCGGTGTCGCGGCTGCAGTCGCGTGGGCCTCCACGAGCGGAGTCGGCTCCGGCGTCGCCGTGGGAGTGGGATCAGCCGGGTCGCCGTTCTTGAGCTTCTCCTTGCCAAAGTAAACGAATCCGCCGACGCCCAGGACGCCGACGAGGAGGATTCCGCCAATGATGAGGACGAGACCCATGGAGGAAGACTTCGGCGGCTCTTGTGCCGCGGGGGCTGCCGGAGCAGGCGCGGGTTGAGCGTACTGGCCCGCGGGAGCAGTCGCACTCGGCGGGGCCGGGGCTGGCTGCGTCGGGGCCGAACCCGTCGCCTGACCTTGCCTGGCTTGGGCGATCACCTTGCCGGCGTCCACCGGCATGGTGGCGTCACTCACGGCGCCGACCCCAGCCGGGGGAATGAGCTGGTCGTCGGATATCTTGCCGACAGGCAGGTTCTCCGTGCCGGCCGTCTTCGAGCCGGGAGTCGAGGGGGATACCTCGGTCAGGGCGGAGACCGCCTGACTGTTCGCTGCCTCTTGAGGGCGCGAGAGCCCCTTCCAGATTTCCGACATCTTGACGCTGGCAATCGGGGCGAGCGCCCTGGCCAGTTCCTGACCCAACTCGTGGGCGTCCTGTGGGCGACCGGAGGGTTCCTTCGCGAGGCATTGCGAGACTAGGGCGTCGTATTCGTGCGGCACGTTCTGGAGGAACTGCCGGACGGTCGGGGGCGGCTCGCTCAGGTGCGCGGCCGCGATGGTGTAACCTGTGCCGATGAACGGCGTCCTGCGCGAAAAGACGTAAAACATCACGCAGCCAAACGAGTAAATGTCTGTGAGGGGGGAGATATCCGCGCCGCGGACTTGCTCCGGGGCCATGTAGCTCGGCGTGCCGATCGCCTGACCCGTGATGGTGAGCTGTTGAACGCCCGTCATTTGGGAGTTCTCGTCCACGTGCGCGATGCCGAAGTCCATGATCTTCACGCGCCAGCGGCCGCGGGCGGTCTTGCCGATCATGATGTTCTGCGGCTTGATGTCGCGATGGACGATGCCGAACTCGTGCGCGTACGCGAGACCCTCGCACGACATGCGCAGGATGTCCGCCATGTCCTGCACCGTCAGTTCGGACGGGGGATTCTTGACGAACTGCTGCAAGTCCCTACCCTCGACGAACTCCATGACGATGAAGAGGTCGGTGTCCGTGTGCTGATACTCGTACACTTGGACGACGTTGTCGTGCACGAGTTTGGCGACGGTCTTGGCTTCACGCGTGAATCGCTCGAGGAATCCGGGGATCTTGAGAGCGTCGGGGTGGGGGACCTTGATCGCCACGTCGCGGCCGAGGTCCATCTGACGGGCGTGGTAAACTGCACCCATGCCGCCAGCGCCCAACACTCGCTTGATTTCGTATTTTCCGAGTAGGATTTCGCCCGGTGAGAGTTCTTTCATCGGTTCGGGAAAGGTCGCCAGTTTTTCAGGTCAAAGTGAGTGCAAAGTAAACCCCCGCAGGGGTCCATCGTCGCAACAGGAATCGGACCGTGCAACCTGAGTCTAGGCTTGTCTTTCGTGGGTTTCGAAGGCGTCAGGGATTGGGTCTCGCCGATCGCCACCTGTTAGGCCCATTTCGAGGTGAAGTGGTAGATCGGGGTGGGCGCCCGGCGCGAACCCAGGTGGGAGGGCTGCAACTACGCCGGGTGCCCCGGGCACCGATCCGTGGCGGGCGGGCGGTTGCGACTTGAGTCTGAACGCGGAGAACGTCGTTGGCCGAGCGGCGCACGCAGTACGGCAAGCAATGTTACTTGCGACAAGCATAGTAACTTGCGAAGGATGGCTTCCAGTGGCGCGATACTTGCACCGACCCGGAATGACCCAAAACCACCGGCGGACGGTCTCACAGCATGGAAAATCGCAAGCCAGCCGAACAACAAGCACGCATCCTTCTCGTCGATGACGAGCGCAATCTTGTCACCATGCTTGGGAAAATCCTGCGCCGCCAAGGGCACGATGTCGTCCTTGCCGAGAATGGGGAGGACGCACTGCGGCAGGTGGCGTTGACCCGCCCGCCCGGCCCCGATGAGGGCTCGGAACGCGACCCGGAGGCCCCCTTTGACGCCATCGTGTCCGACCTACAGATGCCCAGAATGGACGGGATGACGCTCCTGCGGGAGTTAAAGGAACACCATCCGGAGATCCCAGTCGTGGTGTTGACGGGGCATGGCTCGATCGAAAGCGCCGTCGAGGCGATGAAAATCGGGGCGTATGACTACATCATCAAGCCATGTAATCCGGACGAGATCATCCTCGTCCTTCAGCGCGCGATCGAGGCGAGTCGCCTTAAGACGGAGAATCGCTCCTTGCGCGAGAAGCTGCATCGTTATGAGCCCTCCGCCGAAATCATCGGGAGGTCGCTCGCCATTCGCGGGGTTCTCAAAATGGTCGAGAGCGTCGCGCGGAACCGTTCGAACGTCCTGATCACGGGGGAAAGCGGCACGGGCAAGGAACTCATTGCGCGCGCCATCCACGACAGTGGTCCGTACGCACGATATCCGTTCATCGCCGTGAATTGCGGCGCCCTGAGCGAGACATTGCTCGAATCCCAGCTCTTCGGCCACCGCCGGGGTGCGTTCACGGGCGCGGTGCTCGACCACATTGGGTTCTTTCAGGCTGCGGAAAACGGGACGCTCTTCCTGGACGAGATTTCGGAAATGTCCCCGCACCTTCAGGTCAAGCTCCTGCGCGCAATCCAACAGCACGAGATCATCCCGGTCGGCGATACGCAGCCCATCAAGGTCAACGTCCGCATGATCTGCGCGACCAATCGCGACCTTGAATTCGAGGTTCGCCAGGCCACGTTCCGTCAGGACCTCTTCTATCGTCTCAATGTGGTAAACATCCACGTGGATGCCCTTCGCGAACGTGCCGAGGACATCCCGCTTCTCATCAATCACTTCATCCTGCTCTATGCGAAGGAGTACGACGTCGCGCCGAAGAGTGTCGCCGGCGAAACGATGGAACTCCTGATGAACTACCCTTGGCCGGGAAACATCCGCGAGTTGCAGAACGTGATCGAGCGCAGCTTCGCGCTGTCCGATGCGGAGATGATCACGAATGAGGACCTTCCTGCGAACTTGTTCCGCGAGTCGGAAGACGCCCTCTCGGCAGTGCGGCCGCTCCGCCCGATGCCGACGGCGCAGAGCCTGACCTACGTCGAGGACACGGCAAAGCCCGCGCGCCGCGAGCCGATCCCGGCACCGAATCGCCCAAACTCTGGGCCTGCTCGCCCGATGACGCCGTTCCGCCCGCAGGGCGCGCCGTCGGAGTCGAGCGTGGCCGTTGTGGCCGTCGCCTCAGAGGACGTCGCAGAAGCCCGCAAGCCCTTCGTGCCGACCATCCCTGAGGGCCCACTTACCCTCGATGAGGTGGAGAAGCGTCAGATTCAAGACGCCCTCCGCCGCGCGAAGGGGAAGAAGATTGAGGCCGCGCGCATCCTCGGGATCGACCGAAAGCGACTCGCGCGCAAGATCAAGAAGTACGAGTTGGACTAGGCCCACTTCGAGTCACCACCGGCCGGGGCTGTTTGGCTGGGCAACCGCCGGATTAGGGTTGAACCAATTCATTCCCGCCCACACCCTTCGATCTGCTTTTCATTGCGAATCGGAGGCCGTCCCGGGAATGCCCGAGTTGCATCGCCGCTTCAGCGGGCTTTGGCGCATCGTTGCCTTCGCAGCGGGCGCCGCGTGCCTTGTTGCGGTTTGGTTCCTGTTGCGTGAACCGGGCATTGGCGCATCGACCCCTTCATTGGCGCGATTGGCAGCGGGAGCAACAGAGGGCGATGGATTCCTGCTGTCGCTTTTCGCTCTGGCCGGGTTCGGGATGGGACAGTCCCGAAAATCTGTCTCCGAGCCACCCGGCGCCTCTCATTTTCCGGGGCCGGTCGCAGACCCGCAGAGTCAGCGGACGCACGAGGTCCCGCAGCGACCCGTCGGTGCCGTTGCCGCAGCTCCCCCACCACGATCACTCTCGCGACTCTCGGGGGGTGTCTCTCCGTGCAGGTCCCAAGCAGCCCCAACTCAGGGCTTCAGGCTCGTCCTGCGGTTGCGCGGTCCGCCTACATTGGGGTGATCCGCCCCCCCAAAGGCCCTGCGAGGTGCCGCTTGCCAATCGAGTGGCGCAGCTTGCGGGGCGGGTGGGCAAATCGAAGGGATTCCGGTCTGGTGTCATTCGGGCAAAGGCCTCTGCGGGCTGTCCGACGATCGCTGCAAGCCCCCCTCTATCAACCAATGGAGACTACGAAATGACCATGTTTAACCGTGCGCGCGCGACACTTCTCGCCGCGTCGCTCGCCTGTGTCTTCGCAAGCTTGCCCGCGCAGACGCAGCCTCCTCAGGCCATTAACCACCAGGACGAGGTCGTCAAGATCGACCTCGACAAGCATCAGGGCGCCGACGATGTGGCGCGCATCCTCCGTTCGGACGACAAGTTTCAAACGAACCGATACATCACTCAGGCATTCGAACTTGAGCATTCGAGCGCAATCGAGCTGCTCCTCACACTCTCACAGGCGGTCGGACTCGAGGATGGCGTCGCCCGAGGCGCCATCACGAATCCGCCCGCGGACGGCGGGGATAAACCCCGGCAATTTCTGGTGGTTACGACAACGAGGGAGCAGATGCCATCGGTGGCCGAGACGATTCGGGCGCTCGATGTTCCCGGAATGGTAAACAGTGCGGGGAGCACGCGCAAAGCCCTGCGGGTAAAGTATCGTCGGGCGTCGGACCTTGGCGCCGTGCTCAAGGGCACGCGGCTCAGCTCGCAGGGAAAGGTGTTTGCTGATGATCTGACAAACACGCTTTACTATGACGATTCGCCGTACGTGATGGAGAAGACAGAGGAGTTCGCGAAGTTCTTTGACGTCCCCGTGCCCCAAATCGAGTTCGACGTTCAGATCATCGAAGTCAGGCAGGACGGCGCATCGCGGCTCGGGCTGGATTGGGACGCGTGGAAACGCTCTGTCGGAGGACAGATTGATATCACCGGGAACCGCTTCGAGGGGGGAGGCACGTTCGCCCGACTGGACGCCCTCCTCACGCTGGATGCAAACGTGCTGGCCCAATTTCTCAACTACACCGTGCAAAGCGGAACGGCACATCTCGTCCAGCGCTCGCGACTGACTGCTTCAAATCTGCGCCCAGCCGTCATCAGCGACCGACGCCGCGTCCCATACCAGGATTACGTCCGCACGTCACAGACGGCGGCGATCCTGACCGAGCCGAACGTACGCGTGGACGCCAACGACGAGCAGGATTCCGACGAGCCGAATGTCGTGGGGCCGCGTGTCGTGACGATCACGCCCCAGGTTGTCAACCGACTGACGGAAATCGGCGCCGGCGAAGAGGGGATTGTGATCAGCATCCAACCCGTCATCGGCACGGAGGCAGTGACGGCGGACGTCAAAGTCGCTGTGAACACCGTCACGGGGCATGACCAACTCGGCCGGCCGATTTTGGCGATGCAGGAACTGACAAATCAGTTCACGCTGGTGAACGAACACCAACTTCTGCTTGGCACGCTCGAGCGCGAAATGACGGTCACCGGACGCTCCGGCATTCCCGGACTGAAGAACATCCCGATCATCAAGTACCTGTTTAGTGTCGAGTCGGACCGGAAACAGAAATCGCGACTGTTCATCGTCGCGAATCCGACCTTTCGCCATGTTGGCTACGATGCCGCCACGATGGGAGACGCGCGCACCGAGCCGGTGCTCGCTTTGGACGAGAGTGCTCCCGTATTCGAGGACGGCGGGGTGATCGAGCCCCCCATCATGGAAGCGCACGAGTGACCCACGCCCTAGGCCACCCCTGAACCACCCAAAAAGGGGAATATCTCATGTTTCGAATTTCTCGGGCAAGGGCGGCCTCGGCCGCCCTGGTTGCCCTACTTGCAATCACTGCATGCTCGCACGACCGTGGGGACAAGAGCGTCGTGGCTTACAGCCCCGCACCCCATGTCCCCGTTCCCGTGGAAGTTGAAGGCATCCACAACGCATTCTGGCTTGGCCCTGAACTCATGAGCGGCTCGCAGCCTGAAGGGGAAATCGCATTCGAGAGTCTCGCGAAGCATGGCATCAAGACGCTGATCTCCGTGGACGGTGCCGCGCCGGATGCAGAGACCGCCGCCAAGCATGGCATCCGCACGGTGCATCTGCCGATCGGGTACGATGGAATGACACGAGAGCGGCAGGTGGAACTCGTGCGCGCGGCGAAGGATCTCCCCGGGCCGATCTTCGTGCATTGCCACCACGGGAAACATCGCGGGCCAACGGCGGCGGCAATCATCGCGATGGGTGACGATGGATGGACTGTGGAAGAGGCTGCGGCGGCTCAGGTCACCATGGGCACGGCGGCTGAGTACGCCGGGCTGTACGCGTGCGTCGCCGAATTCACTCAGCCTACAGCGAAGGAGTTGAAACGCGCCGACGACTCCTTTCCGACGCGATCCCCCGTCAGCGACATGGCCGAAGCGATGGTCCACATCGACGAACGCTGGGAGTCCCTCAAGGTGGCGAAGGCGTCAGAGTGGACGGAAGTCCCCGGCCATCCCGACGTCGTGCCCGCACACGAAGCCCTGATGGTGCGCGAGGTCTTCACGGAATGGGCGCGCCCGGAGTTTTCCGCGCCGGATGACTTTAAGCAGATGAACGCCGACATGGAGAAGGCGGCCGCCGATCTGGAATCCGCCATCCGCGCAGGGGACACCGCAGCCGCCAACGCGGCCTTTGCCGCGGGTAATGCCGCGTGCAAAGCCTGCCACGTGGTGTATCGGAATACGAGCCCGGTGAGGAGGTAACCACGCGCATCCACACCGGGCTCGCCATCGCAACTCACGTGCGGGCGCTTGAGCGGAGTGGGGGCATCCTGCCGCCACATGTCAACAAGTCGGCTGCTGGCAAGGATGCCCGCGCTCCACTCCGACCTCCGGTCCGCCTCGTGGGGTGCATCCCCGCATTTCGTGAACTGAAGTAGTTTTTTCTTCTTCCCTCTGTTGTGCCCTTGGGCTGCCGGTAGGCGCATTCCCTCCCGGAGATGTCCCCATGGCCGAGCCTCGTTCCGTCGAAGA
>Ga0268299_1003967_pt1 | contig 12463 bp, 12 predicted proteins | sample NOBtaG_FD_193484 | JGI IMG/M metagenome (GOLD analysis project Ga0268299, IMG submission 193484) | Activated sludge microbial communities from bioreactor in Nijmegen, Gelderland, Netherland - NOB reactor | ecosystem: Engineered > Bioreactor > Aerobic > Activated sludge | place: Netherlands...
CACCAACTGAATCAGCCCCGTGGCGGCGTCGTGCTCCGCCTGCGCGTATCGCTGCGGCGTGCCGACATCGGACCAATAGCCCGAATGTTCGAAGCCCACAATCGGTTCGCCCCGTTGAATCGCGGCAATGTAGGCCTCGATGATGGAAAACGCTTGTCCCTTTGGGATATCCCGCAGGAGGCGGGGATGCAGGAGATGGAGTCCGGCAAACATGCGCGGATGCGTGAGGGTCGGCGACGGAAGACCGCGCCCCGTAATGCGGACGATCCGCCGATGGTCGTCCATCTCAACCAAGCCCCATGACGCGGCGTCGGGATCGGTCCGCACCACCAACGTGGCCGCGGCTTGATGCGCCCGGTGGAAGCCGATGACAGCTTCGAGATCGATCTCCATGAGCGTATCGCCGTTGAGGACCAGGACCGGCTCGCCATTGAAGTACCCTTCGACTTGCTTCAGCGCCCCCCCGGTGCCCAGCAGTACCCGCTCGTGCGAATAGGAAATGCGCATGCCGTATTTCGACCCGTCGCCGAGCGCCTGCTGGATCATCGGCGCGAGATAGTGCAGGTTGATGGTGACGTCACGAATCCCGTGACGTTTCAGCAACAGCAGATTCCAGACAATGAGTGGCGTGCCTCCCACCGGTAGCAGCGGCTTGGGCATGGTGTTCGTCAGCGGTCTGAGCCTGGTACCCAATCCCGCCGCCAAGATCATTGCCTTCATAGATGAGTGTCGTCCAGTGAGTTGCACACGCCCGTGGACGGAAGCAGCGGATGCCTGGTCTCGGCATCCGCTGAAATGACCGTGATACCCATCATTGTAATTCCGCCACGTGCGTACGGAGCAGCTTGCGGAGCGTAACCAGCTCGGGATATTTGTGCAGGTTGCGCTTCACATAGCCGAGCGTCCTGGGGATGTCGACGAGAAACTTGGGATTGCCTTTGACCCGATCGATGTAGACGAATCGCCCCGCCGCCTTCAGATTCCGCTGAATGCTCGTAAAATCGAACAGGAGCCGAAAGGCGTCCCGTTCCGTCCAGAGATGCCGGCGCTCTTCCAGGCGATCGAGAAAATAGTTGATCAGCCGGTCGATCAGCCCTTCGTCGAGCGCGATGTACGCATCCCGCAGCAGCGAGGCCAGGTCATAGGTGGCCGGGCCCATCAACGCATCCTGAAAATCGATGACCCCCAGCCGGCGGCCGTCGACCATGAGGTTTCTGGAATGGTAATCCCGGTGGACAAACACGCGCGGTTGTCCCGCCAATTGCTCGGCGATCTTCCGGAATTCATCCCGAATCTCCGAGAATTCACCGTCGGCCATCGGTCGGTTCCGGCGCGCTGCGATGCCGTACTCGAGAAAATGGTCGAACTCCCACATGAGCAACGGCGTGTCAAAGCTGCGATGAAACGCCAGACAGCGCGGATCGGCCGGCGAGGTGGCCTTGATCTGCATATCGACCAACACATCCACCGCCTGCCGGTACAAAGCCTCGACCACCTGCGGCTTGGCGTCTCGGCAGGCTTCCGACAGCGTCAGGTTGCCAAAATCTTCCAAGTACAGCAGACCGGCGCCTTGGTCATAATGATACAACCCCGGAACCGGCACTCCGGCATTCGCCAAATGCGTGCGGACATTGAGAAACGGAAGTTCGGTGATTCGGTGCGAGGCGCCGCTGACGGCTTCCTCGGATTGCTTGAACGCTTCCGGCTCCGCCAACTGCATCAGGATCAGCGAGTGGGGATCGGATTCATTGAACTCGACGCGAAAATATCTCCGGTTGGAAGCATCGCCGGCCAGCGCGGTCAGCGTCTTGAACGTGCGCGGGGATGGAAGCCTGGTTTCCACCGCCTCGACGATACGGGACTTGTCCGGAGAGGCCAGCGGCTTCTGAGGCGGCGCAGGATCGGTTGTGCCCATCAAGGTCGCATTATACACGAATGCGTGGATTTGACGAACATTTCACGCCCTCCGACACGAACCGGTCTGCGATTGATCCTTCGGCCACCTTGTCGCAATCCGCGAGAACGGAACGACGCCTGCCGGATGCCGTCATCGTTCCGTAAAATAGCTCCACGACACGGACCCGATCGCCGCGCCGATCGTGTCGGCCACCCAATCCCACGCACTGGCTTCGCGTGAGGGGACGAAGAATTGATGCACCTCGTCCGTCACCGCATAGGCCGAAGCCACGACGATTGAGAGCAGCACCGCCTGGCGTGCCACCGCCGGTCCCGCCGCCCATCTGAAACCTCGATAGCACAAGGCGCCGAGCACGGCATACTCCGCCGCATGCAGCAGTTTGTCGCTGACTTCCCGCATGAGGAATTGCGGGAGCTGTTCTTCCGGATGAGACTGCGCGGAAAAGTAAAAAATCAGCGCGGCGTATCCGAACACCGGCGCCCAATACCATAGTTGGGACAGCCACGCGTCTTGCCTGAACGATTCGGACGAGGTCTCCATTGGCCTCCATTCATTGCAAGCCCCACCACCCTATGACATACTCTCCGAGAATCCGCAATTCTTCTCCAACGCCTATGAAGTCTGCGCGCATCTGTTTTGTGTGGCACATGCACCAGCCGTATTACACCGACCCGTTGTCGGCGTCGGCCAGCATGCCCTGGGTCCGCCTGCATGCCACTAAAGCCTATTTCGACATGGCGTATCTGCTGGAGCAGTTTCCGGGCGTCAAGGCGACCTTCAACTTCACTCCCTCGCTCCTGTTACAGCTCCAGGAAATTGGAACGGGCAAAGTCCGCGATCTTTTCTTTGAACATGCCCAGCGACCGGCAGACGAGCTTCGTCCCGAAGAAAAGGCCTTTCTGATTCGCCACTTTTTTTCCGCCAACTGGGCCACCATGGTCCGTCCGCATCCGCGCTATCACGAACTGCTGGTCAAGCGCGGGTTGGAGGCGGATGAATTCCACCTCGAACGTATGGCACGCCAGTTTACCACTCAGGAGTTCCTGGACCTTCAAGTGTGGTTCAATCTGGCATGGTTCGGGTACGGGTCCCTGCACCGCTTTCCGCGGCTTGCCGCCCTGCGGACCAAGAATCGGGGGTTCACCGAAGCCGACAAGCAGGAAGTCCTGGCCCTGCAGTTGACGGCCGTTCAACAGATCATCCCCATGTATCGAGCCCTGGCGGAGCGAGGGCAAATCGAACTGACCACGACCCCGTTCTACCATCCGATTCTGCCGCTGGTCATCGACACGGACATCACGCAACGAGCCAGGCCAGACCTGCCGCTCCCTTCACGCTTCCGGGCACCGGAGGACGCCGAGGCTCAGTTGCGGCTGGCGGTCGAATTCCACACCGCCGCGTTTGGTCGCCCTCCTGTCGGTCTCTGGCCATCGGAGGGTTCGGTCTGCCCCGAATTGATTCCCCTTCTGCCGCGTGTGGGGCTCAAGTGGCTGGCGACGGACGAAGGCAATCTGGCGCGCTCGCTGCACGCCTCCGGTCAGAACTGGTACCGGCCGTCCGACCTCTATCGCGCCTATCGAACCGGACCGCCCGACGGCGAGATGACGATTGTTTTTCGAGACCGCGAACTCTCGGATGCATTCGGATTCACTTATCACAAGACCACGCCGGACGTGGCCGCGGAGGACGTGCTTCAACGGCTGCGTCAAGTCGTGCGGGACGTCCCGCACGACAGAGTCCTGATCCCGATCATCTTGGACGGAGAAAACCCGTGGGAGCACTATCACGAAGGGGGCGAGCAATTCCTGTCCACCCTCTACACGGCCTTCGAACGACAGGGTCTGCATGAAGCGGGAGCGGTCGAAACCGAAACCGCAACCGTCTCGGAAGCGCTGGCCTCGATGCCTCCGTCCACCCACCTGCCCTCTCTGCATTCGGGATCGTGGATCAATCAGGATTTCAAGATCTGGATCGGACATGAGGAGGACAACCGGGGATGGAATCTCCTCAGCCATACCCGCTCGCACTTGATCGAACGGATTTCCGGCCTTCCGCCCGAGCGCGCGAAGACTGCCTGGCATGAACTCTACGCCGCGGAAGGCAGCGATTGGTTTTGGTGGTACGGAGACGATTTCGATACCGCATATAAAGAGGAATTCGACCGCCTCTTTCGCACACACCTGAGAAACGTATGGACGCTCGCAGGCACGACGCCCCCCGATGTGCTCAATCATCCGATTTGCGGCGTGCGGACCAGCTCGGCGGCGGCCCGCCTCACGTATCCTGTGGCATTCCTGCATCCCACCCTCGACGGGCACGTGACCGATTTCTTCGAATGGCGCGGGGCCGGCATGATCAATACGCGGCCGCCGCTCGGAGCCATGTGGAAAGCCGACGGATTGCTTGCCGAGATCTTTTTCGGATGGGATCTCGAGCATTTGTTCCTTCGTCTGGATCCCGAGGAAGGCGAGCGGGCGCCGCGCGAGGCGCTGTACGTCGAAGTCCAGTTACAGAGCCAGACTCAATCCTTCCGTCTGACTTGGCCAATGAACGACGCCGGGACAGTCGAATATCTGGTGGCCTGCCGTATGCCGGATGGCATCTGGCAGGACATCGGACCGTCGAGGCTGCTCTGCCATAAGACAATTACCGAGCTGGCGATTCCCTTCAAAGACCTCGGAGCGGAGGCCGGCCATCTGTTACGGCTCAGCATCGTCATCCTCGAACGCGGACTCGAGATCGCGCGATATCCTCACGGCCAATCAGCCGAGATGACGGTTCCGGGACCTGATTTTGAATCCGCCTTGTGGCGAGTGTAAACGAGGCGACTCGTCGAATGTTGAATGATGAGTTTTCAATGTTTAATTGAACGGGGTAAACTAAACATTCAACCTTAAGCATTGAACATTGGAGGACCTGATGCCGGATTTAAGACGCGATCCCATTGTGGGACGCTGGGTGATCATTTCAACCGACCGGAGCGGTCGTCCGCACGACTTCACACAGCTATTGCCGTCGCGGCCGATCTCTACTGCTCTGTGTCCGTTCTGTCCCGGACAGGAACGGTTGACGCCCAAGGAGATCATGGCGTACCGGCCTCAGCCCTCCGAAGCGAATGCACCAAATTGGAGCGTTCGAGTCGTCCCCAACAAGTTTCCCGCTCTGCAGGTGGAAGGCGAGCTGGGCCGCGAAGGGTTGGGCCTCTACGACCGGATGAACGGCATCGGCGCGCATGAAGTGATCATCGAGACGCCCGGACACAAGGACGGTCTGGGGGACCTTCCGGCCCAGAAGATCGAGGACGTCCTGTGGGCCTACCGCGACCGTATTCTCGATCTCAAGAAAGACCCGCGATTCCGCTACATTCTTATTTTCAAAAACCACGGAGCCGCTGCCGGAGCGACGCTTGAGCACAGTCACTCGCAGTTGATCGCGCTGCCGATCATCCCAACCAGCGTCAGTGGAGAAATCGAAGGCTGCCGCACGCACTTCCAACAGAAGGAACGGTGCATCTATTGCGATATTCTGCGCCAGGACCTGACCGATGGGGACCGAGTCGTCGCCGAGAACCCGGAGTTCGCGTGCGTCACGCCGTTTGCCCCCCGCTTTCCGTTCGAAATGTGGGTGCTGCCGAAGCGGCACGCCGGCTATTTCGAGGAGGGCCAGAAAGGGCAGTTTGAGTTTCTTTCGTCCATGCTTTCCGAAGTGCTGCGGCGGATGGACAAGGTGTTGGCCAGGCCTCCCTACAATTTCGTTCTGCACACCTCGCCGCTCCACGAGCGAACCGGCGACTTTTATCACTGGCACCTGGAGATCATCCCCAAGCTCACGCAGATGGCGGGATTCGAGTGGGGAACCGGCTTCTACATCAATCCCGTATCACCGGAAGAATCAGCCCGGTTTCTTCGCGACACGCACCTCTGAGCGGACACTTGCTCGCTGCGGCAGGCGGGCTTATCATCAGCCTCCATGCAAGTCCAACTTAGCCATCCTTCCAGGACCGTCGACGTCAAGGGACCGAAGAAAGTCAAAGACCTCCTCCGGGAGCTGGATCTGGTTGTCGAAGCCCATTTGGTCATTCGCGGCGACGAGCTCGTCACCGAAGATGAGATGCTCTACGACAAGGACCGGGTCGAAATCCGGCCGGTGATCTCAGGCGGGTGACACGGCGCCTTCTCTCCGCAAGAGGCTGGCTTCTCAGCGCACAGCACACGGGCGTCTCCTCAGCATCCACAGACATCATTTGCCGGTTTCGAACCAGTAGATCAGCTCCAAGAGATGCAGGTCCACGCCACGACTGTCTTCCCCGTACATGCCGGCATCCGAATAATGTTGGAAATGATATCCGACCCCCAGCGGTCCGGCAAAGCGGCTGGTCGCCCCGAATGTCCAGACGAATTGGAAAGGGCCCCCGAAGTTCTGATCACCGAACTTCTGATCGGTGATCAACGCACCGCCGACCCCCATGTCCAGGGAAATCAGGCCGTCGCGGCGACCGAACATGACATCAAACGGCACTAACGTGAACACCCCGTTAGTCTCGCCTGCGCCCCGAAGCGCCCCGGCGGAGGTCAATGCTCGCGTCGCCACCACCCACTCGGAAGATCCCAATCTCCATTCCCAGGGAAGGCGCGCGACAAGCGCCAGGTCGATTTGGTTGAAATCGGTCTGTTGATCCTCCCCAATCACCGAGTTGCCGCTTAAGCCGGCTCTCACTGACAAGGATTCGAGCCTCACTCCTCCGGCCATTGCGGACGTGGCCGACAGGACGATCGTCAAGCCGATAAGGATGCCAGGACACACTCGCGCACCAATCCGCGTACGCCCCATGGAATCGCCTTCCGTAAAGAAATTTCGACTGCGAGAATGCCCGTAATCAGGCAGGTGGATAAGAGCTGGGCATTGATGATCCATGAGGATTGAAATGCGTCCCCATGATCTTTAACATCACGTCTTTGTCGCCTCTGTACAGTGCGGGTTGCTTCTTAGAGCCTGTCATATCCTAAGACTTCCAGAAAGGCAATCAACTCCTCATCTCGTCTCTTTCACTCTCGGTATCATGCCGACGGCTCCGCCTCGTCCACGGAAACCGCCACGCGACCCAGCGTGTCCGCCCGTCATAAGCGGGATTGTCAGGCATTTCCCCGACATCTTAAAAGATCCCAGGACACACATAGGGGACATGTTTGTGTACCACGCCCTGACAACGACGCTGAAACCCGTGATGGCCGCGACGATCCTGCCCTTCCTCTAGACGCTGATCGGGGATCTTCCTTCTCTCATTTCGGCTCCAGCGTCATGACGACCGCTCCGCCTCGGCCACAGCTGGCGGCGACAAACTCGAGCAGAACGCTGGGCACGGCGGAAACGGCGACGAGTGGGATGTGGGTCCAAAATCGAATATCTCTGACGAGCTGAGCGGGTGCGTCGCGCACGAGGTGTGCAAACAGGTAATGCCCTAACCCAACCTTCGTCGCTACCCCCTGTACGATCGCGAACGGCCCGTACTCCAGCGAGAAATGGCTCGTGCGCTCGACTCTCAGACCGCACCGGTCAGCGACAGCGGCTAGGGTATGTGGACTAAAGTGCCACCGGTGCCGTGGTACGTCCAAATGAAGCCAGCCATCACCAAACAACCATGCCTGCAGTGATTCAATATTGGGCAGGGCCACCACAAGCCGTCCGCCAGTCTTCAGGAGGCGTCGAGCCTCAACCAGGGCGAGCTTCGGATCCTCCAGGTGTTCCAAGACATGCCAAAACGTGACGAGATCAAATGAGGCTGCGGGAAAGTCGAGTTGGTCAATGGCTCCCACTCGTACACAGTCACCCAATCGCTTTCTCGCCGTCAGCGCGATCGACTCCGACAGCTCGGTTCCGAACACTTGCCAGCCTTGTCGAGCCAAGGCTTCCAGAAAAGATCCGTCTCCGCATCCCACGTCAAGCGCGCGTCCAGGATGTTGCGTCGTGACGGCGCTGCTTCGGGCCCTTCGAAATTTCCCCATGACCCCTTGGAGGTAACCGAAGCGCTGGCCGGCGTCGCAGGAACCCGCGTACCGATAGATATGACTCGAGATCGGATCTTCCCCGTCGCCGGTCCGCGCGAGACCGCACGAGTCGCAACGCAGAATCGTATGATTCGTGCCTTGATAGATGTCCGCAGCGACGAGAAACTCCTTCCAGGCGTTGTTGTCACAGGCCGGACAAGAGATCATCGCTTACACGAGACTTCAAACATGGCCCGATGGACAAGTCCGAACCTTTGGAGGACGAGCATCGCGGTGGTGTGCAGCACGCCAAATCCGTACCGCACGCTCCGCCACAAATCGATTGATGAGGCCTCGGGGAAATAGCGTGTCGGGCAGCTGATCTCCCCGACCGGATAACGAAAATAGAGCGCTTGCGCGATGACTTGGTTGTCAAACACGTAATTTTCTGAATTATTCTCGTAGGGAATCGATTCGAGCAGCCTGCGCGAGTACGCTCGAAACCCGGTATGGTATTCCGACAGCTTCGCGCCGCACAGGAGATTTTGAGTGAGCGTGAGCAGACGATTGGCGATGTACTTGTAGAGGGGCATGCCTCCCTCACGCGCTCGGCCGCTCAGAATTCGCGATGCGAGCACAAGGTCATAGTGTCCGCTGGCGATCATGCCGGCCATCGCGGTCACCAACCTCGGGGAATACTGGTAGTCAGGGTGCACCATCACCACGATGTCTGCCCCCATTGATAACGCCTCGCGATAACAGGTTTTCTGATTACCGCCGTACCCACGATTCTTGGGATGCACGATGGTGCGAATGCCCAGTTCGCGAGCCACTGCCACCGTATGATCCGTCGAAGCATCGTCGGTGACAAGCACGGCATCGACGATCTCGTGCGGCAGCTCTTTATAGGTCGCTCTCAACGTCAAGCCCGCGTTGTACGCCGGCATGACCACCACTACTTTCATTCCATTCAACATGGATCAATTCTCGACTACGCAGGAATTTCGCAGATCTGAACACCGTATTGACGAAACACGATCCGGCATTCCGCCAGCTCGGCACGCAAGCGACGCTCGGCATCGGTTGACAGCGGCAGATAGTCGTACGCGGCGCGCAAGCGCTCAATTTCGCGGCCGTGAATCACGATGTGGGTAATGCCCTGATTCCTAAGCCGGGCAAACAAAGGGGGCGACTCGGAAGCAAGCAGCTGCCCCATTTCTCCGACGTCGTACGCCGAGGCGAAACTTACAGGCCGGTCCAAATAGAGCAAGCGCGTCTCGCCGAGATACAAGACCTGCGCATCGGAAGGCGTGTGGGTGTTCAGCCATGAGGCGGCGGGATAGTACGCCAGCCGGCGGCTGAGATACTCGCGCTCGGACAACGCGCCGGAAAAGAGCGCCACGACATCGCGTCCGACATAGACGGAATCCAAGACGCGGACGCCCTGAATCAGCGGCCAAAGGGTCAGCGCCGCGAGCGTCGCGGTCACCAATGCCGGCCGAGACCACCGTGTCAGCACATGGTGCGACGCCCAGGCGACACCCAATGCAGAAAGAGGAAAAATGGGATAGAGGTACCGAACAACCCCTGACTGGTACAGCCAGACGACTGAGTACGCGGCAAGGGCAACCGCCCATGGCCGTAGAATCGGAACCCGCAACGCGGCCATGAGAAGCACGCCGCTACCGATGGGAATCAAAAACCCCGCTTGAGCGCCAGCGCCGAATCCTTCGCCCATGGCCAGAGCTTTCAAGGATTCCCATGAAAATCCCACCAACGGCACATCGCGTCTGAGCCGCTCAACCGCCCACTGCGCGGTGCCGTCGCCGAGGGCGCCGCGCAGTACCGGGTAAATTGGATCGCCGGCCAGCAAGAGATTCCGCAGATACCACGGGCCAGCGATCGCTATTGCGGCAATCACGAATAGTATGGCGGGACGAACTCCGCGGCGCAGTCCCAGGCTGGCGACAATCGATACGGCAAGCGCTCCAATCAGCCAAAGCCCCGTATACTTCGAGCCGGTGACGAACCCGGCGCCTATCGCCGCCAGCACCGACAAACGCGTGAGTTCGCGCGGTTCGCAACATCGCATCCGTGCGATGGCGAGCGTCGACACGGCGGCGAAACCCATGAGTGCGGCATCCACCCCGCACATGGTGCTCATGACCACGGCCCCGGGAATGGTGCTGACCGTGGCCACGCTCACGAGCGCCGAGTGCTTGTCGCCGATCACCTCTCGAACAAAGGCCGCCGTGGCACCCCATGCGAGGAGAAACAAGAGGAGGTTGAAGAATTTCGCCGCCCCAACCCCATCGAGCCAGAGGCATACGCCAAACAGGACGTCGAGGTAGGCGGGAAACGCACTGTGTACGACGGTCGGACGCCACTGCAATTCTCCAGCCAAAAGATATTGTTGGATCAAGCCCAAGTGATAGTAGAGGGCGTCGTAAAAGATCTCGGGCGCGGCGGTTGGAAGAATGACGATGGCTGTCGTGACGGCTGGAATCAGTCCTAAGACACCTTGTCCGTGGAGCGAGCGGGCCGCTTCGCAGAACGCGTCCCACGGACTGCGTAACGCGTCCTGGTTCCGCAGATTCAGGAGAGGTCCCGCGGCCAGCACACCGCCTATCGCGAGCGGATGATAGAAACCCAGCATTCCGAGGACTGTCGTCACGACTGCAGCGCTTGCCACGCCAATATAGACGTCCCACAGCGCCTTGAGCATTGGAGGCCCATCCAGATCGAGGGTTGCTAATCTGATGGAACGGCCCAAGAGCGCGAATGAATAGACGACTCCCACAGCGACGCAGAAGGCCCCAACGACTGAGCCGAGATGGGAAAATGCTTGCACAGTTTCACCTCGACGATCTGGCGGCGCGCGGCGTTGATTGCTTTAGCCGAGAGGATACGACGATTCCTGACGAAACTGATTTCGAAGCCCATCGCAACAGACAATCGTATGATTGTGATTCACCATGAATTGCGTGAAATGTAAAGTGAAAGCCGCCATTGATCTGACGCGGGGCAATGCGCAGTCGGATTTGCATTCGGTTTCAATAGGCTCGTATGATCGAGCCCACTGATGAACTGCACCAAGTGCAAGACCAAAGCGGTGATCAAGCTGCCCAGGCATCACGCCGCGTTTTGCAAGGGCTGCTTCAACGGCTTCGTCCACGATCAGGTCGCCAAGGCCGTCAAATCGCAGAAAATGTTCGGCAAGGACGACCGCATCCTGGTCGCGGTCTCGGGAGGCAAGGACAGCCTAGCCTTGTGGGATATTCTGCTGAAACTGGGCTACAAGGCCGACGCGCTGTATGTGAATCTCGGCATTGGAAACTATTCGGAGCGGTCGAATGACAAGGTTCGCCGGTTTGCCGAAGCCGTGGCCGCCCCGCTCAGCGCGACACTCCATACCCATACGGTCGAGCAGGCAGAAGGAGCGGGAATCCGCGAACTTTCGATGCTCGCCCATCGCCCGACCTGCAGTACGTGTGGAACCATCAAGCGCTATCAGTTCAATCGGGCGGCAATCGAGCACGAGTACGATGTCATGGCAACGGGCCATAACCTCGACGATGAGGCGGCGAGACTGCTCGGCAACGTGCTCCACTGGCAAGATGACTATCTCGACAAGCAAGGCCCGAGTTTGCCGGCCTCCGTCGAAGGGTTCGCGAAGAAGGTCAAGCCTCTCTATCGCCTGACGGAACGTGAGCTGGCAGCCTATTGCGTGCTCAACAGGATTGACTACATCGTGGAAGAATGCCCGATGGCCCAAGGCGCCAAGACACTCCTCTATAAGGAAGTCCTGAACCGGCTGGAAACTGAATCGCCGGGCACGAAACATACATTTTACTGGGGCTTTCTCGATAGGTCCCGCAAAGAAACCGAGGACCACACCACGATGACGCAGAAGGACCAGATCGCGTTACATCCTTGCGCGAGCTGCGGGCAACCAACAAGCGCCGAGGTGTGCTCATACTGTAAGCTGATGGCACGAGCAAAGACTCCCTCCGTTTCCTGACCACACGCAAGACGGCTCATTCATCGTTCATGCGTGTTCACGACTATTGCTGGGGCTTCCTGACGATGGTGCTTTCAATCCCTCCATGCTTGACTTCGACGCTCGCCACTGCCGAGGAGACGGCCTCTCAGCTCCCCATCGGTACACAGACCATCGGCATGACCGGCGGGCCGTTTTTTCCCATTCGCCTGACGGAGGATCAATCGACCAAGCTGTTCGGCGCGGCGACAGGGCTGTCGTCCTCGCTCACGCTCACCGATCCCATGGGCTCCAGCTGGTATCAAGGTCAGGTCTCGTTGGGGGCAGAGCTGATCGGGCTTTTCACCTCCGAGCCGAGCGGCTCCTACGGGATCGGGGTAACCCCGAAACTGAGCTATGCCTTTGTCGCAGCAAAGAGGTTCCGACCATACTTCGAAGGAGGAGGAGGCCCGATGTGGACGGATCTTGGAGGCCGCGTACCGGAACAACCAGGCCAGTTCAATTTTCTGGTCTGGGGCGGCGCCGGTTGCTCCTTTCTAGTGACCCCTCAGTGGGCCATCA
>Ga0268299_1003968_pt1 | contig 12456 bp, 10 predicted proteins | sample NOBtaG_FD_193484 | JGI IMG/M metagenome (GOLD analysis project Ga0268299, IMG submission 193484) | Activated sludge microbial communities from bioreactor in Nijmegen, Gelderland, Netherland - NOB reactor | ecosystem: Engineered > Bioreactor > Aerobic > Activated sludge | place: Netherlands...
ACACATTGAGCATCACCGCCTCGCCCTTGTGGTCGGCGAGGGCGACGGGCGTGCCGTCCATGCGCTGCGCGGTGTAGGCCGGCGCCGGCGCCCCGACGGCGAGTGTCGCAGCCGGTGCGCGGTCGGCACCGCCGCAAGCGACGAGCACGAGCGCGACCGCGGCGACCGAAATCGCGCGCGCAGCTCGCGCCGTCATTGCGCTGCGAACCCGCATCACTCGACCCGCCGATACGTCGCGCCGCGAATCGCGCTCGGGCGCCCCGGCACCGTCCATGCGAAGAGCAGGCCATCACGGAGCCGCGCCATCCGCGGGAACCCGCTCGACCGCGCGCCGCTGGACGGACTGACGACGATGCTCGTGTCGGCGCGTCCATCGCGCTCGACGCGGCGCAGCTTCACGAAGGCCGAATCGCCCGCGCCGCGCTCGAGCCAGCTCACGTAGGCCGCGCCGTCGAAGAGCTGCAGGCCGACGCGTCCGGCGGGATTGCCCTCGTCCACACGCACCGGGTCACCGAACGTCGCGCCGGCGTCATAGGAGAACGCCACCTGCACCTTCGCGGTGTCGCGCGCCGCGGTGAACCAGGCCACCACGACCGTGTCGCCGTAGGCCTGCACCATCGGGCCGTTCACCGGGCAGAAGTCCACCTCCCAGTTGTCGGCGTGCACGGGCACGGCGGGCGTCCACGCGCCATTCACGAGGCGCGAGATGACGATGTCGCGGATCTCGGGCTTGGAGTCGCTGCGGTCGCGGTACACGACCACCGGACCGCTGGCGGAGAGCGCGGCGCTCGTCTGGCAGCAATCGCAGACACGCGCATCGACGACAGTCTTGGTCGCCGGCGAGAGCGGCGCGCTGCCCCAGCGATTTGCGGCGAGCGTCATCGGCGTGCTGTGCTCACCGCCGCCGTGGGCATGCGCCGGAGCCGACGTGATGTTGTTGCCGCCATCGAGGAACACCACCAGCGCGCCGCTGTCGGACGGCAGGATGGATACGAAGCCGTGCTCGGCCTCGATGCCCGGCTGATGCGGGGTCACGCTCTCGCTCCACGTTCGGCCCTCGTCCCGCGACTCGGCCATGCGCACTTCGTACGCGTAGCGTCCGCTGCCGTTGCGCTGCGGCCAATGGGCGAGCAGGCGTCCGTCGGCGAGCATCGCCACCGAGGGGAAATCGGCCCAGTTGAGCCAGAAGTCGCTGCGCCGCGTGACGTCCCGCGGTTCGCCCCAGCCGCCGTCGGTCGAGCGGATCGCGATCCGCAGCGCGTGCGTGCTGCTGTCCACGCGCTCGATCCAACTCATGACCACGCGGCCGTCTGCGGCTGTGTAGAAGTTCGGCTCCGTGGCATCGGTTCCCACGGGCAGCGTGGACTCGGCGAGGGCGTAGCGGTGCGGCGCATCGTCGCCGGCACAGGCGGCGGACGCGGCGAGGAGGAGCGCGAGGGGGAGGGAGGCGCGCATGTCAGGGCGTGATGGTGAAGATGCGGTCGAGGGCCTGCGTGTATTCGCGGACGGCGTTCGCGATGCCGGCATCGGTCCAGCCGAGCTGCGGCGCCATCCGTCGGGCGATGCGCGGCGCGATGCTTCGCCCTTGGTCCGGCAGCTCGAACGCAAGAAACGTACGTCGGATCATGACATCGGCGAGCGACTCGGCAAACTCTTCCCGTACCGCTTGGTCGACGTCCGACTCGCGCCACGAGAGCTCCGGTACGAGACGCACGTCGCCGCCGGACGCCGCGGGACGCGCGCCCGGGAGGGGTGCGTCGGCGGTGTCGCAGGCTTTGGTGGTGATGCCGAGGCGCTGCACGGCGGCGTCGACGATCTGCTGTGCCTGCGCGCGGTAGGTCGTCAGCTTGCCCCCCGTGGCGGTCAGCACGCCACGCCGCGACAGCTGCGTGGCGTGTTCGCGCGACGCACTGGAGGGATCGCCCGTGTTGCCGCTCGCGACGAGCGGTCGGATGCCGGCCCACGCCGAGACGACGTCGTCTTCGGTCAGTTTCGCATCGGGGAAGAAGCGATTCGCCGCATGCAGCAGGTAGCGCACATCGGCGCGCGCCGCCCGAACGTTGGCCGGATGCTCCGTCGTCGGCGTGTCCGTGGTGCCGACGATCGTCATGCCGCCGCTCGCCGGCAGCGTGAACATCACGCGGCCATCGTCGGGCGAGAGCATGGTCACGGCCGCCACGTTGCCTACACGCGATGCGGGCACGGCGATGTGCACGCCCTTGGTGCCGCGCACGGCGGGGCCCGCATTGGGATCCTCGAGGCGCGCAATCTCGTCCGTCCACGGCCCGGCGCAGCTCACGACGAGCTTGGCGCGCACGTGGATGGTCGCGCCGCCGAGTGCGTCCTGCACTTCGACGCCGTCGGCCGGGCCATTCGTGCCACTGAAGGTCAGGCGCCGCACCGGCGCGTGGTTCACCACGACGGCGCCGTGCGCCGCGGCGTCCAGCACGTTCGCGAGCGTAAGCCGCGAGTCATCCGTGGCGGCGTCCCAGTACGTGGCGCCGCCGAGCAGTCCGTCGCGGGCGAGCAGCGGTTCGGCGCTGAGCACGCCGCTGCTGTCGAGCCGACGGTGGCGGCCGACGTTGCGGAACATCGCGAGCGCGTCGTACATCGTCAGGGCGGCGGCGAGCTGCCAGCGCTTCACCCGCGCGCCGCGGTAGACCGGCCAGGTGAACTGCAGCGGCCGCACGAGGTGCGGTGCGTGTTGCAGCAGGCGCCGGCGCTCGCGGCTCGATTCCCAGACGAGGTGCAGGTAGCCGTGCTCGAGATAGCGCACCCCGCCGTGCACGAGTCGCGACGAGCGGCTGGACGTCCCGGCCGCGAAATCCTCGGCCTCGAGCAGCGCGACGCGCAGCCCGCGCCGGGCGGCGTCGCGGGCGACTCCCGCTCCCGTGATGCCGCCCCCGATGACCACGAGGTCAAATCGGTCGCCGGCGAGGGCTTGGAGGCGCTCGCTGCGCTGCGGGGATCGGGGGGTGGACATCGGTAGGACGATACCCCGTCCGCGGCGCTGAAGATAGGCGCGTCCCGCGCGCATCCGCTCTGCGCCACGGGCCCGCCTCCCCTACCTTTATAGGATGCCTATCTACGAGCCGGGGCGGCGCATCGCGATCATCGCGGGCGTGCGGACCCCATTCGCCAAGGCCGGCACCACCCTTCGGGCGCTCAGCGCGATCGAGCTTGGCAAGATCGCCGTCAGCGAACTGGTGCATCGGACCGATCTGGACCCCAAGACCCTCGACCTGCTGGTGTTCGGCACGGTCGTCCCCAACGTCACCGCCCCGAACATCGCGCGCGAAGTCGCGCTGATGCCGCTGCTGCCCAAGGGCGTGGACGCGTACAGCGTGTCGCGCGCCTGCGCCTCGGCCAACCAGGCGATCACCGACGCCGCCGATCAGCTCGCGCTGGGCCATGCCGACGTCGCCATCGCCGGTGGTGCGGAGAGCCTCTCGAACGTGCCGATCCTGCACTCGCGTGGCTTCTCCGATGCGCTGGTCGCGGCGAGCAAGGCGAAGACGCTCGGGCAGCGTGTGCAGGCCTTCTCGAAGATCCGGGGCAAGGACTTCATCCCGATCACGCCGGCCATCGCCGAGCCCACGACGGGCGAGACCATGGGCCAGAGCGCCGAGAAGATGGCGAAGCTCAACGGCATCACGCGCGAGGAGCAGGACAAGCTCGCGCTGGCGTCGCACCTGAATGCGGCGGCGGGCATCAAGGACGGGCGTCTGCGTGCGGAGGTTGCGCCGGTGATCGCCGGGCCGAAGTACGAGGCCGTGACCGACGACAACATCGTCCGCGCCGACACGACGCTCGAGGCCTTGGCGGGCCTCAAGCCCGTGTTCGACAAGCGCTACGGCACGATCACGGCCGGCAACGCGTCGCCGCTGACGGACGGCGCGGCGGCCGTGCTCCTCATGCGCGAAGACGTGGCGAAGGCGTTGGGCTACACGCCGAAGGCGTTCATCCGGTCGTACGCGTACGCCGCGGTCGATCCCGGCGAACAGCTGCTGCAGGCACCCGTGCTCGCGGCGCCGAAGGCGCTCAAGCGGGCCGGCCTCACGCTCAAGGACATGGACCTGATCGAGATGCACGAGGCCTTCGCGGCGCAGGTGCTGAGCAACATCAAGGGGCTCGAGAGCAAGGAGTGGGCGCAGCGCGCCGGGTTCAGCGAGCCGACCGGAACGGTGGACCGCAGCAAGCTGAACGTGATGGGCGGCTCGGTGAGCATCGGCCATCCGTTCGGCGCGACGGGCGCGCGCATCCTCACCACCCTGACCAACGAACTCGCGCGCCGCGGCGGGCAGTTCGGGCTCATGACCGTCTGCGCGGCCGGTGGACTCGGCCACGCGATGGTGGTGGAGCGGGCCTGATGACCACCGCACTCACGCTGGAGACGGTGGACGGCGTCGCCGTGCTCACCTTCGACCTCAAGGGCGAAAGCATCAACAAGTTCTCGCCGGCCGTGATCGACGAGTTCACGGCGATGATCGAGCGGCTGGACAAGGATCCGTCCGTGAAGGCCGCCGTGCTCATCTCGGGCAAGCCCGGCACGTTCATCGCCGGCGCCGACATCGACCAGTTCCTCACGTTCAAGACCGCGGCCGACGCGCAGGCGGCGAGCGCATTCGGCCACACGATGATGTCGCGCATCGAGAAGGGCCGCGTGCCGGTCGTCGCCGCCATCGAGGGCGCCTGCCTCGGCGGCGGATTGGAGTTCGCGCTGGCCTGCGCGTATCGCATCGCGGCGGACACGCCGAAGACGGTGCTCGCGCTGCCGGAAGTGCAGCTCGGGTTGATTCCCGGCGCCGGCGGCACGCAGCGCCTGCCGCGCCGCGTCGGGCTGCAGGTGGCGCTCGACATGATCCTCACGGGCAAGAACGTCCGCGCGAAGAAGGCCCTGCAGACGAACCTGATCGACGAGCTGGTGCACCCGAGCATCCTGCGCCAGGTCGCCGTGCAGCGCGCCAAGGAACTCGCGGCCGGCACGCTCGAGCGCAATCGCGACGTGCGCAAGCATGGCGCCAAGGAGATCCTGCTCGACGACAACCCGATCGGCCGCAGCGTCGTGTTCCGCCAGGCGCGGGAGATGACGCAGAAGAAGTCGAAGGGGCACTACCCGGCGCTGTTCGCGGCCATCGATGCGGTGCAGGCGAGCTACTCCGGGTCGGAGGCGCAGGGCTTCGCGGAGGAAGCGCGGCTGTTCGGCGAGATGGCGATGACGCCGGTCTGCAAGCAGCTGATGTTCCTGTTCTACGCGACGACGTCGCTCAAGAAGGACGCGGGCGTGCCGGCCGACGTGAAGGCACGCGCCGTGGATCGCATCGGCGTGCTGGGCACGGGCTTCATGGGCGCGGGCATCGCGAGCATCAGCGTGCAGCAAGGCGTCCCGGTGCGCTTCAAGGACACCGCCGCCGCGCAGGTCGCCAAGGGCGTCGCCGCGGTGAAGGACGTGCTCAAGGACCGGCTCACGAAGCGCCAGATCACGAAGCAGCAGTTTGACGACCAGATGTCGTTGGTCTCCGGCACGACGGAGTACACGGGCTTCGGTCGGCTGCCGTTGGTGATCGAGGCGGTCTTCGAGGACCTCGCCGTCAAGCACAAGGTGATCGCCGAGGCGGAATCGGTGCTGCCGCCCGATGCGATCTTCGCGACGAACACGAGCACGATCCCGATCGCCAAGATCGCGGCGGGGAGCAAGCGGCCGGAGCAGGTAATCGGCATGCACTTCTTCTCGCCGGTGCACAAGATGCCGCTGCTCGAGGTCATCGTGACGCCGCGGACCGCGTCGGAAGTGACGGCGACGGTGGTCGAGTTCGGCCGCCGCATCGGCAAGACGGTCATCATCGTCAACGACGCGCCGGGCTTCTACGTGAACCGCATCCTGGCGCCGTACGTCAACGAAGCGGGCATCCTGCTCGACGAAGGCGTGGCCATCGACGCGATCGACAAGGCGATGGCGCAGTTCGGCTTCCCCGTGGGGCCGATCAACCTCATCGACGAGGTCGGCCTCGATATCGCCGGGAAGAGCGGCGCGATCATGGCGGAGGCCTTCGGCGGACGCATGTCGCCAAGCACGGCGCTGCAGAAGGTGCTCGGCGCCGGCCGGCTGGGCCGCAAGGGCAAGAGCGGCTTCTACGTGTACGACGAAAAGGGCAAGCGCGGGGACGTCGACGAGAGCGTCTACCAGCTGTATCCCGGTGGCACGAAGCGCGTGACGGTCGAGAAGGGCGAGATCCAGCGTCGCCTCTCGCTGGCGATGGTGAATGAAGCGGCGCGCTGCCTGGAGGAAGGCATCATCCGCTCGGCGCGCGACGGCGACATCGGCGCGGTGTTCGGGATCGGATTCCCGCCGTTCCGCGGCGGGCCGTTCCGGCACATCGATGCCGTCGGCGTGGCGGAGGCGGTGAAGCAGCTGGAGGCGCTAGATGCGAAGTATCCGGGGCGGTTTACGCCGGCCAAGCTGCTGGTGGAGATGGCACGGGAGGGGAAGACGTTCTATCCGCGTGAAGGAAAACCCATCTAACCGCAGTGGTGAGTTGAGAGTCATGAGTTGGAAGAGAACTGCAACCGCCGTGCTCGCGATCGGGCTTTCGGCATCGTTCGTCACTTCGCTCGGCGCGCAGCAGACGCGGGCGGAGCGCTCGGCGTACACCGAGACGTCGACGCATGGTGATGTGATCGCGTTCATCGACTCGCTCGAGCGGGCGTATCCCAACGCGTTCGTGCGCGGGGAGATCGGGCGGTCGGGGCAGGGGAAGGTGCTGCCGTACCTGCTCATCTCGCGGCCGCTGCTGCGCGATGCGGCGGAGGCGCGGCGCAGCGGCAAGCCGATCGTCTACGTGCAGGGCAACATCCACGGCGGCGAGGTCGAGGGGAAGGAGGCGCTGCTTGCGCTGGTCCGTGACCTCATCAAGGACACGCGCCCGAACGTGCTCGACTCGGTCGTGCTCGTGGCGGTGCCGATCTACAACGCGGATGGCAACGACGCCTTCGGGCCGCAGGAGCGGCTGCGCGGCGCGCAGAACGGGCCGCAGCTCGTCGGCAACCGCCCCAATGCGCAGAACCTCGACCTGAACCGCGACTACATCAAGGTCGAGGCGCCCGAGACGGCGGCGTCGATGCGCATGTTCGCGATGTTCGACCCGCACGTGTTCATGGACCTGCACACGACCAACGGATCGTATCACGGTTACGCGCTCACCTACTCGCCGTCGCTGCACCCGGCGGCGATGGATCCGGCGTTGGCGCCCGCGGGCCCCTTCACGCGCGACACGCTGCTACCGCTCATCCGCGAGCGGATGCGCAGCCGCCACAAGCTCGAGACCTTCGACTACGGCAACTTCCGGGGCCGCGACGACGTGACGTCCACGCAGAAGGCCGCGTGGGAGACCTACGAGCACGTGCCGCGCTTCGGTACGAACTACTACGGCCTGCGGAACCGCGTCTCCATCCTCAGCGAGGCCTACTCGCACGATCCCTTCGAGCGGCGCGTCCTTGCGACGTACCGCTACGTGCACGAGACCCTGCACGCGGTGGCGGAGCGTGCCGCTGACATCCTCGCGCGGACGGCGCCGCGCCAAGCGCTGCCAGCCGGCGCGCAGGTCGCGCTCCGGTCGCAGATGACGACGACGCCGTTCACCGCGTCGATCTTGGTCGAACCGCTCATCGCAACGGGCGATTCCATTCGCTACGAGCCGGGTCTGCGCCGCGGCTTCCGGCGCTCGAACGTCTTCACGGCGGTCGAGATGCCGGTCTACGACCGGTTCGAGCCGACGCTGCGCCGTGGCCTGCCCACGGCCTGGCTCGTACCGGCCGAGGATACGGCCTTCGTCGCACGGCTTGGCCTGCACGGCTTGGCCATTCGCGAGATCAACGCCGTCGGCGGCTCGGCGGGCACCGTGAACGCCGAGCGGTTCATCGTCGACTCCATCGTGCGTGCGCCGCGGCCGTTCCAGGGGCACCAAGAGGTCCGACTCACAGGGCGCTGGGAGCCGACGCGAGTGGACCTGCGCGGGCGGCACTATCTCGTGATCGCCTCCCCGCGTCAGGCTTTGCTTGCGGCGATCTTGCTCGAGCCCGAGAGCGACGACGGCCTCACCACCTGGAACTTCCTTGATGCGCAGCTGCGCGTCGGCACGGCGCATCCGGTCATGCGGATCGTCGGCCCGCTGCCGCGCGCGCTGCAGCGATAGCTCAATTCCCCGATTCCTCACCGATGCTCCGCAAGACCCTGCTCTATCTGTCGCATCAGCCCCAGATCTTCCGCTTCGTCCGCAACAACGGACTCGCCAAGAAGTTCGCCTCGCGGTTCGTCGCCGGTGAATCGATCGCCACGGCCTGCGATGCCGTCGCCGAGCTCAAGGCCAAGGGCATCACGGCCTCGCTGGACCTGCTTGGGGAATCCGTCACCAACGAAGCCGAGGCGCGCGAGACCGCGCGGCAATACCTGGCGCTCGTGGACGAGATGCAGCGCCGCGGCCTCGAAGTGAACGTCAGCGTCAAGCTCACCGCGCTCGGTCAGGACATCAGCGACGCCCTCTGCGAGGAGAACATCCGGGCCATCCTCGCCAAGGTGAAGGGCTATGGCGGCTTCGTGCGCCTCGACATGGAAAGCTCGGCGTACACGCAGCGGACCATCGACTTCTTCGAGCAGCGCCTGTTCCCGGACTATCCGGAGACGGTGGGCGTCGTGCTGCAGAGCGCGCTGCGCCGCACGCTGGCCGACGTCGATTGGAGCGTGCAGAAGCAGTGCCGCGTGCGCATCTGCAAGGGCGCGTATCTCGAACCGGCGACGGTGGCGTTTCCCGACAAGCGGGACGTCGACGCCAATTACGTCGAGGCCATGCAGCGGCTGATGCAGAAGGGCCGCTACCCCGGCCTCGCCACGCACGATGAGCGCATCATCGACGAAGCCATCCGCTTCGCGAAGGCCAATGGCATCGCGCCGGATCGCTTCGAGTTCCAAATGCTCTACGGCGTGCGTCGCGACTTGCAGGAGCGGATCGTGCGCGAGGGCTGGCGCATGCGCGTCTATGTGCCCTTCGGCACGCAGTGGTATCCGTACCTGATGCGCCGGCTCGCCGAGCGTCCGGCCAACCTGGCGTTCATCACGGGCAACGTGATGAAGGAAATGGTGAAGGGCCGTTGAGCCGTTTCCTGCCGGCGGACCACACCAAGGGTGATGAGACCACCGTCGGTGGCTACGAGGCCGTGCATGCGCGGCCTGCCGCCCTGGATGCGCCGGACGGGTTTCCGTACAGCATCGCCCGCATGGCCGATCCGCTCACCGACGATCCGCGCGGCGCGTGGGGCGCGTACCTGATGTTCCTGCGCTGGCGTCGCATCGGCGAGGAAGGCGTGGAGGGGCATGTCGAGACCGAGTACCTCGCGTTCGGCCCGACGCGGGCGGCGGTGCTCGAGGCGCTCGGTGCCTGGCCGCTGGCGCGTGCGCAGGATGCCCTGAACGCGCTGCTGCGATGAGCGCCATGCAGGGCATCGTCATCGAAGGCACGGGCGGCGTCTGGCAGGTGCGCACGCCCGACGGCAGCATGCTGCCATCGGCATTGGCGGGGCGGCTCAAGCAGGAAGAGCGCGACTTCGTGAAGCTGGCGGTCGGCGATCATGTCACGGTCGAGCCCGAGGAGCGCGGCCAAGGCTGGCGCATCACGGCGATCGCTCCGCGCAAGTCGGTGCTCGCGCGCCGCGAGCCCGGTGGCCGCTACGGCGAGCGCGTCCTCGCCGCCAACGTCGATCAGGTCTGCGTCGTGTTTGCGGTGGCGAACCCGGAGCCGCACGTGCGCATGATCGACCGCTTCCTCGTCGTGTGCGAAGCGAACGACCTCGAACCGCACGTCGTGCTGAACAAGGTCGATCTCGTGGCGGACGCCGCGATGATCGACGCGCTCGCGGCGCCCTACGAGAAGGCGGGCTACCCGGTGCATCGGACCAGCGTGAAGCGCGGCATCGGCCTCGACGAGCTGCGCGCCGTCTTGCACGGCAAGGTGACGGCGGTCGCCGGCCCGTCTGGCGCGGGCAAATCGTCGCTGCTCAACACGCTGCACCCAGGCGTCGCGCTGCGGACGGCGGAGATCTCGCAGAGCGTGAACAAGGGCCGCCACACGACCGTCGGCGCGAAGCTGATCCCTCTGCCTGATGGCGATGAAGGCTACCTCGTCGACACGCCGGGCCTGCGCGAGATCGCGATGTGGGGTCTGCCGGCCGAATCGCTGGACCAATGCTTCCGCGAGTTCCGACCGTACCTGGGCGAGTGCCGGTTCCAGGACTGCCACCACGACGTCGAACCGCAATGCGCGGTGCAGCAGGCCGTCGAGTCGGGCAAGGTCGATCGCGGACGCTACGAGAGCTACCTCAAGCTCTACGCGGAGCTCCGCGCCTCCGAGCGGCCGCGGTGACGTCCGCCGTGATTCGCGACCTGGTGCCCGGCGATGCGCCGGCCATCGCGGCGATCTACTCGCACTACATCACGCACACGACGGTCACCTTCGAGGAGCAGCCCGTCTCGGCGGACGAGATGCAGCGTCGCGCGGACGCGGTCACGGCGGCGGGGCTGCCGTGGCTGGTGGCCGAGGCTGAAGGAGCCGTCGTCGGCTACGCCTATGCGACCCCGTGGAAGCCGCGCTCGGCGTACCGGTTCTCGGTTGAAGTCACCGTGTACGTCGCCGACGAGGCGCGCGGCCGCGGCCATGGCCGCGCGCTCTACGCCGCGTTGTTCGCGCGACTGCGCGCCGCGGGCCGACACGCCGTGCTTGGCGGCGTCACGCTGCCGAATGACGCCAGCGTCGCGCTGCACGAGGCGATGGGCATGACGAAGGTCGCCCACCTGCCCGAGGTCGGCTTCAAGTTCGGCCGTTGGCTCGACGTCGGGTATTGGCACCGGCTGCTCTGAGCCGGGGCGCTCAAACCCACGGGGAACCCGCGCGGTCGAAACGTGTACGCTGGTCCACCCGTTCAACTCCCATGCGCCTCGTCCACCGATCCCTCGCGTTCCTCGCCGCGCTGAGCGCGTCGTCACTGCATCTCGCCGCGCAGAGCGGACCAGGGGCGCGCGACTACGAAGCGGGACGCAATTATCTCCGTGCCAACCAACCGGACCGCGCCGAGCGCAGTTTCGAACGCGCGATCGAACGTGAGCCGCGCAACGGCACCTATCATCTCTGGCTCGGCAACGCCGTAGGTCAGCAGGCAGCCACGGCGAACGTGGTGCGCCAGCCGTTCCTCGCGCGTCGCGTGAAGAGTGCCTTCGAGCAGGCGGTGCGGTACGACCCAGAACTGCTCGATGCACGCGAAGGGCTCATCCAGTTCCACCTGCTCGCGCCCGGTGTCATGGGTGGCGACAAGGCCGAGGCGCAGCGCCAGCAGCGCGAGATCGCGCGACGGAACCCGGCGCGCGGACATGTCGCGGCGGCGAACATCGCGTGGTCGGGCCGCGACACGGCAACGACGGAGCGGGAGCTACGGGCGGCCATCGCGCTGCAGCCGGACTCGCTCGCCGCGACAGCCAATCTCTCGGCGCGGCTTGTCCAGTGGCGCCGTGTTCCCGACGCGTTCGCGCTGTGGGACGCGTTCTTGGCGCGCCAGCCGGCGAGCGTGCCCGGGCGGTATCAGGTCGGTCGACTCGCCGCGATTACCGGCCAGCGACTGCCGGACGGTGAGCGCCATCTGCGGGCGATTCTCGCGATCGAGACCTGGCCCGAGGACAACTGGGCGCCCGGCAAGGCTGCCGCGCACGCGCGACTCGGCGACGTGCTCCGGCAGCAGGGCAAGCGCGACGACGCCCGCGCCGCCTACGATCGCGCGTTGGCGCTCGACCCCAACTTGCAGATCGCCAAGGACGGGCGGCGGGCCCTCGGCAGCACGAACTGAGCCCGGGTTACGGGCTCAGGCGCTCCACGATCCACGCGGCCGCATCGCGTCGGTAGCGGATGCGATCGTGCAGGCGGCTCGCGCGCCCCTGCCAGAACTCGTACGACTCGGGCTGGAGCTGGAACCCGCCCCAGTGCGGCGGCAGCGGCACGTCCTCGCCCGGGTATTGCACATCGAGCTCCGCATGCTTGCGCTCGAGTTCATCGCGGCTGGCGATCACCGAGCTCTGGGCAGAGGCCCACGCCCCGAGCCGGCTGCCGCGCGGCCGCTGCACGAAGTACGCCGCCGAATCCTCGGAGGGAATCCGCGTGATCGCGCCGCGCAGCCGCACCTGACGCTCTAGAGGGCCCCACCAGAAGCAGAGCGCGCCACGCGCATTCGCGTCCAGTTCAAGGCCCTTCACCGAGCGATAGTCGGTGAAGAACACGAAGCCTCGCTCGGTGGCCTCCTTGAGGAGCACCATGCGGACGTTGGGAAAGCCATCGCCGTCCGCCGTCGCCAAGGCCATCGCATTCGGCTCGTACACGCGCGCCTCTTGCGCCTCATGGAACCAGCGGCGGAACTGATCGAGCG
>Ga0268299_1003969_pt1 | contig 12454 bp, 9 predicted proteins | sample NOBtaG_FD_193484 | JGI IMG/M metagenome (GOLD analysis project Ga0268299, IMG submission 193484) | Activated sludge microbial communities from bioreactor in Nijmegen, Gelderland, Netherland - NOB reactor | ecosystem: Engineered > Bioreactor > Aerobic > Activated sludge | place: Netherlands...
GTACTGCTGCTCAGTTTGAAGTGTATTCACCTGGTGCAAATACCTATCAGTGGGAAGTAGATATGGGAAGTGGGTTTGTTCCTGTTACTAACACAGGTGTTTACTCTGGAGCTGATGAGGATACACTTTACATCTCGGATGCAACAGGAATGGATGGATATATTTATCATTGTGTAGTTACAAATGGTGCTGGTGACGTTAATTCTGATGATGCTACCTTAAATGTTTCTGCACCAGTTATGCCTGCTGTAATAATCCCATCTTCTATGCCTAATTTATGTGAAGGAGATGCTACTTCAATAACTGCAACAGCTAGTAACGAAGGTACTGCTCCAATGTACGAATGGTTTTTAATTGGATTTGGTTCTGTTGGAACAGGGAGTACCTTAAATGTATTACCAGGGTTTTTACCTGCTGGTACTCATAGTGTTTATTGTGAATTAACGAGCAATGCTGCTTGTGTAAATCCTACTTTAGTATCAAGTGATACCTTAACAGTTACTGTTTCTCCATTGCCTTCCGTTCCTGTCATTACAGTTGTTGGAAATACACTAAGCACAACTTTATATGATACTTACCAATGGTATTTAAATGATACTATTGCATTAGGAACCGATTCATCTGAACTTGCAACTGTTTCTGGTGATTATACAGTAGTAGTTACAAATGCTGATGGTTGTGAAAATAGTTCAGTTGTATATCCAATGGTTGTTACTTCTATTCAATCAATGAATGCAAAACAAAGTGTTACTGTAGCTCCTAATCCTTCTGTTACTGGCGTGTTTAATGTATTAAATGCTTCAGAAAATACTACAATTTTTGTTTATAATATTGTAGGAAAATTAGTGTACTCTAAACAATTAACAGCTTCTGGAAATCAAATTATTAATTTGTCGAATCAAGCAAATGGTAGTTATTTTATTTCTATAAAATCTGATACAGAAACAATCACTAAAAAATTGATTGTAAATAAATAGTCATTTAACAAACTAGAATCAAAGCGCTCAACAAATTGGTTGGGCGTTTTGTTTTTATATTTGTATTCTATACATGGAAGCAACAGAGCACATAAGTAATATTCTTCGCACACTACCTGATAATCCTGGTGTTTATCAGTACTTTGATGCGGATGAAAAAATTATTTATGTAGGCAAAGCAAAGAGTTTAAAAAAACGAGTTTCATCTTATTTTAATAAAGAGCAACACGATAGTGGAAAAACACAAGTGCTTGTAAAAAAGATTGTAGATATAAAATATATTATTGTAAACACGGAGTTGGATGCTTTGTTGTTAGAAAATAATTTAATCAAAAAGTACCAACCTCGTTACAATGTTTTACTAAAAGATGATAAAACCTATCCATGGATTTGCATAAAAAATGAGCGCTTCCCTCGTGTGTTTAGTACTAGACAAGTAATAAAAGATGGCTCCCACTATTTTGGTCCTTATGCTTCAGGAAAAGTAATGCATACTGTTTTAGATTTAATAAAACAGCTGTATAAATTGCGTAATTGTAATTTTAATTTATCGGAAGAAAATATAAAAGCGAATAAGTTCAAAGTTTGTTTGGAATATCATATTGGAAATTGTAAAGCACCCTGCATTGGAAAAGAAGCAGAAGAAGATTACATGATTTCGATAACAAGCATTAAAGAAATTATTAAAGGAAATATACATTCGGTTGCTCGTCATTTAAAAGAGTTGCTTCAACAGCATGTTGAAAAATTAGAATTTGAAAAAGCTCAACTGATAAAAGAAAAAATAGATTTACTTGAAAAATTTCAAAGCAAATCTACGGTTGTTAGTCCTTCAATTAATAATGTAGATGTATTTTCCATTGTTACGGATGACAAATTTGGTTATGTGAATTATTTTAAAGTGATAAATGGAGCCATTATTCAATCGCATACGATAGAGTTAAAGAAAAAACTAGATGAATCACCACAGGAACTTTTAACGCTAGCAATAGCAGAATTGCGAGAACGTTTTCAGAGTGATTCAAAAGAAATAATAGTTCCATTTGAAATTGACACCGAATTTCCTGGTATTTTATTTACTATTCCACAGCGTGGTGATAAAAAGCAATTGCTAGAATTATCGGAACGAAATGTAGAGTATTATCGAAGAGAAAAAATAAAACAAGAGAGTTTAGTAGATCCGGAAAGGCATACAAATAGAATTTTGGAGCAAATGAAAAAAGATTTGCGTTTGTCGGAATTGCCTACTCATATTGAGTGTTTTGATAATTCAAATTTTCAAGGCGATTACCCTGTTGCTGCCATGACCGTATTTAAAAATGCAAAACCAAGCAAAAAAGATTATAGACATTTTAATATAAAAACAGTTGAAGGGCCTAATGACTTTGCTTCCATGGAGGAAATTATTTATAGAAGATATAAAAGGGTGTTGGAAGAGAAATTAGAAATGCCTCAATTGATAGTTATTGATGGTGGTAAAGGCCAGCTTTCATCTGCTTTAGAGAGTTTGGAAAAACTTGGATTGAGAGGTAAAGTTGGGATTATCGGCATTGCAAAAAAATTGGAAGAAATTTATTTCCCAGGAGATTCCATTCCTTTGTATCTTGATAAAAGAAGTGAATCATTAAAAATTATTCAGCAAATTAGAGATGAAGCACATCGTTTTGGAATTACACATCATCGAAATAAGAGAGATAAAGGAACACTAAAAACAGAGTTAACCGAAATAAAAGGAATAAGTGATGCTACTGCTCAAAAATTACTATCGCATTTTAAATCAGTAAAAAAAGTAAAAGAAGCTACACTTGATGCTTTAGTGGAGGTGATTGGAAAGTCGAAAGCTCAATTGATAGCCAACTATTATAAAAAGAATTAAGAAAGTTTATCCGTTAATAATTTCATTTCAATTGCTGGGGAAATTTTTTCATATAAAATGTGGTATACCGCAGTTGTAATAGGCATATCAACATTGTACTGTTTGTTTATTTCATAAATACATTTTACTCCATAATAACCTTCAGCAATCATGTTCATTTCCATTTGAGCTGATTTAACAGAGTAGCCTTTGCCAATCATATTTCCAAATGTTCTGTTTCTACTAAATTGAGAATAGGCTGTAACAAGTAAATCGCCTAAATATGCAGAGCTTTTTATGTCTCTATCAATAGGATGAACAGCATCCACAAATCGTTTTATTTCCTGAATAGCATTTGATATTAATACCGATTGAAAATTATCACCATAACCTAATCCATGACAAATACCATTTGCAATAGCAAATACATTTTTTAATACAGCAGAATATTCGGTTCCGTAGATATCGTCCGACACTGTGGTTTTTATATATCTGCAGTTTAGTTTTGACGCTACAAGTTTTGCAATTTCAGTATTTTGAGAGGCAATGGTTAAATAGGAAAGTTTTTCCATCGCCACTTCTTCGGCATGACAAGGTCCTGTAATTACACCAATGTTATCAATAGTGATGTCAAAATTTTTATTAAAAAACTCACCAACGATTAGTAAGTCTTCAGGAACAATTCCTTTGATAGCAGAAAAAATTTGTTTGTTTTTAAAATCGTCAGCGCTAATACCATTTAAAGCTTGTTTTAAAAACGCGGAAGGAACAGCCATAATTAAAATGTCGGCTTGTTTTATAATGTTTTTAATATCAGAATCTAGTGTAAGCTTGCTTGTGTCAAACTCAACAGATGTTAGGTAATTAGGATTGTGCTTATAGTTCTTTATGTGATTAACAGTTTCTTCATTTCTAATCCACCAAAAAACAGTAGGTGCATTATTACACAGCATTTTTACGATTGCAGTTGCCCAGCTACCACCACCAATAACGGCTATTTTTTTTGAATCACTCATGTTGTCCATTAATTTCGTCACGAATTTACAATTTTTATGTTACTTTAGGCATGTAAATAGTATAAAAGCTATATTTATTTGTTTCTTGCATTACTTGTAATATATATATCAATTATAAGTATGCAGGTAATGCTTACTTATGACTTTGCCGATCAATATTTTCCTTGGAGATTTTTTGTGACCGAATCACTCCTAAATGGTGAGTTACCATTGTGGAATCCTTATGAAATGGGTGGAATTCCCATTCATGGAGATCCTCAAAGTGGTGCTTGGTATCCCTTTTTATATGTACATGCTTTGCTATTTGGAAAGTATACCTTGTATAGTGCATTTATTGAATTGTTTTTAACCTTGTATATAGCGGCCATTGGCTTATATAAGCTAGCAAAACATTTTGCTTGTGCTGATTGGATTGCAATACTTATGGGGCTGATGTATGCTTCTTCTGGTTTTTTTGTAGGGAACATGCAACATCTAACCTATATGATATCAGGTGCATTTGTTCCATTTGTATTTCTTTATTTTAATCGAATTTTAGCTTCTCCCAATTGGTTTGATAGCATAAAATTGGGCTTGATACTTTTTTTAATTTTAACAGGTGGATATCCTGCTTTTTTAATTATCACTTTTTATATTTTATTATTTTGGATACTATTCCATTTTATTAAACATAAAAATTGGAAAAAAATTTCAATAGTATCACTGCATTTTTTTGTTACTGCAATAGTGTTTGTGATGTGCTCTGTTGTTGTGCTTTATAGTATGTACCAGCTCTTTCCTTTAACAGCTCGTGGTAATGGTGTTGTATTAAAGGATGCATTATTTGGACCTTTTTCATTTCAATCTTTTCGTTCATTTTTGATTCCACTATCTACTGTTAAAAATCCAGAATGTTTGGGTACAGATATCTCCATGGCAAATGGATATTTTGGAATTATATTTTTAATATTTTTAATATTTTCCTTGTTTGATTTTGCATTTTTCAAAAAAAATATTTTGTTTTATTTGATTGCACTTTCTGCTTTGTTATTTTCAGTTGGCGATATACTTCCTTTTAGAGAATGGCTGTTTAGGTATGTGCCGTTTATGAATTTGTTTCGATTTCCTAGTACTTTTCGATTGTTTTTTATTGTTTTCTTTATACTTGTTGCAGGAAAATATCTTCAATACTATTTCACCGAAAACACAAGAATAAAGCAATTAAATTATTTATTGATTTTAACTTTTTTAATTCTTCTTTCTTCTTGTTTGTATGGATTTTATAAAACGGAAAATCTAGTTGGGTTATTAAATTTTAATGAGTTTAAATCATTCGCATCGTTATCGGAATTGTTTTTCACTCAATCATTTATCCAGCTGGTTGTAATCTCTACAGTTCTTTTTTTCTTTTACTATAAAAAGCAATTGTTCTTTAAATCGGCATTAATTGCAATTATTTTAATTGATTGTTTTTTGACAGTGAATTTGAACTTGCCTTTTACGGGTTATAATCATCAAAAATCGGCACAAGAAACTCAACAAGTTCTCAATAAGTTACCTTCTGGAATAACAGTAAATGATCATATTTTGTTAAAAAATAGCAATGATATTGATGGCAGCATTCCTCCTTTTTGGAAAAATTTATGCATTTACAAAAAGGAAATAGCTTATGATGGTTATAATGTATTTTTTATAAAAGCATACGATGAGTTTGCATCTACACCTGCATTTAAAAAAGTGATTGAAAACAAGTTTTATTTTTTAGCTAAAGAAACTACATTAAAAGACAGTAGTTTTTTATATGCTACTTCTAATGATAAATATGAGATAGTACAAAATGATTCTGCGGGTAAAAAAGCAAGCTTGCTTCGTTTTTCTTCTACTCAAATGGAATTTCATGTGCAGAATGCAAAAGATGATATTTTAGTAGTGTTTCAAAATTTAGTAAATCATAAAGTAACAATAAATGAAAAAGCAGTAACGCCTTTTAAAATAAACAATACACTAATTGGTATTCCAATTAATGAAAAGAGTGCGAATGTTAAAGTAGTTTATGAGCCAGATAATATAAGCTTACTGTTTAAAATGTCAGCAATTAGTTTTTTATTATCAGTGTTGATTTGTGTTGTTTTGTATTTTAAAAACAGAAAAGAAATTATTCAGAGTAGTTAATTTCCTTCTTCTACATTACTTTCTTCGATAATATATTTTGGTCTGTTTCGTACATTGTCACTTAGTCGACTAATGTATTCTCCAATTATTCCAATTGATAATAGCTGAACAGAGCCAATAAAAAGTACTGAAAGCATTAAAGATGTCCATCCTTTGATCGTTGTTTCATTTAAGAAAAACTTAGAATACAATGCGTAACAAATTAAAAAGAATGAAATTACAAAAACAACAAAACCCATTGTCGTTGCAAATTTGAGAGGAGCATTTGAAAATGAAGTAATTCCATCCAATGCAAAACGAATCATTTTTCTGTAAGTATATCCTGTTTGCCCTCCTTTTCGTTCCTCTCTATCGTACTCAATATACGTTTGTTTAAATCCAGCCCAAGAAATTTGACCTCTTAAGAACTTGTGTTGTTCGGGCATTTGCTTCAAAACATTCACAATTTTTTTATCAATTAATCTAAAATCTCCAGTGTCTAATGGAATGGAGATATGTGTTATTTTTGATAATAATCTGTAAAAAATTTTTGCTGTAATTAATTTTAATGCACTTTCCCCTTTTCGTTTTTTTCTTTTAGCATACACATTTTGAAATCCTTCTTTGTATTTTTGATACATCTCAGGAATCAACTCTGGTGGGTCTTGTAAATCAGCATCAATTATTATTACAGCTTCTGAATTAACTTTCTCAAGTCCTGCAGTTACTGCTATTTGATGTCCAAAATTTCTACTAAAAGAAATGTATTTTACATTGGTATCTGTTTGAGCTAATTGCTTTATAATGTTAAATGATTGGTCTGTGCTTCCATCATTTACATAAATTAATTCATAGGAAACATTTAAACTAACTACAACTTTAGTTAATCTATTGTGCAACAATTGAATGTTTTCTTCCTCATTAAAAATGGGAATAATAACACCAATTTTTTTTTCTGATTTTCCCATGACTTAAATTTTAATTTTCTTCGTGTACTTCCGTTTTTTCTGGTCGCATTTGAGGGAAAAATAATACATCCTGAATAGAAGGAGAGTTAGTCATGATCATTGCTAATCGATCAATTCCAATTCCAATTCCTGCAGTAGGAGGCATTCCATATTCTAATGCACGTAAAAAATCTTGGTCAATAAACATGGCTTCATCATCACCTCTTTCCATTAATTTAGCTTGCTCTTCAAATCGTTCACGTTGATCAATAGGGTCATTTAATTCAGAATATGCATTTGCTAATTCTTTTCCATTCACCATTAATTCAAATCGTTCAACTAAACCAGGTTTGCTTCTGTGTTTTTTTGTAAGCGGACTCATTTCCACTGGGTAGTCGGTAATAAAAGTAGGTTGTATGTAATTGCTTTCGCATTTAGCTCCAAAAATCTCATCAATTAATTTTCCTTTACCAATATTATCGGCAACTTCAATGTGTAATTTTTTGCAAACATCACGTAACTGTGCTTCATCCATACCACTAATATCAATTCCTGTAAACTCTTTAATAGAATCGAACATGGTTACTCGTTTAAATGGTCGTTTGAAATCAATCGTGTTTTCTCCAACTTGAACTTTAGTTGTTCCATTTAAATCAAGTGCAATTTTTTCTATTAATTCTTCTGTAATGTCCATCATCCAATTGTAATCTTTGTAAGCTACATAAAGCTCCATTACGGTAAACTCTGGATTATGTGTTCTGTCCATTCCTTCGTTACGGAAATTTCTAGAAAATTCATATACGCCATCAAATCCACCAACAATTAATCGTTTTAAATAAAGCTCATTTGCAATACGCAAGTACATAGGAATGTCTAATGTATTGTGATGTGTAACAAAAGGGCGAGCCGAGGCACCACCAGGTATGGCTTGTAATACAGGTGTGTCTACTTCTAAATACCCTCTTTCATTGTAAAAATCACGAATCGTATTCATCATTTTTGTACGTTTTGTAAATGTGTCTTTAACACTAGGGTTAATGATTAAATCTACATAACGTTGGCGATAACGAAACTCAGGATCAGTTACTTCATCAAACGCATTACCTTGCTCATCGCGCTTTACAATTGGCAATGGTTTTAATGATTTACTTAACATAGTAAATGAAGTTGCATGGATTGATGTTTCGCCTACTTTTGTTTTAAACACATATCCTGTAATCCCTACAATATCACCTATGTCAGTATGTTTTTTGAATAATAAATCAAAAATACTTTTGTCTTCTCCTGGACAAATATCATCTCGTCTAACATACAATTGAATTCTGCCGGTTGAGTCTTGTAAGCTAACGAAACATGCTTTTCCCATATCTCTAACACTCATAACTCGGCCTGCAATACTTACGTTTTTATATTCTTCAGCTTTTTCTTCTGTAAAGCCTTCTAAAATACTTTTTGCTGTAGCATTTATTTCAAATAATGGTGCAGGATAAGCATCAATGCCCATTTTGGTAATTTCTTCTAATTTATTACGTCTTAATAGTTCTTGTTCGTTTAATTCGTTGCTCATTTTGTGTAATATAAAATTTTGGCAAATATACACTCTAACCGCTTATAAATAAATAAAAAAAGGATAGTAATTTGAACAAAATATGTATTTTTACAGTCCATCATTTTAATAGATTAATGAAAACACTTGTAGCAAATTTTTCAAAGCAATTAGAAGAAGCATTAGAAATAGGTAATAATGCACAATTAAGTGCATCTTCCAATAAAATAAACAATGTTTTGATTTGTGGTTTAGGAGGTTCAGGTATTGGAGGTAGCATTGTGGCGGAATTGGTAGTCGCTAATGCAAATGTCCCTATTAATGTCACAAAAGGGTATTTTATCCCAGCGTATGTAAATGAGAATACCTTGGTTATTGTTTCTTCTTATTCTGGAAATACAGAAGAAACGCTTAACTGTATGGAATTAGCAATGGCTAAAAAATCAAAAATAGTAGCTATTACATCGGGTGGAAAAGTTGAAGAGAAATGCAAAGCGAATAAGTTCGATTGTATCATTGTGCCAGGCGGCATGCCTCCTCGCTCTTGTTTAGGATATTCACTAACACAATTATTTTTTGTTTTATCATATCATAAAATTATTTCAGATAGCTTTAGGACTGATTTAAAAAAATCAATTCAATTAATTAATATAGAGTCTGAAGCGATTATTGCAGAAGCGAAACAGGTGGCTGAAAAATTAAATGGTAAGCTTCCTGTTATTTATGCAACTACTTATAATGAAGGCGTTGCTATTCGTTTTCGTCAACAGTTGAATGAAAATTCAAAAGTGCTTTGTTGGCATCATATTATTCCAGAAATGAATCACAATGAATTGGTAGGTTGGACACAAAAAAATGACAATTTAAGTGTGGTTATATTTTTAGATAAAGATGAATATACTCGAAATTTAGCTCGTGTAGATATCAATAAAGAAGTAATTAAGAAATATGCATCTTCAATTACAGAAATATATTCTAAAGGAAATTCAACCATTGAAAAAGCAATTTATTTTATTCATTTAGGTGATTGGATTTCTGTATTGTTAGCTGAAATGCGTCAAGTAGATGCTACCGAAGTAAATGTAATTAACCACTTAAAGTCAAAACTTTCTGAAATTTAATTTGCAATTTGTTTCTATCTTTTAAAGATCATGCAAAAATCAATAACAAGCATTAGGCAATAAAATAGGCTTAATCGAAAAAGTATACAAGCCGAAGATGAAAGTGTGGCCTATACCATGTGGCAATTAAGAAACAAGTTATTTACACATGAAACAAGAAGTAAAATTTATTGATTTAGGCTTAATCGACTACAAACAAGCTTGGGATTACCAAGAAAATTTGTTTGATGGAATTGTTAAAGTAAAAGTAAATAATCGAACTCTTTCTATTCAGGAACAGCTACCTACTTCCAATTATCTTATTTTTTGTGAGCATCCACATGTGTATACATTAGGGAAAAGCGGACAGGAATCTAATTTGCTAGTAAATGAGCAACAATTAGTAGAGAAAAATGCCACCTATTATAAGATAAACAGAGGAGGTGATATTACCTATCATGGTCCTGGACAAATTGTAGGTTATCCAATTTTAGATTTAGATAATTTTTTTACAGATATACACAAATACCTTCGGTTTTTAGAGGAAATGGTTATTTTAACCTTGGCTGAATATGGTATTGAAGCAGGAAGGAGTGCTGGTGAAACAGGTGTTTGGTTGGATGCAGGCAATCCTAAGAAAGCACGAAAAATATGTGCAATGGGTGTAAGAGCAAGCAGATGGGTTACTATGCATGGCTTTGCTTTAAATGCAAATGCTGATTTAAATTATTTCAGTAATATTATTCCATGCGGTATTACAGATAAGGCAGTAACTTCATTGGATAAAGAGTTAGGGCATGCTGTAGATGAAGTAGAGCTAAAGAATAAATTGAAAAAACATTTTACTGAATTATTTAATTGTACATTAGTTTAAACAAATCTCAAATTTTATTGTTGTTGGTATACCCTTAACAAAACAAAATCATGATTGCCAAATTTTCAATAAAAGATTTAGAAAAACTTTCTGGAATAAAAGCTCATACACTTCGTATATGGGAACAACGTTACGGTATTTTGAAACCTGAACGTACAGATACCAATATTAGATACTATTGTAATGAAGAGTTGAAGCAATTGTTGAACATTACTTTGTTATACAACCATGGCTTTAAAATTTCAAAAATCGCATCTCTTGACGGGAAATCAATTGTAGCAGAAGTAAATAAAATTATTGATTCACAAACTTCATCATCCGATCAAATTGATAGTTTGATAATAGCAATGGTAGAGATTGATGAAATTAGATTCGAGAAAATTATTTCAACAACAATTTTACATCATGGCTTTTCATATACAATAGAAAAAGTAATCTATCCTTTTTTACATAAAATAGGAGTGATGTGGCAAACAGGGAGTATTAATCCTGCTCAGGAACATTTTATTTCTAATTTGATTCGCCAAAAACTAATTGTTGCAATTGATGGCGTTGTAGCTTCTGAAGTTAAAAAATCAAAACGATTTGTATTGTTTCTTCCGGATATGGAGTTGCATGAATTAAGCCTATTGTACTTTAGTTATTTATTAAAATCAAGAGGGCATCAAGTTATTTATTTAGGCCAATCAGTTCCTTATATTGATTTAGAGCGTGTGGTTGAAATTCGTAAGCCAGAGTATCTTGTTTCTGTTTTTACTCATCACATGGATGATGTTAATCAATACGTTAAAAATTTATCGAAATCATTCCCTCAGTTAAATATTTTACTTTCTGGAGCACAATTGCTAGATACCTCCTTTAAATTACCGAGTAACATAAAACTATTTAAAACACCCGAAGATTTTCTTAAGCTAATTTAAACCACTGAAAATCAGTTGATTGGTTTTGTTTCCCCAAAAACCGAGAATTTTGCCTTGCCTTTTTGTTTAACTAAAATGAAAAATAATTAAACAAAGCTTGTTTTTGTGTTTAACATTTATGTACATTTGTTAAACAAAATAAAAACAATTAAAATTCAGATATCATGACAGCAATAGAATTTAATCAGCAGCTAATTAATCAACGTACACCGTTGAGAAATTTTGCATACAGTTTAACACTTAATAGTGAAGAAGCGCAAGATCTTGTTCAAGAAACATATTTAAAGGCTTTAACCTATCGAGATAAATTTGCAGATGCAAGTAATTTAAAAGCATGGTTGTATACCATTATGAAAAATACATTTATAAATTCGTACAGACGATCAATTAAAACCCGCCAAATCATTCAACAAACAGATGATTTAAGCTTTGTAAAACCTGTTTCTGGTGCTAACGGTCCAAGTGCTGAATCGCAATTAAATCAAAAGCAAATTGTATCAGCAATAGATGCTTTGGAAGATGAATATAAAATACCATTTACTCGTTACAATGATGGTTTTAAATACAAAGAAATTGCAGATGAATTAAATTTACCAATAGGAACTGTAAAAAGTAGAATATTTTTGGCACGTAAACGCTTAATGGAGGATTTAAAAGATTTTTCGGCTAAAAATTAATGTTTAATAAATTGCAATTAATGCTAAACAAAATTAAAGGCAAACCCTGTGTTCTTTTCTGGTTTCGTAGGGATTTACGATTACAAGACAATGCTGGTTTGTACCATGCATTAAAAAGTGGTTATCCAGTATTGCCAATTTTTATTTTTGATTCGGAAATTCTTGAAAAGTTGGATAACAAAAAAGATAAACGGGTTGAGTTTATTTATTCAGCATTAGTGAATATAAAAAAAGAATTGGAGTCGATGGGTTCGTCATTGTTTATTTTACATGGGAAACCTATTGATGTATACAAGCAATTAATAGTAGACTATCACATACAATCGGTTTATACAAATCATGATTACGAACCTTATGCTATTAAACGCGATAAAGATGTTCATGATTTATTAGCAACAAATAAAATTACAGT
>Ga0268299_1003970_pt1 | contig 12454 bp, 13 predicted proteins | sample NOBtaG_FD_193484 | JGI IMG/M metagenome (GOLD analysis project Ga0268299, IMG submission 193484) | Activated sludge microbial communities from bioreactor in Nijmegen, Gelderland, Netherland - NOB reactor | ecosystem: Engineered > Bioreactor > Aerobic > Activated sludge | place: Netherlands...
GCCGGCACGATCTCGTCCGCGAACTTCGACTCCTATCGCGTCGGCGCGGCGCTCAACCTCCAGGTCGAGCTGGGCGACGCGATCTATCGTGCGCTCGCCGCCAGGCAGATGGTGCAGGCATCCGACGAGGCGCTCGAGGCCGAGCGACGGAACTCGATCGCGAGTGCGGCGCGCGGGTACTTCGAGCTGGCGAAGGCACGCCTCCTCATCGGCGTGGCGAGCGAAGCGGTCGCGACCGCCGAGGAGTACACCGCTCAACTCCACGAGGCCGTGGCGGCGGGCATCGCCTTCAAGGGCGACGAGCTGCGGGCCCGAACGCAGGCGGAGCGGTTCAAGATCGCCAGGCGTCGAGCGCAGGAGCGGCGGCGAGTGGCGGCGGCGGAGCTCGCCCGCATCCTGCACCTGGACCCGAGCGTCGACCTGGTGCCGCGCGAGGACGAGGTTGCGCCGATGACGCTGGTCGACCCGCAGGAATCCACCGATGCTCTGGTGCAGCGCGCTCTCGCCTCGCGGCCCGAGCTCGCGCGCACCCGCGCTCTGGTTTCGGCGGCCGCCGAGGCGGAGGACGGCAGCGTCTACGGGCCCTTGATCCCCTCGGTCGGCGCGCAGGTGTTCCTCGGCGGACTGGGGGGTGGGCCCGACGGCGGCCCGACCACCTTCGGCGGCGAGCAGGATTATCTCTTCGGGCTCGCGTGGCGCATCGGCCCCGGTGGCCTCTTCGACGTCACCCGCATCGATGCCAATCGAGCGCGGCGGTCGGTCGCGGAATTGGGGGACGCGCAGCAGAAGGATGCGGTGACCGCGGAGGTCGTGAGCAGCGTTTCGCACGTCCGTTCGTTGCACGACCAGATCGGACTGACGAAAGAGACCCTGGCGCACGCGAGCGAGACGCTGCGCTTGACGCTCGCGCGGCGGGAGTACGGCGCGGGCATCGTGCTCGAGGTGTTGCAGGCGCAGCAGGATCTGAACGACGCGCGCTCGGAGCACGTCGCCGTGCTGGCGGACTACAACGCGGCGCAGTTCGAGCTGCGCCGCGTCGTAGGGGATACGTCCGCCGGCTCAGCGGAGGAGCGGGCTCGGTAAGTACCGTCGTCGCAGCCGGGCTGACAGGGACCCGGAGTGAGATCGTCTCGAGTCGCCCGTTACCGTCCTTGGGGATCGAACGTGAGCGGCTGCCGGCCCATCTTGATGAGTTCACCTTCCAGGTGTACGCTCTCAGCGCTCGATGATCCACCGTGTCGAGATCAGCAGGCTCGCAGCGAAGCATCTCCGCAGGCTGCCGCGTCACATCGCGAACAACCTGATGATCTGGGTCTTGGCGGTCGAACAGGATGGCCTCGAGGAGGTGCGCAAGGTGCCTGGCTACCACGACGAACCATTGAAGGGAGATCGCAGCGGCCAGCGATCGATCCGGTTGAGCCGCACCTACCGGGCCATCTACGAGATCAAGGGAGACGCCGCCGCGTTCGTGTCCATCGAGGAAGTCAGCAAACACCGGTATTGACGGGAGACATCCATGCGCAAGACCAAGGCAGGCAAGTCGGCGGCGATCAAGCTGCTGGAGCAGATCGCGGGGGGGCCGCTCAGTCTGGGCAACGCCATCGAGTCGGTCCGCAAGAGCGAGGATCTCACGCAGGACGAATGTGCCAGGAGGCTCGGGATCTCGAAGTCACATCTGTGCGACATCGAGAAGGGGCGGAAGACCGTGAGCCCCGAGCGGGCCGCGAAGTGGGCGCGGGTGCTCGGGTACCCGGAATCCGTATTCGTTCGTCTCGCGATCCAGGGCGAGTTGGACGCCGCCGGGCTGAGATACAAGGTCGAGATCGAGGCCGCCTGACACGGAACGGTGGTCACCGACGAATCGGCCCGTCTACGACGCGGCGCAGTTCGACCTGCGCCGCGTCGTAGGGGATACGTCCGCCGGCTCAACCGGCGGGGCGGCTCAGTAGTTCCACTGCACCTGCATGCCGACGCGTGAGCCGTCCTCGATCTCGAGGTAGGGGTACTGGTTCGAGTTCGTCCGCTTGGGCGTGAAGCTGTACACCGCAGTGAACTCGAGCTCGGGCAGCACCGCCCACTCGAGGCCGAAGTCCCACTCGTTCAGGTCCACCGGCGGGGCGTCGCGCGCGAACTTGCGGCCGCCGTCGTAGTACTGCCAGCGGACGAACGGATACGCGATGCCCCAGCGGAAGGGGTACATGTAGTAGCCCTGCACGTAGCCGCCCCAGAGGAACTTCGACTGGATGGAATCGTCGTTCACCAGCTCCGGGCCCTCGCCGATGACCCACTCGGTCTCGAGACCGAACGGCTGCGGGTAGATGACCGTCGACGCCGCCAGGCGCCGGTCGATGACGCCATCGTTCTCGACCGTCGGAGTCATCGGCGGGTCGCCGATGGCGGCCAGTCGCGGCTCGAAGCGCCCGATGTAGCCCTGGATGCCGGGCTCGATGAACTGACCGCCCTCGAGCTGGAAGGGATAGGTGAGGCGGCCGACGAGGTGGAAGTTGTTGTTCACGTCGAGCCGGTTCAGGCCCTGGCCGTTGTAGATGCCGAAGCCGACGACGCCGTAGTCGCCCGAACCCTTCAGGCCGCTGCGCACCAGATACTTGAAGCGCTCGCGGATCTCGGCCGGCGCCCAGTAGAAGAAGATGCCGACGTCGCGCTCGCCCTCGACGGCGTAGTTGAACGCCTCGGGACGCTCCAGCGGAATGCGGTTCTGGCTCGACTGCAGATTGACCCAGCCGAACGGCACCTTCGACTGGCCGAAGCGGACGCGGTACTCCTTCGCCTTGTCGAAGGAGACGTCGGCGTAGGCGTCGCGCAACTGCACCGAGAAGTCGCCGTCGGCCGGCAGTGCGTTGAAGTCGGGCTGGAGGTAGACGTAGACGTGATCGCTGATGTCGCCGGAGAGGATCAGGCGTGCGCGCCGGATGAACAGCCCGGCGCCGTCGCGCACCGAGCGGTCGGCGGGGTGGAACCACTCGGCCTCGCCGTCGTAGTCGATGAGCGAGGTGTAACGCATCTGCACGTAGCCGCGGATCGAGAGGCGTTCGTACCACTTCTGCGCCAGCGACTTGTTGACCGCGTCGGCGACGGCCTTCTGGTCGACCTCGGCCTTCTGCACCTCGGGTGCGGGTGCTTCTGCCTGCACCGGGGCGGGGGCAGGGGCGGGCACTGCCTCGACCGGCACCGGCACGGGCGCCGCGGGTGCCACCGGTGCGGGCGCGGCGGGTACGGGCGCGGCTGGCGCGACCGGGGGCGCGGCGGCGGGTGCGACCGCGGGCGCCTCCGCCGGTCCATCGACGCGCTTGAACGTCCCCAGGCGAGATCGACCCGGCCCGGGCTTGGTGAACACCTGGCCGGTGTTCTCGTCGACGTAGAGATCGATGGTCGGTTGGTCGTCGGCCTGCGCCGCTGGCAGCGCCGGCATCAAGACGAGATGTGCGGCCAACGACAGACAGAGCGTTCGCCGCATCTGCCTCTTGCAGAAACCTGCTGCCCCTCTATGCCACGCCCACACGGTATCCCCCTCCTTCGCGTCCTGGCCTGCGCGCCGCGGCCGGAGACCCGCTACCACTCGGGAAATCCGAGCGACAGTGTGTCACGCAGGATTCACCTCGTCGTAACAATCCGTTCACGAAACTGTCATTCTCACTTCTGCGAAGGCACGGCGGAGTGGAACCGGAGCGCGCCAGGTGACAGAGGGGTCGGGCGATGAAGCATGCGTTTCCCCCGAAGGCGGCTGCCGCGCTGTTCCTCGAGCGCCAGCACCTGCGCCGGCCGCGGGCGCGGCGGCTGACGGCGGCGAGTCTGGCGCGCTTCGCGGAGGACACCGGCGGCATCCAGCTCGACTCGATCAACGTCGTCGAGCGCGCCCACCTGCTGACACTGTGGAGCCGCTTCGGCGAGTTCGAGCGCGCCGCGCTCGACCGCCTCGTCTACCGGCGACGGGTGCTGTTCGAGTACTGGGCGCACGTCGCCTGTCTGGTGCCGGCGTCGCACTTCCCCGCCTGGCGGCGCGCCATGCTCGACTACCGCAACCGCCACAAGGGCTGGAGCTTCCTGCGACGCCACCCCCGCCTGCTGCGCCAGATCGAGGACGAGATCCGCGCCCGCGGCCCGCTCGGCAGCGGCGATTTCGAGTCGCGCCGGCCGGGCGGCGGCTGGTGGAGCTGGAAGCCGGCGACGCACGCGCTCGACTTCCTCTTCATGAGCGGGCGGACGACGGTGCACTCGCGCGCCCACTTCCAGAAGCGCTTCGACCTGCTCGAGCGCGTCCTGCCCGCCGCCGGCGCGGCCGAGGCCCTCGACGCCGCGGCCTTTCGTCGCTGGCACCTGACGCGTTCGCTGCACGCGCTGGGCGCGGCCAGCGCGACCGACCTGCGCCTGTACCTGACCTTCCCGAAGATCGCCGCGGCCGAGCGCAGCGCGACGCTGCGCGCCCTGCTGCGCGCCGGCGAGGTGGTCGAGGTCGAGGTCGGAGGCAGCCCCTGGTACGCCCTGGCGCGCGACCTCGACGCGCTCGCCGCAGCCGCGCGCCGCCGCGCGCTGTCGCGCGGCGCGACCCTGCTGTCGCCCTTCGATTCCCTTCTCTGGCACCGCGAGCGCGTCGCGCGCCTGTTCGGCTTCGACTACCGCATCGAGGTGTACGTGCCGGCGCCGCGGCGCACGTTCGGCTACTACGCGCTGCCGCTGCTGGTCGACGGGCACCTGATCGCGCGCGTCGATACCAAGCTGCACCGCCGCCAGCGACGACTCGAGCTGCGCCACGTTGCCTTCGAGCCCTGGTTCGCCGCCGGCGAGGCGCCGCCCGTCGCCTGGGGCGGCCTGTCGCGCGCGCGCGGCCTGGCGGGACTGGCCGAGGCGGCATGGTCACTCGCCGCCTTCACCGGCGCGGAGGAGGTGCACGTCGCCCGCGTCACCCCCGGCGCGCTGCGGCGCGAGGTGCGCGCAGCGCTCGCGCAGCGCGACACCGGGCCTCGCACGCAATCGGAGCCGCGACCGTCAGGGAGCGGTTGGCTGCGTGCCAGCGCGCAGCCAACCGCTCCCTGACGGTCGCGGCTCCGCTGTTCTGCTGGAGCGGGCCGCGCAATCGATCGCGGGGCCAACCGCTCCCTGACGGTCGCGGCTCCGCTGTGCTGCTGGATCGGGGAGCAGAATCAATGCTGCGACGCTCCCTGACGGTCGCGGCTCCGCGGTTCGGCGCTCAGCCGCGCAGGACGCCGTTCAGGAACTCGACGACGGCGTGAGTGAAGGCGTCGTTGCGGTCGCCGGCGACCATGTGGCTGGCGTTGGCGACGTCGACGTACTCGGCGTGCGGCACCAGCTCGAGGAACTCGCGCGCCGCCTCCTCGCTGCAGATGTCGCTCATGCGGCCGCGCACCAGCATCGTCGGCACGGCGAGGCTGCGCGAGGCGCGCACCAGCCGGTCCGGGTCCTGCGAGGCCGCCGGCAGCCGCTTGCCGAGCACGAAGCGCGGATCCCAGTGCCAGCGGTAGCGGCCGTCCGGCCCCTGGCGCAGGTTCTTGCGCAGGCCGCTGAGATCCTTCGGCCGCGGCCGGTGTGGCATGTAGGCCGCGATCGCGTCGGCCGCCTCCTCCAGGCTGGCGAAGCCGTGCTCGAGCTGGTTGCCCATGAAGGCGATGATGCGCTGCACGCCCTCGGGCTCCATGCGCGGCGCGATGTCGACCAGCACGATGGCCGCGAACGGCGGCTCGCTCGATTCGGCCTGCGCCACGAGCGAGGCGATGCCGCCCAGCGACGCGCCCACCACCACCGGCTTGCGCCTGAAGGTGCGCGCCACCAGGACCGCGTCCTCGGCGAAGGCGGCGATCTCGTAGTTCCCCTCCGGCGCCCACTCGCTGTCGCCGTGGCCGCGCAGGTCGAGCGACACCGCGTACCAGCCGGCCTCCGCCAGCGCGCGCGCCGTTCCGCCCCAGGCGAAGCGCGTCTGCCCGCCGCCGTGCAGCAGGAGCACCGGCGGGTCGTTCTCGTCACCCCAGGCCTCGCCCGAGAGGGTCACGCCTTCGTGGCCGGTGTACTGGACGATCTTCGCTTCGTGCTTCATGGCTCTCCGGCCGCGGCCCGTTCTCCTACAGCAGCGCCGCCGCCAGCTCGCGCCACTGCCGCACCGGCGCGGTGCGGGGGTCGACGTCGAGCACCTGCAGGCAGACGTGATCCGCGCCGGCGTCGTGGTGCGCCTCGACGCGGCGCTTGATGGCGTCGATGTCACCCCAGGCGACGATCGCGTCGACCAGGCGGTCGCTGCCGCCGTTGGCGACGTCGTCGTCGGTGAAGCCGAGGCGCTTCAGGTTGTTCACGTAGTTGGGCAGGCCGAGGTAGATCGACATGTGCGCCCGGCCGATGGCGCGGGCGGTGTCGGCGTCGGCCTCCAGCACCACCGCCTGCTCGGGCGCCAGCAGCGGTCCCTTGCCGAGGATCTCGCGCGCCACCTTGGTGTGCTCGGGCGGCACGAAGTAGGGGTGCGAGCCGCGCGACCGCTCGGCGGCGAGCTTCAGCATCTTGGGGGCGAGCGCGGCGATGATGCGCTGCGGCTCGGTCGAGGGCGCCTGCGCCATGAACGGCGCGGCGTCCATCTGGTCGAGGTAGCTGCGCATGAAGGAGAGCGGCTTGTCGTAGCCGTGGCCGCGCATGCCGACCATCGGGGCGTGGCTGACGCCGAGACCGAGGAGGAAGCGGTCGGGGTAGGCCTCGGTCAGGGTGCGCTGGCCGTTGGCCATCGCCATCGGGTCGCGCCCCCAGATGTTGGCGATGCCGGTGGCGACCACGATCCGTTTCGTGCCGGCGAGCAAGAGGCCGGAGTGCGTCAGCGCCTCGCGCCCGAGCGCCTCCGGGATCCAGAGCGCGCCGAAGCCCAGCTCCTCGATCTCCGCCGCCAGCTCCTGCGCCTTCGCCGCCGGTTGCAGCTCGAGCTGGAAGGTCCAGATGCCGATCCTGCCGATGTCCAACATGTCACTCTCCGATGATCTTGATCAGCACGCGCTTGCTGCGGCGGCCGTCGAACTCGCCGTAGAAGATCTGCTCCCAGGTGCCGAAGTCGAGCTTGCCGGCGGTGATCGCGACCACCACCTCGCGCCCCATGATCTGGCGCTTGTGGTGGGCGTCGCCGTTGTCCTCGCCGGTGCGGTTGTGGTGGTAGCGCTCGGGGCTCGGGTCGAAGGGCGCGAGCTGCTCGAGCCAGCGGGCGTAGTCCTCGTGCAGGCCGCGCTCGTCGTCGTTGATGAACACGCTCGAGGTGATGTGCATCGAGTTGACCAGGCAGAGGCCCTCCTGCACGCCGCTCTCCGCCACCGCCGCCGCCACCTGCGGCGTGATGTTGACGAAGCTCATGCGCGCCTTCACGTGCAGCGACAGCTCTTTGCGGAAGGAGCGCATGGCCGGCAGTAAAGGGGGAGGGCGGGCGTTGGTCAAGGCCCGCCGGGCGCGCTAGCCTGGGCGCATGCTGCGGTCGACGCGCTGGCTGTTCGCCGTCGTCGGCGCCGTGCTGCTCTGGCGCTTCGGCATCTCGATCGCGCGCGCCCCCGAGCACGAGATCCTCTACGCCGCCGGCAGGCCGCTGCGCACTTGCGTGCCCGAGAACTGCGTCACCATGCTCAACCTCGAGGTCGGCAACACCGGCACCGCGGCGCAGTCCGACGTGCGCGTGCGCTTCCGCGCGGCACCGCTCGCCGGACTGGCCCTGCCCATGAAGGTGCGCAACTTCGGCAAGGTCGACCGCGCCGTCGAGGTCGAGGAGGAGGACGGCGTGCTGGTCTACCGCCTCGGCCGGCTCGAGCCGCAGAAGCGCGTGACCTTCGAGGTCACCTTCCTCGGCCCGGCTTCCGAGCCGCTGCCGACCTGGGACGCCCTCTTGGTCGCGGTCGAACCGGCGGAGGGCGAGGCGAGCCCGGGCGACCCCGCCGGCGTCCTGTTCCTGCGCATGATGCACGCCCTGTTCGGCTGGCTCTAGAATCGGTCCGTATCCTGCGAGGGAACAACCGTTCCGCCGAATGGAACGCCTGCTCCGCCAGGAGCGAGATGATGGCCCTGGAGAAGTACGCCACGGAGGCACCTGCGTCCGTCCCCCAGGCCGGGGGAATTCCCTCGGCCTCGAGCCCGACCGCAGCGGATGACGCCGTCCAGCACGCGGCCTCCAGCCGCGCGCACGAGGCGCCGGCAGCGCGGGTGTTCCGCCGCGAGGGGGAGTTCTGGACGGTCCGCTTCGACGGCCGGACGTGTCACCTGCGCGACAGCCGCGGTCTCCAGCACCTGGTCGAGCTGCTGCGGCGCCCGGGGCAGCCGGTCGCGGCCCTCGCCCTCACTCGCGCCGCCGAGCAGGGCGAGCCGCTCGCCACCGCGGACGAGGGGCTCGCCCTGCTGCCGCGCGCGAGCGAGAACGCGCGCGTCGGGGTGACGCGGGCGATCGGTGCCGCGCTGCGCCGCATCGAGGAGCACCACCCGTCCCTCGGGGCGCATCTCCGCGCGACGGTGCGCACGGGGCAGCGCTGCGTCTACACGCCCGACCCGTGCGTGCCGGTGGCGTGGGAGACCTGAGGGGCGTCGCACCGTCGCGGGCTCGGTGTTTTACACCCGGACCTCTCTCCATTAGAGCTCTTGCCATGCCGACCCTCTTCACCAGGATCATCAAGGGCGAGATCCCCGGACGCTTCGTCTACCGCGACGAGAAGTGCGTCGCCTTCCTCACCATCGCGCCGATCCGGCCCGGGCATACGCTGGTCGTACCGATCGAGGAGGTCGATCACTGGCTCGACCTCACGCCCGCGCTGGCGCAGCACCTGATGGTGGTGGCGCAGCGGATCGGGCGCGCGATCGAGAAGGCCTACAAGCCGCGCAAGGTGGGGATGATGATCGCCGGCCTCGAGGTACCGCACGTGCACCTGCACCTGACGCCGATCGACTCGCTCGGCGACCTCGACTTCGCCAACCAGGACCAGAACGCCAAGGCCGAGGACCTCGACCGCGCCGCCGAGGCGATCCGCGCCGCCCTGGCGTCGCTGTAGAGACCCCGCGGCCCCTCGGATGGGGCCGTCCGGCTCTGCCGGAGATGGTCGTCGGGTGCTGTCGGGTCGTCGGTGCCCGCTTCGCGGTTGTGCGGCGCGCCACCCGGCGCTAGAGCGGACCCATGCCCTACGCCGAAGGTCGCATCTACCACGACGCCGACGCCCACATCATGGAGACGCCGGACTGGATCGTGCCCTACGCCGATCCGGCCGTGCGCCCGCGGCTGCGCCCGCTCTACGTCAGCACGGTGAAGCCGGGCGAGGAGAACCTGATCGACGTGGTGCGGCGCAAGCACGCCGACCCCGCCGAGCGGCCGCGCTTCGAGGCCGAGATCATGCTGCGCAAGAACTGGAGCGCCCTCGGCTCGTTCGTGAAGGAGGACCGGCCGCGCGCCCTCGACCTGCTCGGCTTCGCCTCGCAGCTCGTCTTCAACACCTTCATGAACAAGTACTTCGTCGACCTCGAGCGCGCCGACGACCCCTCGCTGGCGTACGACGTCGCGCGCGCGCACAACCGCGCGATGGTGGACTTCTGCTCGGTCGACCGCCGCCTGCTCGCGGTCGGCTACGTGCCGCTCGCCGACTTCGAGAAGTCGCGCGCGATGGCGGAGGAGTGCGTCGCGATGGGCTGCAAGGCGCTGCTCGTGCCCTCGGCCTGCCCGCGCAACCACTCGCCCAGCCACGTCGGCCTGTTCCCGGTTTGGGCGGTGGCGCAGGAGGCGCGCGTGCCGATCGTGTTCCACGTCGGCGGCGGCGGGCGCCTGCTCGATCCGAAGTACTTCGACAACGGCCTGCCGATGGTCACCGACTTCCACGGCGGCGCAGAGAACTTCCGCTCGGTCGACTACATGGCGATCCCCCATCCGCCGATGCAGACGCTGGCGACGATGATCTTCGACCGCATCTTCGATCACTTCCCGAACCTCAAGGTCGGCGTGATCGAGCAGGGTGCGGTGTGGCTGCCGAGCTGGATGCGTCAGCTCGACAGCGCGCTCGACGCCTTCGCCAAGAGCGAGGAGCGCCTGCGGCAGCTCGAGCTCAAGCCGAGCGAGTACGTGCGCCGGCAGATCCGGGTCACGCCCTACCCGAGCGAGCCGGTCGGCTGGATCATCGAGCAGGCCGGCGAAGAGGTCTGCCTGTTCTCGTCCGACTGGCCCCACGTCGAGGGCGGCCGTAACCCGCTCAAGCGCTTCGCGGACGCGATGAGCGGCCTGGGCGAGAACGCGCGCCAGCGCTTCTACTGCGACAACTTCGTCGACCTGATGGGAGGGGCGGTCTGACCCTCGAGCGTACCTTCCCACCGGGCTTCGTCTGGGGCACGGCCAGCTCGTCGCACCAGTCGGAGGGCGGCAACGTCCTGAACGACTGGTCGGCGTGGGAGGAGGAACCGGGGCGCATCGCGCGCGGCCACCGCTCGGGCCGGGCGAACGACTTCTGGAACCGTTACGACGAGGACTTCGCCCTGCTGGCGGGCCTCGGCCTGACGCACTACCGCCTCTCGGTCGAGTGGTCTCGCATCGAGCCGGAGCGCGGGCGGGTCGACGAGAACGCCCTCGACCATTACCGCCGCATCCTCGCCTCGGCGCGCGCGCGCGGCATCGAGCCGTGGGTCAACCTCCACCACTTCGCGCTGCCGCGCTGGTTCGCGGCTGCCGGCGGCTTCCTGCTCGAGTCGAACCTCGACCACTGGAAGCGTCACGTCGAGCGCGTCGGACGGGCGCTGGCGCCGCTCTGTGCGCACTGGCACCCGATCAACGAGGCCAACGCCTACGCCGGTGGCGCCTATCTTCTGGGCCTGATGCCGCCGGGGGAGAAGGACTTCGCAGCCTTCCGCCAGATCCTTCGCAACACCATGCTGCTCTACCGCGACGCCTACCAGGTGCTGAAGGGCATCGCGCCGGCGGCGCAGGTGGGCACCATCCACGTCTTCATGCCGGTGTTCCCGGCGGATGCGTCGAGCGAGGACGACGTGCTGATGGCGCAGAACTTCGATGCGCACTTCAACGCCGTTCCGCTGCGGGCGTTGCGGGAGGGCGTGATCGCGCTTCCCGGCCTCGAGCCCGAGCCGGTCGAGGGACTGCGCGGCGCCGCCGACTTCTTCGGCGCCAACTACTACTCCGCCACCAGCGTCCGCGCCGCCGAGCCGGGCGCGGGGGGACCGTATCCACCGGATGCCCCGCGGCTCACCCAACTCGGCAACGCCCCCTGGCCCGAGGGGCTGCTGCAGGTGCTGCGCCGCGTGCGCGACGCCGGCCTCGCCATCCCGATCTACGTCGCCGAGAACGGCATCGGCACCGACGACGACGCCTGGCGCATCGAGTACATTCGCTCGCACCTGGCGATGGTGGCCCGCGCCGTCGCGGAGGGCTGCGACGTGCGCGGCTACTTCCACTGGACCTCGGTCGACAACTTCGAGTGGCACCTCGGCTGGACGGCGCAGTTCGGCCTGATCGCCTTCGATCCGGTGACGTTCGAGCGGCGCCCGAAGCCGAGCGCGGCCTTCCTCGGCGAGATCGCGCGCACCGGCGTGCTGCGGTAGAGCGGGAGCGCGGCGGGCGTCGGCTTCGACGCATGCGATCCAGAGCGCCGGTGACCGGCGCACTCCAGATCAGAAGAAGCCCGGCGTGGGGGTGTCGGGCGTGGCGGTGAGCGTGCCGGCGGGCGTGGGCGTGCTGGGCGTCAGCATCGCGGCTGGAGTCGGGGTGTTGGGTGTGCCCACCGACGCGGGAGTCGGGGTGTTGGGCGTGCCCATGGACGCCGGCGTGGGCGTGTTGGGGGTGAGGCTGGCGGCCGGCGTCGGCGTCGAGGGCGTGCCGCTGGTCGCCGGCGTCGCCGTCGGCGGCGTGCTCGGCGGCGAGGGTGTGCGCGTGCGCGTTCGTCCGTCTGGCGTGTCGGTCGGCGTCGGTGTCGGCGACGGTGTTCGCGACGAGCCGGCGGCGCTGGCGGTGGGCGTGCCGGTGGCGGCGCTCCCGGTGGGCGCCGCCGAGCGCGTCGCCGTGCGCGTGGCCGGGCCCGGGGTGGGGGAGCGCAGTGGCGTGGGCGTGAACGACTGCAACGGCCGCTGCGTCGGCGTCGACGTCGGCGGCCTCGTCAGACCGTCGTCGCCCGGGCAGCCGCTGAGGAGCGGTGCGACGAGTGCGAGCAGGCCGACGGTCAGCGCGCGTCGGACCCGTCCCTGTCGGTGAGCCGTCGACACGGAGTCGCCGCTACCACGACCGCCCCCGCCCGTCGAGCCTGATCTGGAGTGCGGCGGTCGCCGCCGCTCTGGATCGTTCGCGGACAATCCAGAGCGGCGCTCCACGCCGCACTCCAGAACGGAAGCGCCGCCCAGGATCAGTCGTCGACCTCGGGCGTCTCGGTGGGCTCGGGCGTCTCGGTGAGCTCGACCTCGGGCGTCTCGGTGGGCTCGGGCGTCTCGGTGAGCTCGACCTCAG
>Ga0268299_1003971_pt1 | contig 12449 bp, 12 predicted proteins | sample NOBtaG_FD_193484 | JGI IMG/M metagenome (GOLD analysis project Ga0268299, IMG submission 193484) | Activated sludge microbial communities from bioreactor in Nijmegen, Gelderland, Netherland - NOB reactor | ecosystem: Engineered > Bioreactor > Aerobic > Activated sludge | place: Netherlands...
GAGTGCATCGAACGAACGAAAATCGTCGGCGGTGTCGAGCTCCACCGTCATCGGCTAAACCCCTGCGAATGGATCTCGAACGGTTCGACGCGCGCGAGTTGCTGATCGCACCACTCGACGCTCGCCTGCAATTGCCGGAGGTAGTCGCTCCACGAGACCGACTGACCGTCGATGGCGTAGCTGGGTTTCGGGTTCTCGGTGATCGCCGCGATCAGCGCCAGCACCTGGCTCTTGATCGTGGCGATCGTCGCTTGATCGCTCATGGAAAGAATCCTGGGGCACGCTTCAACTCAGTCCGTATTTCGCTAATAGATAGTGCTCGACCGCCGCACGACTCGCGGCATCGAGCGCTGCCCCGTAGATCAGCACCTCGGCCAACCGCAACGTGTGTGGCCCCGAGGGAGAAGTCGCGTTATTGTCCGCTCCCAAGAAAGGGCTCTCCGCAACGGCGCCAGCCAGGTTGGCCCACGTGCCCTCGCTGATATCGGACGTCCCCGACTCGACGCCATCGACGTAGCTTGTCACGTCGGAGCCTGGCGTGGCCACGGTCGACAAGACGTGCCACGCCGTTTCCGCATCGGGCAGATTGAGATAGGCATTCTCGTAGAACTCTGAATCGATCCAGGTGGCATGTGAAAGGTTCCCGCTGCTCGTGAGAATCGACGTGAAATAGCTCTGCACCGGCAGAGACGAACGAGCGCCGAAAGGCCGGCGCGTGCCCGACGGCCGCCCGTCCGCGAATTTCATCGCCAGGAAATAACTCATCCCGGCGGCGAACTGCCCCGTCATGCGCGAGATCGCCAGGTAGTCGTCGCTGCCGTCGAACTCCACGAGCGGCAGACCATGGACGGCATTCAGTCGAAGCAGCGGCCGCCGGCCGGACGTCGCCTGCAGCGCGTGATAAGCGCCCGCCACTCGATTCTTCCAACCGCCCACGGGATCGCCATCGGCCACGGCGGGCGTATCGAGGCTGGACGTCTGAAACAGGGTCGCCCCGTCACTGGCCGCCAACCACAACACCAATCCGGGTACGTTTGCGGGCGAGAACTCCTCGGGCCGCGTGAACCAGCACGGCGTGCCGTACTGCTTTACCGCCACCGGTCGATGAATGGCACGCCCGCGCATCACGCTTCCTTCGCCACAGAACTAAATTGCCTCACCCAGGGACACGCAGCATTCACCGACCGCTGCGCCTGACAAATCATCCGCTCGTAGCTTTTATTGATGACGGCGCGGCAACTGAACCGTAGTGTATGGATCCCTCGGACGCCTGCCGGGCTCCCGCTGGTCGCCCTAGGTTCATGGGCAGCGCAGGGGTGAATAGTTGCCTGCCTTCATTTCCATCTGCGTCCATCTGCGTATATATGCGGAACAACCACTCTGCTCGAGCAGGCAATGATCCACAGATGCACGCAGATGAACGCAGATACAGCAGGGGCAACTCAAGTCACCTCACAGCACCAAATAAAAGACCTTCTGCGTGCCGGATGCCGCGCGCAGATAGATCTTGTTGGCGTCGTCTACCGCCACGAAGAGTCCTTCACCTGCCGCCAGCGGAAAACCGTCCGTCGCGTCCGCCGAGTCGGTCGTGACGTCGCTGTTGCCGACGTAGACCGCGGCCGAATTGCCCGAGGCCGCCTTAAGTTGCACGCCGCGCGTGGCCTTTTGCGAAGTCGGCACCAGTTGCACGGCCGACGTGCCGATGGAGCTCTTCCGCCCGTGGTCGAAACCATGGACCGTGTCATCCCCGAGCCTGGTCATCGATCCTTCCTTCTACTGTGAATAGGACGCGCGTGAACTAGCCCGTCGATTTGACGATATAGCGCGGATTGATCACCGCCGCGGCGCCTCGTTCGCTCGCCTTGAAGCGGACGACGATGTCCTGGCTGAACTCCGCTTCGCTGTTCGCCGGCGCCTGCGTCACCGTGATGGGCCAGTTTTCCATGTAGGCGAAGGCCTTGCGGAAGTCGCCGAGGAACCACCACTTCTTCGCGTCGGCCGCACTCACGCCCGAGGCCACGATCCGCCGGTAGGCCAGTCGACTTTCGTGGACCTGGTAGTTCCCCAGCGGATTCGCGGCGCGCGTTGTGGTGGCGGCGCTCGCCGGCAGATAATCGATTTCGGTGGCGTGGAAGACCCGATGCGCGGCATGCCGATAGGCGGGCATCACCAGCACCGTCGTCGCGCGCACCAGAATTGGCTCGCCCGTCGTGGGGTCGAGAATGTCGACAAACAGTTGCTCGGCCGCATCGATGTCGGTCCAGTCGATCAGTTCGTTTCCCGACTTCACGTTGATCCAGGGAGTGCTCGCCTGGTACGTGTCGTACGAGATGCCGTTCCACTTGTAGTTGTTCGTCACGCCGGCCAGCAGGTCGAGCAGCCGCTTCTCCTTGTTGAGCCCCAGGATTTCGCCCACCTCGGCCGCGCGGCTGAGCACCAGGTGCGTGCGATCGAAATAGATCGCCTCTTTGGTCACCGGCACGATGAAGCCGCGCTTCGTCGTGGAGGGGGTCTCGATGAAATCCTCGCCGAAGCCCAGGCTGGGGTACGGCATGCCGGGATGCACCTCGACCGTCGCGTCCCGCAGGCGTCCCACGCCCGGAATCTTCTCGCCGTCGAAGCGTGTGGGAATCGTCTCCACGAGCTTCGACATCACGAACGCCTCCTGCTCGTACGCCTCGAGCATCTTCGAGTAGACCAGCTGTCCCGTGATATTGAGGAAGGCGGTCACGTCGACTCCGTCCCCGGCTTCGAGCAGGCGAACCGAGCCCTCGCCGCGCGGATCGAGCAGCCGCACCCATTCACGTCCGTCGGGGACGAGCCCTTCGGCCAGATCGCGAATGCTGAAATCCTCGGCCCGCAAGTGCCCCTCGCGCAGCGCTTCGGACAAATGACGCACCGTCCGCTCGGCACCATCCAGCTGATACTGCCGCTTCAGCTCCCGATACTTGATCGCTCCCACGACTGCGTCTCCTGTTCGATGTGCTCTTGATATGTTCCGGCGTGCCAAGGTTGACGTTGGTGTGGCACGGTTCGCGATAGCCGTCTGTCAAATGCCTAAGCCATCGCCTGCGGACCCCCCGCGGTTACCGTGCCGACGATTTCCACCAGCACGCTGGTCGTGGCCGAGGGGTAGTCCTTCACCACGCGGCCGATCGCCAGGTTCGGGGTCGCCACCGCAATCACCTGCTGGTTCTCGAGGGCCGTCCCGCCGGCGTTGTCGTCCACACCGACCAAGGCACCAATCCCGAACATCGCCGATGCGCAGGGAAACTCGAACACGCCCGCGGTCGCCACGCGCACGCGGTTCGTTGCGCCGGCGGGACTGCGCTGCATCGCCACCCCCAGGAACTCGTCGTGGAACGCCTCTTGCGCGGCGGCTAGCGTGGCGTGCGTGCCGGGAATCGCTCCCGTGTCGCTTGCCGGTTTGGGGTTATTGCTGTCCGAGGCATCCTGCAGCACGAGATCCCCAATCTCGAGCACCGTCGCCGACGCGACGTCGTTCGATACCACGGGCTTCGTGTCGCCATATCTCCAACGCATCGTGTCGGCCATCGCTTGCGTGCTCCTCTGCCGTCAAGGGAAGAATTATTTATTCCTGCGCCGCGATTGAGCCCAGCGCGGCGCCGTATGAGGGACGATCGGGCTTCCGCTGGTCGCCCTCGGGTCTTCGGCGGCGCAGGGTTCAATAGTGGTTCGCGGGGCGCTGCGGCGCGCCGCGCGGTATCAACGAATCGCCTGAGCGAACTGCCGCGCATCGAGCACCTCGTCGCGCGCTTGATCGAAGCAGCGCTGCTCGCGCGAGCGCGGTTCACTCGCTCGGCCGCCGCGCGCGTGGCGGGGGCCGAAGATCTCGCGCACCAGCCGCGCCCGATCGGAAATCATCTCGCGCACGATGCGCTCGTCGGGGGCCCGCTCGAGCGCCTCGAGAAACCAGTGGCTCACAATGGCCCGCGCGTCCTCACCCTCGCTGGGGACCGGCAAGTCGGCCTCGCTCAGCAGCCGCTCGATCAGCTCGCGGCGCGAGGCCCGCGCCTCGACCGCCTGCAACCGCTCGAGTTCGCGTCGCATCTCCTGCGTGTTGTCTGCCGCGGTGGCGCGGATCTCGTCGACCAGATCAGGCCGCCATTCGACGAGTAGTTCCTGTGTGAGATCCCCCCACGCCGACGGCGCCTCACCGCCCGAGACTCGGTCCAGCGGCGGGTCGCTCGGCGGCTGTTGCTGTTCGAATAGTCCCCGCGTCGTCGCCGGGTCGGCCACGAGGTCGACGCTCTCGACCTTCGTGATCGCCTCGACGACGAGTCGAGCTCCTTCGCGGCGCGTTTGCGCCAGCACGTTGTGCGAGAAGCCGACATTCTCCGGCGCGTGCTCGGCATCCCAGATCAACTGTTCGGCCAGGGCATGTTTCGGATTGAAGTGCAGATCGCCAAACAGGCCCGCTCCCGCGCGGACTACCGTGCCGCGGATCACCCCCAAACGATCCTGGTAGTCGCGTGCCCCGGAGATTCCCGAGCGCGCGTGATTGACGTTCACCTTGGCGCCGTCGTAGAGCGAGACGGCCCGCAGCAGCGCCTCTTCGCGATAGCGGCGGCCGTTGCGCGAGTCGAGCCCCAGGATCTTTACGCCGCGAATGATGCCGCGCTCGCGATCGACTCGAATGCCGACGCCACGCGAATCGACATACTCCTGCAACGACTCTGGCATGCGTTGTTCCTCAAATAAAAAACGGAGCCCACTCGAAACCAAATGTTTCGAGTGGGCCCCGTTCGATGCCGTTCCGGGCATACATCGTGGCGGCGACCGTTCGGTCGCGCCGCGTGTCACGCCCAGGCCCGTTCGGATACCCGGATGTTGTTTTACGTCTACTTCTCGAGCCGCTCGATGCGGCGCCTGACGTGTTGAATGGTGCCGTCTTGCACGCACACCTCGACAGCAGCGGTGCCATGCACGCCGCGCCGCAACAGCTCGCCCAGCACTTCGGCCCAAACCGCCTCAGTCTGCGCCACTCGCATCCGATTCGTCTCACTCAGGTGCGTCAGTGTCATGTTGGTGAGAGTACCGAGGCTGGTGGCTGATTTCTACGCGAGTTTCTGACACCCGCGCTCTGCGACCACAGAAGGCTCAAGGAGTATTCGCTTGAGCGCCTTTCTGTTGCAGCCGCTGCGCAATTGCCGCAGCAAAGACCTCTTGCAGAATGTCACGCCCCGTCTCGTTCAGATGACAATGATCGTTGAACAGCTCGGAGCCAGGAATCCCCAGAGGAGCAACGGCACCAATCGCTCCATGTACGTCGGCAAGCGGGATCGCGTGTCGCGTTGCCACGTCGCGAATGATTGCATTGATGCGACTATCCGCACGATGTGGACGAGAATCGTACAAGAAGGCGTCTTCGAGTAAAGGCTTCGCCGTGGTTCCGTCGCCGCGCAGCGCGGCGCGCTTGCCAAGCGCATATAGAATCCACGCGTGATGAGGATCCTTTTCGTACCACTGTGCGAGCATGTCGTCCGACGCCTGCTCGATTTGCCCAGGAAAGTCAAAGCCGACCGTTTCTAGCGGAGGCAGCAAGGGAGGCAGCAAGTAGCAATATGCCACCGTGCCGATGACAACGGTGACACCGCGCTCCTCGGCCAGCTTGATGATTTCTTCGAGGTTCTTTTCAAACTGGTGGTAGAACGGCTCTTTTTCCTCTGGCGTGTAGCGCCGTACTAATTCCACAAACTCGGACTGCTCGGGTGGAAAATACGTGTAGTAATAACGCGACGCGAGTTGCACCGTGCGCAGATTCATCGCGAGATCCCCCAAATGTGCTAACACCGAGGGGGGGGTAGTGTTGCTGGATTCGAGATGCTCATGAACTCATTATGACACCCGTAGACCAAGAGAATATCGGGCTCATATTCCAGCGCCTCGCGCGTCGATAGCAGCACGCGTTCGCTCCCGCACGTGCCGAAGCCAAAGTTGACAATCTCGACAGGCTTACCGAGCGAAGTTCGCAATCGCTCGCGCAAACGTTCAGCCAGGCCAAGTTGTTTGACGCTTGATTCGCCGACCATCGCCACCCGGATCGTTCCGGGTGACTTCTCGCGTGGAAAGGTTTGCTTGAAGCACAGCTCCTGCCCGTACGGTGCTTTTTGCGTCAGCATCGGATCGGTGCGCATCATGCCAGGCTCGGTGTCATGCTCATAAATTCGAGTGTCCAAGTGCTTCGCGCTGAATCGATATCCGTATATCCGTAGGCCAGTCTCTACTGTGACGAGCAGCACGAATGCTGGCGTCACGGCGAAGAGAAGTCGCTTGAGTCTCGGAAGCTGAAGTAGGCGCCGCAATGTGAACATCAGAATCCTCTGCCATCCGATAAACGTACTTCCCAGCGCACGGATCGATCTCGATGAGTCAAGTATAGCCGACAGCCCTGTCTCGCACGCTCGAAGCTCGGCCGCATTAGATGGCAGCCCCAGGACCCATTGCCCTGATGCGTGCCTGTCACTTAGATCGCGCCCAGAAACCGTTCGACCTCGAACACTTGACGCCGATCAGCGGCCGGTTTGCAATGGCAGCGAATCTGCCGTTGCCACGTAGGTGGCTAGGCCTTGTCGAAGTATCGCGAATGAAACGCTCGCAGCAACCGCGCCGATCCGATTATCTTCCTTCGGCTGCTGCGCCAACGCGTTTCGTGTCGAGCTTCGCGCGGTGGCGCGTGATCGTGATTGCGATGACGTTGGCTCTGGTATCCATCGCAATCTACGCGCCGACCTTCTGGGTACCGTACGATTTCGTGGCGTACGATGACCAGGAGTATGTCGAAGGCAATGTCATGGTTGCCTCCGGCCTGAACGCGCACGGGTTGCGTTGGGCCTTGACGCATAGCGTGGCCGGATACTGGCATCCCCTGACGATCGTTTCACACATGCTCGACGTCGAGCTGTACGGGCTTGAGCCGGCAGGGCACCATTTGACGAACGTACTCCTCCACGCGGCCAACGGTGCGATCCTGTTTCTCGTATTCGCGAACATGACGCGCGCAGTGTGGCCGAGTGCCTGCGTCGCCGCACTGTTCGCTTGGCATCCCCTGCGCGTCGAATCGGTGGCCTGGGTAGCGGAACGCAAGGATGTCCTCAGCGCCTGCTTCATGTTCCTTGCCCTGGGCGCATACACATGGTACGCGCGGCGCGGCGGCTGGACTCCCTATCTCGTCACGACTCTATTGTTTGTGCTAGGGCTACTTTCGAAGCCGATGCTCGTCACTTTTCCATGTGTGGTACTCTTGCTCGATCTGTGGCCATTGGCTCGCTGGAATCCTCGCACGTGGCGTGAACGTACTGGCCAAATTGTCTTTGCGCGCTTGATCGTGGAGAAAATGCCGTGGCTGGCGCTGTCCGCGACCGTCGTCGTCACGACGCTGGTCTCCGAAGTCGGCGCCTACTCGGATCTCACGCTCTCGGCACGGCTGGCAAACTCGATCAACTCCTATTACGGCTATCTCGCGCTAACCTTCTACCCCTATCCACTGTTCCTGCCGCGCCTGGGAATCGACTTCGAGCCGTCCCTCGCTTGGACGGTCCTGGGGACCGTCAGCCTGGCACTGATCACCCTCTTGGCCGTGGCGGCCGCAGCTCGCTGGCCCTATATCACTATGGGGTGGCTGTGGTACCTCGGCATCCTCGTACCGGTCATCGGCATCGTCCAAGTCGGAGTACAGTCGATGGCCGACCGATATACCTATGTGCCCTCGATCGGCATCTACGTGATTGTGGCGTGGTCCCTTGCCGCGGTTGCGACGCGTAACCGCGCTTGGTATTGGGCCTGTGTCCTCGCGGCGGTGGCGGTCTTGCCGCCGCTCGTGACCCTCTCGATGGTGCAGGTCACGCGCTGGCGCGACTCGGAGACCCTGTTCGGCTACACATTGCAGCATTCGCCTCAGAACTACGTGGCTTACATTTCGCTGGGAGTAGACGCGCTGAACCATGAGCGTTACGAACTAGCGCTAGTGCGAGCTTCGCGCGCTGCGGAGTTGTCGCCGGCAGAACGCACACCATCCGTCATTGCTGCCACAGCACTGGCGCGGCTGCGACGTACTCAAGAGGCGATCGCCGTCTATTCGTTGGCGATCGAATTGAACCCCGACGCGCCGACACTGTTGAATGATCTGGCGCGCATACTTGCTACTGCTGACGATCCGCGATTCCGTAACGGAGAAGCAGCCCTGCGTCTGGCACGACTGGCGAACGATCAGTCTGCGGGGGACAATCCGCTGATTCTCGACACCATGGCAGCGGCTTACGCGGAACTTGGTGCGTGGCAAGCCGCCATCGACACGGCCAGTCAGGCGCTCGCCCTCATGGACGACTCGCACGAAAAAATACGGCCGTTACGCGCCGGCTTGCAGCGCCGCATGGCGCTCTATCGGCAGCAACAGCCCTTCCACGTACCAGGCGGGGTGTGGGACGAGTGACGCACATAGGTGCGAACAGACTCTTTCCTATGCCACTTTCCCGCAATGCCCGTGCGGTCGGCGCGAGCCGATCGGTAACGACCATCGGCCGCGGATCGTGCGCGAACAGTCGGCATGTCTCAATGGATCGCCTCTGGCTCGAATCGAAACCGGAATGGCCTCTGAACGGTATGAATCGTGTACTCGTCGGGCGATACGGGCCCCACGCGCCAGGGAAGGTGCCCGATCTGCCGCGTGGAATAGAAGCCGACGTTCTCGGCGGCGCGCATCGTGGCGAACGGCCAGCGCAGGGGCACTTCCACTCGATCCGCGGCGATGGCTACCCCCGGTGGAATCGCGATGAGGCTCGTGTTGAATTGAGGTACCACGATCTGGTCGCCTGGCTCGAAGCTCATGCTCTTGAGATCGAGTGGCCTTGCGCCCTGCTGCTGCATGTAGTACTGGAACCCCCAGTGCCCGACGAAGACAGGTGCGCTTGTCGCCGCCTCAACTTGCTGAGCGATCAGCTCCGCAGCGGTTCTTGCCGACGATGCTTGCTGATGATCCCCTGCGGTAACCAGGAGAGAGATTGCCGCCGCCATCGTCAGGGAGGCGATATCGCGCCATCGCATTTCTCCCCAGTAGCGCCGAAAACTCCCGACGCTTTCCACCAACGTAATGCGCCGCGCCACGAGGATTCCCAGCGCCGGTACCAGGGGCAAGATCGATCGTCCATTCAGAGTCCAGTTCACGTTACCGGCGAAGACGAGCGTGCCCACCATCCAGGCGGCCAGCACGAGAAAGCCTGGGCGCCGCGCTGCGACGTCGGAGGCAATCAACGCGAACACGATCGTTCCCGCCGCGAGAAAAACCATCATATGGGCCAGCAGACTCCAGCTTGTCGCGACTTGCCACGAACCGGGTTCAGCGGTGACATCCGCCCAGCCCTGCACAAAGCCGACCAGTGCTATCGTCACGACGATCAATCCACCGATCACCAGGACCAGCCTGGACCACAGTCGCGGCGCGAAGAGGATGATGCTCACCACGCAACCGCCGAGAAATACAATCAGACGGAACGCCGTGACCAGTCCATCCGCGGTGCCGTGCAGTTGCTTGATAGCGGTCGTGTAGGCGCTCGCATCGGAAATCAGGCCATGACCATACCAGGCTCGCGTCAGGTACTCGTACCCGACCGTGAATCCCAGTGGAAGAATCAGCCATAGCAGGTTGCTCGTAAGGCGTCGTCGTGTTTCGAGTGCATCCAACAAGAGCAGCGGAATCAGCGCCATGCCAAAGTACTTGGTCAGGATCGCCAAAGCCGCGAGCGAGGCTCCAAGGAACAGTCGAGATGATTTCTGCGTGACGAGGCCGTCGTGCCAGAAGAACATCGACCAACACCAAAGTGCCACAGCCGACACGTCGCACATGAGCGTGGTCGAGCAAATCACGAACACCGGACTGGTCAAGGCCACGAGCGCCGCCAGCAGCGGCCGGCTGCAAAACCGCCGTGCGAGTTCGTACGTACCGAGCACGGCCAGCATCGTCGGTAGTAGTGCCGCCAGGTGCAGGCTCACCTCATGATCGCCGAGCACCAAGGTAACCGCCGCGAGGTAATACGAGAGGAGAGGTGGATTTGTGGCCACCTCATGCATCGGAGCGGCGTAGCCGCGCCAATTCACCTCGAAGCCGTAAAAGTCCCACGGATTGACCCGCAGGTGCTGCGCCGTCCACACAAACAGCGGATCATCGATATGTAGTGGCTTGCTCACGAACGGGAGCAGCAAAAGCAGCGTGGCCACCACGAGCACGGCGCGGTGCTGCCATCGCAGCACGGCGGAAGCATCCGGCGCGAACGTATCGACTTCGCCTGCGACGGTTCGCGGATGCTCGCTCATGAGGCGCGAGGCATGCTTTTCCTTCGAGGCCATCGTTGTCGGCTCGTGTTGATCGCGGTGAGACGTTGCGGTGCTGCACGCTCCACGTAGCGCGCCGCGCCATCATCCTCGCGCCGGAGCGTGCCGTCCAGATGCAACCAACGAGGCACGCTCGTCCCGACAACGTCACCCTGAAGGGGGCGAAGTAGTTCGTGCGGTGTGCAGCGCCCGATTCGCCTGTTCCTGGTCGTAATCCAGCCCGCGCTGCTGGCTCCACGTTTGTGGCGAAAGAATACCATGCTGGTGTTCAATCGCTCGGATACGGGCTTCTTCGACCTGGTTGCGCACGGAGAGGGAGGGCGTGCCCACCTGAATCTCGACCAGTTCCAGCACGTCCTTCGGCAGGCGGCCCGCCCGCGCAGCGCTGGCGATCACCAGCCGCATCACGGCGAGATCTGCCTCGACTTGCTCCGCCTGCAATCGCTCGAACATCTTCACCGCCGGCCCTTCGGCCACCATCGTCGATGAATAATTCGCGTTCGACGCATCCGAGGTCAGCATGAACTCGGGCATCACCAGCCGGCTGGCGATGGCGCGTAGCTCAGCCTGCAGAATGGCGACAAAGTTGCCCGCCTGGATGCCCGCCGCGGGAAAGTCGTATTCCACATCGCCGTAGGCATCGAGAATCGTGCCCGCCCCGTAGCGACGGTAGTTGGCCGTGCGGCCTTGCGCACCGCGCGAGATGGTCACATCGGCCTGGCCGCTGACAAACTGCTCGACCGCCGTGCGCGAGCCCCCCCGATGTTTGCGAATCAGTGCGATGGCCGATTGAATCTCCGCCACCACGCTCATGTTACGCAGGATGCGTTCCGCGCGGCGCAGGTTCTTGCGCACCGGATAGAACAAAGGGAGCCCACGCTTGACGTTGGCGTCGACGTTCTCCTTGCGATGTTGCATCTCGTCGGCCGGTACCGCCTCGCCGTCGACGTGATAGTGACGTACCTGCTCGACGTCGTGGGGTGCCGTCTCGATGCCGAAGCTGACCGACTCGTCCGCCAGCAGCTCACGCGGTGTAGAAACCTGCGCCGGCTCGACAAAGCGGACCCGCGTCGCGCCATCGTCGTCGGCAAAGAAGCGCAGGAACACTTCACCATCCCGATCGCGCCGGCGGACGATCTCCTGCTGCCGCCGGTGCCAGGTGTTCTCGCGAATAAACTCATCGAGCACCGATTGCGCCTGCGCTGCCAGTCGCTCGGGTACGGAAAGACCTTTTTTCGGCGTGGCGCGGTAGGTGTGACCCGTGCCGACAATGTAGCTCACGCGATTCTCGTGGCCGTTGATGGCAAACTCGTTCGTCGTGGCCAGCCGGCGACACTCGGCGCGAATCTCGGCCAGCTCCTGCTCGTTGCGGAAGGCGAGCTCGGTTGTCGTCACCGGCGATCTCGATCCCAGCGGCAACCAGCGCTCGCCATCATCACCATGAAACGGTTCGGCCGGATCGACGCAGCTGGCATACAACTCGTCGAACGCCTCCTGGAAACGATTCTCCCAGTGATCGACACTCGTACGCATTGCTCAACCCCTAACAAGATGAGAGTTATCGCCACAAGTAATGGATCACGAGCCCCTGGCCACGGACCACTAAACCAAACGGTCCCCCAATCCGTCAGGCGACCCGCGCCCTGACAGCAATTCTCTTGCCAGCCGCAGCGCCATCTCGAGCGCGTCGGGTCCGTCGTCGTGATCGCCGAGGGGAAAGTCGCGCAACTGATTCACCAGCAGTGCGGTTGACGCCGAGTTGTTCTTGAAGCGCAGGCGGCGCTGCGACAGGTGCGGCCCTAGTCGGCGAATCCGCACTTGCTTGTTGACCCGGTTGTCGAGGGTCCACGTCCGCATCGGCAGCCCCTGACGGCGGAACGCTTCGTTGAAACTGTCTCCCAGCAGTTCCTGATATTGGTTCGACTCGACGCCGAACGCATCGGGCAAGAAGCGCCGGCAAAGCGTTACCCCTTCGTCGACCATCTGCGGCGTCGGCCGCCGCGCGATATCGGCCTCGGCAAACAGTGTTCCTTGCCGGTCCATCCCCAGCAGCACGTAGGCGGAATAGTCTCCACGGCGGCCGTCGCTTCCCTTGCTCGGAT
>Ga0268299_1003973_pt1 | contig 12447 bp, 11 predicted proteins | sample NOBtaG_FD_193484 | JGI IMG/M metagenome (GOLD analysis project Ga0268299, IMG submission 193484) | Activated sludge microbial communities from bioreactor in Nijmegen, Gelderland, Netherland - NOB reactor | ecosystem: Engineered > Bioreactor > Aerobic > Activated sludge | place: Netherlands...
CGCGCATAGGAAACTCAGTCATGGCCGGTCTGCCGAAAGAAAGCTGAACCTCCGGCTCGTCGGGAGAAAAACTCAACCACTCACGAGAACGCAGAGCAGTCGCATACCACGAGAGCCTGTAGCCCTGTACAGGATTTAACTCATTCGCGCTCCCCGATGTCTCAACCGCCTCCTTACGCTTTCTGCTGCGGCTTCGCGCCTTCACTTTCTGCGTTGCTGTTTTCAAAATAGGGTCGGTCAAATTGCTTGAATCGACATTTTCCATCGCTGGACGCATGAGATCTTCAGGCAATGAGCGAGATACGAACGAGCCTGCACCTACTGCCGCTTCAATGTAACCCTCGCTCAGCAGACTGTCGAAACTCATGGTTACTGTGGCGCGCGCGATGCCCAATGATTTCGAAAGCGCCCTGGTGGATGGAAGTTTTTCGCCCGACCGCAAGCGCCCGGAGAGGATAGCGGCTCGCACGGCGTCATAAATCTGGCGATGCAGGGCAACCCCGGATGACTGATCGACATGTATAAGGAAGTCCAAAACCCGCTCCCACCTCTTGATAAGTTATCAAGTGGACTAGTATCAAATCATAAAAGTGGCTCTTCTACAAGTCCATTTGCTCGCGTATTCTGGGTGCAACCTGAAAGGAGGCAGGTCTTTATGAAAAACGCGAACAAAAACATCAAGAAAGCAATTCTTGCAATGGTTGCAGTCGTTCTCCCCGCCGCAGTTGCTCTCACCAGCCAACCTGCACAGGCGGCTATCATCACCGATCCGGGAGTTATCGACCAGTTGCAAAACCGCAAACGTGCTCTGCAAACACGTGAGTATTACCTGATGAGAGACACCGATGACCTCTTGAGACGCAGAGATGAGCTCAAGCAGAAGAACGACTCGGATTCAGTATGGCAACTCAACGAAGTGTGCCGCAAACTGGACGCTAAATCCTGGGACTTACAACAAATAAGACTGGATATTAGAGACGTCAACCTCAGGCTGCTATAAGCCTTTCATTGCTTAAATGAGACGAAAGAGAAGGGGCTTCGAAGCGATTCGGAGCCTCTTCATTTTGGCTGATTAGGCTTGCCGACCCGCATTACATAGATATGCGGATACCATGCAAAGAATCTGTCTGCTTCGACGCGCTTCCAGATTCCATCATTCCAGTCGTTGGCGAACACCTCGCCTTTACCGGCAATAACGCCGCAATGCGCATCAGGACCAAGGTTGGGCTTGTCAGGTGTAGTCATATAACCGAAGATCAAATCTCCCGGCTCAGATGCCGCCTGTAGTTTCTTGATATCGACACCATAGTCTTTCGAACTTTTCACGCCTGTCTCCGTGACAGAAAAAGAGCTTTTGAGAAGTTGACGGCGAACGACAACAACAGCAGCAGAATGAGCAACTGCAATGCCGGATTTGTTCAACACATTGCTGAGAGCCGCAGCACATCCCAATTTTCCAGACGGTAATCCGAAGCCGTACCACATTTTCTTACCAACTGATTCGCTGGCAGTCACAAAAATTCTCTGGCTGGAAGAAGTTTCAGAAACGGCTGGAGAAGAGCCTGGGCGCGCGTCGCATTTCAATGCAGCGGAGAAAGCAAACAACGCAATCAGCGCTATCGCTCTTGTCATTCGCACTCGGCAAGGCATTACTGCTTAACGGGGCTCCAGCGCACCTGCGCATGATATGTCGCAAAAGGATTTGCACGCAATATCAATATGTTCAGCCCTCTGAGCAGATTGAATGCAGAGAAGAAATTTTTGAAAGCATTGAAACGTGTTTGTTTTTTGCGCAGCTTTCTGATCGTGGAACGGCTGGAAACTTTTACTTCCAACATCAACGGTGCTTTGCGCATAAAGCGCACGCCGGTGTACTCCGGATGCGAGCCCAGCATAACATCCTTGTAGGTGCGCGCCCGCTCGCGATATCCGTGCTCGCGCAGCATGCCGTTGTCGCCACCAGCAATGGTGCCGGAGCTGGATGAGTTGTCGTAATAACGTACGCCCAACTCCATTTTCGCTCTAGTTCTTGATGTCATCAATTTTGAAAATCCTCAGCAGAGCTCGCCCTTTGATGCAGCCTTGACAGAATCCTTTAATGTAATGACAGAATGCAGGTACCATCCTCATTCCGGCGATGGCAAGATTATGCACTAATTCATCCATTGGCACAATCGCGAATTGTCATGCGGAAAATCGAGAGACATACATTGCATATCACTATCGGATCTGACACCCATATCGACACTTACTCAGGAAACAATGTTCCGTTAACTTGCTCTAAAGCTTCCCGATCTGAATGCTCGAAAGAGCGCCACAGTCGCTTTCTCGGGCGCGGGGTTAAACAGTAGAACTTCTTTCCTGATTTCATGATTCAAAGCATATACAAAAGATACAAGCAACCGCAATCACCTCTTGAAATGACGCTGTTTTTCGAACGCTCCAAGCAAAGAAGGCGGCTTTGAAGACCGCCTTCTTTAAGTGACTGTCACCGCAGGCAGTGCTCAGAATTGACTTCTGCCACTAAAAACGTTGTAGTCGAACGTGAACTGCACATCCACGGAATCCGGGCTGTACGGAGGCAAGTGTTGGAATGGAGCGGAATTCTTGATTGCTTGTATTGCCGCATCATCCATTGCGCGGTCGCCGGATGAACGCTGAAGGTGCAGCCCCAAGAGTTCGCCGGTTTCCCCAATCGTGAACGTTATTACCGCACTCTTCGAGCTGGGCATTTTCGGCGGCATCCAGGCCCTGCGAATTCGGCGCTGCAGCTCGAGCAAATATCTGGAGAAATCCGGCGAGCGATTGGCTCCGTCCAGACGATCTTTGCCCGCCTTGCTGTTCGCGTCAGGATTCGAAACTCCGCCATTGGGATCGCCGGTGGGCGTGAGGAGTTTTGGAGGCAAAACCGCCAGCTCCACTCCTTTGCCTGAACTCGGTCTGGCTCCCACCGGCTTCAAGCCTTCACCCGCCGTATCGCCTTTTGCGTTGCCGCTTCTCTTCGATGATGTATCGGCGAGAGTTGGTTTTGCATTGCTGTCACCACTGCCGGTGATACCACTTGTATCGACGGCCGGCGCACTGGTCGACGGTCCGGTTTTGCCCCTTTGAGGGCCTGAGCCGGTCATCCATGACGCCTTATTACTGGCACCGCCGCCGGCGAAATTGGTCGGCTGAATGGCGGGAGGCGCAAAGCTGCCGGCGCCGATATTGCTGGCTGCGATCAGTGGCTTTGGTGCGAATCCGGCTCCGGTATTGACGCTGGGAACAGGTTTCATGAACCCGGCAGCGGCAATTGTCTTTGATGGAACCGGTCTTAGAGAATTAGACATCGGAGTGGGCGCGATAACATTCATCGGTGCCATCGGCATCGGTCTGGCCGGCATCGGCGCTGGAGTTGACGGCGTGACGGCAGGGGGCGTAGGCGCCGGAGGACGCACTACAGGCAGTGGCGTGGTCATTGGTGCCGGAGGTTTTACTGCTTCTACTGCTTTGACCGGAGCAGGCTTCGGAGCATCCTCCCTTGCCGTTTTCATTTCAGTTTTTGGCTGTGATTTCGCCGCGGAGGGCGCGGTCTCACCATGTTTGGTTCGGACAGGCAATTCTTTTCGATGATGTCCCTGCGCAGTAGCATTATTGTTGGACACTCTTTGCGTATCAGGCGGCTTGATGCGGTGTTTAACATCTTGCGAGACGAACTCGATTTCAGTCACCTGAGTGCGGGGAGGTGCAGGTATAAGAAGAAACACGGAGAGCAGAAGCAGTGCGCCCATCAGCGCAAAGTGCGCCAAATATGAGCCGCTGGTAGCTTCCGAAAGCTCCAGAAAATGACTTGAATAGATCTCTTTGTTGTTGATATTGGTCGCACGGTCATATGCATCACGCACGGCAAAGGCAATGAAAGCCAGACAGAGAGCAAATAGAAGAGTGGCGCCGGGGTGCCCGAGCTTGAAACTGCCCAGTTGTTTCAACAACGGATAATTAGCATGAAAGTGATGCGCTGTCGCAAACTGAGCCAGTCCAGTGCTGATAGATTCAGCACAGACAATCAGCAAAATAATGCTGAAATTAATCGCTCCCACTTCCAAGAAGAGCCAGCCTTTAAGCTTATCGCCGTTGTAGAACTGACCCAAACCAGGCACCAGCGACAGCGCGCCGGCGACGGAAGGCTCGAGTTTGCGCCGACTGGCGTTATCGCCCAAATTGAATGTTTTCATACCCGCACCTATTGAGGTTTCGCTTTTGCTTCCACACTTCACGCATCGCGTTTCGACCGCGGCCTGCACCAGTCGCCAATGCCATCCCGGCGCGCTGTTGCACCTGTTACCAAGCTACTCAACAACGCGCTCTATCAATACCTGAAAGCCGCTGAAAGAATCCCAGGGAAAAGCCTGGAATTTGGTCCGGGTTTAGCCGAATCGCCTGTTCATCAACTAAAACTCACAATTAATAGAAGCTTTTATTGAATAATGTTGATTGATACCAGGGAAGGAGCAAGACAGTGGATCTGATTTTCGAACCACTCACGCAGCAAGGCTGCATGACATACTTGATCGCGTCGGCGGCGGAAAAGCAAGCCTGGATTATCGATCCATCGCTAAAAGAAGCCGAGCGCTATGAGGCGATGTTGAAACAGCGCGGATTAAAACTCAATGCGGTTATTGACACTCACGCGCATGCCGACCACCTTTCAGCCGGTCCAAAATTGATGGATTTGACAGGCTGCCATTATGTTATGCATAGCAGCGCTCGTCCCAAAGATGTTACCGACCGGGTCGAGGACGGCTCCGAGCTTTCGATCGGGTCTGTAAAACTGAAATTTATTCACACACCCGGGCATACCGAAGACTCTATCTGCATTCTTCTGAACGACAAACTTTTGACCGGAGATACTCTCTTTCTGGACGACGGCGGAGCCGGACGTGATGACCTTCCAGGTGGAAACCCCGGCGACCACTTCGAGAGCCTTGCAAAACTTTCAAAAATGCCGGACAGCTTGATTGTTTATCCCGGCCATGATTATCGAGGCAGGCGTCCGTCCACTCTTGGTGAGCAAAAACAGCGCAATCCGTTTTTCAAACCAAAAACAAAAGATGAGTATGTTCACTTCCTGCAGGAGCTTCATCTGGGTCCCGCCGAGTGGATGAAAAAAGTGCTGGAGGCCAATTTGGCATGCACTCGCGACCCGCAGTCGGTAGCAATTCCGCAAGGAGTTTCCGCCTGCGAGACCATGGGCACTCTCAGCGATTGTGCAGCCAGTCAGGAAATTCAGTATATCGATGCGCAAGAAATGAAGAAAAAAATGGATGCAGGCTGGGCGCCATTTTTGCTCGATGTGCGTGAAACGCCGGAGTTAACTGCCGAACTCGGGCATTTACCGGGCATCACGCACATTTCGGTTAAAGAAATCGCCCACAGACTCGATGAAATCGCCAGTCATAAAAATGACGAGATCGTCTCTATCTGCAAATTGGGCGGACGAGCAAAAACGGCAGCGCAACTCATGTCTGAAGCAGGCTTCTCAAAAGTGATCGTGCTGACCGGCGGCATGACCGCATGGAATGAAAAGGGCTTGCCCGTTGTCAGAGAAGCACTGAGCAAATGAGTTAAGTATTCATCGCCGAACGTTCGGTGCGATACAACTTCATATCGGCATCCTGCGTCCAGCGCGTATCGCGTTTGAACTCCGCCCAGCGTGCAAACAGTGCACGCACAGCATGTTGAACATTTTCATCTCTGGTCATATTTTCAAATGGAAGATGTTCCTTCAGCTTTTCTCCGACCACAGGCTTGTCTTCGAGCTGCTTCGTGCGTCCAATACTACCGGCGGTATCACGGCCGATTTTAGGATTGTCAACCAATTCTAAAGGAGTCAGATACGGTGATGCCGTGCCGGAGCCAATTTCGTCTCTCATCTGCTTGAGCAGTTCAGGCGAAGGAATACAGTTAACGATGCCAAAATTAACAGCTTGACCTAGATTGCGGTCACCGGAAGGAGCGCCTTCCAGGGGCATGGGTTTCGTCATGTTTATACTCCTGAAAATCGAGTACTGCGCCAGGCACTCACAAAGGGATTGGGGGTAAGAGCGTATAGGCAGTGCTCTTACGAAGCGCTTGCGTTGATTATTTGATTCGGGGGGGGGGAGTACTCCGGGGTTTCCGGTATCGATGAGTACAGTCAACAACACAGGGTGGCAATTGTTGTTTTCAAACTATTAACACCCGGAATGAAACTCTTTACCGAAAAAGTGGAACTTGAGCGCCGGAAATTCTGCCTTCCCTCCGGTAAAATCAATTCACTTTTGTCGAGAAGGCATGAGGAAAGACGCGTGACAAGGAAACCGGACTTAGACGTCACAAACTGCGACCAGGAACAAATTCATATTCCCGGGACTGTTCAAAACTTTGGCGCTTTGATTGCTTGCAGGAAGGACGGCACTGTTACACGGGCAAGCAGCAATCTGCAAGATATTTGCGAGTTGTCCGGCGATGATTTGGTCGGCAAAACAATCGACAACATCTTTAAGGAAGAAGAGCTCAAGGAGATCGATCGCACTGCATCCGAATTACAGCGTCCGAACGTCAAACTCACCCTGAGTAACGGCAAGGTAGTCAATGCACTCTGGCACAATGTTTCGGATGAACAATACTTTGATCTGGTTCCGATGCCTTCGCAAACCGGTGAATTAGAAATTTCCGCGGCTCTTGCCAAAGTCGGAATGAAATTATCGTCCGTGAGTACCGAGACCGCATTCGCTCAGTTAGTGGCGGATCAAGTTCGCGAAATATCCAAATTCGACAGAGTAAAAATCTATAAATTCGACCGAGATTGGAACGGCGAGGTCATCGCCGAATCGCGCAAAGAGAGCATGCCTTCCTATAAAGGACTGCATTTTCCACATACTGATATTCCCAAACAAGCTCGCGAACTTTATATTCGAAATCGCGTCAGAGTCATCGCTGATGTCGATGGAAAACAAGCACAACTCGTGGAAGAGCCGGGTTTGGCTCCAATCGACTTGAGCTTTTCATTCGTGCGCAGCGTGTCGCCCATTCACTTGCAATACTTGCGCAACATGGATGTTCGCGCGTCGATGTCCATTTCCTTATTCGAGAAGGGCAAGTTTTGGGGTCTTATTGCCTGCCATCATCAAAGCCCGCGCACATTTTCGCTGGCTGAGCACAGCCTCTATCAATCTCTTTCTCAACTTTGCTCGAACCGCTTGAGTGACTTGAGCAAATTGGCGGAGAGCGAGATCAAACTTCGGTACTTATCAACAATTCAAGAAATAGCCGCCAATCTTTTGGGATCTCACGAGCTTAAATCATTGATGACAAGCCATCCCAGTCTTGATGAATTGATCCAGAGCACCGGCAATGTTTTCATCAGTGGCGATGTCGTGCTGCGCAAGAATTCAACTCCAGATAATCCGACTTTGCAGTCGCTGATCAATTGGCTTGAATGTTGCCCCGATGACGAAGTGTTTGCCTGCGATGATCTGCCCGCACGCTACGGACACGATATAGGAGCATATGCCTGCGGTCTGCTGGCGGCTAAAATTCCAGACGTGAGCAGATCTTGGGTGCTTTGGCTCAGACCGGAAAAGTCGAAAGCCGTCAACTGGGCTGGAGATCCATTTAAACCCACCAATGCCAGCCCCTTCGGAGATCGCCTTTATCCGCGCACTTCGTTCGAACTGTGGAAAGAAACGGTCAAGGGCATTTCAATTCCCTGGCAACCATGGGAAATCGAAGCGGCCGGATTTTTAGCTAAGATCTTGGGCAAATCGATGACCAATAAGACGGCGGAGTAATCGATTTTGCCGCACAGGCAACCCGTCCCGTTCGGTTATGCTGCTACCCCCTAAAAGACTCCGGGAAAGCCCCAAATTTTTCAGCGTGAAGGACCGCTAATCCTCACCAGCGCTTGAATTGTTAACTTGACATCCCTCGTTAGCTACAGTACAAATATTAGGCTGGGGCAGAGATTTTTTACTAGTGGCTACACCTGATATTCCAAACCTTGGAGACGGACTCAGCGAAGGTTTAAAAGCCGGAGAGCTTTCCGGACGCGAAATCTTCCAGACCGTCAACAACAGCCTCTCCCAACCGCTCGATGTCCGGGCGGCGCATCAGTATTTCTCGCCCAGCGGCAATGCCGGCCTTCCCGACCTGCAAACCTTCAGCGGCGATTCACTGAGCTTCTCCAATCAAGCTCTCAACTTCAATGCAGGCACAGAGCTGGCATTTAGCGGCTCTCAGAGCCTGGCATTCGACGCCTCGCCCATGACCCAAATTCAAATCGTGCCCACCGGTGCGGAAGCAGCCGCCCTGGCTCCCGGAGCCGACGCAGCCCTAGCAGCATTAACCCCCGGCGCCGAGCCGATTTCGCCGATTATCCAGCTAATCATGCGAATGCCCGGCCACATCGGCTTGCTCAACTCTTTCTTCGAAGCTTTGGGCGCTTTATTCATGCCGCTGCAGGAATTCATAGGCGCGTTCAACTTCGCCGACTGGCTCAATCATGCCAACGCCGGATTGGTTTCCTCTTTGGGCAAGATGGGCGAGCACATGCCCATGAGCCTTTCCCTCCTGCCGTCCAATGCTCCAATCTTTGCCACTCTTGGACAGCACCTCGGCACCATGGGACTGAACACCATGGGCACCAATATGATGACCGGACAGATGACCGGTCTGGGCGACATGGCTTCCGCAGGCGCCAACGGTCTGGGCGGCAATTTCCCGCAATTCGGCGATGTGCCGCAGATGGAGCTTAATGTAGGCGGACACGCCGACTTCAGCCAGCCGTTGTACGAGTCCACAGGGGCGCAAATCGGCGGACCGCATCAGCTCATCGCTGGAGACGATTTCATCCAGGGTCAGCAACTGGCATTCGACAATGGCGGAGGCGCATTCAAGCCTCAACTGGGCGGCATGCAAGGAAACAGCACCAGCATCCCGCAAGCACAAATGCCGCAACAACAGCCGGTTACACAAGCCCAACCCAGCACAGGGCAACAGCCGGACCTGCCGCGCACCGAAACAACAGTTCCTCAAGGCGACCAACAATCGCTGATCCAGCAAGATCCAGGCGCCCAGCAGATCGCTCAAGCACCGCAAGATGCAGCCTACACAGTCAAGCCCGGCGACAATCTCTGGGATATCGCCAAGAAAAACCTCGGCGACGGCACCAAGTGGCAAGACATCTACAAACTCAATCAGGATGTAGTCGGCACCAACCCCGACCTCATACATCCCGGCGCACAGCTCAATCTGGGCGATGGAAGTCATGTGACCGCCAGCGCCGACTACACCGTCCAACCCGGAGACAATCTCTGGGATATTTCGAAACAGCATTTGGGCGGCGGGCAGAATTGGAATCATCTTTATCATCAAAATGCCAATGTAATCGGCGACAATCCCAGCCTCATCCATCCAGGTCAGCAGTTGAATCTTGGCGGCGGCGAACACCACACCTTAGCCAGCGCTTCCGGCGCGCACGCACCGGCACATCACGGACCAGCTCATCACGCTCCTTCGCATACCGCACACCACGCTCCGTCGCATCATGCTCCCGCACATCATGCGCCCGCTCACCACAATGCACCGCATCACAGCCAGCCACCAGCCGGCGATAAGCTTGCACACGCCAAACCGGCGGCGCCACAGCCTCCTCAGTCCGTAGAAGCATCGTCTCAACAAGTGCCTCAGCAGCTCGCTCAAACTCCGCAGGGAGGCGCAGAACAAGGACTTAAGGCCGCTCAAGGCATGGGCTCGCTTAAAGACATAAAGCTCACCGACTGATTACCGCCAGCGATCAATATAAAGTCCAAAACAAAAGGACGGCCGCGACCGTCCTTTGTGTGTTTGTTGATATCAGGTTTTAGAACAACTTGTCTTTCAACAATCCGGTTCCCAAACCCAAAGCTGCACCAACTGCGGTGGCGGCAGCGATCTTCTTGCCTTTGCCGTGCCCACGAGTGGCAGCCAAACCTAGCCCAGCGCCAAGCAAAGTGCCGGTCGCCGTGCTCTTCACCACGGGATGTCTCTTCATCGTTTCACTGCTACTAACAAGTCCGACACCAACTCCGGTGCCTGCCCCAATCGCTGCTCCACGCATAGTCCCCTTGCCGGAAATCAGCCCGGTGACAGCACCTACGCCCGCTCCTACACCGGCTCCAACAGTCGCACTTTTCACTTTGGGATGGCGTTGAAAATAGCCTTTAACACCAGTCGCTTGATATTTCGACTTCGATGTTCCGCCATGCAATTGTGCATCAGCAAATGCAGGAGCTACCGGAACCAGCGCAAACAGTGTGCCGGCCAATGCCACCACAGAAAGTGCCCGCCTTTGTGACACAAAATATTTCATGACAACCTCCATCTATCTCATACCGCCAACCAAGATCACATGACACATAGGAATTTACCTATGTTCCCGGCGATCCGTCAAGCATTATTTGCCATTCGCCGTGCCACCACTTCCAGTGGCATAGAAAAGAAGGCAAAAAAGAAATTTATACGTCACTGCGGCCAGAATTTGATTTATCAGTAAGCAATACACATATACATATGCCACAGAGCCATTATCCGCCACTCAAAAATGCGAGTCCTCTATAAGGATGACACTACAAACGGTGGCAAAAAAACGCTCAAACAATCTTGAAGATCGGCTCGCAAGCGGGAACATCGCAACAGTAACTCAACTGAGGGATAAAAATCACAACCCCGAAAAACCACATCCAGCGCAACTTTTCAATAGATTTGCCTCAAAAATATTCGGACTTTGGGAACAGACTGCCACCACGAAGTGTCTATACTCGCAGACAGTTTGAAGTAGAGGAATTAAGTTATGAAATTTACATCCATATTTCTCGCTGCTGTCATGGTTACCGCGATAGCTGGGCAGGCTGCTGAAGCACGCGATCATGACGGTTGGCGAAACCAGCACAGATCCTGGCACCAAATCAATAAACAGATAAGAAAGAACCAAAGACAAGCTAATAGAATTTGGAGACAACAACAGGCCTGGAACAACGGTCTACCATACGGTTGGAACCAGTCATTTAACCAGGGCAACACCCGCCCGTGGGATAACGCCCACGACAACTCAATTCGCGCGTTGCAAGAAATTCAAAGAATGCAGCAAGCACAAGCAGCAGGAAGAGTATGGTATTAAACAGCTAACTTGCGCCAGTTAGCTCTGGACAGGTTGGCAGTTTAGCCGCGGCCGATTGATTGTAGAATCATTTGGCCGCGGTTTTTTATGCGGTTTTTATTGGTCTAAACAACGGCCTGCTTAGGCGTTTTGCCAAGAATCAGCTTGGCTCTGCTGTAAAACTGCTCAGCCTCTTCGGGGCGATTAAGATTACGCAGCAAACGCGCATAATCGCGGTAATAATCAGCCATATCCACGTGATCTTCACCCAAGACTTGCTGTTTCAAACGTACCGCTCGGTCGAGAACCGGCTGGCATTGTTCGAATTTTTTCTGCTGGAAGTAAATTTGCGATAGCGTATTGAGCGTCTCTGCAAGCTTCTGGACATCCTCCGGCTGAGACATTTCCAAAATGCCGATCATTCTGCGAACATAAGATTCGGCGTTGTCCAGCCTGTTTTGAACGCACAACACCCTCACAACGTTTGCCAGATCGGCAACGAGCTCATTATCGCTCTCACCCAACTCTTGCTCGCGGACGGCAAGAATTTTCTCGTATAAGCTTAGTGCTTCGCTGTAATTGCCCTGATCGTAATAGCTCTCTGCAAGACGCGCATGAGCACCGCTGAGTGCACCCTTTATGTCTTCCTCGCTTCTGGCAGCAGCCGGTGCAGCGGCAGCAGGTTGCCCGGTCGGCGCAGGTGCGGTCGGTGCCCCAACGGCGGCGCCAGGGGCGACAGTCTGCGCAGCGGCTCCTGGTGGAACAGCAACTCGAGGCGGTGCGCCGGGAGCTTGCCCACTTCCATTCGGCCCCCCGGGAGAGGCCGCAACTGCATTTGGTGCGGTCTGAGCAGCCGGAACTGCTGGACGCGGAGCACCGGGTATCTGTGAAGGCGAAATCTTTGGAGCGCCGGGAGCCGCTGCTGCAGCCGGAGCTGGTGCGGCTGGACGTGCTGCCGCGGCGGGAGCGGCTTGCGCAGGTGGCACTGTCCCTGGTGCTGCTGCCGCGCCTGGTGGATGCGCTCTAGTTAAGGCAGTCAGTGCGGCTGCCACATTAGGTGTTGCTGCCGGAGTAGCTCCGGGAGTTGCTGCGGGCGCCGGTTGAGCCGGAGCTGCTGCTGGGGGCGCAGACTGTGCAGGTGCCGCGGCTGGAGCTGCTTTGGCTGTTTCACTTCCCAATAAACTCTGAAATGCCCCAACTTTCTTGTTGGCCGCATCCGCTGCTGCCGCAGGTGCAGTTGTTGCTGCAGTTGCCGCAGCCGGAGTTGCTGCTGCCGCCGCGGCTTTTTC
>Ga0268299_1003974_pt1 | contig 12440 bp, 9 predicted proteins | sample NOBtaG_FD_193484 | JGI IMG/M metagenome (GOLD analysis project Ga0268299, IMG submission 193484) | Activated sludge microbial communities from bioreactor in Nijmegen, Gelderland, Netherland - NOB reactor | ecosystem: Engineered > Bioreactor > Aerobic > Activated sludge | place: Netherlands...
AACAAACTTTTCAACTTCTTTAGCTACGAGCAGTGGCGGCCGCGCGATCCGTTGACGCAGATCCGCCGCATGCCGACCGATCTGGAGCGGAACGGAAACTTCACTCAGACCTTCGGTAATACGGGCGCGATGAAGACCATCTACGACCCCTACACGACGGTGTTCGACGCGGCCGCGAACAAAGCCACGCGCATGCCGTTCGCGGGCAACATCATTCCCGCGGCCAGAATCGATCCGCTGTCGAAGAACGTAGTGGCCATGCTCTGGGGCCCGAACAACCCAGGCGACAACATCACCGGCGCGAACAACTTCAAGTCGGCCGCGACTCGAACGACGAACTATTACAATTACAGCAACCGCACCGACTTCAACATCAACGACAACTGGCGTGTATACGGCCGCGTAAGCCGCCTCCACACCATGGTGGACACCCTCGACTGGACCCCTAACCAGTCGCTGACCTATGTGCCGGGCGACGCCAGCGCGCGGCATGCGTTTACGACGTCCGGCGACGCCGTGTGGACCGTGAATTCGAACACTGTGATGAATTTCCATGGCGACTATCACTCGCTCGTGGACGACTATGCGTCGCCGCAGTACGACCTCGGTTCGTCCCTTCTGGAATCGCTCTGGCCGAACAATCCCTGGTATTCCACCTATCAGACCGGGCTCGCGGAATACTTCCCCCGGTTCCTGATCGGCGGTTCCGCCTTCGGCCGTCCCGGCACTTACTGGAATCAACATCCCAGCGGATGGGATTTCAACGGCAAAGTGGCGCAGCAACGGGGCGCGCATTACATCAAGATGGGCGCCGACGTGCGCGGCAACGGCGGCTACACGTTGGTCACCGGCGTTACCTCGTTTACTTTCCAGTCTGCGTTGACCGCCGATACATTCCTGGCTCCGAACACGGGCCTGAACGGCCACGAGTACGCCACGTTCCTGCTGGGAGCGCTCGATACCGGATCGACCGCGGTATCCAAACCGATCAAGAAGCCGCGCAGCAGCTACTACGCGCTCTTCTTCCAAGACGACTACAAACTGAACCGGCGCGTTACCCTCAACATCGGGCTTCGCTACGAGTACGAAACCGCCTGGCGCGATCCCGATTACCGCATGTCGCGCTTCAACGATCTGACGCAGGCGATCCCCGAAATGCAGGCCAATCCGATCACCATGCCGTCGCAGGTCACCGCCATCGCCCAGGTGCCCTACAAGTTCAATGGTGCGTGGGTATTCACCGACGAAAAGAACCCCGGCATGTGGGATCCGCAAAAGTTGCTGTTGATGCCGCGCGTCGGCGCCGCCATCCGCCTAAACGACAAGTCGTCGCTGCGCCTGGGCTGGGCTCGCTTTACCGTGCCGACCGACTACAACTTCACCACGGAGACGCCGTTCTCCGGTTTTGAAGCCATCAATTTCCTGGAAGCGCCCTATCCGGGTTACGACGTAACGCAGGCCGCTTCTCCCCTGCTCGAAGGGAAACCACAGGTGACGTGGTCGAATCCGTTCCCCTCGTCGCTCAACCCGCTGGTCCCGCCGAAGGGTAAGGAGTTCGGCCGTTATCTCGGTCTCGGCGGCGGCAATCTCATCTGGATGCAGCAGGATTTCAAGCGCGGCGTCAACGAGCGCTTCAACGTCTCGTTCTCGCACCAGTTGCCGAACCAGATCGTAGCCGAGGCGACGTACTTCGCCAACTTCGGCCGCGACCTGCCGTACGTGGAGTATCTCGATCTCGCCGATCCACGGCTCGCCTACACTCACAAAGGCGCGGTCGATCAGCAGGTGGCAAATCCGTTCTATCAGTATTTGAATTCGACCGTCTTTCCCGGCCCGCTTCGCAGTCAGCGCACGGTTTCCGTGAACTCGCTGCTGAAGCCCTATCCCCACTACGCCGGACTATTTGAAGCCTTCTCGCCAGGCCGCAAGGAGCAGTATCACTCCCTGCAACTGCGGGCCCAACGCGGGTTCCGCGGTGGGTACAACTTCCTGGTCGGCTACGTGTACCAGTATCAAAAGCAGTACGAGTGGTTCAACGACATCGACCGCTACACGAACAACTTCGCGTATCAGGATCTGGCCGACCCTCGCCATCGCATCTCGATGGCGAGCACTTACGAGCTTCCGTTCGGCAAGGGGCGGAAGTTCATGGCCGACGTGCACCCGTTCATGGATGCCGTGTTCGGCGGATGGCAGATGGTTGGTTCGCTCTACTACAACAGCGGTCAGTTCGTGCGGTTCGGCGGACTCGACGTTTCGGGCAACCCGGTGATCGACAATCCTACGCCGGCCAAGTGGTTCGACACCTCTGTGTTCAAGCAACTGCAGCCGTACACCCCGCGCACCAATCCTTGGCAGTATCCCGGCCTGACGGGACCTACCTACTACGAAGTGAACGCGACCGTATCGAAGAATTTTCGCATCACCGAGCGGGTGAAGACGGAATTTAAGATGTCGGCCTACAATCTGACCAACCGCTTGAACCGGGCGATGCCGGACACGGGCGTCACCAGTTCCACCTTCGGCCGGTCGCTGCGGCAGTTGGGCGGCGTCACCGGTCGGCAAATGGAGTATGGTTTGAAGATCCTGTTCTGATCCTCGGATCGGCAGGGGGTTCGGAAAGAGGGGCGCCCAACCGGGCGCCCCTTGGTTGTTGTGCGGCGTCTCCCGCGCAGTTCGCCGGTCAGCGGGTGGCGGCTGACACGGGAACCGGCGAAAGCCAGCCATGCCGGTCGGGCTTCGTTCCATTTACGATCGCGAAGAACTCGCGTTGGATCGTTTCCGTAATCGGGCCGCGATGGCCCGGTCCGATCTGAATCCGGTCCACGCTGCGGATAGGAGTGACTTCGGCGGCGGTGCCGGTAAAGAAGATTTCGTCGGCGATGTAGAGCATCTCTCGCGGGATGTTCATCTCGACAATCTCGTAGCCAAGCTCCTGCGCGAGCGTCGCGGCCGTTGAGCGGGTGATGCCGCCCAGCACCGCGGCGGCGAGCGGCGGCGTGTAGATCTTTCCGTCCTTGATGACGAAAATATTCTCGCCCGAGCCTTCGCTCACGACGCCGTTCACGTCGAGCGCGATGCCTTCGGAATACCCGTTGACGGCGGCTTCCATGCGAATCAGTTGCGAGCTGAGGTAGTTTCCGCCGGCTTTGGAAAGCGTCGGCAACGTGTTCGGCGCCGAGCGCGTCCACGACGACACGCACACGTCGACGCCTTGCGCCAGGGCCTCCTCGCCAAGGTACTTGCCCCATTCCCAGCAGGCCAGGTAGGTCTCGATGGGATTCTTCCATCCCAACACTCCGATTTCGCCGTAGCCGCGGAGGACGATGGGACGGATGTAGCAGGATTTGAGCTTGTTGACCGCGACGAGCTCAAGAGCGGCTTGGCTGAGCTCGTCCACGGAGAATCCGATGTTTTCAATGCGATAGATCTTGGCCGACTCGATCAGGCGGCGCATATGCTCGCGCAAACGGAACACGGCAGGCCCTTGCGCGGTTTCATAACATCGGATGCCCTCAAAGACCGAGCTGCCATAGCTGACGACATGGGAAAGGACATGAAGCTGTGCGTTCTGCCAGTCAATGAACTTTCCGTTGTGCCAGATTTTCTCGGTGGGCTGTAACATTCCGCTATTATAGCGTTTAGCGGGAAATCACCGCGAACCGGGGCGATGCGTTCGTAACGGATTGGCCCGGCCGGGCATCAACAATGGGGAGGGCATGCAGATGGCGCAGATTCGTATGAAACGGTTGGCCGCCGTCGCGTTCACTTGCGCGGCGATCTTGTTAGGCGCACCGAAACAGAAGACGCTGAAGCCAGGATTTAACCTCTTCTCGAAAGAACAGGACGTTCAAATGGGCCAGGAGTACGCCTCCCAGGTCGAGCGTGAGATGCCGGTGGTCGACAACGCGGAGTTGAACAAGTGGATCCGCTCCGTAGGCGAGAAACTGGCCCGCGCGCCCGAGGCCGATAAGTATCCGTACACGTTCAAGGTCGTCTACGATCCGTCGATCAACGCCTTCGCGTTACCGGGCGGTCCGACGTTTACCCATACGGGACTGATCATGGCCGCCGACAACGAATCACAGTTGGCCGGCGTTCTGGCCCACGAGATCTCGCACGTGGCACTTCGCCACGGCACCAATCAGGCGTCGAAGGCCCAGTTGCTGCAGTTGCCCGCCATGCTCGGCGGCCAGTTGCTCGGCGCCAAGGGCGGCATCACGGGCATGTTGGCTCAATTGGGCATCGGGCTGGGGGCCAACTCGTTATTGCTCAAATTCTCCCGCAACGCCGAAACGGACGCCGACGTTCTGGGTTCGCGCATCATGCATCAGGCCGGCTACAACCCGATCGAAATGGCGCGCTTCTTTGAAAAACTCGAGGCCGAATCGGGGAAGGGAAACTGGATCACGAACATGATGGCCTCGCACCCCAACCCGGGCAACCGCCAGAAGCGCATCCAGCAAGAAATTCAGCTCATGGGCGCCAAGCAGTATACCGGCGAAACGGGCGAATTCAAGAAGGTGCAGCAAATCACCAAGGGATTGCCGAAGATGGCGAAGCCCGCGGGCGGTGCTGCCGGCGCGGCCACGGCGACAGGCGGCAAAATCGAGGAGGCAAGACCGCAAGGCGGCTTTAAGAACTTCCAGACGCAGGGGCTCAGCATGCAGTACCCGTCGAACTGGGAAGTGTTTGGGCAGAACTCCGCAAGCGTGACCATCGCCCCCCGCGCCGGCCTTTTCCAGAGCCAAGGCGGACAAACCGCGATCGGCTATGGCGTGGTGATCAATCAGGTCAAGTCGCAAACCGGCGATTTCCAGCGCGACACTCAGGCCCTCATCCAAGAGATGTCCCAAAGCAATCAAGGTATGCGCGTATCGGGCAACCCGCGCGAACAGCGCGTGGACAATAAACGCGCGTACCTGACCATGCTCACCTCTCCGTCGCCATGGGGCGGCAATGAGGTGGATTGGCTCGTCACAGTGGAAATGAACGGCGGCATGATCTATTTCGTCTTCATCGCCCCGGAGCAGGACCTCAACAATGCGCGCGGCGCCTTCGACCAGATGATCCAGTCGGTGCGCACCGGCCGATGAGCGCCCGCTACGACGCGGTTCTCTTCGACTTCGACGGCGTTCTGGTGGATAGCGAGCCCTTGCACCACGAGTGCTGGAGCGACGTGCTGAAGGGCTTCGGGCTCGGTCTCACTTGGGAAGACTACGCGGCCAAGTGCATCGGCGTATCGGACCGCAACATGATCCAGGCGCTATGCGACATACACGGACGCCAGGATTTGTTCGAGCCCATTTGGAACCTCTACCCCTACAAGAAGCAGATGTTCCGGGATCGCGTGAAGGATCGCGTTCTCATGTCCGAGGCCACGCGTACCCTCATCGCGGAGTTGGCGGGCGGGCCCATCGGACCGGTTGCGCTGGCCGTGGTGAGTTCGAGCGGGCGCGCCGAAGTCGAGCCGCCGTTGGAGTACGCCGGGGTGAGGAACTACTTCCGCGTCGCCGTGTTTGGCGAAGACGTCAAGCGCCTCAAGCCCGACCCGGAGCCCTATCTCCTGGCGGCGGAAAGGCTCGGCGTCGAACGCCCGCTCGTGGTGGAGGACTCCGATTCCGGCGCCGCCTCCGGACGCGCGGCCGGCTTCGACGTGGTCCGCATTCCAAGCGCCGGGCGGACCGCCGAACTCGTACGCAAAGCCATGCTTGGCGCCTGACTTCGCGGCTCGTCTACCGAATTGGAGCCGCCGCTCGTGTTTGCCTGAGTTCCACTCTTAGCGATCTCGGCGGACCGGACTGGGGCAGGGAAATAGTCCCATGCAGCCGGTCTCCGCTTGAATCAAGCAGCGCCGAGATGGGCCCGCCAGTAGACCCGACGACGCCTTGAACCTCTCGCGAAAGCCAGCCACGGATCGCGTAATCGGTCCGCCAGTTCACCAGTTGTCCGAACCAGCTTCGATTGCGCACCAGCTCTCCGCCTGTCAGGTCCGCCCCTCCTACCAAGCCCGTCACAGAGCCGCCAGGGGCGATCTTGATTTCGATCGGGATCGGATTCGGCAGCGGCCGGCCTGACACGGTTGTCAATGTGGCGGACCACGTCCCAACGACTTCCGTGGGCGGCGCGCCGCAGCCCGTCATCAAGGGAGGCTGGCCGAACATCTCGTTGGCGCTCAGGAGCACCAACAACGTGACAAGCACCCAAAAAGCAACCCACACCCGCTCGCTCAGAACCTTCGCGTACCCGGTCAATGCGAGCGGCGGGGGCGCCGGTCCCCGAAGCCGCCACCAGCAGAGGATATGCAAGAGGCCCACTGCGCAAGGAACCAGGAACGGCGGATCAAACGCATGCTGCCGTTCCACCGCCGCAAGCGCTCCCCAGGCGCATACCGACATCAGCCCGCCCCAACCCTCCCAGAACCAGGCAAGAATCAACCCGCCAAACAGCGCAGTGAGGTCGAGCGCGAACAGAGCCTCCCTTGAATTCATTCGCCAGATGGCCGGAGGCCCCTCCCCGACAATGAAGGCGAGAACGAACAGGACGCAGAGAAGGCCGGCCACGCGGCCGATCCATCGTCCAGCCAGAGAGGCGTGCCAGGTAAGTGTCGTGAGTGTAATCATGGCGAGCCCAGCATGAGGCATTGCCGCGGGAAACGACCTTCGGAAATTCTCCGAAAACCCTTCGCAAGTGTTGATCTCTCACCGAATCAGCGATTTGCGGAGACCGTGAGGCGATCCCCAATCGCCTGAGCCGCCGCTCGCGCCACTGCCGCCTGCGTTCCGCCGGAATCGGCCGCGCTCCCATCGTATGTCTCCGCCCAGATCACCCTGCCCGTGTGGACGTCTACCATCCGCGCCGTTATCCTGAGCCGGTCTCCCAGCTTCTGGATCGTGCCCTCCACCAGCACGTCCAGCGCCAACAACCGGCCCATCAGGCTCATCGAAGCGCCCACCCATTGATACCGGCGGACCGTGCTCGGACCGGTCACCTCCAGCCCGTCTCGCTTGGACAGCTCCGTCACCAACTGGTCGTTGAGGCCCAGCGAGAACCTCGGGCCGTCCATGCCAGGACACGCGCACTCGAACGGCACGACGGCAAGACCGGCCGCCCGCGCCCCGCCTTGCGCGAAACGGGATGGGACATAGAACTGGTAGAATCCGGCGGCGGCCATCAGCGATAAGCAAACCAGCCCAAGCGGCCACCATCGCCGCGATACCCGCTGCGTTCCCGGCTTGGCCTCCGCGAGAGAAGGCGCCTCCGGCTCATCCGTGGAAATCTCCGCGGCGAAGCGATAGCCGCGCCTTGGGATGGTGGCGATATACGGATTCTCATCCGAATCGTCTCCGAGCGCCTTCCGCAGCAGCGATATGTTCCGCGCCAGCCCGGCCTCTTCGACATGCGTGCCGGGCCAAACGAGCTTCATCAACTCCGGTTTTTCAACGACGCGCCCGCGCCGCTCCAGAAGCACGTGAAGCGTGTCGAGCGTCTTCGGCGCCACGGCAACCAACTCGCCCTCGCGGAACAACAACCGCTGATCCGCATCGTAGCGGAAAGGGCCAAATGCGTATATCATCCGATCGCGCCAATTGTAGCGAACGGCGGGCGGGATAGACTAATCGCTGTGATCAGCCGTTCCGCACTACTGCTCGCCTTCATGCCGGCGGCGGCGCTGGCGCAGGTTCCGTTGGGCAACGGCGAGATCCTGATCCTCGCCGGTCCGCCCGGCAGCGGCAAGACGCTGCAGGCGGGCAAGCTGGGCAAGAAGTACAAGATTCCGTCCATATCGTTGGCGAGCATCGTGAGCGATCACCTGCGCAGCGGACGCGGCATTCCGGAGCCGCTTCGCGCCGGCGTGGCCTCCGGCGAGTTGCTGGACGACCGGACCGCAATCGACCTTGTCGGCGTGCGGATCGAGCGGCCGGATACGGCGCGTGGGTTCATTCTCGACGGCTTTCCAGCCACTGAGGCGCAGGCGAAGCATCTCGACCGGTTCATTGCGCGCCACAAATTGCCGCGGCCGATCGTACTCGTGTTGAGCGCGCCCGACGCGGTTATGCGCCAACGGCTCCAGAAGCGCGGACGCGCGGACGACACCTCCGATAACATCGAACGGCGTATCGCGGAGTTCCACCGCGAGCGGGCTTTCCTCGAGACCTGGTACACGACGCAGAACTCGGTGACTGCCGATTCGACGGGCGATCCAAGCGACGTCTTCGCGCGGATCGAACGCGCGCTCGAAACGGTCTTCGCGCGGCGGGCGTTGAAAGTTCGTTGAGCCCATCCAGCGGCGATGCCGCCATGGCCGCGGCAGGTTCGCTACACGGCTGTGTTTCCGCCGTCCACGGTGAAGCACTGGCCCGTAACGAAGCTCGATTCGCCCGACGCGAGATACAGCGCGATGCCGCCAATCTCTTCGGGCCGCCCCACGCGCGGCAATGGCTGAGTCCTTTCAAGGGCGCCGACGTACTCGGGATCCTTCCAGAACAATTCGGAAAAATCGGTCTGAATCAGGCCGGGACAAATCGCGTTCACTCGAATGTTGTGTGCGCCGAACTCCATCGCCCACACGCGCGTCATCATGATCAGCCCCGCCTTGGTGAAGCTGTAGACCAGCCCTCCCCGCTGCGGGCGGATTCCCGCGATGCTCGCGATGTTGATGATGCTGCCTCCCTGGCCTCGCTCGATCATCGAAGGCACAACCAGCCGCACGAAGCGCAGCGCCGCCAGAACATTGATCTCCGTCGTTTTGAGAAAGGCTTCGTCGGTGACCTCTAACGCCGGTCCCTGGCCGATGTTGGTCGCCGAATTGTTCACCAGAACGTCGATCGGACCGGCCTGCGCCCGTGTCTCGGCCACCAGTCGTTCGACGTCGTCCTTGCGCCCGACATGGCATGCGATTGGGATCGTCCGCCCAGGTAGGGCGGAGAACTCGGCGGCGGTTTCCCGAAGCACCTCGAGCTTACGGCTCGCGATCACAACGTTGGCGCCCGCCTGGGCCAGACGCTGCGCGATCGCCTTCCCAATTCCACGGCCACCGCCGGTGACGAGGGCCGTTTTTCCGATGAGTGGCGTGAGTGCGGCAGGTATCGAAGAGGGCATGGAGGAAACGATGGTACCGCATTGAAGAGGAGCGGGCGAGGGAAGCGGCGCACCACGATTCGGGCCTGCGCACGATCCCGTCACCTCTGTTGCGGGGCGGTGAGAGGAGCTTCGGCCAAAGCGCCGTTGGCGGCGAGTTGGTAGGCAGGGCCCAGCGCGAAGGCGGTGTACACAGGAATCCAGACGAGCCAGGAAACGGTACTCAGCGGCCATGAAATGTAGCCGTAGTTTCTGAAGAAGATCAGCAGGTTGCCGAAGAAGCCGAGCATCGCTCCGGCAGCCATGGCGCTCCAGGCCGCCGCAATCAGTCCTCCCCCTTGCGCCATCGCCGCTCGCCGCAGCGGAACGGCCGCGGCAAGTACGAATAGCGCGGCTGGTTCGGAAAGCCAGCTGAGGACGACCAGCACCGGCTGGCTTGGGCCGCGCAATAGGATGCCGCCGATCTCGGCGATGTGACGAATGGTAAAGAGAGAACCCAATCCGAGGAGCATCCAATCGCCCAGCCGGAGGGGCGTGTGAAGTCCAACCGAGCGATAGGCCCGGTATACAAGCATCAGCCCACAACCGAGCGGGACCAGAGCGAGTGGCCCGGCCGCAAACTCGGCGGCCGGCATCGCGGCGGCTTTCTGAAGTCCGCTCCAAACCTCGGCGGCTGTTTGAATCCCCGCTCCGACGATGCGGCATCCGGACGAGAGCGAGAACAATAGCCACGCCGCATGGAGCGGATGATCGTCGGGGAACTGGCGGCACGCGATCATCGCAAGTACCATTCCCACAACGGCAGTAAACGTGAGAAAGAGCTTATAAGGCAGTCCGAAGGCTGCGCTTGCGTGGCTCCAGTCGCCCGACGGAATCCAGAGCAGCCAGGCCATCAAGGTCACCGCGAAATACAACAAGGCCGCGAACCAGATCGAGTAGGGAGTCTGGCCGGAAAGACCTGACGCCTGCGACCGGCCCATCAACGTGAGCACGGCGGCGCGCACTTGCTCCGGAGCCGTCTCCACGGAACCAGCCAAGCGCGCTCCCAAGCAGCCTCGCACTCTGCCTTCGTCGGGAAGCCGCTTCAGACGAAAGGGGAGGGCGCTAACGAAATCCGGCTTGGCTCCGGCGAGAAACTCCGTTGGCAACGGCCGTACCCACGGCGCCTGGCTCCGCACCGCCCGCCGGAGGGAGTTGGCGAGAATCGAGCAACGGGAACACCTCTCGTAGTGGCGAGAGAGCCGGCTCGCGTCGCTGGGCGGCAGTTGATCCTCGACCCAAGCTTGCCACAGGCCCTCGCTTGGATGCGGGCGCAACCGCTCCCATACGCCGCTCACTACTCGAAAGCTCAAGGCGCGGTGGACTCCGGCGCCTCAAGCGCCCGTTCGAGTTTTCTCGCGGCGCGCGCTAATGTCGCGCCGACCGTTCCGATACTGATGCCCATTATTCCGGCAATCTCGTCGTACGACAGACCCTCGCTCCGCAATAGAAAACATTCCAGCTCACGCGGCGCGGCAATGCGGTCGATCAGCCGCCGTGCCTCGTTAACCAGCGTCAGCATCTCTGGCGAAGGCGACGGGTCGGCGGAAGGCAGGTAAGACGAGACACGGCCAGTGGCGCGACGCTCGCGTTCCCGGCCACGGCGGGCGATTCCCGCGCGAAGCTCCCGCAGGAGCCAAACGAACGGAGTGTGGGGAGGGGAATCGCGCTGCAGCAGTTCGGCGTAACGCAAAAAGATCTCTTGGACCGATTCTCTTGCGAACTCCGGATCGGCGGTCGCGCCGAGGGCAAAACGCAGGAGAGATTCGGCGTGCTGGTTGTAGAGTGACTCCAATTCCCGGCAGATGCAGTCGGCTGAGGCGGACGGCCCGGCAGCATGCGTAGTGGCCCAAGGTATTTGCCGCGCCTCATTAGGAGGGGACTGCATGGCGGAACCTCGATCCTATCACGGCGATGGCCGGTCAACGGCCATGTTCTAAAGTTCCGATAACACACATTATGTAAAATAATTGATGCCATCAAAAATCGGGCTCACCGGAGTGGATTCGGTGAGCCCTTGAGGGATCAGTGTTACCAGGAAATTGAATCCGACGTAGGACGGCTACTGGTTGCGTCCACCGCGGCCTCCGCCGCCCGACGAGCGCCCGCCTCCGCCACCGGAGCTTCGGCCACCGCCACCGCCGGACGACCGTCCACCGCCACCGCTAAAGCTCGGGCTTCCGCCGCCGGACGACCGGCCGCCTCCGCCGCCGAAGCTCGGGCTGCTTCCGCGGCCTCCGCTGTAGCTGCCGCCACGCGAGCCGAAGTTACCGCCTGAACTGCGAGGCGAGGATCTGGGTTCCGCGCGCTGCTCGGATCGTCCGCCGAAGCCTCCACTCGAACGGCCACCGTAACTCTCCTGCGAGCGCTCCCGGACTACGGGCGGACTGATGCGAGGCGATTCGGACCGCGAGCCGCTGGATCCCCGGTCGATGCTGCGTCCGCCGAAGCTGTCCGAGCCTCGTCCAGAGCTGCCCGCCGAGGACCGCCCGAATGTCGATCCTCCATCCGTACCTCGATCTCCAGACCGGTCGACGCCGCGCTGCGAAGAGCCGGAACCGGGTTCGCCAAATCGCCGCCAGCCGTTGCTGTCGGCGCCACCGCTGGAACGGGATGAGCCGGAGCTCCGGCCATCATTCGAGCTTCGTTCTTCGCCTGAAATCCGGCCTTCACTCGAACCGCGGGAGCCGGATTCGGAGCCTCGAATCGTGCCCGGGTTGCCGGTGCGGCTATCGCCCGAGCCAAGCCGCCGCCATCCGTCGGACTGGCCGGAGGAGTTGGACTCGCCGCGGCGGGAGAACCCTTCCGTTGACCGGCCGGCGTCGCCGGAGCTACGGCCTGAGAATTCGCCGCCAGTGGAGCTAGCGCCACGGCCCGCACCGGCCGTCCGTTCCGATTCGGAAGACCGGTTGGAGGGCTCGCCAAACCGGCGCCATCCGGAGCCGGAGGTATCGCTTGAGCCGCGACCCGCCGATTCCCCGCCCCTGGCGAAGCCATCGGACTGCGCCTCCGCCCGGCGGCCGCCTCCGGCGTCGCTGCCGCGCGAGGTGGCTCGATCGCCAGCCTCCGCGCCACGGCCTACCCGTTCACCGGCGCCCGATACGGCCCGGCCACCAGTTTCCGATCCACGCACTGAACGGTCACCCACATCGGAACCGCGTCCGGCGCGTTCACCCGATTCGCCAAACGCCCGCCGGCTCACCTGCTCCATGCCACGGCGTTGCTCGTCGAACGGAACACGGTCGACGGAAGACGGCGTGCGGCGCGAGTAGAAGCGCTCGTTGTCGCGGCCGGCGCTCGTCACTCGCGCATCGCGGTCG
>Ga0268299_1003976_pt1 | contig 12437 bp, 10 predicted proteins | sample NOBtaG_FD_193484 | JGI IMG/M metagenome (GOLD analysis project Ga0268299, IMG submission 193484) | Activated sludge microbial communities from bioreactor in Nijmegen, Gelderland, Netherland - NOB reactor | ecosystem: Engineered > Bioreactor > Aerobic > Activated sludge | place: Netherlands...
GAGTACGAGGACTTCGACGGCGTCCGCGAGACGCCGGGCAAGTCCTCCAGCAACGACGCCGGCGACGACTACGACCCGACCGAGCGCAGCAGCGCCGGGGTCAGCCTCCAGGACCACCTGCGCGAGCAGGTGCGCGGCATGCGGCTGTCGCCGGCCGACCGCGCGGCGCTGCTGGTGCTGATCGATTCGCTCGACGAGGACGGCTATCTCGCCGACCCGCTGGAGGAGATCGCCGAACGCCTGGCGGCCGGGCTGGACGACGGCAACGCGGACGCCGCCGAGGAACTGCTCGACCGCCTGCGCTGCGCGCTGAAGTGGCTGCAGAACCTGGAGCCGCTGGGCGTCGGTGCGCGCGACCTGTCCGAGTGCCTGGTGCTGCAGCTGCGCGCCGGTCCGCGCTGCGAGGCGCAGATGATCGCGATCCTGATCTGCAAGCACCACCTCGAGTTGCTGGCGCGTCGCGACGGCAAGAAGCTGATGGCCGCCACCGGCGCCGACGAGGACCTGCTGAAGGCCGCGCAGTCGCTGATCGTGCACTGCGAGCCCAAGCCCGGCCGGCCCTTCACCAAGGCCGAGGCCAACATCATCGTGCCCGACGTGATCGTGCAGAAGGCCGGTCGCGGCTGGCGTGTGGTGCTCAACCCCGACGTGATGCCCAAGCTGCGCATCAACGACCTGTACGCGCAGGCCATCAAGCAGCAGCGCGGCGCGCGCACCGAGTCCGGCGCGGGCCTGTCGGCGCGGCTGCAGGAGGCGCGCTGGTTCATGAAGAACATCCTGCAGCGCTTCGACACCATCCAGCGCGTCAGCCAGGCCATCGTCGAGCGCCAGAAGGCCTTCTTCAGCCATGGCGCGATCGCGATGAAGCCGCTGGTGCTGCGCGAGATCGCCGACGAGCTGGGCCTGCACGAATCGACCATCTCGCGCGTCACCACCGCCAAGTACATGAGCACGCCCTTCGGCACCTACGAGCTCAAGTACTTCTTCGGCTCCTCGCTCAACACCGAGGCCGGCGGCAATGCCTCCAGCACCGCGGTGCGCGCGCTCATCAAGCAGCTGGTCGCGGCCGAGGACGCCGCCAAACCGCTGTCGGACAGCCAGATCAGCCAGATGCTCGAGGAGCAGGGCATCCAGGTCGCCCGCCGCACGGTCGCCAAGTACCGCGAGGCGCTGAAGATCGCGCCGGCGAACTTGCGCAGGACGCTGTGAGCCGCGTAAGTGGGGCCCCGCGCAGCGGGGATCGAAGCGAGCGAACAGCGTCGCCGCGGCCGACCTCTCGCCGGTACCGAGTCCACGGTCGCTCGGAGGCCGCGCTGTGACTGCCATCGCGCTCTTCCTGCCCTGCGCCGCCGGCGTCGAGGGCCTGCTCGCCGACGAGGTCGCGCGCCTGCTGCCCGAGGCAGCGACGCGCTCGCGCCGCGGCGGCGTCGAGGTGCAGGGCGGCGCCCGCGAGGCGATGGCGCTCAATCTCGGCAGCCGCCTCGCGCAGCGCGTGCTGTGGCCGCTGTGCGATGCGCCCTACCGCCACGAGGACGACCTCTACGCGCTGGCGCGCACGCCGCACTGGGACGACTGGATCACGCCGCAGCAGACGCTCAAGGTCGACGTCACCGCGCAGCGCGCGCCGCTCAAGAGCCTGAACTTCGCCGCGCTGCGCATCAAGGACGGCGTCTGCGACGCGATGCGCGACGCGCACGGCGCGCGCCCCAGCGTCGACACGCGCCGGCCCGACCTGCCGCTGCTGCTGCACCTGTCGCCCGAGCACGCGACGCTGTATGCCGACACCTCGGGCGAGGCCCTCTTCAAGCGCGGCTGGCGCCAGGACCAGGGCGAGGCACCGCTGAAGGAGACGCTCGCCGCCGCGATGCTGGCCGCCGCCGGCTGGCAGGGCCGCGAAGACGACGGCCCGCTGCTCGACCCGGTCTGCGGCTCCGGCACCATTGCCATCGAGGCCGCGCAGATCGCCTGCGGCATCGCGCCCGGCCTGCAGCGCCACTTCGCCTTCGAGCGCCTCGGTCCCTTTCGCGACGCGGCCGGCAGGCAGGCCTGGCGCGAGCTGCGCGACGCGGCCCAGGCGCAGGTGCGGCAGAGCGCGGTGGCCATCGCGGCCGGCGACGTGTCCTTCCGCATGACCGACTTCGCGGTGCGCAATGCCGAGCGCGCGGGCGTGCGCGGCGCGATCGACTTCAAGACCGCCGACGCGCTGCAGCGCACGCCGGCCACGCCCACCGGCACGCTGATGCTGAACCCGCCCTATGGCGAGCGCATCGACCCCAAGGGTTCACGTGGGAGCGAGCGCGGGGGCGAGCGCATCGACCCCCAGGGCGCGCGTGGCGCGACGGCCCGCGAGGGCTTCGAGGACGGAAGCTCGGCGCCCGAGTTCTTCTCGCGCCTCGCCGCGCACTGGAAGCGCCACTACGGCGGCTGGACCGCCTGGGTGCTGAGCCCCGACATGAAGCTGCCGCAGGCGATGCGCCTGAAGGAAAGCCGCCGCGTGCCGATGTGGAACGGCCCCATCGAGTGCCGGCTGTTCCGCTTCGACCTGGTGGCCGGATCGATGCGCGAGCCCGCCCCAGCTTCCCCGGCCGACCCGGCCTAGCGCGTGATCTCCAGGTCGATCGCCGGCGACGCCGACATCGTCTGCAGGTCGGCGTTGCCGACCAGCTCGACGCGCAGCTTGTAGCGGCCCACCGGCGGCGCCAGCCAGACCTCGGTCTGGCCCTTGGGCAGGTCGATCAGCTCGGGCGGCGTGCCCGGCTTGTCGGCCCGCTCGGCGACCAGCCGGAAGTGGCCGACGCCGGCGTCCTTGATGTCGAAGTGCCCCACGTTCAGGCCCGAGGCATGCAGCCGCACGCGCAGCGGCGGCTTCAGCGACTCGCCGGTGCGCGGCTCGAGGATGGCGACGCCGGGCTTGACCAGGCTCTTCGGATCGACCGCGTCGTTCTTCTTCGTCACCGTGATCTTCATCGGCTTGCTGTAGATGAAGTACGGGATGTGCTTGTGGTCGGCCAGCAGCAGGCGCAACGTGTACTCGCCCGGCTTGAAGTTCAGCACCGTCTCCATCTGGCCCTTGCCGAAGTGGATGTACTGGTCGTTGAAGGGCAGCGGCTGCGTGAAGTCCAGCGGCAGGTCGCGGTTGACCAGCAGGTGGTGGTGGCCGGCGCCAGGCACCGGCTTGACGATGGGCGCCAGACCGTAGCGCGCCAGGCCGAACTTCAGCACGAAGGGCGTCTCGATGCGGTCGCCGTCCTTCAGGTTGGTGAAGTAGGTCTCGGGCTGCTGGCTGCGCAGCGGCGCGCTGAGCCAGGGGTGGTCGGCCGCGAGGGCCGGGGCTGCGCCCAGCACGAGGGCCAGGCACGAAACGATCCAGGGGGCATGTCGCCTCATCTTGGAGTCCTCCTTTGCACGCGGGGAATTGCAGGCGGAGAACCCAGACTGCGGCATCAGCCCACCAGGGGAGCGTCGGGCAACTCGTTCGGGTTGGCGTCGCCCGGCGCCAGGGGAAAGTATCGTCGCAACAGCGCGTCGACCGCGTCGACCGCCGCGGCCAGGCCGTCCTCGAAGCGCCGCTCGCGGAAAGCGTCGCCCATGCCGTCGGCGATGGCCTGCCAGGCGGCCGCGTCGACGTGGCGGTTGAGCCCGCGGTCGGCGACGATCTCGATGCGGTGCTCGGCCAGCAGCAGGTAGATCAGCACGCCGTTGTTGTGCTCGGTGTCCCAGACGCGCAGCTTGCCGAACAGCGTGATCGCGCGGTCGCGCGCGCCGAGGTCGCGCCACAGGTAGCCGAAGGGCAGCCCGGCCTCGACACAGACGCGGATCTCGCCGCTGTGCAGCCTCTCGCTGGCGTGCACGCGCTCCTCGATGCGCTTGAGCGCGACCGGGCCGAGCACGCGGCGCGCATCGTCCTCGTCGAGCCAGCCGTGGCGCAGCATGCGGGTGAGCTTGTTCATGCCTTCGTCCTACCAGTCGCCGGACGCGCCGCCGCCGCCGAAGTCACCGCCGCCGCCCGACGAGAAGCCGCCACCGCCGCCGCCACCACCCCCGCCCCATCCGCCACCACCGCCCCAGATGATCGGCGGGCCGCTGTCGACACCGCGCCGCCGCGCCGCACCGATGCCCAGCACGCCGACCAGCAGCAGCGCGACCACCGCCGCGACGCCGGCGATCGCCAGGCTCGCGGTCGCCACCCAGGCCAGCCCGCCGGCCCCGGCGCCGGTCGCCAGCGAACCGAGCTTGCGGCCCAGGATGCCGGTCAGCACCGCGCCGACGATGGGCACGCCCAGCAGGAAGAACAGCGCCAGGTCCTCCCACTGTGCACCGGCCTGCGCGTTGCGCGGTGCGGTCTGCGGCGCCGGCAGCGCCTCGCCGCGCACGCGCTGGGCCAGCTGGTCGACCGCGGCATTGAGCCCGCCCGCAAAGTCGCCGGCGCGGAAGGCCGGCGTCATCGCGCGCTCGATGATCTGGCGCGCCGCGAGGTCGGGCACCGCACCCTCCAGCGTCTTGGCGACCTCGATGCGGATCTTGCGATCGTCCTTGGCCACCAGCACGATCAGCCCATCGCCGACCTCGCGGCGGCCGATCTTCCAGGCCTCGCCGACGCGCTGCGCATAGGCCGCGATGTCCTCGGGCTGCGTGCTCGCGACCATCAGCACCACCAGTTGCGAGCCGGCCTCGCGCTCGAAGGCCGCCAGCTTGGCCTCCAGCGCGCTGACCTGCGTCGGCGTCAGCGTGCCGGTCTGGTCGATCACGCTGGCGCTGAGCACCGGCACCGGGCGCAGGTCCTGCGCGCCCGCCAGCCAGGCCCAGCCGAGCGCCAGTGCGGCGACGAACAGGCGCCCGAGGCGCATCACGCGACCGGAGTGGCGCGTTGCGGGAGCCTCACTTCGACGCCGGCTTCTCGAAGGTGACCGCCGGCGGCGCGGAGATCTGCGCCTCGTTCTGCACCGTGAAGTTGGCCTTGGTCTGGTAGCCGAAGACCATCGCGGTCAGGTTGCTGGGGAAGCTGCGCGCCAGCACGTTGTAGTCCTGCACCGCCTTGATGTAGCGGTTGCGCGCGACGGTGATGCGGTTCTCGGTGCCCTCGAGCTGCACGCGCAGGTCCTGGAAGCCCTGGTTGGCCTTGAGGTTGGGGTAGTTCTCGGTCACCACCAGCAGGCGGCTCAGCGCGCTGCTCAGCTCGCCCTGCGCGGCCTGGAATTTCTGGAAGGCCGCCGGGTCGTTGATCAGCTCCGGCGTGGCCTGGATGCTGGTGGCCTTGGCGCGCGCCTCGACCACCTTGGTCAGCGTCTCCTGCTCGAAGTTGGCCTCGCCCTTGACGGTGGCGACGATGTTGGGGATCAGGTCGGCGCGCCGCTGGTACTGGTTCAGCACCTCGGACCAGGCGCTCTTGGTCGCCTCGTCGAGGCGCTGGAAGTCGTTGTAGCCGCAGCCGCCGAGGGCCAGCGTGGCCAGCAGGGTCAGGGCGGCGAAGAGGCGTCGGAACATGTCGGGTCCTTTCGGGTTGAGGCCGCGGGCAGTGCCGGCAACGCCGCGCAGATGCCGCCGGCACCGGCCCTTTCAAGGGCTGCATGGCATGCTACCCGCACGAGTCGCCCCCACCATGACCCTCGACCCCCTAGGCGCCCTGCAAGCTGTGGCGCGTCCCGCGGCCGCGGCCCTGCGCCCGCCGCGCCTGCTGCTGGCCGGCGCCGGCGGTGCGCTGGGCCGCGCGGCCGTCGAGGAAGCGCTGGCGCGCGGCCGCTACGCCGAGGTCGGCGTGCTGACGGTCGCGCCGCTCCAGCCCGGCCTGCGCGGCCTGAAGGCCGTGCCCTGGACCGCGGGCGGCGCATTGCCGCCGGCCGACGTGGCGATCGTCGTCTTCGACCGCGGTCGCGACCACTACGGCCGCGACGAGGCCTGGCACCTGCCCGAGCCCGAGGACCTGCTGGCGCTGGCGGGCGGCCTGCACGCGGCCGGCGTGCACACGCTCGCGGTGCTGTGCCCGGTCTCGCCCTCGCTGCTGCCGCAGGCCCTGCAGCAGGGCCTGGCCGACCTGGACGAGCAGGCCGTCGCCGCGCTCGGCTTCGAGCGCCTGCTGTTCGTGCGGCCGACGCAGGACGCGCCGCGCGAGACGCTCGCGAGCTGGCCCGAGCGGCTGGCGCGCTGGATGCTCTCGCAGCTGCGCTACATGATCCCGCAGCGCGAGCAGCCGGTGCGCGCCGCGGCCGTCGTCGACTTCGTGTTCGAGGTGCTTCAGCAGTGGCGCGAGGCAGCGCCGGGGACGCGGGTGGCGGGGGCGCCGTTGTTGTGGGCGGCGGCGCAGGCGGGTGGGTCGGAGGGGGTGGTGCGCGAGTGGCTTGGGGACCGCCGTCCGGGTTGAGCCTGTCGGGGTCGGCTCAACCGCAACTAAAGTCGGTGCCGCATGTCTGCCTGACGACTGCCTCCACTAGGCCTTCGATGCAATCGCTGATCCTCATCTTCGTCGCTCACGCGCTGCTTCGATTCCCGGGAGATGGCCTCGCGCCTGCGGCAGTCGTGTCCTGCTTCCTGGCTCTGTGCATGCTGGTCGTAGCACGGTTTGGTGGTTGGACCTCGATGGCTGGCTCTTTTGCCTGGCTCAGAAGTCATCGTGGGTTTGCCTTGTTGCTGGCGGCTGGCGCGCTGATCTTGCTGGTAGTCAGCGGCTTAGCCTGGGGTGAGATTCCGCTCAATCACCTGCTTGCCTATCAAATCGAGGCCTTCTTCTTCGGGTACGCGTGCCTTTCTGCGCTTCACGCCTTCTGGGCAACCGGCATCGAGTCCATAGCATCCTGGTTTCGTCGATGAGACCGCAGGTGTCGAACCAAGCTGACGCCTTTGAGGTCGGCGCCCACCCTCCCTAGCGCTGCGCCGTCACCGCCCGCCTCGCCGGCGGCGGCGCCCACCCCGCGCGCAGCGTCTCCAACTGCTCCGCCCTTCGCTCCGCCGACAGCGGCCCGCGCAGGCTGCCCAGCACCCAGCCCACGCGCTCGGCGTCCACGTGCCGCTCGCCGGTCGATGCCGACTCGCGCAGGCGGCTCGCCAGCCACGCTGCCTCCAGCGGCGTGAGCTTCGCGGCCGTCTTGCGCAGGTAGTGGCGCGACGCGGCCTCGGCGCCGCAGACGCCTTCGCCCCAGGGCGCGATCTGCAGGTAGAGCTGCAGGATGCGGCCCTTGCCGAGCGTGCGCTCCATCTCCACCGCGTACAGCAGCTCGCGCAGCTTGCGCACCGCCGAGCGCTCGTCGCCGGTGTAGACCAGCTTGGCGAGTTGCTGCGTCAGCGTGCTCGCGCCCTGCACGGTGTTCACGCGGGCCGCGCCGACCTGCTGGTTGGCCGACCACGCGGCCAGCATCTGCGTGAGGTCGTAGCCGGCATGCTCGGCGAAACGCTGGTCCTCGGCCGCGACGACGGCGCGCGGCAGCCAGCCCAGCACGCGCAGGCCTGCGGCATCCGTAGCCGCCGGAGTCGCAGCGCAAGCCACGGCCGGCTCGGCGTTGAGCAGCTCTTCGGTCCCCAGGCCGTCGACCACGAAGCCGGCGATGCGCGGCCGCACGTCGAGGCGGCGCTCCGGCAGGCGCAGGCTCAGCGATGCGTTGATGCGGCCGTCGATGCGTGCGCGCGCCAGCTCGGGGATGGCCTCGGTGCCGAACACCGCATAGGCCTCGGCCAGCGGCGTTTCGGGCAGCAGCGCGTCGACGACCAGGCCGCTGGCAGTCAGCCGCGCCTTCCACGGCAACGACACGATGTGCTCGCCTTCGCCCAGCTCGAGCGTGCCGCTGAATCGTTCCTGCCCCTGGCGTTGCAGCAGCAGCTCGGCGCGTGGCAGTTGCAGCGGCGCGGCGCCGAAGGCGTCGAGCTGCACGACGCAGGGCGCGCACTCGCCGCGCAGCCGGTCCTGCGGCAGGCGCTGCCATTGCCAGCGGCCCAGCGGCGTGGCGGTGCTGCGGCCGTCCAGCCAGGCCTGGCCGAGCGGGTGCGTCGCCACGCGCAGCAGCGCCGGCACGCTGACCGGCCGCGAGAGCTGCAGGCCGCGCGGCCCGATCTTCAGCGTGGTCGTCCACTCGCCGGGCTGCGGCGCCAGCGCGTGCAGCGCCGCGGCCAGCAGCGCGATCGCCACCAGCACCAGCGTCGCCAGCACCGCCAGCGTGCCCATCCACCAGCGCGCGCTGCGCGTGGACATGTGCGCAGAGAGCGCTTCGCGACTCGGGATCTTCACTTCTCACTCCTGAAGGCTTGCCACGGGAACATCAACTTCGCTGTCGACTTCAACGACGGTCGTCACCGCTTGCCAGGGCCCGGTCGAGCGGCCCAGTGCGGCGGCCCAGAACCAGGCCGAGGTGTCGGTGAAGGCCAGGCCCTCCGCGTCCTCGATGCGCTCGCACACGCGCAGGCGCTGGCCGCCGCGCCGCGCCTCGAAGCATCGCCACAGCCGCTGCCGGTCGTCGCGCTCCAGGCGCGCGTCGGCGATCGCGTAGCCCAGGCCGCGGTAGCAGTCGGTGGCCGGGTGCAGCATGCGCGTGGGGCGCTGCACGTCGCGCAGCACCAGCAGGCGCTCGCCGTCGCTGAAGCGGCCGATCGCGCCGGGGAAGGCCGACGCGAAACGCTGCTCGACCGCGCTGAGCGCCAGCGGGCGCAGCAGGCGGCCGTCGAAGCGCTGCGGCCATTCGACGGCACGCGACACGGCGTCCGCGGTGCGCGACTCGCGGGCCAGCGGTAGCATCGCGCAGGCCGCCAGCACCGCGACGGCCGCGATCCGCACCCCGCCGCCCAGCGACTGCAACAGCGCGCGCAGCCGTACGCCCCACCCGCGTTCAAGCGCGATGCGCATGCTCGTTCTCCCGGGACTCGTCCCGCATCGTCCACAGCAGCACCGCGCTGCACACCACGCTCAGCACCACGAAGCCGATGGCCTCGTGCGCGCCCGAGCCCAGGCCCTGCGGCCGCGACTCCAGCGCCACCAGCACGCTGTTGCGCACCACGTTGCCCGCCATCACGATCAAGCCCACCACCGGCAGGCGCCGCAACAGCGCGCCGTCGCGCAGCCCCACCCAGCCGGCCGCGGCGAAGGCGCAGAAGTAGCCCAGCCACGCCATCTGCACGCCGGAGCACGGCGCGTCGACGATGACCAGCCGGCCCGCGACCGTCATCGCCGCGCCGCTGGTCGCGGCGTCCATGCCGGCCAGCTGCAGCGCCCAGGTCGACAACTGCGCCGTCAGCAGCCGCAGCGGATAGCCGGCATAGAACTGCAGCGAGGCCAGCAGCGGCAGCGCCAGCAGCACCAGCCCCGCCAGCGACAGCCGCGGCGTCTGCAGCGGCAGCCAGGCCGCGAGCGCCGCGCCCAGCGCCAGCGCCGCGATCAGCGACGCGGCCAGCGGCGGCAGCGCCCACAGCGCCGCCGTCGCGCCCGCGGTCAACCCCAGGCTCGCCGCCAGCCAGCCCGGCTGCGCGCGGTCGCGAAGGTCCGGCGCCAGACGGCCCAACAGGACCGCCAGCATCGCGATCGCCGCCAGGCCGAGCGGGTCGTCCGAGCCGTCGCCCATGCGCCCGGCGGCCCACAGCGCGTGCGGCCACAGCGCGGCGGCCTGCAGCGCCAGCCAGCCGCCGGCGGGCAGCGCGGCCAGGCCGGTGGGTTGCGTCAGTGAAAGACGTTGGTGCATCGATGTGCTCGGAGTTGTGGGGGAGCGGGCCCTTCGACAGGCTCAGGGCGAACGGAGCGTGGATCACCCTCGCCGTTCAAGCTGAGCCTGTCGAAGCCTGTCCTGAGCCCCGCCGAAGGGCCCAAGCGCAGTCCTCGGGCGCCGCGGGCGCCGCCACAGCGTGCGTGCGCTCGAGCCGCCGCGGTGCCAGGCCGCGCCGACCAGCAGCACGACCACCACCGCCAGCGCCAGCCAGCCCGACGCCTCGGGCGTGCTGGGCACCTCGGCGCCCAGGCTGCCGCCGACGGCCAGCTCGCTCACGCCCTTGGGCAGCGGCGAGGGCTGGTTCACCGCCGTCGCCTCGCCACCCGGGTTGCGCACGACCTGGTCGACCGCGATGAAGCTCGTGTACTGCGTCAGCAGGCTGTAGCGCAGGCCCAGCGCCATGATCGCGTCGCGCTGCGCGTCGCCGCCCTGCAGCGCCTCCTGGTCGGACAGCGAGCGGATGCGGTGGCGCGCCCACAGGTGACGCAGCGCCGCGGCGTCCGGGTCGGGCGTGGCGACCGGCAGCATCGCCTGCCAGGCACCGTGCGCAGCCTGGCCTTCGACCACCAGCTGGCCGCGCGGCTCGCCGCGCCACTTGCCGAACACCAGCACCGGCCGGCCGCCCAGCACGTCGGGCAGCGGCTGCGGTTCGACGTCGTAGGTCTCCAGGCCCTCGAAGCGCGCCTTCACCTGCGTGAGCACGGGCGAGTCGATCATGCGGCGCAGGCGCTCGGCCTGGGCCTTGGCCTGGTCGGGCTTGGTGACGATGAAGGGCTCGCCCTGGCCGGCACGCGCGATGCCTTCGATGAGGTGACGGTTGACCGAGCTGCCGATGCCGAAGGCGAAGACGTTGGTCTTGTCGAGGTTGCGGCGGATCAGCTGGAAGACCTCGCTCTCGACCGTGACGTAGCCGTCGGTCACGACGATCACGCTGCGCGACACCTCGGGCGCCTTGGGCAGCGCGGCCACGCGCTTGAGCGCGGGCACGATCTCGGTGCTGCCGTTGCCGCCCATCTGGCCGATGACGCGCAGCGCCTGGTCGATGTTGGCCTGCGTGGCCGGCACCGAGCTTTCGTTCAGCACGCGGTTGCTGCCCGAGAACAGCAGCACATTGAAGGTGTCGCTGGGCCGCAGGCTGCCGATCAGGTGCCGCAGCAACACCTTGGCGGTGTCCAGCGGGTAGCCGTGCATGGAGCCCGAGATGTCGACCACGAAGACGTAGTCGCGCGGCACGATCTGCGCGGTGGCGATGGCGCGCGGCGGCTCCACCATCGCGAGGAAGAAGTTCTCCTCGCCCGGCTTGCCGGGAAAGAGCGTGAGGCCCGAACTCAGGTGCTCGCCGGCGAGTTGCCAGTCGAGGATGAAGTCGCGATTGTTCCTGCTCCCTTCGTCATCGTCCGCGCTGCCGGCCAGCGCGACGCGTGCGGCGTTCGTTCCCTCGCCCTCGACCTCGATCCCGTGCGAGGACGAGCGCAGCGCGCTCACCGGCAGCGGCGAGGCGAAGGCGACGCGCAGGTCGAACTTGGTGGCCGAAGCTTCGCCGGCGCGGAGGTAGGGCACGGCGGTGAACGAAGAAGACCCACCCTCCGCCTTGGGCCGGTGGTAGCGCGGCCCCACGACCGTGGGAAACACGAACTGGTAGCGCCCCTCGCTGGGCGGCAGCAGCTCGGTGTAGCGCAGCTCCACCGCCACCTCGTCGCCCGGCAGGATGTTGGCCACGTTCATCGCGAAGACGTTGGGGCGCTCCTGCTCCAACAGCGCGGTGGTCTTGCCCTCGCGCTTGGCGGCTTCGAACTCGATGCGGGCGCGCTGCTTCTCGCGGATGTCGGCGACGATCAGACGGTCGCCGATGCGCACCTGCATCGCGTACACCGCCGCCTGCGTGGAGCCCGGGAAGACGTAGCGCGCCTCGATGGGACGCTGGCCCTCGTTGCGGTAGCGCTGCGTCACCGTGACGTCGGCGATGGCGCCGGCGATGCGCGCGTCGACCTCGGTCGCCTTCAGCGGCAGGCGGTCGGTGGTCGGGTCGTCGCTGCGGACCTGGAAGTACGGACTCTCGGCGCGACGCGCCTCGGCGTCGTCGGCCTGCGCCGGGATGGCGACCAGCAGCAGGGTCGCGGCGCAGGCGATGGCCAGCACGACGGCCCACAGGCGACCCGGCCGCGACAGCGGGCGTAGCGGGAGGCCGGGACGCAGGGAGAAGGGGGACATGCGCAACTCCTGACGAGGGTGGCGTGCCGCGGGGTGGGCACGGGGTCAGGATGCGCGGGGGGTGAGAAGGGGGTTGGAAGGGCGCGCGAGCGCTGGTTGAAGGTTGTGTGAAGTCAGCGTGAACTGCGAGTGCCGCACCGCCTTCAGGCAAACAAACCGCAGTTCAGAAAGTCGACCGCACTGAAACAAGCTGTGCCATGAAGGTCTTGTCAGACAACCATCTTGGAGAAGTACGGGAAGTACCGGTAGAAGTCACGGTAACTTGCCAGAGCTGCAACAGTCTTGTCGTCGCCACCATCCACAATGCGAAAGCCTAGGCGACGCATGATTGTCTTCGGCGTCCCGCGCTTCGGCAGCTGCTGATCAACGAAGAGGCGTTCTCGCAGAGAGAGTTATGGTATCTGGATCTGCTTTGGCGCAGTTGGGGCCGTCAGGATTTCTGTGTGTGAGGCGGCTGGGTGAATTGGCTGTTGGCTGATTTCTCTTCGGTCTTCAGGCCCCTGCCAGGCCGCCGGAGGCGCCCTGGTTGAGCCATGTATTCATGGTTCA
>Ga0268299_1003978_pt1 | contig 12433 bp, 10 predicted proteins | sample NOBtaG_FD_193484 | JGI IMG/M metagenome (GOLD analysis project Ga0268299, IMG submission 193484) | Activated sludge microbial communities from bioreactor in Nijmegen, Gelderland, Netherland - NOB reactor | ecosystem: Engineered > Bioreactor > Aerobic > Activated sludge | place: Netherlands...
AGGTGGTGACCAGCTCGATCTGCTTGGCCGAAAATGGCTGCTGCTCCAGGCGAAGCAGCGTGATCACGCCGATCACCTCGCGGTCGCGCAACAAGGGCACGCCGAGCGAGGTGCGCTGACGGCCCATCTTGAGGGCCGCCGTCCACGTGTATTCGGGGTCGGCCCACACGTCGGGCAGATGAATGGTGCGCCCTTCGATCGCCACCCGGCCGGTGAGCGAGCCACGCGTCGGCACGACGGGGTTCCGCAGCAGGAAGTCGACGTTCTCCGGGTCCGTATGGCTCCAGGCGACGAGGTGATATTTGCCGTCGATGCGCTTGAAGATCGCGGCCCAATCCGCTTCGCAGAGGCGCGCCGCCGTGGTGACGATCGTGTCGAGTACGGGCTGGAGATCGGTGGGCGAGCGGCTGATGACGTTGAGCACCTCGGCCGTGGCCGTCTGCCGCTCCAGCGCCTCGGTCAGCTCGCGCTGGTTCCGGCGAATGTCCGAGACGTCCGTATAGATGGAAGCCGTGCCGCCGTCGGACATCGCGCTGTCGCGGATGCGCAGGAAGATGTCGCCGTCGAGCTGCTGCTCCCGCCCCACGCCGCGAGAACGATCGGCCTGCAGCCGCGCGAACCAGGAGTCGAAATCGGCGCCCGCGCCGGGAAACATGCCGCGGCGGTGGCCCGCGCGGATGATGTCCTCGAAACGGCTGCCGGGAACGACCAGGTCTTCGTTGCCCCGGAAGAACTGGCGATAGACGCTGTTGCACAGGACGAGCCGGTCGTCGCGATCCCAGAACACGAAACCTTCGTTGAGCGCTTCCACGGCCTCGGCGAGGCGGCGGAATTCGTTGCTCATTTCGGGCGTTCGCTGGCCCTTTGCGATGCGTTTATTCGCCGCCTTCGGCTTGCGCGCGGCACCGGGCGAGCGCGGCCGCACCGGGCTCGCGGCTTTTCGCGAACGCGACTGCTTATCGGCACCTCTCACGCCGTTCCCCCGTCCCAAGTCCCCGGGTCGAAGCCGCGGATGCCTGCAGAAGGCAGAACCCGCGCATAGGTCGAATCTCCCTATATCACGGACACGCGGGACAGGCGACGTCCAAGCGCGGCCGGGGGGCGATTCAGGCCCGATTTTGCCGCTCGTTTGCGCCGCCGAACCGGGCTAAATCATGCCCGTCAGGGGATGGAGGAACCGCATGGCGCCCGACGACACGCGCCGCAACCGGCCGAAACTGCGCTCGCGCATCACGACCGACGGCCTCGACCGCACGCCGCACCGCGCCTTCCTGCGCGCGACCGGCCTCGACGACGAGGCGATCGCGCGGCCGATGATCGGCGTCGCCACCACCGAGGGCGAGATGACGCCCTGCAACATGGGCCTCAGCGAGCAGGCGCAATGGGCCAAGCAGGGGATTTCCGAAACCGGCGGCACGCCGCGCGAATTCACCGCCATCTCCGTCTCCGACGGCATCTCGATGAACCATCAGGGGATGAAATTCTCGCTGATCTCGCGCGAGATCATCGCCGATTCGGTCGAGGCCGTCGTGCGCGGGCATGTCTACGACGGCATCGTCGGCATGGGCGGCTGCGACAAGACCTTGCCCGGCATGATGATGGGCATCGTGCGCGTGAACGTGCCCGGCGCCTTCCTCTATGGCGGCGCGCATCTCCCCGGCAATTGGCGGGGCAAGCGCGTCACCGAGCTTTCCACCTATGAAGGCATCGGCAAGGTGCAGACTGGCCAGATGACCGAGGCCGAGCTCGCCGAGATGGAGCGCCACTGCATGCCCACGGTCGGCGCCTGCGCCGGCCAGTTCACGGCCAACACCATGGGCATGGTGTCGGAGGCGCTGGGCCTCGCGGTGCTCGGCTCGTCGATGATCCCCGCGGTCTATTCGGATCGCCGCGCGATCGCGCGCCTCACCGGCCGGCTGGTGATGCGCGCGCTCGACCAAGGCGGGCCGCTGCCGCGCGATCTCGTGACGGTGAAGAGCCTCGAGAACGCCGCCGCCATCGTCGCCGCCACCGGCGGCTCCACCAACGCCGCGCTCCACATTCCCGCCATCGCCCACGAAGCCGGCATCCGCTTCACCATGGACGACGTGGCGAAGGTGTTCGACCGCACGCCGCTGATCGCCGATCTCCAGCCGGGCGGTCGTTTCCTCGCGGTCGATGTGTATGGCATCGGCGGCACGCCCGTGGTGCTGAAGGCGCTGCTCGCGTTGGGCCGCCTCCACGGCGACACGCTGACGCTGGCGGGCGAGCGGCTCGAGAATGCGCTGGCCGAATTCCCCGATCCCGACGGCGAGATCATCCGTGCCAAGGATCGCCCGATCACGGCCGATGGCGGCGTGGTGGTGCTGAAGGGCAATCTCTGCCCCGACGGCGCGCTGTTGAAGGTCGCGGGCCTGAAATCGCTGGTCTTCCGCGGGCCCGCGCTGGTGTTCGACGACGAGGAAAGCTGCACCAAGGCGGTCGGCGAGCGGCGCTATCCCGAGGGCTCGGTCATCGTCATCCGCTACGAGGGCCCCAAGGGCGGGCCGGGCATGCGCGAGATGCTCGGCACCACGGCGCTCATCTACGGCCAGGGCATGGGCGAGAAGGTGGCGCTCATCACCGACGGGCGCTTCTCGGGCGCCACCCGCGGCATGTGCATCGGTTACGCCAGCCCCGAAGCGGCCGGCGGCGGGCCGCTGGCGCTCGTCCGGAACGGCGACATGATCCGCATCGATGCCAAGGCGCGCAGCATCGAGGTGGAGCTCTCCGCGGAGGAACTCGCGCGCCGCCGCGCCGCCTGGAAGCCGCCCGAGCGCAAGCGCCTCGCCGGCACGCTCGAGAAATACGCCGCCCTCGTCGGCCCCGCCAATCTCGGCGCCGTCACGCACAGCGGCGGCGTCGTCTGGGAGCCCGACGCCTAGGGCCTACGCGAATCCCGAACGTTGTTCGGCAATGCGGAGCGCGATAAGGTCGGGGCGACGCGTCGAAGGGGGAGCATCGCGTGCCGTTTCCGCCGGGCCAATTCTGGAGCCGGAACGTCGAGCCCGTGGCCTACATGGATCTCGGCGGCAAGCCGGGCTTCAAGATGGCGCTGCACAAGGCCGGCGGCCGCTGGTTCTTCTACGTGGCTCATCTCTGGGAGCCCGGCTGGAGCATCGTCGACGTCACCGACGCGGCGCATCCGCGATTCGTGCGCTTCATGCCCGGTCCGGCCAATACCTGGACGCTCCAGATCCAGATCGCCGAAGGCCGGATGATCACGGCGCTCGAGAAGATCCCCGCGGGCTGGGATTCCGGCGCCGACACGGCCGGCAAGCCCTACGAAGAGGGCTTCTACATCTGGAGCCTCGCCGATCCCGAAAATCCCCAGCGCCTCGGCCATTACCGCACCGGCGGCGACGGCACCCACCGCAACTACTACGCCGGCGGGCGCTACGTGCATGCGACCGCGCTGCCGGCGGGCTTCGACGGCCACATCTACGCCATCGTCGACATCGCCGACCCCGCGAAGCCGGTTGAAGTCTCGCGCTGGTGGCGGAAGGGGCAGTGGACCGCGGGCGGCGAGGGCGGCGTGCCGTTCGGCACCATGCTGCACGGCGGCGCCTATGTGGTGGGCGAGCGCGCGTATCTCCCTTACAGCGCTGGCGGCTTCGTCATCCTCGACATCGCCGACGTGAAGCAGCCGAAGCTCGTCAGCGATTTGCCGTTCTCGCCGCCGTTCCAGAGCTTCATCGCCGTGCACACCGCCCAGCCGCTGCCGGAGCGGAAGCTCGTCGTCGTCAATTCCGAGGCCATCGCCGAGAATTGCGACGAGCCCTTGGGCTATGCCGGCCTCGTGGACATCGCCGACGAGACCAAACCGCGCCTCTCGGCGCTGTTTCCGCTGCCGCCGCCGCCGCCCGGCGCGCCGTTCCGGAATTTCTGCGAGCGCGGCGGCCGCTTCGGCCCGCACAACCAGCACCAGCATCAATTCCAGAACGCACTGTTGCGCGACGACAACCTGGTGTTCCTCACCTATTTCAACGCGGGCCTGCGCATCGTCGATATTTCCGATGCCCGGCTGCCCCGCGAGGTGGGATACTTCGTGCCGCCCGATCCGCTCGAGCGGCGCGGGCCGCAGCCGAGCCGCCTCGTGCCGCAATCCGAGGACGTGATCGTGGACGCGCGCGGCTTCGTCTACATGACCGACAAGAACCACGGAGTCTACGTACTGCGCTACCGCCCGCCGGCGTGATACCGGCGGCGCCAATTCCGGCAAATTCAACGAGGGAGAGAACGATGACGCGCTTCACACGGAACCTACTGGCCATGGCCGCTGCGAGCGGCGTGGCGGCGCTGGCGGCGAGCGCCGCGGCGCAGACCAAGATCACGATCGGCTACACCGGCGCCAACACTTTCGTGCCCGCCTTCGTCGCCAAGGACAAAGGCATCTTCGCCAAGAACGGCCTCGACGTGACGCTGACCCGCATTCCGGTCGGCTCGACGATTCCGGGCGCGCTCATGGCGAACAGCCTCACGGTCGGCACGCTCACGGCGCCGGTCTTCCTCGCGGCCAACGAGAACGGCATCGATCTCGTCATCATCGCCGGCGCCTCGCTGCAATCGAAGGCCAATCCCACGGCCGGCGTCGTCGCCAAGACCGATTCCGGCATCAAGACGCCCGCGGACTTCAAGGGGAAGAAGGTCGGCGCCCCCGGCGTCAACGGTCTCCAGGACATCCTCTTCAAGAAGTGGCTGAAGAACAACAACGTCGACTGGCGGAGCGTCACCTATGTCGACGCGCCGTTCCCGCAGATGGGCGACATGATCAAGGGCGGCCAGATCGATGCCGCGCTGCCGGTCGAGCCGTTCGTCGGCCGCATCGTCGGCACCAAGGTGGGCTATCTCGTCTCGCACTATCCGGTCGAGGTCGCCGATAATTACCTCGAATCCTTCTACGCGACGTCGAAGAAATGGGCCGATGCCAACGCGCCGGCGATCAAGAGCTTCCGCGCGTCGCTCGTCGAGGCGGTGGCCTTCGTCAAGAGCAACCCGGACGAGGCGAAGAAGACGCAGACGACCTATCTCGGCCTGCCGGAAGCCGTGCTCGCGACCTTGCCGCTCGCCACCTACACCGTCGACGTCGACGTGAAGCAGGTCGCGTTCTGGGTCGAGATCAGCCGCGAATTCGGCCTGCTCAAGACCCAGCTCAAGACCGACACGCTGGTGGCGAAATAGAGCGGCGCGCCGGCGGCATGCACAGCAAGACAGGGAGAGAAGGATGACGGGCATCAAACGATACGGGATTGCCGTCGCGGCGATCGCGGGCCTCCTCGCCGCCGCCGGCGCCACCGCCACTTCGCAAACCAAGATCGCCATCGGCTACACCGGCGCCAACACCTTCGTGCCGGCCTTCGTGGCGAAGGAGAAGGGCTTCTTCGCCAAGCACGGGCTCGACGTGACCCTGCAGCGCGTCCCGGTCGGCTCGACCATTCCGGGCGCGCTGATGGCCAACAGCTTCCAGGTCGGCACGCTCACGACACCGGCGTTCCTCGCCGCCAACGAGAACGGCATCGAGCTCGCCATCATCGCGGGCGCGTCGCTGCAATCGAAGGCGAATCCGACCGCGGGCGTGGTCGCGCGCACCGATTCCGGGATCAAGACTCCGGCGGACTTCAAGGGCAAGAAGGTGGGATCGCCCGGCATCAACGGCGCCACCGATCTGTTGTTCAAGAAATGGCTCAAGAACAACAACGTGGATTGGAAGAGCGTCACCTATATCGATACGCCGTTTCCCCAGATGGGCGACATGATCAAGGGCGGCCAGATCGACGCCGCCATGCCGGTCGAGCCGTTCGTCGGCCGCATCGTCAACACCAAGGTCGGCTATCTCGTGTCCTATTTCCCGACCGAAGTGGCGGACAACTATCTCGAATCCTTCTACGCCACATCGAAGAAATGGGCGGACGCGAACCCCGAGGCGATCAAGGGCTTCCGCGCCGCGCTCACCGAGGCGGTCGCCTTCGTGAAAAGCAACGCCGACGAGGCGAAGAAGACGCAGATCACCTATCTCGGCCTGCCGGCGGCCGTCGTCGCGACCTTGCCGCTCGCCACCTACACCGTCGAGGTGAAGCCCGAGCAGGTCGCCTTCTGGGTCGAGATCAGCCGCGAGTTCGGCCTGCTCAAGACGGCGCTCAAGACCGACGGCCTGATCGCCAAATAACGCCAGCGCGCAGCCACCCGTGACATTGTCCCCCGATGCGGCGCTCGGCGCGGCCGCGGCGCCGCGCGATCGAGCGCCGATCTTTTCGTTTCGCGACGTCTCGGTGCGCTTCGGCGCCACGCCGATCCTCGACAAGATCGGCTTCGGCGTGGCGCCCGAGGAGTTCGTGTGCCTCGTCGGCCCCTCGGGCTGCGGGAAGACGACGCTCTTGCGCGTGGCGGCCGGCCTCATCCGCCCGCAGGCGGGCGAGGCGATCTTCGACGGCCGCGCGGTCGAGCGGCCGACGCCGGAACTCGCCATCGTGTTCCAGGACTACAGCCGCGCGCTGCTGCCCTGGCGCACGGTCGCCGGCAATGTCGAGCTGGCGCTGGAAGCGCGCGGGGCGCCCCGCGCCGGGCGGGCGGCGGAGGTCGAGCGCCTGCTCGGCATCATCGGACTCTCGGCGCACGCCGCGAAATTCCCGCTCCAGCTTTCGGGCGGCATGCAGCAGCGCGTGCAGATCGCCCGCGCGCTCGCCCAGCGCCCGCGCCTGATGCTGATGGACGAGCCCTTCGGCTCGCTCGACGCCATGACGCGCCAGAGCCTCCAGGACGAGATCGCGCGCCTCTGCAAGGCCGAGCGCCAAACGGTGGTGTTCGTCACCCACGATCTCGAGGAGGCGATCTATCTCGGCGACCGCGTCGTGGCGTTGCGCGCCAATCCCGGCCGCGTGGTCGAGATCATCGACATCGCCCTGCCGCGCCCGCGCGACCAATTGACGACGCGCGAGCATCCGCAGTTCCTCGAATACCGGCACCGGCTGTTCCATCACCTCCGGGACCGCCTGTGACCGCGCGCCGCATCCTTCTCGGCCTCGCCTTCCCCGTGGCCTTCCTCGCGCTCTGGGAAATCCTGGCGCGGGCCGAGGTCCTCTCGAACGACACCTTCTCGCGCATCAGCATAATCGTGCCGGCGGGCGTCGCCGCACTGCTCGACGGCACGCTGTTGGCGCGCACCGCGGAAACGCTCGGCTCGGCGATCCTCGGCTGGGCGATCGCGGCGGCGGCCGGCATTCCGCTCGGCCTGCTGCTCGGCCTGGTGCGGCCGTTCGAGCGGCTCCTGTCGGCCACGGTCGAGGCGCTCCGGCCCGTGCCATCCGCGGCACTGATCCCGATCGTGCTGCTGATCTACGGCTTCAGCCTGGCGATGAGTGCCTCGGTCGCCGCCTTCGCCTGCCTCTGGCCGATCCTCATCGTCACCACCAGCGCCGTGCGCGGGATCGAGCCGCGTCTGCTCGAAGTGGGCCGGGCGCTGGGCTTCGGCGCGGTGCGCCGCATCTGGGCGTTCGCGCTTCCGGCCGCGCTGCCGGGAATCGCGGTCGGCCTCCGCGTGGCGTTCGGCATCGCCATCGTCGTCACCGTCACGGTCGAGATCGCGGCCAACCCGCGCGGGCTCGGCTACGCCATGATCACGGCCCAGCAATCGCTGCGCGCCGAGGTGATGTATGCCTATCTTTTCTGGATCGGCCTCGTCGGCTGGGTCATCAACGTGGCGATGGTGCGCACCGAGCGCCGCGCGCTGCGCTGGTATTGGGCCGCGCGGAGCGCACAATGAGGCGCGCGCCATGAGCAAAACGGCATGGCGCCTCGCGAGCTTCGCCTTCGCGGCGCTGCTGCTGGCGCTGTGGCAGTTCCTGGCCGACCGCGGCCTCGTCTCGCGCGTGTTCTTTCCGGCGCCGAGCCGCGCCTTCGACGTGCTCGGCGAGTGGTTCGCGAGCGGCGAGGTGTGGGGGCCGCTGGCCGGCACGGTGTGGCGCACGCTCGCCGGCTGGCTCGCGGCGACCGTGCTCGGCGTCGTCCTCGGCGCCGCCATCGCTTCGGCCGCGGTGACGCGCGACCTGTTCGAGCCGACGGTCGAGTTTCTCCGCCCGATGCCGTCCTCGGCCATGATCCCGCCGGCGATCCTGCTGCTCGGCCTCACCGACGGCATGGTCGTCGCCGTGGTCGTGTTCGGCTCGATCTGGCCGATTCTCCTTGGCGCCATTCACGGCTTCCGCTCGGTGGAGCCGCGCTTGATCGAGCTGTCGCGTGCGCTCTGCCTCGGGCGTGTTCATCGCCTATGGCGCATTTCGCTGCCCAACGCGCTGCCGGAGATCTTCGCCGGCATGCGCGTGAGCCTCGCCATCGCGCTCATCATCACGGTGGTGGCCGAGATGCTGTCTTCGCGGCCCGGCCTCGGCCAGATGATCCTCTTGGCCGCGCGCGCCTTCCGCAGCGCCGAGATCTTCGCCGGCGTGTTCATGCTGGGCGCCCTCGGTTATCTCGGCAACCTGCTGCTGGAGCGCGTCGAGGCGCATTTTCTCAGGTGGCGCCCGGCGGTGGGCGGCACGTAGTGCGAGGCACGATCGCATCCGACCCGATGCCGATGCCACTGTGGCCCCCTCTCCCTGGGGGAGAGGGGGTTGGGGGTGAGGGGCAGCAATCGTGGTGCGGACTGTTTGGCACCGCGCCACACTACCGGCGATCTCGACGGCGAACGCTTTCTGGGTGGAAGATAAAGAGCGCCCGCATCGAGTCACTTCCGCCGTCACCACGTTTGCTGCCCCTCACCCCTGGCCCCTCACCCCCAGGGAGAGGGGAACATGTAAACCGCGCTCGGGACGAATGCAGTTGCCAAGCGACACATGCGATAGCCGCGCCTTCAAGGGGAGCGACTTTTTTCGAAATCGAGTGAACAGGGGAGACCGCGAATGCCAGAAACCAAACCGCGCCTGGGCTATATCGGCATGGGGCTCATGGGCGCGCCGATGACGGCGCGGCTGCTCGACGCCGGCTACAAAGTCGCGGTATGGAACCGCAGCGCCGACAAGATGAAGCCGTTGATCGCCAAGGGCGCCGCCGCCGCCGCGTCGCCGCGCGCCGTGGCCGAACAGGCCGACATCGTGATGATGTGCCTCACCGCGGCGCCGGCCGTGCGCGAGGTCGTCTTCGGTGCCAACGGCCTCGCCGAGGCGAAGGGCGCGGGGAAACGCCTGGTGGATTTTTCCTCGATGCGGCCCGATCTCACGCGCGATTGGTCGGCGGAACTGCGCGCGAAGAACGGCATGGGCTGGGTCGACGCGCCGGTCTCGGGCGGCGTGCCCGGCGCCGAAAAGGGCACGCTCGCCATCATGGCCGGCGGCGCGCCGGCGGATTTCGACGCGGTGAAGGGCGTCGTGGCGCATCTCTCCTCGCGCTTCACGCTGATGGGCCCGAGCGGCGCGGGGCAGACGACCAAGCTCGTCAATCAGATCATCGTCAGCGCCACGATCATGACTTTGGCGGAAGCATTCGCCTTTGCGGGCCGCGCCGGGGTCGATCCCGCGCGCATCCCGGAGGCGCTCAAGGGCGGCTGGGCGGATTCGCTGCCGATGCAGATCTTCGGGCCGCGCTTCGCCAAGGGCCAGCTCGAGCCCAAGCTCGGCGAACTCGCGATCATGGTCAAAGACCTCGACACGGTCGCCGACGTCGCCAAGGGCGTCAACGCGCCGCTGCCGATGATGAGCACCGGCTTCGAACTGATGCGCCTGATGATGGCGCGCGGCCACGCCGAGGATTGCCTCACCGCCGTCTGCAAGCTCTACGAGGGGAAGCGTTTGTTCTAGGCGCGGCCCGGAAGTAAGCGACCGTTAACCGAAATCCGGTATCACGCAGTCTCCTGACCCCGGCGAACGGCACCACCCTCCCGCCGTCGCCCGCGTCGGACACCGTCGCGGCGGCCGGATTCAACGCCCGGCCGCCGCTCACGTTTCGGCCCCAGCGCGTGGCCAGGTCGACGAATGGCGCCTCGCCGCCGACGGCAAGGCCTACCCGTGGCGCATCCGCGGCGTCAGCTTCGACGACGCCTTCCGCAATGCGCCGCGCGGCGCCGCGCAGAATCTCTCAGGAAACGGGCAGCCGCGCTGACTCCCGCCGCGCTTGCCGGGGCTGCTTGTATGTTCCCCTCTCCCTGGGGGAGAGGGGCCAGGGGTGAGGGGCAGCAAACGTGGTGACGGCGGAAGAGAGTCGATGCGGGCGCACTTTGCTTCCAACCAGACGATCTTCGCTGTCGAGAACATCGGTCGCGCCGCGCGGTGCCGAACTGTTACCACCACGTTTGCTGCCCCTCGCCCCCAACCCCCGCTCCCCCAGGGAGCGGGGGCTATCCGCGAGCGGGCGAGCGGAAAACTACGCCTGCACCAGCAGCTGCACTTCCACCGGAGGCGGGCGCTTCAGGGTCTGGTACACGACGCAATAGCGCTCGGTGAGCTTCAGCAGCGTGGCGCGCTGCTCGGCGCCGGCGTCGGTATCGATGTCGAAGACGAGGCGGATGTCGCGGAAGCCGACCGGGGCCTCCTTGTCGACGCCGAGTGTGCCGCGGAAGTCGAGATCGCCCTCGGCGCGCACGGTGCCGCGCTTGATCTCGATGCCGAGCGCCGTCGCCACGGCCTTGAGTGTCACGCCCGCGCAGGCGACGAGCGCCTCCAGCAGCATGTCGCCCGAGCAGGCCTGGGTCCCGGTGCCGCCGGTGGCGGGGTGGAGGCCGGCTTCCACGAGCGCGCGGCCTGTTTCGACGCGGCAGGCGATGCCGAGCGCATCGAGCTCGCCCGTGGCCTTCAAGGTCACGAGGGCGGCGCCGGCGTCGCCTTTGTATTTTTCCTTGAGCGGCGCCTGCAGATTGCGAAGTTCGGTGGCGTTCACGGCGTTTCTCCGTTTGGCGCTCGCGTTTACACCGCGGCGGCGGCGCGCAGGGCCGAGGGGGCGATGGCGCTGCGGCCGGTGGCGGCGGTGATGTGCAGCTCGCGCAGCACCTCTTCCTTCCAGGCCAAGAAGCGCGCGGCGCTGCGGCTGCGCGGGCGCGGCAGGTCGACCGCGAAATCGCGGTGGACGCGGCCCGGATGGCCGCGCATCAGCACGATGCGGTCGGCCAGTGCCAGCGCTTCGTCGATGTCGTGCGTCACCAGCACGAAGGTCGGCTTGTCGTAGGACCAGAGCTCGAGGAGATGCTCCTGGAGCGCCAGGCGCGTGAAGGCGTCGAGGGCGCTGAACGGCTCGTCGAGCAGCAGCACCTTGGGGCGCGCCGCGAGCGCGCGGGCGATGGCCACGCGCTGCGCCATGCCGCCCGAGAGCTCGCGCGGCAGCGATTTGGCGAAATGGCCGAGGCCGACGCGCGCCAGCGTCTCCTCCACCCGCAGGGCCCGCTCGGCCTTGCCGAGGTGGCGCAACCCGAAGGCGACGTTGTCGGCGACCGTGAGCCACGGCATCAGGCGCGGCTCCTGGAAGACGACGCCGATCTCGTCGCGGGGGCCCGCGAGCGGCGCGCCGTCGAAGGCGGCGCCACCCGCGCTGGGCTTCTCGATCCCGGCGAGCAAGCGCAGCAGCGTGCTCTTGCCGCAGCCCGAGGCGCCGACGATGCCGACGATTTCGCCTTCGCCGACTGAAAGCGAGATGCCGTCGAGGGCGAGGTAGCCGTTGGGAAAGCGCTTGGAAGCGCGCTCGAGGGTGAGCATGGACATTCTCCGGCTAGGCGTTTTGCGGCTTGAAGCTGTCCTGCCAGCGCAGCGCGCGCGTCGCGGCGGCGGCGAGCAGCAGGTCGGTGGCTTTGCCGAGGATGGCGAAGAGGATGATGCTGGCGATGATGACCGCGGGCTTGCCGGTCTGCTGGCCGTCGATCAGGAGATAGCCCAGGCCCTGCGAGGCGCCCATCAATTCCGCGGCGACGACGAACATCCAGCCGAGCGCCAGGCCCGAGCGCAGGCCGATAAGGTAGGTCGGCAGCACCGCGGGCAGAAGCACGCGCCGAATCAGCGCCGCGGTGGAATAGCGGTAGATCCGCGCCACTTCCACCAGCTTGCGGTCCACGCCCGGGATGCCGGCGGCGAGGGCGAGATAGACCGGGAAGAACACGCCGACCGCGATTAGGATCACCTTCGAAGTCTCGAAGATCCCGAACCACAGGATGAACAGCGGCACCCACGCCAGCGACGGCACGGCCTTGAGCGCTTGGATGGTGGGATCGAGGAGGCGCCGCGCCAGCGGCACGGTTCCGCAAACGGCGCCGAGGAGGGTCGCGGCGCCGACGCCGAAGGCGAAACCCGCGGCGACGCGCAAGCTGGTGGCGACCACGTGGTCGAGGAGCTCGCCGCGGCGGGACAACTCGGCCAAGGTGGCGAGAATGGCCGACGACGCCGGCAGCAGATTGGCGGGCAGCCATTCGCGCGTTCCGGCGATCTCCCACGCCGCGAGTGCCATC
>Ga0268299_1003979_pt1 | contig 12428 bp, 12 predicted proteins | sample NOBtaG_FD_193484 | JGI IMG/M metagenome (GOLD analysis project Ga0268299, IMG submission 193484) | Activated sludge microbial communities from bioreactor in Nijmegen, Gelderland, Netherland - NOB reactor | ecosystem: Engineered > Bioreactor > Aerobic > Activated sludge | place: Netherlands...
CCCCACTCGACGATTCCCGTCGGCCGGCGCCTCAGCGCTGTTCGGCGCTGTAGGCGAACACATCGCCGATAGGGGAGCCGAGCGCCAACGCCACGCGGAAGGCGACCTCCAATGACGGCGAGTACCGGTTCCGTTCGATGGCTATGACCGTCTGGCGGGTCACCCCCACGGCGTCGGCAAGTTGTTGTTGGGTGAGGCCGGCGCTGTCGCGCAGCTCACGGACCCGGTTGGTGAGGCCGCCGCCCCGCTTGCCCATCTCAGACCGGGCGCCGGTAGAGGACGAGCTGTGATCCGCTCTCCACCAGCTGTGCCGCTACCCACCCGGCCAGCAGCACATGGACGAAGATGGCGTTGCCCTCGGTGACGATCGCAGCACAGAGGGCCGTGAACACGGCCGTGGCCAGCACGTAGGCGCCGTTGCGCACGCCGCGCAGCTCGATGAGCCGGCCCCGCTCGTCGGTGTCGGTGCGGCGGTCGAGCACCGCCAAGACGGCGTGCGCGACCCCCTGGGTGACAGCGAGCGCCACCACCGCCAGCACGAACCACACCACCCTTACCGGTCCGACGTCGGTGCCGTTGCGGACCGGCAAGGCGGCTGCGAAGTACGTCAGGAACACGGCGCTCACCGTGGCGACCGTGGCCCACAGGCTCTTCTCGGCGAACGTCATCCCGACCCGCTCCCTTCCTCCACCCACCGGCGGTGGTGCGATGTAAACTAATTCGTACATCTGGGGGTCGGAGGTGTCAAGTAATTCATACATCGAGGTCTGAGTTGGGCCGCGCCTGGGGCAGCCCCAAGCGCTCCCGTTCCAGGGCCACGATCCGCTGCTCGGCCGAACCGACCACGCCGTCGGCCAGATCGGACACTGCCGCCAGATCGCTCACGTCGACCGCCTCCGGCGACGCCTCCTTCATCTCGCTCCGGCGCACGTAGTCGGCGAACAGGGCCGACTTGGCGGCCAACACGGCCAGCATCCGCTCGTCGACCGAACCCTCGGCCAGCAGCCGGTGCACCTCCACCGGGCGCACCTGGCCCATCCGGTGGCAGCGGGCGATGGCCTGCTCTTCCACCGTGGGCTTCCACTGGGGCTCGGTGAGGATAACCACCGAGGCGGCCTGGATGTTGAGCCCCACCCCGCCGGCCTCGATCTGGCTCACGAGCACCACCGGCTCGGGGGCGGCGGTGAACGCGTCGACCAGGGCCTGGCGCTCGTCGGGGGCCACGTCGCCGGTGAGCGGCCCCACGGCCAGCGGCCCCAGCTCGGCGCACACCCGGTCGATCACGTCCCGGAAGAAGGAGAACACCACCACCTTGCGGTTGTTGACCATCGCCTCGTCGACGATCTCCAGCAATCGCACCAGCTTGGGCGACTCCTCCGGCCGTTCGGTGAGGAAGGCGGCCCGGCGCATGGCCATGAAATTGCCGGCCGCCACCGCCCGGCGGTAGACGTCGGCCACCGGGCCGTCGAGGCGCACCCAGTCGGCGATCTCGATCCGGGGCGGCAGCTCGGCCAGCACGTCGGCCTGGTTGCGGCGCAGGTACACGGGGGCCACGGCCCGCCGGAAGGCGTCGGCCCCGGCCACGGCGTCGGTGCCGTCGATGGCGCCGGCCAGGTCGGGCCGCACGTGGCCCACCAGCACCCGGAACTCGTCGACCCGGTTCTCCATCGGGGTGCCGGTGAGCAGCAGCCGGTGGCCGGCCCGGGTCAGCCACGCCCGCACGGCCCGGGTGCGCTGGGCCTCCGGGTTCTTGGTGAAGTGGGCCTCGTCCACCACCATCGCCGACAGCTCCACCGGCGGCAGGGGCAGGAGCCGCAGGGTGTCGAACGTGGTGAGGGCGATCCCGCCGCCGGTGACCCATTCGTCCAGGTCGTCGTGGCGGTCGGTGCCGTGGAGGCGGACCACCCGGTCGAGCTCGGTGTGGCGCCGGATCTCGTGCTCCCAGTTGGCCAGCACGCTGGCCGGGCAGACCACGGCGAAGTGGGTGCCGCCGCCCGACCGCAGATGGCACAGCACGGCCAGCGCCTCCAGCGTCTTGCCCAGGCCCATGTCGTCGCCCAGGATCGTGCGCCGCTGCACCAGGGCGAAGCGGGCGCCGAACGACTGGTAGCCCCGCAACGAAGTGACCAGCAGCGCCGTGTTCAGCTCCAGCCGCTCGATCTCGGCCACGATCTCGGCCGGGGCGAAGCCCTGGATGGCAACCTCGTCGGGCCCCAGACCGGTGGCGTCGGCCAGGAGCCCGTTGTAGTGGACGGGACGGGCCAGGTAGTCGTCCCACGGGTCGGCCGGCTCCCAGCGGGGGTCGGCCAGGCGGGCGGTGGCCGCCGCCACCCGCTCCTCCAGCTCGGCCGTGGCCGGGGCGGCCAGGTGCTGGCGCAGCCGCTCCAGCGCGGCCTCGGACTCGCTGCGCCGGTGGCGGCCGGCGAACAGCCGGCGCAGCCGGGTGGTGGCCAGCCGGGCCGCCGCGTTCTCCGCCGGCAGGGCGGCCGCCGCCCACGCCAACCCCGGGCGGAGCGGCTCCACCAGCCGGTGGGCCAGGTCGAGGTGGCGGAGGGCCACCAGCAGGTCCGTGTGCTCCGGGGGCCGGGCCTCCACGTCGAGCTGGGCCCGGGTGGCCCGCTGCACGGCCTGGCGCACCTGCTGGGCCGCCGCCACCAGCTGGGCCGCGCTCTGGGGCCCGATCCCGTCGATCCGGTCCAGATCGGCCGGGGCCGCCGTGGCCACCTGCGCCACGGTGGTGAAGCCAGCCGCTTCCAACGGCGCCAACCTGATCCGATCCCCGGTTGCCTCCCGCAGCGCGTCGAGACCGAGCTTCGACAGCGCGGCCGTAACCGCCGCATGCCGAGCGATGTCATGCCGCCGCTCGACCTCGCCTCGGGCCCGGGTGTGCTCGTCGAGCAGGGCCCGGGCGTCGGAGGCCAGGCGTTCTGACCGCGCCACGATGTCGGACGGCTCGCTCACAGCCGCCCATCCTGCCCGGTCAGCGGCCGTTGGAGGTCGCCGGAGGCGAACGTGTAGGCCGCAGGCCTACCCAAGGAACCCGCAGGGTTCCCAACTAGCTCTTGACCATGCCGAAGATCTTGGCCGCCTTGAACGAGTCGACGTACTCGTCGAGCTGGCAGATCTTGCCGTCACGGCAGGTGTACACCCATACGTAGTCGTTCTCGTAGGGCACGCCCTTGGTGGTGGTGGCGGTGAGGCGCTGGAGGGCCACCGCGGTGTCGCCCTCCACGATCAGCTTGTGGACCTCCCGCTTGAGCGTCGAGAGGTCGAAGATCCGCCCGACGGCCCCGCCGGTGAGGGCCTTCACCACCGTCTCCCGGCCGGCGAAGGGGCCGATGCCCATGGAGGGCGGCGGCTGCCAGGTGGCGTCGTCGGCGAGCAGGGTGTCGATGGTGGCGGCGTCGTTGGCGGCCCGGGCGTCGAGAAAGCGCTGTACCAGCGCCCGCGTGGCTTCGGTTTCCATCAACCGGTTCTAGTCCATCCATCAGGCACCGGACATTTTTCGTCGATGGAATATTGTACGGACATTCGGTTGTTGGTAAGATCAAGTCAGTGGCCAGGGCAACGCCCGGTCGGAGCAAGGAGCAGCAACGTGTTCTTCCGCCAGTACTACCTCGGATGCCTGTCCCACGCGAGCTACCTGATCGGTGACATCACCACCGGCCAGGCCGTGGTGGTCGATCCCCAGCGTGACGTGGGCGAGTACCTGGCCGACGCCGAGGCCAACGGCCTGCGCATCGTCAAGGTCCTGGAAACCCACTTCCACGCCGACTTCCTGTCCGGCCACCTGGAGCTGGCCAGCCGCACCGGCGCCACCATCGGCTACGGGGCCGCCGCCGAGGGGCGGGCCGAGTTCCCCATCGAGACCTACGCCGACGGCGACCGCATCAGCCTGGGCCAGGTGGAGCTGGTGGTGCGGGAGACCCCGGGGCACACCCCGGAGTCGATCAGCATCGTCGTCTACCCCGAGGGTGCCGACGGCGGCGCCCCCTACGGCGTCATGACCGGCGACACGCTGTTCATCGGCGACGTGGGCCGCCCCGACCTGCTGGCCTCGTTCGGTGTCACCGCCGAGGACCTGGGCCGCATGCTCTACCACTCGCTGCACGAGAAGCTGATGGCGTTGCCCGACGAGACCAAGGTCTTCCCGGCCCACGGCGCCGGCTCGGCCTGCGGCAAGAACCTGTCCACCGAGACGGTGTCGACCATCGGCGAGCAGCGCCGCACCAACTACGCCCTGGCCCCCATGACCGAAGACGAGTTCGTGGCCGTGGTCACCGAGGGCCAGCCGGTGGCGCCCCTCTACTTCCCCTTCGCCGCCGTGCTGAACCGCAAGGAGCGGGAGCTGCTCAACGACGAGGAGCGGGTGCCCACCCTCACCATCGACGAGGTGGTGGCCCAGCAGCACGCCGGCGCCGTGGTGATCGACGCCCGGGACGACGCCGCCTTCGCCACCGCCCACCTGCGGGGCTCGGTGAACGTGGGCCTCGGGGGCCGCTTCGCCGAATACGCCGGCGAGGTGATGAGGCCCGAGACCCCGATCGTGCTGGTGACGCCCCCCGGCCACGAGATGGAGGCCAAGATCCGCCTGGCCCGCATCGGGTTCGACAACATCGTCGGCGCCCTCGACGATCCCACCGAGGCGTTCGTCACCCGCCCTGAGCTGGTGGAGCCGGCGTCCCGGCTGTCGGTGGAGGCCCTGCGGGACCGGATGGCGTCGGTGCCGAACCTGGTGCTGCTCGACGTCCGCAACCCGGGCGAGGTGGCCCTCGGCACGCTGCCCGGTGCGGTCCACATCAGCCTCCCGGCGCTGCTGAACCGGCTCGACGAGCTCGATCCGGCCACGCCCACCGTCGTGTACTGCGCCGGCGGCTACCGCTCGTCGATCGCCGCCAGCATGCTGCGGTCGCACGGGTTCGCCGACGTGAGCGACCTGCTGGGCGGCTACACGGCCTGGCTCGGGGCCATGCCCACCGCCGGCGCCGGCGCCGGCGCCGGGGCCTGAGGCAGTCGGTATGCGCAGCCTGTTCGCTTCACCCCTGGGTTTCCTGATCGGCCTGTCGCTCGGTGCGCTGGGCGGCGGCGGCTCGATCCTGGCGGTCCCCGCCCTGGTCTACGCCGCCGGTCAGACCCCCAAGCACGCCACCACCACCAGCCTCGTGCTGGTGGCGGTGACGTCGGTCATCGGGATCCTGCCCCACTGGAAGGCGGGCCGGGTCCGGTTCGCCTCGGGCACGATCTTCGGTCTGGCCGGGGTGGGCGGCTCGCTGCTCGGCTCCAACTGGAACAAGGCCGTGAACCCCGATGCTCTCCTGCTCGCCTTCTCCGGCGTGATGCTGGTGGCGGCGGTGGCGATGTGGCGCCGGACCCGGGCGACGGTCCGGCCCACTCCCGCTGGGGCGGGCACCGGGGTGCCCCTCAACTCGCTGGGGGCGGCGGCCTCGGCCCTCGATCCGCTCGACGTGGTGGCCGACGACGGCCCCACCGACGGCCGGCGCCGCCGGTTCGACGCCACCACCGTGGCCAAGGTGCTGGTGGCGGGCACGATCGTCGGGCTTCTCACCGGGTTCTTCGGCGTCGGCGGCGGGTTCGTCATCGTGCCGGCCCTGGTGCTGGCTCTCGACTTCGACATGCCCGAAGCCGTCGGCACCTCGCTCCTGGTGATCACCGTCAACTCGGTGGTGGCTCTGGCCACCCGGCTCCAGTCGGGCTCCATCGAGTGGGGCACGGTGATCCCCTTCACCATCGCCAGCCTCATCGGCGTCGTGGTGGGCACCCGCCTGGCCTCCACCCGCAACCCCCGATCCCTCCAGCAGTGGTTCGTCGGGCTCCTGGTGATCGTGGCCATCTACACCGCCGTCCGTTCCGGCCTGGCCCTGGCGTAGCGAGATGGCCCACCGCATCCGCATCGCAGCATCCACCATCACCCTCGGCGCCGTGCTCACGGTGACCGCCGGGTGCGGCAGCTCCACCCCGGCCGACAGCTCCCCGGCGATCAACTCCCCGGGGGCTACGGCCGACGGCGCCGCCGGGGCGTCGTCGGCCGCCGGGATCCGGGTGGTCCCGGTCTCCGAGGCCCGCCGGATCCAGGAGGATCCCCCGGCCGGCCTGGTGGTGCTCGACGTTCGCACCACCGAGGAGTTCGCCGAAGGCCACCTGGACGGGGCCATGATGATCGACTTCTACGCCCCCGACTTCGCCGACCAGATCGCCACCCTCGACCGGGACGTGCCCTACCTGCTGTACTGCCGCTCCGGCAACCGCAGCAGCCAGGCCCGGGCGATCATGGAGCAGCTGGGGTTCACCGACGTGGCCGACGTCGACGGCGGTATCGCCGCCTGGGTCGACGCCGGCCTCCCCGTCGTCACCTCCTGAGGCCGCTCCGACGTCGGGGGCCGTGGTGCGGCCGGCTCAGCAGCCGCCGCCCGGCGGGCGGGGCACGGAGGGGTCGACCACCTCGAGGTGCACGTGGGGCCAGGCCGTGGCGGCTGCCGTGAGCTCGTCGATCTGCGATGTGAACCGGAACTTGTTGGCCCGGCCCGCCACCTTGTCGCCGGTCTTGATCCGCTGGCCGGCCGTCACCGTCAGGTCCCGGAGGTGGAGGATCTTCACCTCCAGGTCGGGGCGGGCGTCGGGGGCGATCACCACGTAGCTGTCGCTGTACCGGCAGTACAGCGTGTAGCTGCCGGCCCGCTTGACGGTGCCGGCGATGGGGGCCGTGATCTTCGTCGACGGCTCCACCGCCACGTCGAGTGCGCCGCGCCCATTGGTGCCCCGCTCCCGGGAGCCCATGGTGGTGATCCGCACCGGGGCCGGGGCGGCGGCCGTCATCTCCTGGGCCCCGGGGTGTGACGACTCGTGAAAGCCGGCCCGCTCGATCACGGCGGCCGGCGCGGCCAGGGTCAACCCGGCCACCGTCACCAGGGCCGGCGGGGGCGAGGCGGTGAGCACGTCGACGGCCCGGCCGGTGGCCCGCCCGTCGGGGGTGGCGCAACTCCGGGGCCGGACACCGTCGGACGGGTAGGGGTGTCGGGCGGTCAGCTCGCCCGACAGCGACACGTACAGCACCACCCCGCCCCGGCTCAGCCGGCCCGACGCCAGCTCGTCTCGCCAGTAGGCCGTGCCGTCGGGATCACCGGCCCGGCCCAGCACGTTGGCGTAGATCTGGTCGACGAAGCCGGCGTTGTCGAGCGGGCCGTAGCGGGCGGTGAACTCGGGCCCGGCGGCGAAGCTGTCGGCGATCGTGGTGAGGGCGGCGCACCGGTCGCGCTGGGCGATCCAGTAGAGGGCGCCGTCGGGATCGGGCGAACGGCCGAAGAACGCCCAGTACAGGCGGAACAGCCGGGCGTGATCGTCGGTCAACTCGCCATTCGCCGCGATCTGCTCGAACGTCTGGGTGGTGGCGGCTGGTGCCGCCGGAGCTGCGGGTGCCGCCGCGGCCCGTTGCGGCGCGGCGGCCGCCATCACGGCCAGGGCCATCACGATCACGAGCAGCACCGCCGGCTTCTTTCCGCCCAGGCCGCTCGGGGCGAAACCCTCCACCTTTTCATCCGCGGCGTCACAGGCGGCGCTGGGGGTGAAAAGTCGGCAGCGGACCGCCATTTCATCCGCGGCGTCACGGGCGACGCCGGGGGTGAAAAAGTGGCGGTGGGGGCGGGCGGGGGCGGCGGGAACCTCGACCATCGTCACCAGTCTGTCATGAACGGCGACGGCGGCGGCCGCGCCGCCGGGAGCTGATCAGCCCGACAGGTGGGCGGCCAGCGCCTCCCGGGTGGCGGTGGCGGCGTCGGGGGTGTGGGCGGCGATGCCGATCCGCAGGTCGGTGGCCCCGGCGGCGCCGTAGGCGGCCAGGCCCTCGGCCACCCGGTCCCAGCTCCCGATCAGGTGCAGGTCGGCCGGGGCGGCCAGGCCCTCCATGGCGATCACGTGGGCGTACGACGGGATGGCGGCATAGAAGGCCGAGATCTGCTCGGCCAGCCGGTAGGCGCCGGCGTGGTCGTCGGTCACGCAGATCCGCACCAGGGCCATGATCCGGGGCTCGGGCCGCCCCGCCTTCTCGGCGGCGGCCCGTATGGCGGGGGCCACGTAGGAGGCGATGGTCTTGGGCCCGCACTGGCCGAGCGAGGTGCCGGCGGTGCGGGCCCCGGCCAGGGCCAGCATCTTGGGGCCGAGGGCGGCGATCAGGATCGGGGTGTCGGGGGCGTCGATCCCCAACTCCACCCGGGCCGTGATCTGGCGGCCCTCCATGTTCGCCGGCTCGCCGGCCAACAGCGGCACCAGGGCGTCCAGGAACTCCCGGGTGTAGCCGAGGGGGTTGTCCCACCCGGTGCCGAACCGCTCGGCCACCACCCCGGCCGACGAGGCGCCGACGCCGAAGGTGAACCGGCCGCCCAGGGCGCTCTGGGCCGACCGCACGAGCTGGCCGAGGGCGATCGGGTGGCGCCCGTACAGGGGGGTGACCGATGTGCCGACCTCGGTGAGGTTCGGCACGTCGTCGGCCACGCAGGCCGCGGCCAGCACGGGGTCGACCCCGTTGGCGTGGGAGATCCACAGACCGTCGAACCCGGCGGCGTCGGCCCACCGGGCCGCCTCCCGGGCCTCGGCCACCGAGCGGAGGTCCGTCCCCGCCCCGAAGCCCCACCGCATCCCGAACCGATCGCCAGCCTTGCCGTTGGTCATGGCTGCGCAGGCTAGACGGTGTTGTTCGGGGGCTGCGCCCCCGCCGGCCCTAGCGGGCCTCCCCCATCGACGTCGGGGCCCCATCCCCACCGTCCCGTGGGCTGCGCCCCCGGGCCGCCCGTGCGCTAGAACCTGGCGATGGCCACCGAGTTCGACGCCGACACGATCGAAGCGCTCCTCCCGCCCCGGCGGGAGCGGCCGGCGGGCCGCCGGTTCGCCACGGTGGACGAGGCCCTGGCCGCCATCCCCGACGGCGGCCGGGTGTTCATCGGCGGCGGTGCCACCGTGCCCCTCGGGCTCGTGCGGGCCATGGCCGAGCAGCGCCACCGCTGGACCCACCTGGAGCTGGTCATGCCGATGCTCCAGCAGCGCCTGCCGGTGTTCGAGTTCCCCGGCGAGCCGTTCCACTTCGTGTCCACCCAGGCGTCGCCCGCCTTCAAGTACCTGTGGGGCAACCCGGCGCTGCGGATCCTGCCCACCCGCTACAGCGACCTGTCCCGGCTGTTCGCCCCGGACGGGCCGCTGCCGTGCGACGCCGCCCTGATCACCGTGTGCCCGCCCGAGGGGGGTCGGGTGAGCACCGGGCTGTCGGTGGGCTCGGTCTGCATCCCGGCCCGCACCGCCCCCGTCGTGCTGGGCCAGATCAACTCGGAGATCCCCTACACCTTCGGCGCCGGCGAGCTCCCGGTCGACCACTTCGACCTCCTCATCGAGGCCGACGAGGAGGTGCGCGACGCCCGGGCGCGAGCGGAGAACGATCCCACCGCCACCCCGATCGCCGAGCGGGCCGCCACCCTGATCGGCGACGGCTCGACCATCCAGTTCGGGGTCGGCTCGATCCCCGACGCCATCCTCGACCGGCTGATCGCCAAGAAGGGCCTGCGGGTCCACTCGGGGCTGGTGTCGGAGGCGTGCATGCGCCTCCACCAGGCCGGGGTGGTGGAGGGAACGATGGTGGCGGCCGAGGTGGTCAACACGCCCACCATGCGGGCCTGGCTCCACCGCAACCCGGCGGTGCTGATGGCCCCGCCCCAGGTCACCCACGGGGCGGCGGTGCTGGCCGGCATCGAGCAGTTCGTCGCCATCAACTCGGCGGTGGAGATCGCCCTCGACGGCTCGGTCAACTCCGAGATGGCGGGCGACGAGATCATCTCCGGCCCCGGCGGCGCCCCCGACTTCGCCTTCGGGGCGTCGGTCAGCAACGGGGGCCGACACCTCACCGCCCTCAAGTCGGCGGCGTCGGGCGGGCGCATCAGCCGCATCGTGCCCCGCATCGAGCCACCCCACCCGGTGACCCTGCCCAACTACCTGGCCGACGCCGTGATCACCGAGTTCGGCCTGGCCGAGATCCGCCCCCTGGCCGGCCCCGACCGGTTCCTGGCCATGGCTGCCATCGCCCACCCCGACCATCGGGCGGCGCTGGAATCCGCCGCCCGCTCCCTGTAGCTCCTGCCCGCCGGGACCTCCGGCCCTGGGCGGTCAGGGCGGCGCTCCCTAGCGTCTGACGTAGGTCGGTGGTCAAGGAGGAGCCATGGTGGCAGCGGCGGCGTTGGAGCGGGTCCTGGTGGGGACCGACGGATCCCCGGCGGCGGCCCGGGGAGTGGGGTGGGCCGCCAGCCTGGCTCAGGCGCTGGGGGCCGAGCTGGTGGTCACCTCGGTGGTCGACACCCGCAGCTTCGTGGGCGACCTGGGGGCCGAGCGGTCCCGGGTGGCGGTGGCCATCGACGAGGAGTGGAGCGAGCCTGCCGGCGACGACCTCGGCTCGCACCTGTCGACCCTGGTGCTGGAGGGCGACCCCCGCACGGTGCTGCCCACCGAGGCCGTCACCCAGAAGGCCGACGTGCTGGTGCTGGGCTCGGCCGGCGTGGGCTGGTACCCGGCCATGCATCTGGGGCACGTGGCCCACGCCGTGGCCCACCACAGCCCGGTGCCGGTGGTGATCGTGCCGCCCGGCGCCGCGCCCCGGGCGCCCGAGGTGATCCTGCTCGGCATCGACGGCTCGGCCGGCAGCGCCAGCGCCACCGCCTGGGCCGCCCGGTTGGCCCGCACCGTGGGCGCCGAGGTGGTGGCCGTCCACGTGCAGATCGCGGGGGACGGCGCTGTCGACCTGGCCGACGACCCGGATTGCAAGGAGTGGGTGGCCCCGCTGCTGGAGGCGGGCGTGCCCACCCGGATCGTCGGCCGGACCGGCTGGCCGGCCACGGCGCTGATGGAGCTGGCGGCCTCGGAGGCACCAGATCTGGTGATCCTGGGGGCCCGGGGGGCGGGGGGCTACAAGGGCCTGCAGTTGGGCAGCGTCTCGCTCGGTGTGCTCCAGCGGAGCTTCGTCCCCGTCGCCATCGTCCCGGTCTGAGGTTTCGATCGCCCGTCCCCGTCCCCGTCCCCGTCAGCGGCGGGGGGCGGGGAGGTCGCGCTCGGGGTAGCTGCCGTCGGGGAGCGCGTTCTGGAGGCCGACGTTGATGAGGCCGCCGTCGACGTAGAGGAGCTGGCCGGTCACGAAGGCAGCGGCCGGCGACACCAGGAAGGTCACGGCGTTGCCCAGATCGAACACCGTGCCCTCGAACCCGAGGGGCTGGTCGCCCACGCCGGAGCCCACGCCCTCCTCGTAGGTCTCGTCCCACCCCGTGGTGCGGACCTGGCCTGGGGCCACACAGTTGATCCGCACCCGCGGCCCCCACTCCCACGAGAGCGTGCGGGTCAGCTCGACGATGCCGGCCCGGGCCGCCGCGCTGTGGGCCAGGCCGGGCAGGCCCCGGCCCACGGTCATCACGATGTTGCAGATGGCGCCGCCGCCGTCGGACGCCAGCATCTGGCGGCCGAACGTCTGGATCATGTTCCAGGTGCCGTGGAGGTTGAGGTCCACCACGGTGCGCCAGCCGTTGGGGCTGAAGTCGAGCGCCTTCTGGGCGAAGTGCCCGCCGGCGTTGTTGACCAGGATGTCGACGTCGGGGTGGCGCTCGGAGAGTGCGGCCACGGCGTCGAGGTCGCGGATGTCGACCTCGTCGACCGTCACCCGGTCGGGCCCGGCACCGGTGGCTGCCCGCAGCTCGGCTGCCGTCGCCTCCAGCACGTCCCGGCGCCGGGCCGCCAGCACCACGTCGGCCCCGGCCAGCAGCAGGGTGTGGGCGATGCCCCGCCCGATGCCGGTGCCGCCCCCCGTCACCAGCGCCCGCCGCCCCGACAGCAGGTCGGGGGCGAACATCGCCCGGGGTGCTCCTGCCGCCGCTGCGCCGTGGTCGTTCGCCATCCCCGGACCGTAGTGGTTTCCGCCGCCGGGTTCTCGGTGCGCAGGGCGCCGTCGGCGGCGCCTGGTGCAACGAGATGCACTAGCGTCGGCGTTCATGGCAGCTCGAACGCCGGGGGAGCAGGCCGAGTGGCGGGGGCGGACGGCCGAAGCGGCCCTCGAGCCCGACCTGCCCATCGTCGACCCCCACCATCACCTGTGGACCCATGTGGATCCGCCGTACCTGCTCGACGACCTCCTGGCCGACACCGGCTCGGGACACCGGGTGACCGACACCGTGTTCATCGAATGCGGCTGGGCCTGGGACCGGGACGCCGCCGACCCGGTGATGATCCCGGTGCCGGAGACGGCCCGGGTGGCCGAGCTGGCGGCCGAGAGCGACCGCCGGGCGGCAGCTTCCGGGGGAGCCAGCGCCAGGATCGCCGCCATCGTCGGCCACGCCGACCTCCGCCACGGGGCCGCCGCCGGCCGGGCCCTCGACGCTCTCGCCGAAGCGGGTGAC
>Ga0268299_1003980_pt1 | contig 12421 bp, 10 predicted proteins | sample NOBtaG_FD_193484 | JGI IMG/M metagenome (GOLD analysis project Ga0268299, IMG submission 193484) | Activated sludge microbial communities from bioreactor in Nijmegen, Gelderland, Netherland - NOB reactor | ecosystem: Engineered > Bioreactor > Aerobic > Activated sludge | place: Netherlands...
ACTTCGTACAGGTGGTCTTCTATCTGGTTGGGTTGGCCGCACTGAATCCTCACATCGACGAAGCGCTCCTCCTCATCAAGAACAAAAACCAGAGCGCGTTCCTCGAATATCGAGTCCGCTACGACCGCGACAACGACCGCTTGACCGTGCTCGAAATCACACACAGCACAGGCGCGCGCATCTATCCCAAGCAAGACTTTGTGGGCTTATATCAGGAGGCACTACGTCGATTTGAAGAGGTGGAACAGTATCGGGATCACGGCACATTGCCTGCCCGCCCATATCCCAATGCCGACAACTACCATTGCGACTACTGTCCGTACCAGTTTTGCTGGGAAGGGATCGAACAGGTCCCCGTTGAGGGAATCGCGGAACTCCGCACTGAACTGGTGCCAGCCGTCGAGGAGTATCTCGGCTTGCAAACCGAGCTCGCAGCACTCACTCCGAAGCAAAAGCGGTTGGACGCACTCAAACAGCAATTTAAGTTGGAATTGAAGACAGAGGGTATCACACGCGCGGAAGGGCATGGCTACTACATCGCATCGTCACCGTATGAACAGAGCAAATTAGATCAATCCAAACTGTCCAAAGCCGTCATTGAACGCGCGACCGTGAAAGAATCCTACAGCCGCTTCTCAGCCGGCCGACTGTCCAAAGGCATCGACACCACCAAATCGAAACGTCGGTCCCCGCTCAAGAAGCCGAAACCGACGACTCAAATCGCGTAACTGTATTCATGCGCTGATTCACATTAGTAGGAGGCATCATGTCCGACGCAGAAAAACCCACGTTCATTCCCATGAACCGCATCAACGGCATTTCTAACCGACGTCGCATGCCCATCATCGGCAAGATCCGCCTCGGCGTGAAAGTGAGCGGCCCCAACGGATTCTACCCCAAGGAAACGCCTCATTTTGTGGTCCCTGAAGAGGTCGCCAAGGTGTTCGGGGCGCAACCCAACGAGCTGGAGGTGATGTTCGTCTCCAACGATCCCACGGTCAATTGCCCGCAGGCCCTACGCTGGTACGGAGAAGCCGCCGGGCTGCAGTGCATTGGCAACAATCAGGTGGCTCGTCGCCTGAACCAAGACACCTGGAAAACCGAATCCCGGTCGTGTCCCTGCGAAAAACTCGAATCCGGAGAATGCGGCCCTCGCGCGAATCTCATCTTCATGATCCCCAAGGTCAGCAGCGGCGGTCTGTTTCAAATCGACTCCAGCAGTATCAACTCGATGGAAACGATTAACTCCTATTTCGATTTCCTCGCGCTTACCCTTGGACGTATCGCCATGATCCCGCTCAAACTGCGTCGCGTTCCAGTCACCAGACGCCGCGAAGGCCGCCCGACCACCCACTATCCGCTCGAATTGCGCTATGAAGGATCAGCGGACGAGACTGCCAGGTATCAACAGGAGACGGAGACGGTCCTAAAGAAGATCAAGATGTTGGAAATCCAAGAGCCGATCGAAATCAACCCGGTCCTGGATCCAGGAGCGCACGTTGTAATGGAAGAGGAGCTAGAGGACGACCCCGGTCCTGTAGCAGCCGAGGTTCCGGGGGACACTCCGTCCGAGACGCACGACCCCACACCTCCGGCGATGTTCACGCCCTCGACAGCCGCCGCTAAAGCGCCGGAGCCCACCCCCCTGCCCGCTGGCCCACTCATCTCAGTGGCCCAGACCAACTACCTGCTTCGGTTGACCAAGGCCTTGCCCCTCACAGAGGATGATCTTCGCATGAAGGTCCGCGCACTCACGCAACGCGAAGCGTCGGGGCTCATCAAGAGACTCATCGCTCAGGACTTTAGCTATTTCACGTCGAGCCCAGGCACTCCCCCGATCACGCCTGCGAACACAGGGGCCGTCGCCGAGTCCATGACCGATCCTCAGTTCAAGAAGATCATGGGCCTCGTCATCTCAATGGATATCCAGGAGACACACGTGAAAAGTCTCACCAGCGGATATACTAAACGACAGGCCTCGACCCTCATCGACCAGCTCGTTGGTGGAGATTTTTCAGCATTCCAGGAGATGAAGGAGGAGGAGCTGCCAGTGCTTGTCACTCCAGAATCCGCACCAGTAGAAGAGAAAGTAGAGTTCTAATTCGCTGGCAGACAGACACGGAGAATATCGGGATGACTCAGGGACGGCTGTGAGCCGTCCCTGAGCACTACTGCCACGGGCGGGCACACGTCAAGAATCCGCTACTCATGAGCCGTAGGTGGGTGCATGCGCTCAGAAACCGGAAGGCTCACGGAGGCCTCCCCAAAGCGCAGCAACTCTTCCTGGGTTTCTGGGCGCAGGGATCCAAAGACTTGAAGGATATTCACACAATTCGGATTGCGTCCGAACAGCGATCTCGCGGATTCAGATAGATACCCGGCCTCGACTAGATATGTCTCAGACGACTGTCCTAAGACCTGGGCGAGCCGCTCCACTTCCGCTTGGCTCAAGCGACCGATCCCCGATAGCACCTGCTTGAATCTTCCACCTAGCTGTACCTGGTCCGTCACCCCAGCTAGCTCCTCATCCGAATACTCACTCAGGTCTTGCTTAACCCGCTCCAAAAAGGCAGCCGGCATGCCAGTAAGAATCTGATCATCTAAGAGTTCTGCGACTTCCGGGGAACACACTTCACGGGCTCGGGCGACCAACAGTTGGTAGGTCCGCCGTTGGACATCAAGCGGGGATCCACCCAGACACTGCGCAATGCGCCGCAACATGTCGTCACTGGGAAGAATCTTTTTCCGCCCACTGCTCTTTCCCCCTTCAATAATCGAGATATGCGAGGCCGTACACCCCAGTTTCTCAGCCAACTCAGTTTGAGTCAGATTCTGGGCAATCCGCATCCGGACCAACAAGTCCTTGACCAACACCATCCCCACCACACTCTCCCCGTCGGGCCCCGACGGGTACCCAACCCACGCTGATGGAGTGATTAAACGCTTGTTCGCAAATTATAGGTAAACCCCAATTTATTGTCCATACGCCTATGGAGGTTACTCTACCTTCCCAATTTCAACCTCCCTCACGGCCTGCGTATAGTCAGACTGACATTCACGAGGCAGTAACACATTCATGGGCAAACAAACATTTGTTTATATTCATCATCCCTCGCCGCTCCCTGGAAGAAGGGACTGCCGCACGAATGTCACACCACTTACGCACGGAACCATCATCGGCTCCATCAGCGTTGTCACGCACCCTTTCATTTTCCGAGACGCATGGTCTCACACATCTACCCCATCGGAAAGGACACCATCATGTCGTTTCGAACGCAAGCTCAACAACTCGCCATCGATTCGGACAATGACTCACCGCTGCTCAAACTGTTTCAGCAGAGCAAGCCCATCATCCACTCGATCGCGAAACGCTACTGCAATTTAGACCGCTCCTATGAAATTGAAGACTTGGAGCAGATCGGCTTTCTGGCCGTCAGGAAGGCCACTGAGAAATGGGACTTTTCCCGTGGAAACGCCCAATTCCAAACCTTCCTCTATCGCTATATTCAGAAAGCCTACCAAAGCGAATTCGATGGACGGGACAAACTGGTCGAAATCACCGACAAGGACGATCAATACGTCAAGACACTGCCCTATTCCACTTTCATCAAAGAGAAGCGGCGCTTACACAGCCAAGGCTTCAAAAGTCGTATCTTCCGGCGGCTTGTCCCTTTGACGACCCACGAACCGCCTGTCGTCCCTGACGCCTCGGCTGAATCTTTGGCACAGACCGATGTGCCCGGCACCGACGACGTCTTGGGTTTCACGGCTACCGATCGGTTCATCGAATTCTCGCGCAAACGCGCCAGAGCGATCCCCGACCCGACTGCTCTCGATCACGACCTGCTAACCACGTCGGAACAGTCGATCACGGGATCTTCCTCCGGCAGCGGCAACCACGCTCGCCAGGCACGGAAACGACGGACCTATGCCAACTGATATGACACGGATCATAGCCGAAACCATCTGCCGGCAGGTGGGACTTCGCGCGGGTCCGACTCCGATGCCCGCGGAGCCCGTGCTCCCCATGAGCGCGTTCCGGGACATCTGCCGGGGCCACAACATTCCCTGCAGTGATTGGAAACTCTATCGTTGGTTAACGTTGGAACGGGAGAGTCTACCCAGTCCGGTACAAGCCATCCTCCAGCATGCACCGGCCCAGTGGTACATCGTTACCACCCCCTCTCAAGGCCGCTATCGAGGTCGGCAATATGTCGTTCCTCTCCGCTATTTGTCCGAGATCCATCGCGTCTTTGCGATCCGACGACAGCTAACCAAGAACCTCGCCGAGCCAGAATCCTGTGCTCAACAGATTGCTAATGGCATCCTTCGCCGACAACCCACAATCACCAGTCATCAACTCCAACGGGAGCTTCATCGTCGCGGCCACGACCTGTCCCGACGTCACATTTACAGAATCATCGCTCGTCACAGCCAGCAACAAGGAGCCCGGCATGCAGATCATCATGATTCCTACATCTCAAATCCGAGTCCATGACGAGTACGCCACGCTCTTTCCGCCGCTCACGTCGTCAGAGAGAGCGAGCCTGAAAACCAGTATCCAAGAAGCCGGGATCCATGATCCCCTGCGAGTCGAACGACAGCCTACCGACGCAGCCTCCGTCCAGCCCTATGTAGTACTCGGAGGCCATCATCGCCTGAGCATCGCGCAGGAACTGAACATCCCCGAGGTCCCCTGCATCATCGTCACCACCATGGAACTGAAGGTCGCTGCGCTGTTCGACAATATCCATCGACGCCAATTGCCGGACACCCTTCGTCGACAGATGCAGGATGAGGAACAGCGTTACCGAGCCAGGCTGAGGGAACGGTTGATTCCAGAGATTCTGGATGTACTCCCCATGCTGCCGCCGGAAGTTCAACTCCAGCTGACACAATCCAGCCACGACACTCAGCGCGATTTCCTCTCCAAGTGGGTGGCCCAAGTGCAGCGAGTGGGCATTCAGCCCCAGTCGGAGCCACAGCACACCAGCCCCGCCCCGGTAGAGCCGGAGGCTCCGGACGCCCCCATACCGAAGCAGCACAAACAGCTAATCCGTCAGATGAATCAGATGACCAAGGACTTTGAACGACGGATCGCTCTGCAGAAGAAGGAGTTGGAGGCTGTCCGAGAGCACAACATCTCCCTGTCTCGTCAGCTGCGGGAGCAGTCAGATGAAAAGGACCAATTGAACGAAAACCTCGCATCGCTCCAGCGACAACTCACAAGCGAAAATCTCGACCATAAAGCCGAGCGCATTCTCCGCTTGCAGCACAAAGGTCGCCGCCAAGGCCCCGCGATTGAAGAGGCCGGCCCCCTGATTGCCGGACTCTTGCATACCCGCAAGACCGTTCTAGTACTCCAGACTTACGCCCAGCAAATGACCACCCTGACCACCCCTGACCAGACCACGATTCTCGACCATATCAACCTCACCAACCAAGCCCTGGGCGCGATCGAGCAGGTGCTGCCGAGGCCGACGGACCCGCTCCAGAGCATCCCCCGACCCTCGCGGTCAGTGAACGGAGATCGCTCCGCCGATAGCTAGCGATACGTGCGCCCTAGGGAGATCCCCAACTCCCTTCCCTCGCCAACAGGCATTTGGACACTTGTTCATACTCACAAATACTTGTACTGGTGAGCTGCGACAATCGGAGAATCTGCACATGCAGTGTTCCTCTCCCGAATCGTTCAATTCCGTCGATCAGGCCCACTCGGCTGACGACCATCGGTCTGCACTCCGCACCACCCTCTCCAAGATCGCCCTGTACAACTTTGCGGCAGAACACCGATTGGATACCCCGATCGAACTGGCCGAACGCCTGATCCTGTGTGTGTCCCTGGCCAATGAGGATCGCCCGCTCACGCGCCTCGAATTGCGCCAAATCACCATGATCAATCCGTTCACGATTGATAGCGCACTCATCAACCTCGTCCAGCGCGAGGAAATCCACATGTTGTCCCAACGGACGTCCGAGCAAGCAGTCTATGGGCTTACCCCGCTTGGGCACACCGTGACAGTCTCGCTTGACTCCTGGACCACGAGCTTCTACCAGTATGCGCGCTGCGGCTCCGTCGCCGGGGTACGAGACCTGGTTCACCAACTCCAGCAGGCCATCCGGAACATGATCGCTACCGACTCACTCCCGATCATACGTACATGCATTGCCTGCGAATACTTCTCGTCCGCCGCCCACGCCCTTGATCCTCAAACCGCCGGATACTGTCGGTTCTTGCGCACGCCGCTTTCCATCCAGACGACCAAGTCTGCCGCTCCTGGCATCCACACCCCCTAGCCCGCATTATTCATGACGGGTCGTCACGAAATCGCTGAGGCGCGTCGCGAGACCGGCGCGCGGAGTCCGGAGGCCCCGACGCGTACTCGTGCAGTACGTGGAGGGTCCGAGGGGCGAGCCCGCCGGCCGAAGGCGCGTCGCAGCAGCGGATCAGCGGTTGCAGTAGAACCGCTCATGAATAATGCGGGCTAGTGCCACCGGCGACCCTCGTCGCCTTATTCCACCAAAGCCTCAGTCCGTTCAGATCCAGTAACACATAGGTACTTCATGTCCGCCTACGACACCAACACAACATCCGTGTTTCCTCTCCCGCTCGATCCTCCTCTACCGGCAGAGGAGCCGTCTGAGCCATCGCCTCTCCCGCTGTCGCCTCGGAAACTCCCGGACTGGCTGCATGCACACATCCACACCCCGAACGATCTTACCCAAGAGCGACACTCAGCCGTAGAGCTCAACCTGGCCACGATCTCGCCCCTCATTCAGAATGCGCAACTCAATCCTGAGCAACTCGCTGTGGTCACCGCCCCGGCCGAACCGACACTGGTTTTGGCCGGCGCCGGCAGCGGTAAAACCCACACCCTTATTCATCGCGTTGCACACCTCGTCACCCAAGGTCTACCCCCCGATCAAATCCTCCTCATTACATTTACTCGGAAGGCCGCAGAGGAAATGATCCACAGAACACAACTGCTACTCCAGCAGCACTCATTGAAGATCCAAGGCGGCACCTTCCACGCGATGGGGTTGATCTGGCTGAAACACTATGGCGGCGCGCTCGGACTCCCTCCCAAGTTCAGCATTATGGATGAGGACGATGCGCAAGGTCTCGTGCACTTATTGATGAGCAAACTGTCCTTTTCCCGTCGGAAAGGGTTTCCCAAAAAACAACACATCCTCGCCCTGTTCAGCCGGGCCGTGAATACGCTCCGCTCGATTGCGGATACCGTCTCCCGTGATTTTCCGTGGCTGGACGCACACACCCCTCAGCTCGTCGTGCTCTTTCGAGCCTATACCGAAACGAAGTGGCGCCAACATCGCGTGGACTATGACGACCTGCTGTACCTGGTCTACAAGTTACTCTGCCTCCATGAGCCCAGCCGCCGCCGACTCGGGACGCACTACCAGGCCGTCCTGGTCGACGAGTACCAGGACACGACCAAACTCCAATCCGAAATTGTGCGGCTCCTCGGGAGCCACCACCACAACGTGATGGTCGTCGGGGACGACGCCCAGAGCATCTACGGTTTTCGCGGCGCCCATACGAAAAATATGCTCGAGTTTCAGGATGCCTTCCCTAGCGTGCGGCTCTACAAACTCGAGCACAACTATCGCAGCACCGCCCCGATCCTCACCCTGGCCAACACAGTGCTCCAGGATGCGAAGGATCTCTATCCAAAACGGCTCTTCACCGCGAAGGCCGGAGGACAGTCTCCAGAATTGATCGCCTGTTATTCCGAACAGGCCCAGAGCGACTTGCTCACGGAGCGCATTCTCCAATGCCATGATGAAGGCATTCCCCTCCATCGCATGGCGGTCCTCTTTCGCTCCTCCGCTCACTCCAACAACCTGGAACTGACACTCGCCCGACATAAGCTCGCGTTCGTCAAGTATGGCGGCCTCCAGCTCACCGAAACGGCGCACTTCAAAGACGTACTTGCCTACCTCCGGGCGGCCGACAATCCCCTCGACAGCAATGCCTGGCATCGCCTCCTCCTGCTGCTCGATCGCGTCGGGCCGAAGCTGGCCGAGCGGATTATCGCCACAATGCAGGAAGCTCCTCACCCTCTGGACGTGCTCGATCAAGTTCCTGGTAAAGCCGAATCGACCATCAGACTCTTAAACAACGTCATTCGGACGACACAGGACGAGAGCATTTCTCTAACCGATCGTCTCACCTTCGTAATCAAGCATTACGAACCGATCCTCAAACGCGATTATCCGGAAGATGCCAAAGTCCGGATCGAAGACCTGAAACCACTCTGCGACCTCGCACGACAATCGACCAGTCTGGCGGCGTTCTTGGAAGACCTCACCCTGAACCCCTCGGCCACCTCGAGCAGCAAACATGCACACCCCGATCACCACCTCGTACTCTCCACAATCCACAGCGCCAAAGGCTTGGAATGGGACGTAGTCTTCGTCATCTGGGTCCTCGATGGACAGTTTCCTCCAGTCAGAAGTTGGCATGAAGAGCAGGCCCTCGAAGAAGAACGCCGCCTCCTCTATGTCGCCATTACACGGCCGAGAGAGCAGCTCTTTCTCACCTACCCAACCGAGCACTACCACAACGCGTCCAAGCAGAATCTCGACTCGCTCTGCCGGTTTCTTGCGCCGATTCCAGATGACATCCTTCCTAGCTACGAGATGGATCAAGCCTGATGAAGCCTCCCAGCACATTCCGCTTTGAGTTCCGCACCCAATGCGAACGGAAGGATCGACCCTTTGTGGCTCGGGTCACCTGGGACACCGAGGCCAAATCGCTGGCACGCGGCTTTTATGCCATCCAAATTACGCCCGTGGGTCGGTTCGGAGCGGTTGGCGAATGTACCTTCGACGCCGCAATCGGGGACATCGTGGAAGTGAAACGCGGCGAAACCAAAGACCGGGAATATCGCGGCTTCTATCTCGTCGTCCCCAGAGGATATTTGATCCTCGTCGCCATTGCCGATGAGGTCGATGACGCCCTCAAAGTCGTCCAATATGTGGCCGGGCAGGCGTCGCCCCAGGACCTCGCGAAGGGACATTGGCGGTTCGAATCGGCTGAGAGCTCGTGGAAGGGCCGACCGGCGCCCATCGATCAGACACGAATGGAACCACATCCCCCGCGACCTGTGGCGCAGTTGGCCCCGCCCGACAAGCGACCAGCTAAACCCACGAGAGAGCCCGCTGCCCCCACATCTCGAAGCAGCACCACGCGCTCCGTCACACGCATCTCCAGACACACACCCCCGCTGAATAAGGATGAGTAGAAATGACGTTTCGCATCGCCAATTTCCATGTGCGGCTTCATTACACATGGCTCATCGGATTCGGTCTCATCACCTGGAGTCTCGCCGCCAACTACTTTCACGACACGCAGGCTGACCTCCCTGTCAGCTACCAGTGGGCTTCCGGTGCGATCGCCACCCTCCTCATTCTCGTCTCGGTGTTCCTGCACGAATTGGCCCATGCGGTCACCGCGCGGCGACTCGGCTACGCCGTCAAAACCATCGAATTGCACATTCTCGGAGGCTGGACCATTTTTGAGCGTGAACTGTCCAGCCCAAGGGTGGAAATTCTCGTGGCCATCGCAGGTCCAGGTTGTTCCTTTCTCCTTACCCTGCTGCTCTATGCGATGAAAGCAGACCCGCTGGCGAACTTTCTCTACAAAGTGAACCTCACGCTCGGCGCCTACAATCTCTTCATTCCGTGCCTGCCGATGGACGGCGGCCGAATCTTACGGGCCGTCTTATGGACCCAAACACATTCCTTTGCGGTTGCCACTGAGCGCACCGCTCAAATGAGTAAACAAATCAGCAGTGGCATGATGGCCATCGGCATCCTCGGCATCATCTTCCAGTATCAAACGCTGTGGCTTGCGATTATTGGCGGCATCCTCCGCATGATCGCCGAAACCGCGTATCGCACCGTGCAACAGAGCGAACAGCTCACCCGACCCCTGCAAGAGGTGATGATTCCATGGGACCGGGTGGTGACGCTGGTCCACGATACGCCCCTCCTAGAACTGCAAGACCAGTTTCTTCGCTACGGGTACCGTGCCTACCCCACTGCCGAGCACGGACGGATCACCGGATTGGTGTATTACAAGGATGTACGCACAGACCCCAAGTGGCTCGCGCCGAACGGAGCGACCATCACCCCGTTCATTCGAGCCTTGTCCCCAGATGTGATCGTACACCCCACTCATACCCTGCAACGTGCGCTCGATGCGATGCTCCTGAGCGGGTCGGATCAGCTGTTGGTGTTTGCGGGAAACACGTGTGTCGGGATGGTGACCCGCTCGATGATCGCCCGGGTCCAAGATGCCATCGGCAATCCAGACTCGGGCCCTACGCTTACGCGGCAGAGGGAGGGGTTTCCGATTTAGGACTGTTGACCGCAGGAGTGGGAAACTTCACTTGGACGTAGGGCGCGCTGCTATCCAGCGTCTTTCCCTTGTACCACTGCCCATGGGTCCGCATGTAGAAGCACCGCTTGGGCAGATGCAAGACACGGTCTCTCAACACCAACCGTTCTTCATTCAGATGCAACGTGACATTGCCTTGTACGGACACGACGGACCGTGGGCGTTGCACCAGCGGAGAAGCATCCTCCACGCTTTGTGCCGTCTCGGCATGATTGACTCTGAAATAGATCCAGCTGTTGATATTGTCACTGATACTCCGAGCGAGATCCGCGCCAATCTCGGCCGACATTTGCGCACCCGATTGCTCGTAGAAGTGCAGCCAGACATTGGCCCCGCCGGCCTTATTGAAAATTTCCTGAATCCCCGGGTACAGCACGTTATGCCCTTCATCGATATGCACACACAACGGCGGATCTAACTGACGACCGGACGCGAAGAGCCGGCCAACGAGACTTTGAATCATAGACACAAAGACCCGCCCAAAAATGAGCGACGCGCGAGGGCTCAACAACGACCCGGTATGACACACCAAGATCACCCGCTTGCCTTGTTCCAGACGAGTGATGAATTCATTGGTTCTCGCCTTCCCGATAATGCGGCCGATATTTCCAAAGGTCAGCGCGCTCAACATGGTGCGAAGGGACGACGACACCTTGGCAAAATGTTCCGCGATGCCGGGACCATGGCACACCCGATCGATCAAGCCACACAGCTCCTCCGTATCATTCAACACCTTTAAGACATCTCGAAAATTGATCAATTCGGTGTAGCCCACCCGTTGATTAACATCATTGAATGAGATGGTCGGGACTTGCCCCCGACTCGTCGCGAGTTTGATCAATCCCGAGACGATGACCTGCGAAACCTCGGAGGCGATAGAGAGATAGTAATCATCCTTCACCTTGATCCCTGAGACGATATGGCTGACCAACTCATCTTCCATATAATAATTTGCCAATGGATCGAGGTAGTTGGAGTAGTCTGGGAAAATCGGTGTCACCAGCATGACTTCATCCAGCCTCCCGGCCTCTGCGGCGACTTGCACGACTTTTGAGAAGAGGTCGATGTCCCCTTTGGGATCGATCGCAACCACCGATTTGTGGCTCCGGATATCCTGCTCGACAATGGACTCCATCAGTCGTGTTTTCCCAATGCGCGTCGTCCCCAAAATCCCCACATGCCCGGAACGATCCTCATCCCGGATGACGAGATACCCCTCTCGTCGCTGGGGGTCTTGCAAACATGCGCCATAGCCGACCAAGACCTTCCCGTCCACAATGGGATCTCGATGTCCCCCTCGATTGCGGGCCCGCAACTGCTCAATGCCTTGTTCCGACATGGTCCCTCCCCATGCTGTATTACCGGGGTCAGAAGCTCCACCAGGTCAGCACATCGGCCATATTCACGTTCAAGTAGCCGCACCCACTTTATTCCCCGACCATTCACGAATCAGTAATACAACGATACGGACCCTTTACGGATCGGACCTCCCAGGAGCACCATGAAAATCCCTCTTCATCACTCCAGTGACACACAAGATGTCGCTGACGCCGACCAGGCGCTGGCGTCCCACACTGTCGCCATCGGCAGAGGCACACACCGAAGTCTGCCCAATCGCCGGACCGGCTATACCCAAAAAGCTACGATCGGAGGACATAAGCTTTATATCAGGACCGGGGAATACGAGGACGGCACGCTGGGAGAAATCTTCCTCGACATGCACAAGGAGGGGGCCGCATTTCGCAGTCTCATGAACTGCTTTGCCATCGCGATTTCCTTAGGGTTGCAATACGGCGTCCCGCTCGAAGAATTCGTCGAGTCCTTCACGTTAATGCGCTTCGAGCCCAACGGGCCTGTCTCGGGACACGCCCAGATCAAGATGTCCTCGTCCATCCTCGACTACATCATGCGCGACCTGGCGATCAACTACCTCGACCGACAGGACCTCGCTCATGTCCAGGTCACCCATGACGACCTTCGAGGCGACTCCGTCAAACC
>Ga0268299_1003981_pt1 | contig 12421 bp, 6 predicted proteins | sample NOBtaG_FD_193484 | JGI IMG/M metagenome (GOLD analysis project Ga0268299, IMG submission 193484) | Activated sludge microbial communities from bioreactor in Nijmegen, Gelderland, Netherland - NOB reactor | ecosystem: Engineered > Bioreactor > Aerobic > Activated sludge | place: Netherlands...
GCTTTACCGGAATGTTTGGGGGCTGCTGCCCAGCTACAACGACGCGCGGCTGGCGCGGCTGATCGCGCCCCGATCCCTGGTGATCGAGACTGGCGTGGGTCCCGAAATCGGCGGCCCGCCCCCGCCGAGCGCGGAGCGGAAGGGAGCGGCGCCGGGACAAATTATTCGCGTGAGTGCCTGGGAAGCCGAAGCTGAATTGAAACGGGCCGGGACGCCTGGAGCCCGGTTGGCGCGCGCGAACGCCGAAGCCACTATTGGCGCGTTCCTCGAAGGGTTAGGCATACGGCATGGACCGCCCGCCGGTGAGGCCGCCACCGTCTCCGCCCGCGTCGATATTGTCGCTCGGCAGCGGAGGCAGTTCGAACAGATGGTGGAGTTCACGCAGGCGCTCGTGAGAGCCGCGGAGGGGACGCGCAGGCGGTATTGGAACGGCTACAAGCCGGCCGATCCCACGTCGCTCGAAGCTTACCGCGACCGGTTCGCGGACTGGATTGGCAAGCTCCCGGGCCCACGCGCCGGCGGAGCGGTGCTGTCCCGTGAGGCGTACCGCACGAACCGGTTTCGCGGCTACGAGGTGAAGCTACCGGTCACGGGAGAGGTATTCGCCTATGGAGTGTTGCTGATTCCAGAGGGAATGAAGCCGGGCGAGAAACGTCCGGTGGTGGTGGCTCAACACGGCCTGGAGGGCCGCCCTCAAACGCTGATCGATCCCGGCAATGACGATTACGGGCGGCAAACCTACCTGTCGTTCGCGGCGAAGCTGGCCGAGCGCGGCTACATCGTTTACGCGCCGCAGAATCCGTACATACTGGGCGACCGCTTTCGTCAGGCGCAGCGAAAGGCGAATCCTCTGGGCCTGACGCTGTTCAGCTTCATCGTCGCGCAACACGAACGAACGCTGGACTGGCTGAAAACGCTGCCGATGGTGGACCCCAAGCGGATTGGATTCTATGGTCTGAGCTACGGCGGCTTTACCGCGATGCGCGTGCCGGCGCTCCTGAAGGACTATGCTGTGGTCGTGTGCTCGGGCAACTTCAACGAGTGGACCTGGAAGACGACGAGCGTTGAAGCGCCTTTCAGCTACATGTTCACGGGCGAGTACGAAATCCCCGAGTTCGCGCAGGGCGCCCGGTTCGGTCACTTCGAAATGGCCCGCCTGATCGCGCCGAGGCCGTTTATGGTGGAACGCGGGCATCGCGACGGCGTGGGCATCGACGAGTGGGTTGCGTATGAATACGCGAAAGTGGCGCGGCACTACCGCGAGTTGGGAATCCCGGAGCGCACGGAACTGGAATACTTCGACGGCGTTCACCGCATCAACGGCGAGGGAACGTTCCGGTTCCTCGACCGCTGGCTCAATTGGACTCCGCGGCAATAGCACAGGGAGCCCGCCGCGGCCCCGTTGTGCGCCGTGCGATTAGAAGAAATAGGGGGTCCTCTTCGCCCATTCGCTCTTCGGGTAGAGCCGGTGGAGCGCTTGGAACGCGGCCTTCGACGCCGCGGAGTTCGAGTCGTCGGTGCATCCGTAGCGAGTGGCTCGCACGGCGAGGTGAAGCAGTTCCGGGTTGCGCGGGTCTTGCGGCGAGGCGGCGACCAATTGCACGGCGCGCCTGGCGAGCCACGTGGGCGCCGCGGGCAACGACTGAAGCACCGCGAGTTCCTTCACGGCCTCGGCCCTTGCCGCATCAGGCAGCCAGGCCGGAATCGACGTAGCCTCTTCCCTCCGCCAGGAGCACCACCAGTTGGCCCGGTAGCTGTCGATCTCTTCGGCCTTGGCCGCTTCGCGCCGGTCGATTCCCGCCGTGACATACGGCTTTGACGCCGGGGTGCGGAGTATCTCGTACACGCCGTTGTAGGGGCCGCCCGCGATCAGGATGCGCCGCACGCGCACGGCGGCGGCTAACTGTTCACGCAAGCCTGGAGGCAGCTTGACGTCGACCGCGGCTCGTTGAAGGAGGCTCAGAGGAAGACCACGGTTGGCCTGTGCGGCGCCGTCGGAGTCGAACAGCGCGGCCGGCAGATTGGCCGCCTCGGCGTCGGACTCGCCGAATATGAACGAGCCAACGGGTTCACGGGGAGCCGCCAGGGCCCATTCGTCGAAACTCCGCGCAACTGTCAGGCGCTGCGCCTTGAAGGCGTTTCGCGTGGAGACCGGCAGGTCTTCTACGGCAAGGATCTCGTCCAGTTCCCGGCGCGCGGTGGCTGTGTCTGCCCCGAGAAGCAGACGCACGCGATGGTAGCGGACCGTGGCGAACGCGGGAGCCTCCTTGGGCACGGCCCGAGCGGCTTCGAGCAACTCCGCATTCTCCGCCGCGCCGGGTTGGGTGTGCAATAGAGCCGCGACCAGCCACGCGGCTTTCCGCGACAGCTTCCATCGCTGCGCCGGTTCGCCGCGGCCCGACTGGACGGCGTCGATCCATTCGGTCATCTCGTCGCCCGTATAGCTGGCGGTTTCGCGGTCGAGCAACCACGTGTAATCGGTGAGCGATTGCGCGAAAGCGGCCTCCTGCTTCGGGTCGTTTAGTCGATTCGCCAACTCGATGCGATGTTCCTCCGGCCTCAATTTGGAAGCGATGAAACCGAGTAGCGGCGAATCGCCCATTTTTAGAAGCTCCCGCTCGGCGTTGCGCAGGTCTTGATGGTTCAATGGGCCGACAGTGCCGCGGCGGATGAGGCAACGGGCCACCAGGTAGGAATCGCCGAGCGCGCGGAACTGTTGCTCGGCCGCGTCGTACTTCATGGCGTAAAAGTGCGCCGCGGCAATCTGATACTGGCGCTCGCGCACGAACGGCGCGGGCAATCCGGCTTCGGCCGGCGGAGGAATGTGCTCGCCGCCCTCGCAGTTGGAGAAGACCGTATCCTGCGCCTCCGTCCACGACTTCACTCCGGCGTGCGACTCGCCGAAATGCCGTCTCAATTCCGCAAGCTTCTCCTCGGCGCGGCGGAACGCGCCCTCGTTGCAGTTCACGAAGCTCTGAAAGTTGCCGCCTGGAATCTCGCGCTCCGTCCGGACGTCCTTCCAGAGCGTCCGTTCCCAAGCGGATCGCGGCTGGCCTTCGAGAAACCCCGTGCGCTCGACGTTTGTGAGCGGCTTATCTTCCAATGTCCGCCACGCCACCACGAGGAATTTCCGCCAGAAGGTGGGATAGACAATGCCGAGCCGGCCGGAAACGAAGCTCTCCGCCGGAAACTTCGGATACGACGTAAACGTGAAGACCGCCTCGTGGAAGAACGGCCCGCAACTGAAAACGATGCAGGCGCAGAGCGCGCCGCAGGCCAGGGTTCGTCTCAGCGTCATTGCAACTCCTTCAAGGCCGCCTCATAGGCCTCCTTGGTCCATGGCTTTGGATGGAAGAGATATACGCGGCCGTCCCAACGCGGCGGGAGTTTCAGAGATTCGTCCGTGGAGAGGCCGAGACTGGTGCGGCAAAGCGGCTCGGTGAACACTTCGCCCTTCGCCAGCATTCCTCGGATGCTCTCGGCGTCGGGTCCCATGCGGAACATCATCGGGATGGCCTCGTCGACGGGCAGGCCGCCGATCCACCGGTCGCCTTCACACCAACTCGCCAGCGCCGTCATCGTGATGGGGAGCCGCTTGGGGAGCTGGTTCCGGAGCCGGGTGAGGACCATCGAATAGAAGGCGCGGTCGATTTGGCTCGCGTCGAAGTCGATCTGGACAGCCACGAGGCGCGAATCGTCGAACACACGCAGCAGGTGTCCGGCGGCTTGATCGGCCTGGAGAGGGTTTCCGTCGATCTTCTTCGCCTCGATACGCACCACAGCCATGAGCGGCGTCTTGGGCGTCAGAAGGAGATGCTGTTTGCGGCGCTCCAGGCGCGGGGCGGATTCGCCTTCGATGTAGAGATGAGCAAGCAGCACGGCGATGCCGGCGTCTTCGGGCTGCAGAAAGCGAAGATCCTCCGGCCGCTCCCAGGCCCATAGGAAGACCGCGGGCAGGGAATTCATGAGAGGATCGCCCGGACCGGCGATGTATGGCATCAGGTAATTGAGGCCATTCCCGGCGACGATGGCGCCCACGGCGAGGACGGTGATCCGCAGCCACTTCGGCCAATGGCCCATGTGTCAGCCGCCGGCGTATACGTAAAGCGAAGCGCGCTCGGTGTTGCGCTTCCAGTCCTCGAGATCCGGTCCCTTGATGCGGTCTGCGCGCTGGCGCAACGCCGTCATCATCGTGTCGCTGAGCGGCGTGAACTCTTTCGCGATGCGGACATCGTCCTCAAGCTGGCCGATCGTGGTGCAGCCCATGGCGGCCGTATGAATCGGCAGCGTGAGCGCGTACCGCAGGCAGTCGCGCACGTTGAACGCCTGTAGGAGCTTGGCGTTGGCCGTGGTCTTCATGGCCTGGATGCCGAGCTTCTGCCGGTTGGCTTCGCGCAGAACGATCCGTTCGAAGCTGAGATATCCGGTGTCGGCGATGTGCAACGGCATGAGGATGGTGTCGAAGTTCTTGTAGCGCTTCAGCATCTCGGCATGTACGTTCGGATCGCGGTGTCCCGTGAAACCGATGAACCGGCACTTGCCTTCCTTTTTCGCCGCCTCGAACGCTTCAATCGCTCCGCCGGGAGCGAAGATCTGGTCGACTTCTTCCATCTCGCCCACGGCGTGAATCTGCCATAAATCGAGATAGTCGGTCTTCAGGCGCTTGAGCGATTCCTCGAGTTGTTTCCGCGCGCCGTCGCGCGTGCGGTCCATCGCCTTCGAGGTGAGAAACACGTCCTTGCGTACGCCCTGCAGCGCGGCTCCGTAGGCTTCCTCGGATTTGCCGTCCCAGTAGACATGGGCGTTGTCGAAATAGTTGATGCCGAGATCGTAGGCACGCCTGGTGATGGCGACGGCCTCATCGAAACTGCAGAGCGGAAACCGGCCGCCCGCCTGGCCGATTACTGTCAACTCGACGCCGGTCTTGCCGAATGTGCGCTTGGGAATACCGCCACCGCTGGACTTTGGCGCCGGTTTGGAGGCTGTCGCCTGGCTGGCCGACAGCGCCGTCCCCGACATCACGCCGCCGACGAATACGCGCCGCTTCATGCTCTTCTCCTCGTTCGATGCCGCCGGTTACGCGGCGGCAAGGCCACGCAAGTTCCAACCGCAAATTTTGCTGGCCTCCATCTTATCGCCGTTAGGTCCGGGCCAATGCGTTTCCAGGCTCAGCCAGCCGGAGTATCCGTCGGCCATAAGCGCGGCGATCTGCCCTTTCCAGTCGATGCTCCGAGTGCCGAGTGGCCCCCAGATGGGCTTGTGCCCTTCCATGTGGCAGTCCTTTGTGTGCACATGGACGATGCGGTTCTTCGGCAGCAGGCCGTAGCCGTAAGGGAACGGATCCTCTCCGGCGCACACGCTATTGGCGGGATCCCAGACGAGTTTGACGTTGGAGTTGGAAATCGCGTTGAGCGCGGCGGCGGCCTCCGTGGCGGTCGCGACGTTGCAGGCGTGTTCGTTTTCGAGGCCGATGATCAGTCCCTTCGACTCAACCTGCGAGGCCATGCCGGCAACGGCCTTCACGACGGCGTCGAAACACTTCTTCGGCTCCACGGTGCGCCAGTAAGAGAAGACGCGGATGATCTTCGCGCCGGTCTTGTCGCAGATGTGGACGGCGTGATCGAGCAGGCGCTGTTGATCGTCGAACGTGTGTTTGGCGTTGAAAGTGTCCTGCTGAAAACGAGGATCGATATCCGGCCCGCCGGGGAGCACACACTTGAGAATCGGCGAAGCGATGGAGATGATTTCCATGCCGTAGCGGCCGCACAAGTCGACGGCCTTGTCGAGTTCCTCGTCGCTGAGGTCCATGATGTTTTTGCCCCAGACGACGCGGAGTTCGGCGCCCGTCATGCCGATGGCCTGCATGGCCTCCAGTGCGTGCCCAAGCTGTGGGGAAAATTCGTCGGTAATCGAGGCGATACGCAGTTTTGGATTCATGGCGAAGAGACTAGTTTACCGCTCGCGGTTGGCGCGTTGCCGCCCGCGCAGAGATGCATGCGGGCCCGCGAACGCGGAGACCGGCCATGATAGAGAAGGCTAGCGCACGATGCCGGCGGACTCGTCGACTACCAGGTGCTGGTTCGCCTTCACTCCTTCGAACCGCTGATTGACGCCCGATGGCCATTCGACGGAGAGGGTCGCCGCGGAGTCCTTGCCGAGGCCGAAATGAACGGCAAGATCGCTAGCCGAGCAGTAGCTGGACCCGCTGCGCGCCATTTGCGATTGCTTGCCTGAAGCGGATTCGACGCGGACAACGGCGCCCAGGCCGTTGCGGTTGGACTTTGCGCCGCGAAGGCGGACGTTCAACCAGGAGTTGGCGGGAGTGGTGTCGTTGCGCAGCAGGTAGCCGGGGCCGTGGTTGGTGCTGATGAGGAGATCGAGGTCGCCGTCGCGGTCGAAGTCGCCGTGGGCGGCGCCGCGAGCGACGATGGGGCGCTGCAGATCCGGACCGGCGGACTTGGTCAGTTCTTCGAAGCGTCCTTTGCCCACGTTTCGAAACAGGTGCGGAGGTTGGGCGAACGGCACCTTCGGTTGAACGCGCTGGATCTCTTCCTCGATGTGGCCGTTGGCGGCAAAGAGGTCGAGCCACCCGTCGTTGTCGAAGTCGAAAAAGAAGACGGCGAATGCCAAGGAAAGGAGGCTGGCGCGGCCCACATTGGAGCGGGGAGCCTCGTCGACGAATAGGCCGTTGCCTTCGTTGTGATAGAGGCCGAGCATCTGGTTGGAGAAGTTGCCGACCAGAAGGTGGGGCCGGCCGGAGCGATCGTAATCGGCGGCATCCACGCCCATCGCTCCGCGCGCCACGCCATCCTCGCCGAAAGCGACGCCGGCGGACAGGCCTTCCTCCTTGAACTTGCCAATGCGGAGATTCCGGTACAGCTTGTTGGGCTGCGTGTCGTTCGCGACGAAGATGTCCGGCCACGCATCGCCATCCACATCGAGCACCGCGGCGCCGAGCGACTTCGAAGCGGTGTCGGAAACCCCGGCGCGCGCAGCCGTATCTTCGAACTTGCCGCCGCCGAGATTGCGATAGAGCTTCGACGGCGAGCCCTTGTAAGACTCGGGCGTGCAGTACGATTTCTTCGCGCCGTCGAGTGAACACCAGAGATCGTCTTTCAGCGTCCATTGCACGTAGTTGGCGACGAACAGGTCGAGTCTGCCGTCCTTGTCGTAATCGAGCCATGCGGCCGATGTGCCGAACGCTGCGTTCTTGATGCCGCTGGCGGCGGTGACGTCGCGGAACTTGCCGCCCTCGTTATGGAAGAGCCGGTCGCCTTCGAGGAATGTGATGTATAGGTCGTCTCGGCCGTCGTTGTCGTAGTCGCCCACGGCCACGCCCATTCCGTAGCCTTCGATCTGCAATCCGCTTTGAGAAGTGACGTCGGCAAACGTTCCATTGCGATTGTTCCGGTAGAGCGCCGGATACGACTTGCGGCCGCGCGGCGTCCAGTCGCGCGAGTTGATGAAGAGGATGTCCAGCCAGCCGTCTCCGTCGGCGTCGAAGAACGCGCAGCCGGAGCCCATCGTCTCCGGCAGGTATTTCTTGCCGGTCTTGCCGGCGTTGTGCTGGAATCGGATTCCGCTGGCGGCGGTGACGTCGGTGAACTTCACCTGCGCGCACGCGAGGGCGGCCGCCGCCAGTGCGAGAGCGATAGTCTTCATGGCTGTCGATGCGAGCTTTCGTGTTCGTGAATCATCTGCCGTTCGTTGTTGTCCTCGGGGCTGATCGTCCGCTGGCGGAAGGTGACCTCCTGGGAGGACTCGTCGGCCTTGAATCGCCGGAAGAGTTTCTCTTCCCGCGCGGCGAGATCGAGCTTGCCCAGCCCGCGATAGCAGAGCATAAGGGTGTAGTGCGCCTGGAGGTCTTCGGGATCGACAAGCAGAACACGCTCCAATGTGGCGACGGCTTCGGCGTAACTCTTCTGCAGGAACTGCACGCGAGCGATCTGGTTCAGCACGACGCGATCTCGCGGATACTGCGCCTCGACGGTGCGAAGCGAGCTTAACGCCTTTTCGTAGTCTCCGGCCGCTTTGTCGATCATCGCCTGGAAGAAATGGATCCGGCCGAGCTTCGAGTTGCGCTTCAGGGCTTCCTGAATGAGAGGCCGCGCCGCTTCGGTTTCTCCCTCTTGAATAAGCGCGCGCGCGACATTTAGCCATCCATCCGCGTACTCCGGTTCGGCTTCGGTGACTTTGCGAAACGCATACCCCGCTCCCTTCAGATCGCCTTGCAACAACATGCCGATGCCCCAGTCGTTCCAGCGCTCCCGGTCCTGCTTGGCGGCTATGTGGGCCCAGGCTGTCGATTCGCCGGGCGCGGCCACCGCGAGCGACGCTTTTGCGGCGGCCAGAGTGACGATGGGGAGATCCGGGATCTCGCCCTTGATCTGGCCCGAAACGTTTTTGGGGATATTTGTTTTGGTAAACGTATAGGCGCGGGAATCGTGGTTCTTGTCCGCGTTTGTGTCGCCCGGCACGGGTTTCCCGGCGTAGACGTACTGCGTATAGAAGTGCGTGAACTTGCGATAGTTTAATTTCGCCTCGAATTCGATGGGTCCCTTGGCGTCCTTGGGGATCTGGACCCGGTAATGGGCGACATCGGCCGCGCCCGGCGGAATCAGCCGGACATAGAGCACGCTCCGCGTCTGCCAGGCATTGCGCTTGTCGACGGGGTTGCCGGCGCCGTCGAGTTGATAGCTGCGATAGAAATGCGCCCCCGGTTCGACCGGCCCCTTGCCGTCGTCCTCGACGTCGCCACTCAGGAATACGGTCTTGCCCGTCGCGTCCTTGCCCGTCACTTCGAGCCAGATGTCGAACGAGTCGACGGTGCCGGCGGGAAAGAAGTGGCCGATCTTTCGCGTGCGGACCACGACGTCGAGACGGACGGAGGAGCCGGGTTGGAACTTCACGCCCGCGCGGTCAAGCGGCGCGGCTACTTGACCCACCTCGCGCAGAAAGTACGGTCCCCCCGCCTCGGCCTCTTCGCCTTGGGCGAACGTGGAACTGAGCACGGGCGAATCGGCCCGGCGCCGCATCTCGACTTCGCGCTTGTCGTCGTTCACCGGCGAAGCCGCGAAAATATCTACCGAGATGAAGCCAGACTTGAGGAACTTTTCGGTCTCCGACAACTGCTTGGCGTCCTTGTTCACGAAAGCGACGGCTGTGTTGGCGGCCGCGAACCGGTGGTTGTGAATCTTGCCGTTGCGATTGCCGGGATCCTGGGAATCGACCAGCGGCATGTGGCAGTCGTTGCACGTGCTGGTTTGCGCCGGATAGTAGAAGCTGCGCGCGCCCTGGCCCGAGACGCCGCTGGCCTGCCAGTTGTCGTAGTCGTTGAAGCCGCGCACCCACCGATAGTTGTTCACCGGTTCGTCCAGGTGAACCTTGTGGCAGGCCGAGCAGAACTCGGCGCTGTCGGCTCGCATGAATGGCTTCAGGAACGTGCGGCGGTGGGGCTCGGGATCGAGATAGGTAAGGAACTCGTCGATTTTCCGGATGACGGGATTGCGGCTGGAGGCGAGTTCGTGAAGCGGGGGATATTCGACTATGAAGCCGCTGTTGCCCATGGTGCCGCCGACGTGGGATATAGCGTGGCAGCTGAGGCAGCCGAGACCGGTTTGCGCCTCGGGTGTGTCGATCTGGTCCTTGATAGGCTTGTCGAAGCGGCCGTTAAAGAACACGGCATGGTCGTGGCAGGCGGCGCACCACTTCGACCCCTTGGTTCCGCTCAACTCCTGCATATGCTCGATGGACTTCCGGTAGAACTGGTTGTTGAACGAGGCGAAGTGGTGCATCGAGCTTTCCCACTGCCGGTAGATGTCCTTGTGGCAGGAGCCGCAGAGCTTCGAGTCCATGAAGAAGTCGGATGGAATGGTCCGGTTCACGTTGGTGTTCGAAGAGGATGGCCAAAACGGCGATTGCGGGCCGGCGCCTTCCTCTTCCATGGACGTAGGCACGACAAGCGAGTTGCGGATGCGCAGTTTGGGGTCCGGAAACACGCGCTGATAGGCATACGCGCCCAATGCGAACAACACGGCGGCGCCAAACGTGGCGCGATAGGCGCGCGGGGACACTCGCAGCAGCAGAAGTAATCCCGCTAGCCCGATGACGATGTGCGCCACGAGTATGGTCTGGTTGGCCAGTACGGCCCCTCGCACCGTGAGATAGACGCCCAAAAGAGTGGAGACGGCCAGCACCGCCAATGCGGACTTCGGTAACCAGCGCGCGCCGACAACGAACAACGCCGCGCCGAGAAACACGTGGGCGAGGACGTTCGTCATGTAGAACACGCTGGGAGTGGCGAATCCGGCGATGTAGCCGGTAATCGCCAGCCACAGCAGGAACAACGCTCCAATCCATCGTTTCATTCCGAAATTCCCCGCGGGCGGGTCAGCGGGCGAAGCGGCCTCAGCGCTGGGCGCGTGTTGTACTGCTCGCGCCAACGCCGGTGTGCCGGCGTATCGGGGAAGCGCTCCGTCTCTCCGTACGGATAGCCCGTCATGCCGTGGAAGGGCAGAGGCTCGACGGTCTGCGAGTATGCGGTGTTGGGATCTTGATCCTTGGCCCAGCCGTCGACGACGAGCGCGAAACTGCGCGTCGTTCCGGGTACGGGCGCAGCCATCCGCGCCGCGTCAAATTGAAGAGCGATCTCGTCGCCCGAGCCCATAATGACCATGCGGTCGTCCACTTTATTCAACAACGGCTCCACAGCGCCATAGTGCGAATAGGTACCCTGAGTGGGATTCCACATGGATGAGGGCGAAGGGTTGGCGTAAAAGAACATCTCCGGATGCTTACGCTCCGGATCGATCTTGGCGCGCGAGAATCCACGGAAGCGAAGATCGGCCGAAACCAACGGCGGTTCGCGCGACGGAGGAGACGCCGAAGCAGACGCAAGCGCCGCCGCAGTCCAGTGCAGGGCAAGATTGGTTGTGATTCTTAGACGTTGGGCGCCGGCCGGGAGCCTTCCGTCGAGATCGACGGCAATGGTCTTTGGCTTGCCGGCGGGCATGCCCATCTCCTCGTATAAGACGTCCCAACGGCCATTGGCGGTTTGCACCTCGAGCTTGGGCAGCGCCAGCGGCTTTCCGCTTTGCGCGAGGCCCAGGAAGGTGCTGCCGTCGGCCCAATCGACCCAGCCGGTCAGCAGCAATACCGGATGCGGCCGGGACTCCGCGGAGGGCGGCAGGGCGATTTCGCCGTTGACAATAGGGAGCGCGGCTTCATTCGATGCCAGGTGCAGGCGCATTGGCGGATACGGCGGAGACTGGAATTTCTCGTTGGAGACGATTCTCGTGCCGCGGGGATGATCGATCGCCAGCAGACGGACCTGATCGAGGTAGGTCACCTCGGCGAGTTCCTCGGTGATCCGGATCTCGTAGCGTCCATCGCGCGACTGCAGCGAGCCTTCCGGCAGTACGATGGACTCCTCGTGATCCGTGGGAAAGTACTGGCCGTTGCCCGCTGCCGCGCCAAGAGGGGCAACGCCGAGGACATCGGTAATGTACTGGAACTCGCGGCCGTTCCAGGTCCAGACCGTGGGGCAAGAGCCCGAGAGCCGTTGTGCTTCCTTGAAGACGAGCGCGCGCCGCACCGGCTGGCGGGCTTCACTTTGAATGAGGCCGTTTGGCCAAGTGATGCGGACCGCGTCAATCTCCTTCACGGCGGGGAGATCGAACCGGACCGGCTTCCCCCGATAGATCCGCTTCCGGTAAAAACTCCCGGCTTTAATCTCCACTTCGGCGCCTTCGGCCAGTTTGAGATTCTTGACTCCGATTAGCTTGACGCTTACCCATGTTCCTCCCGCCGGCTTGGGCGGCTCGGATTCTACCGGGAACGCCGGGGCGTCGGTCGCTTCGTACTTTCCCGCGAGCCGATCGCGGTAGAGGACCGCACGCCGGTCCTTGTAGTGCACCAGCAGGTCCATGCCACGCGAATCCGGCACGAAGCGAAACGCAACGCCCGATTCAGCCGCGCCCGCGGCGAACGGGAACTCCGCGCTCGCGTCCTCAAAGCCCGCATCCATGCGATTGCGGAGCAGGACGCACCGGTCGCCGAGCAGCGCGAGGTCGAGGTCGTAGTCGTGGTCGAAATCGAACCAGACGGCGGCGCGGTAAATTCCCTTGGGCGCGGGGAGCGGGTGCTCAACGTAGCGCGAGCCCACGGCGCGCATCAGCACGGGTGAGCCGTCCGGAAAAACCACCTTGTCCTGAAGGCCGTCGTTGTTAAAGTCGCCGAGCGCTTCGCTGAGCGGCGCGGGGAATGCCGGTGGCGGCGACGGCGGCCGGTCATCGACAACCTCGGAGTAAAAGCTCCACTCCATATCTTCGGGCGTGGGCGAGTTCTCGGCGTCCTTCTTAATGCTCTGGAACTGAGCCAGATGCTCGCGGGCCGCGGCCATGTTTCCCGCTTGGCGAAGGAG
>Ga0268299_1003982_pt1 | contig 12416 bp, 7 predicted proteins | sample NOBtaG_FD_193484 | JGI IMG/M metagenome (GOLD analysis project Ga0268299, IMG submission 193484) | Activated sludge microbial communities from bioreactor in Nijmegen, Gelderland, Netherland - NOB reactor | ecosystem: Engineered > Bioreactor > Aerobic > Activated sludge | place: Netherlands...
GATCGCGTCGCCGCGCATGGTGAAGGGCCGCGTGCGACGACGGTGCCGCGCGATGCCTTCTGCGATGATGCGCTTGAGGAATCCGGCCTGGCCGATGCCGTCGTGCCGCAGGATGTGGTCGGCGGATCCTTCGCTGCCCTCGGCGTAGAAGACCGAGCAGGTGAAGTTGACCTCGAGGAAGTACAGCCGCCCCGCCGCGTCCATCCGGAAGTCCATGCGGGCGTAGCCCACGCCGGAGAACCCGCGGAAGATGCGCAGCGCCGCGTCCTTGAGGCGCGCCGCGAGTGCGGCATCGCGCACCGGGATGTTGGCTTCCGGGTGCAGCTCGCTCGTCTTGAGTGCGTAGCTCTTGTAGCGGAAACCCTCGGGGAAGATGTACTCCACCGGCGTGAGCGCCTCGCCATGCCCCACGCCCGAGGGCTCGCCGATCACGAGCACGGTGAACTCGCGCCCGTCGATGTACTCCTCGATGAGCAGCTCCGGGTACTCCTGCCCCACGTGCCGTGCCTGGCGCTCGAGTGCCTCGGCGTCGGCGACCACCGCATGTTCGTCCACGCCGAGGCTGTCGCCCGCCTTGACGGGTTTGACGAACAGCGGATAGCGCAGCCGGGCCGTGGCCGCGACCAGCGCGTCGTACATCGCCGGGCCAGCGTCGGCCGCCGCACGCGCCAGCGCGCCCACGTCGACCGTGGTGTGCATGGGCGTCGCGATCCCCACCGTGTGCGCCACGTACTTCATGAGTGGCTTGGGCGGGTCGTAGAGCAGCGGCGTCGGCCCGGTGTACGGCAACCCCAGCGCCTCGAGCGAGTGGATCACGTCGATCGACGGGACGTCCCACTCGAGGTACCCCTCGCAGAGGTTCACGAAGACGTCGAAACCCTCGGCCGAGAGCCGCTTGAGCTGCCGGTACGTGGAGAGTTTGTGCAGCGCCTCATGGTGGACCGTGTCGCCCGGCAGCAGGCGCGCGAGGTCGCGGGTCGGATCGTAATGGCGGTAGTCCACGCCGGACGTCGAGTAGTCCGGCTGGAGGACGCAGACCTTCATCGCGTGGCGGTGCGGGAAGCGGGGGCGGCCGCGCGGCGTGACTTGGCCAGCCGGGGACGGGAGACGCCGGGATCAGCGGAGACCGCGATGATCTCGCGGACCGCATCGTGGAACGGCACGCCGGCGAACCGGAGGATGGCGCCGATCGAGGTATAGGCTTCGTCCTCGGAGATGCCGCACTGCGCGTTCACCTCGAGCACGACGATCTCGCCACTCTTGGCATCCTGCCGCAGGTCCACGCGGCCGTAGCCGCGTCCCCCGACCGCTTCGTACGCCGCCCAGCTGATGTCCTTGATGCGTTTGGCCGTCGCGCGGTCCCGCACGGGCCGGTAGTTCCAGAGCTCGCCGTCGCCGGTCTCGATGGGCTCCTCCACCTCGTACATGCCCCAGAGCCGGTCGAAGGACAGGAAGCGCTCGGCCGGCGGCAGCGTCTCATTGAAGAGCCGCTCGACCGGCGGGTACACGGTCGAGCGCGACGCCGCGTCGTAGGAACCCACGATGAAGGTCGTGTACTCGGGGCCCTCGACGAACCGCTCGACGAAGACACCGCCGCCGACCAGGTCCCAGCCGTGGTAGCCGTTGTGGAGGCGCTCGAGCTGTGCACGGAACGCCTGATGCGAGTGCACCACCGACTTGGTGGTGATGCCCATGCTGCCGGCGGACACGGCCGGCTTGAGGATGAGCGGAGCCCCCAGCGTGCGGAGGATCTCGCCGTACCGGGCGCCGGTGCGCGGCACCACGGCCCAGGGGGAGGTGGGCACCCCCGCGCGGTCGAAGGCTTCCTTCATCACGATCTTGGAGGTCGTGACGTCATAGAAGCGCTCGTCGGCGCCGGTGAAGCGCAGGCCATGCTCGCGCAGGCAGCGGATGACGCTCAGGCCGGGCGAGCCGTTGACCTCGTCGCCGTCGCAGAGATTGAGCACCACGGGCTCATGGCCCGCCGACTCCTGCACGATGCGCGCGATGACGTCGCGGTGATTGGCGAGTGTGACGGGCTGCCAGCGCCAGGCGTGGCCGAGCGCCGTGAAGGCGCGATCGTACTCGGCGCGACTCTGCGAATAGTCGGCGTACCAAGCGATCTCGGGATCGTCGGTCTCGACGAGCGGCGACAGCACCCACACCAGGAGGGGTGCGTCTGCCGTTGCTCGTAACGCGATCGGTGCCGCGGTCACCGGGTCAGCGTGTGGTGCATGAGCGTTGATACAAACGATTTAGGTGCAGATGCGCAATAGGGGGCGATATCGCCTGCATCGCGGCGTCGCGACTTGCGGCAGCACGCGGGCCGCGCGACGGTATAGGTGTGCCTCTGATGCGACCTGTCCTCGGGTACGGTCTCGTCCTCGGTCTGGCGATGCTCGGACCGCGGGACGTTGCTGCCCAACGGATCCTCGGGACCGTGCTGCGCGCCGATGGGGCGACACCGGCACCGGGGGTGCTCGTGGTCGCCTTCGATTCCACGGCGCAGGAGATGGCGCGCGCCGTCACCCGCGGCTCGGGCGACTTCTCGCTGTCGGTCGATCACGACGCACCCGTCTCGCTCCGCCTGCTGCGGCCGGGGCACCTGCCGCAGGACCTCGGCACCCGTCGACTCGCGACCGACGAAGTAGTGGACCTCGTGACGACGCTCGAGGACCGGCCGATCCCGCTGCCTGCCTGGCGGACGGGAGCGCGCAGTTGTCGCGGCAGCGCCGAGGACCGCGCGCCGGTGCTGTTGCTGCTCGAGGAGGCACGGAAGACCCTGCTCATCGCGCAGGCGCGGATCGGCGACCCGGACCTCTCGTCGCGTGCGGTCACCTACGACCATCGGACGGCACGCAACGGCGAGGACACGCTGCGGAGCCTGCTGCGGCGCGTGGAAGGTCCGCTGCCGGAGACCTTCCGCGAGAGCAGCGTGGAGGAGCTGGAGCGGGACGGGTTCTTCGTGAACCTGCGGGGCGAGCGCATCTTCCGCGCGCCGACACCGGCGGTGCTGATCGATCCCTGGTTCGTGCGGCGGCACTGCTTCACGTTGGCCCTCGAGCGGGGCGTGGTGCCGGTGCTGCACTTCCGCCCCACCCGCGAGGCCCGCGGGCTCGTGGAGGTCTCGGGCAGCTATCGGTTCCACCCGCAGACGCTGGCGCTCACGCGCGTGGACTTCCGCTACGAGGGACTCAGCGGCAGCGAGCGGTCGCCGCTGGTGGCCGGCATGATCGACCTGACCGTGCTGCGCTCGGGGGATCACGTGATCACCGCCTGGGAGCAGCGCTTCCCGCTCATCGGCTATCGCAGCTCGGAGGGGACGACGACGTTCGTCCGCAGCTCGATCATGGTCGCCGACCTCACGGGGTTCCGTTCGCAGGGCGGATTCATCACCGCCGTCGGGCGCGACGGGCGCGTGCTCTGGCAGCGCGATCCCGTGACGGACGCCATGCCGGCCTCGCGGGCGGCGGCGCGCTGCAGCGAGCGCGCGCTGGCGCGGTCGACGGTGGCGGCCGAGGGCACCCTGCCGGCGGACGACTCGGCCTCGACCCCCGGCCGCGTCCTGCTGCGGGCGGTGTGGACCGAACCGGTCATCCTCGACCGCACCACCTACGGCGCGCGCGAGCAGGTGCGCGAGACGCTCACGGACGAATCCGGCGGCTGGGTGTTCTGCGACCTGCCGCCCAACCGCGCATTCACGCTGCAGTGGGAGGTGCTCGGGAACCTCCGGACGCTGCCGGTCACGCCCGTGCGCGAGCCCGGCGGGCGTGTGCCCGAACGCCTGCGCTGAGCGGCCGACCCGTCCGATTTGTCGTATCATCCTGCCATGGACCGTCGAGACTTCGTCGCCGCCCTGGGCGGCTCGCCGCTGTTCTTCCACGCGGGACTCTCCGCATCGTCCGCAGGGCAGGCCACCGCAGGTACGGGCAGCCTTGCACGACTGCGCGACGCGAACCGCGCGGTCGCCGGAAGCTCCCCGGAGGCGGTGGCGGAGGACGAGGCCTACTGGTTGCGCGTGCGCCAGGCGTTCACGCTCGACGCGAACCACGTGAACCTGAACTCCGGCAGCGTCAGCCCCGCCCCGCGCGTGGTCTCGGAGGCCATGCAGCGGTACTGGACGCTCACGAACATGGCGCCGTCGTACTACGTCGACGAGCTGCTGTACCCCGAGGTGGAGCTGGTCCGGCGTCGGCTCGCCGCGATGTTCGGCTGCAGTCCCGAGGAACTGGCGCTCACGCGGAACACCAGCGAATCGCTGCAGACGGTGCAGCTCGGATGGCCGCTGGAGCGCGGCGACGAGATCGTGAGCACCACGCAGGACTATCCGCGCATGCTCACCGCCTGGCGCCAACGCGAGCGCCGCGACGGCGTGCGCCTGAAGCTGGTGACGGTCCCCACGCCGCCGCCGAGCATGGATGCACTGTACGACCGCATCTTCGCGGCAGTCACCCCGCGCACCAAGGTCATCCACATCTGCCACATGACCTACACGGTGGGGCAGATCTTCCCCGTGCGGCGCATCGCCGACGAGGCACGGCGCCGCGGGATCCTGTCCATCGTCGATGGCGGGCACACCTTCGCGCAGTTCCCGTTCACGCGCGACGACCTCGGCTGCGACGTGTACGGGTCCAGTCTGCACAAGTGGCTCTGCGCGCCGGTGGGCAACGGCCTGCTCTACGTGCGCCGGCCGCTCATCGCGCGTATCTGGCCCCTGCTGGCCGCTGAGGCGGCGCAGGACGACGACATCCGCAAGTTCGAGTCGATCGGCACCTACCCCATCGCCTTGCGGACCGCGGTCAGCGACGCAGTGCTGTTCCACGAGGAGATCGGCGCCGAGCGGAAGGCCGCGCGGTTGCGGTTCCTGCGGGAGCGCTGGATGCGCGCCGTGGAGCCGCTGCCCGGGGTCACGCTGCGCACCAGCTACGACCCGGCGCAGGCCTGCGCACTCGGCGCGATGTCGCTCGCGGGCATGGGCGCGCAGCGCCTCACGGAGACGCTGCAGCGTCGCTGGGGCATCCACGTGCGTCCCCGCTTCGTGCCCGACGAGTTCGAGTGCATCCGCGTGACCCCGAACGTGTTCACCACCCTCGACGAGATCGATCTCTTCGTGGAGGCGATCAGGACGCTCGCGACCGCGTGAGGCGTTCCCAGTGCTCCCAGATGAGGAGCATGGCCAGCGTGTCGAGCTTGCAGTACTCGAGCAGGAGGCGGGCCCAGTTGTCCTTGGCGGCGGGATCGTCCTTCTCGACGCCGTAGGCCATCGCGAAGTAGGCGCGCATGGCCCCGGTGCCCTCGGTGACGCTCTCCTCCTCCTGGTCGATGAGCAGCGGCGGCAGTGTCGCGTACGGGCCCTTGCCGGGATCGCCCTCGCGCCCCGCCAGCGCGACGAAACGCGCACGCAGCTCGGGCGAGGCCTTCCACAGTGCGTCGAGCACGGCCTTGATGCTGTTGCTGCCGCCCATGCCCGGGTGGTAGTAGAACGCCCGGCAGAGCTTGAGCATGTCGAGCAGCCGCGCGCCGGGTTCTCCCGGCTTCACCGCCGTGGCCGTGAGCCAGGCCGCGAGCGCCGGGTCCCCGCTGCCGAGGGTGGCCAGCTCGCCGGCCACGCGGTTCATGACGGACCTCTCGAAGTCCGACCACACGAGCACCGTGCCCTGGTCGCCGATGGCTGCGCGCAGGGTCCGGGCGAACTCCTCGTTGGGCCAACGGTCATCGCGGTTGAGGTACTCGCGGTGCTCGGGCATGGCCCCGGGTGCCGCCACGGTGTGGCAGCTCCACTGGAAGGCGAGTTGCCCGTACGGCGGCATGCCCTTGTGATGCGGCACCGCGATGGTCGCCGCCTCGAAGTCGACGAAGTGCAGCGGGTAGCGGATGTCCTGCATGGCGTCCCGCAGTGCGGGGTCGAACCACTCCTCGCCCTTCCGGGACTGGGTGATCTGGATGCGCTGGCGATCCACGACCACGCCGGACTTCCCGCCGAAGTGCTCCTCGGTGACGTCATGCAGGTGGTCGACGCCGTTCGCGACCAGCGTGCCGACCAACGGCCCGCCGCGGTACAGGTCGAGCACGTGCGGTTGCACGCGCCCGCGGTCGCCCCAGCACTCGAGGAAGCCGTTCGGTGCGCGATCCGCACCCACGCGGAACTCGCAGCGGCGGCAGTGCCCCCCGAGCGGCACCTCGAGACGGCGGAGTGTGGGCGTGAGTGAGGCCACGAAGGTCGCCGCCGACTCGCGCACCTCGGGCTCCAGAGCCGCGACCTCGGCCGCGACGTCGAGTGCGATGGTGAGCGGATCGCGCCGGACGAGTTCCGGATCGCCGATGAACTCCGCCGTGAGCAGGCGCCCGTCCGCACTGCGACGCACACGCACCCAGTGGGGCATGCCGTCGTGCGCCGCCACGGCGCCCTTGTCCAGGAGGATGAGGTGCGGCCGCACCGGTACGCCGGGGAACAGGTCCTTGAGCAGCGCGACCTGATACGTCACGTCCTCGAGGTACTCGCGCCAGTCGGCGTTGATGGCGTGGGGCTTGGTCTTGTTCTTGAAGTAGCTGCCGGACTTGGCGTGCCGTTCCGCGGCGTCCTCGGGATCGAACACCTTGGACTTCACCTCGTACAGGTCGAAGCCGGCCGGACCGCGCGCGAGCACGTCGACACGCGCCAGGCGCTGGCCATCGAACAGCGTCGCCTCGAACAGCGTGACGCTCGGTGTGGCCTCCAGCAGTGCACGCGTGGCCGCGTAGTCCTCCGCAGGACTGCGGCCGTACTCGAGGGCGATGCCGCCGGGGAAGCGTTGCTTGGCGAGCGCTTCCACCATGTAGCCGCCCTCGGCGAGGAAGTCGAGGTACTCGTCCTCGGCGAGCGTATCCGGATACCGGAGCTCACGGTAGTAGAGCTTGCTCGCGCAGCTGCGCGCGATCTTGAAGTCGGACTTGGAGAGTGTGTGCGGACGGCCGGGTTCGCTCATGGGACGACCAGGGCGTCGAGCGCCGCCGGGTCGGCGGACGCGGCGTCGACCTGCACCGGCACGGCGCTGAAGGCCGCGTTGCCGGTGAGGGCATCGATACGCCACTCGTCGGTGAGGTCGTTGATGCTCACGCCGGGATGCGCGGCGGCGATGCGCATCGCCGTGCCGTCGCGTCCATGTCCCCAGCCGTGCGGCAGGCTCACGACGCCGCGCATCACCTCGTCGCTCACCTCGAGCTCCACCGTCACCGCACCCGCCCGTGCCTGCACGCGGACCCGGTCGCCGTCGGCCAGTCCCCGTGCCACCGCATCATCGGGATGCATGAGCAGCGTGCAGCGACGTTTGCCGCGCACCAGGCGTTCGCTGTTGTGCATCCAGGAGTTGCAGGAGCGCAGGGCCCGCCGACCGATGAGCGCGAGTCCCCCTGCCGGCTCGTCGATGCTGCGCTCCAGCCGTGCGAGGTCGCGCAGGAAGGGGTCGGGGGCCAGGTGGATGCGACGATCCGCCGTCCGCAGGCGATCCGGCAGCACCGGCTTGAGTGCCCCGAGGTCGACGCCGTGCGGTGCACGCTTGAGCCGCGCGAGTGATGCCCCGCCCCCGAACGGCCGGTAGCCGCTGCCGTACGGGCCGGTCCGCAGCGCGTGGTCGAGCAGTCGCGCGGGCCCGAGTCGGCCGAGCAGGCGTGCCCGCCAGCGCGCCGCGGCCGTCGGGGCGAGCCCGGCCGTGAGCGCGGAGAGGATCTCCCACTCGTGCCGCGTGTCCGCGGCACGACGGAAGACCGGCGCCGAGTACTTGGCGGTATCGCGCACGGCGAGCATGTGGAAGGCGAGGTCGTAGTGGTCGCGTTCGAGCGGGGAGCTCGGTGGCAGGATCAGGTGGGCGTGGCGCGTCGTCTCGTTGCGGTAGAAGTCGATCGCCACGAAGAACTCGAGCCCGCCGAGTGCGCGGTCGAGTCGTGCGCCGTTGGGGGTGGAGAGCACCGGGTTGCCCGCATGCGTGACCAGCGCGCGCACCTGTCCCGGCCCCGGGGTCTCGATCTCGTCGGCGAGTGTGGCGACCGGGAACTCACCGGCGAACTCGGGCAGGCCGCGCACGCGGCTCGTCCAGCGACCGAAGCGCACGCCGCGGGTGCGGCGCTGGTCGTCGCGCACCAGGTCCACGGCCGGTGTGGCGAACATCGCGCCGCCCTCGGCGTCGAGCCGGCCGCAGACGACGTTCAAGGCCGAGACCAGCCAGGTGGCGAGTCCCCCGAACGCCTGCATTGAAATGCCGACGCGGCCGTACACCACGCCACGGCTCGCGGTGGCGATGTCCACGGCGAGCGTGCGGATGACGGCTGCCGGGATGCCGGTGGCCGCGGTGACGCGCTCCGGCGTGAACGGTGCAACGGCCGCCTGCAGGGCCTCGGCGCCCTGGGTGAAGCCCGCGAGGCGCCCGAGCGCCGTGTGACCAACGGCGAAGAGCACCTGCAGCAGCGCGGCGAGGAGCAGCGCGTCGGTCCCGGGACGGATGAAGTGGTGCTGGTCTGCGAGTGCGGCCGTCTCCGTGCGACGCGGATCGATCACCACCACACGTCCGCCGCGCGATCGGATCGCCCGGAGGCGGTCGGCGACACCCGGCGCCGTCATGAGGCTGCCGTTGGACACCACCGGATTCGCACCGATGATGACGAGGTGGTCCGTGCGATCGAGGTCGGGCACCGGGATCAGCAACGCATGCCCGAACATGAGCATCGCGGCGACGTGTGCCGGCAGTTGGTCCACGGACGTCGCGCTGTAGCGGTTGCGCGTGCCGAGGGCCCGGTTGAACTCCGGCACGAAGAGCATGGCCCCGAGCGAGTGCACCGTCGGATTGCCCGCGTACGTCGCCACGGCGTCGCGGCCGTGTGTGCGCCGCACGCGCGCCAGACCGTCGATGGCGCTGCGCAGCGCCACGTCCCAGCCGATCGGCTCCCAGTCGTCGCCGACGCGGCGCATGGGGGTGCGGAGGCGATCGGGGTCCGCATGGATGTCCTGGAGTGCGACCGCCTTGGGGCAGATGTGGCCGCGGCTCAGCGGATCGTCCGCGTCACCGCGGATGTCGGTGATGCGGTCGCCCTCGGTGCTGATGACGAGCCCGCACATGGCCTCGCAGAGCGTGCAGGTGCGCAGATGGCGCGTCGGTGCCATGGCGGGAAGCTGGCGACGCGACGCGCCGGGCGCTACGGCGCCCGGCGCTACCGCGTCGGCGAGGTCTCGATCGCGATCGACCGCCAGGCGCCGCCCTTGAACCGCCGCACACTCAGCGTCGCGCGCATCATGTGCCCCAGGAGGATGGCGAGCCAGATGTCCGAGGGCACCAACGGGCGCGTCAGCTGCAGGATCGTGAGCAGGCCGATCGGCACGGCGATCTGCGACACCAGCGTGATGTACAGCGGCCCCTTCGTGTCGCCGGTGCCCTGCAGCCCGCCGGTGTAGGTGAGCGCCACCGTGATGAACAGCCCCGAGAGGCTCAGCCAGCGCAGCAACTCGGTGCCCACCGCGAGCACGGTCGCGTCCTCCATGCCGAACAGGCCGAGCAGCACGGTCGGGATGGTGAGGAACAGCGTACCGATGAACACCGCGATCGCGAGCCCGAGCCGCGACGCGAGCTGGACGGTGCGCTCCACGCGCTCGGGTTTGCCCGCGCCGAGGTTCTGCCCCGCGACCGTGGCCGCGGCCCCCATCAGGCCCACGCTCGTCCACGTGATGAACGAGAACAACTCCGAATACCCCACGGCGTACGCCGCCTGCGTCTCGGCGCTGTTCTCCAACGACCCCATGAAGCGCAGCAGCATCACGCCCGCGATGTTCATCGCGATGCCCTGCAGGCCTGCGGGCAAGCCGAAGCGGAAGAGCTGCCGGATGGTCGTCCAATCCCAGCGACGGTCCATCCCCGCCTCCCAGTGGATCACGTACTTGCCGCTGAAGAGGCAGGAGAAGCCGTACGTGGCGATGATCGCGCCGGCGAGCACCGTGCCGAGCGCCGCCCCCATCACGCCCATCGGCGGGATGGGGCCCAGGCCCCGGATGAAGATGACGTTGAAGATGACGTTGAGCACCGTCATCGCGATGCCCAGGCGGAGCCCGGTCTTCGCATCCCCGGCCGCGCGCAGCGCGCCGCCGAGGAGGAAGATCATCATCATGCCCACGCTGCCCAGGAACATGGTGCGCAGGTAGCTGAGCGCCTCCACCTGCACCGCCGGGGCGGCATGTACGAGGTCGAGCAGGTACGGCGCGACGAACCAGCCCACCGGGGCGAACACGCCGAGGCAGAGGGCGAGTGTGGCCAGCACCGCCTGGTACACGGTGCGGTTCACCGCGTGCTCGTCACCGGCGCCCGCGAAGCGGGCCACCAGCACCCCCATCCCCGTGAAGATCGACATCACGAAGACGATGACCACGAGGAAGATCTGGAACGCGACCCCGACGGCCGCGTTGCCGTTGAACCCCACGTAGTGCCCGACCATCGCGTGATCGATGATGCCTTGGAGGCCGCCGATGACGTTCTGGAGCACGGTCGGCCACGCGATCTTCCACACGGAACCCAGGATCGGACCCTCGACGATCGAGCGGTCGAAGGTCTTCTTCGGTTTCGCGGAGCTGGGTGCGGACATTCGAGGGAAGGTGGGGAGGGGACCGGCGACCCGCTACCGTACGTGCAGTCAGCGTTCGGTGTTGGTTCCGGTGGATCAGACGCCGCTGCGCTCGTCCGGATGCAGGCGCCCGAGCCGCCGCAGCGTCGGCACGAACGCGCCGATGCTCGCCACCACGCCCAGCGTGAGCACGCCGCCCACGACGACCGCACGTGTCGCCCCCCACCAGCGGGCGGTCACGCCGGACTCGAACGCCCCGATCTCGTTGGACGACCCGATGAAGATCTGGTTCACCGCCGAGACGCGGCCGAGCATGCCCTCCGGCGTGCGCGACTGCAGCAACGTGCTGCGGATGACGACGCTCACCATGTCGCACATGCCGCTGACCACGAGGATCGCGACCGAGAGCAGGAAGCTCCGCGAGAGCCCGAAGGCGATCATGGAGACGCCGAACCCCGCGACCGCGAGCAGGAGCACCCGTCCGGTATGCGTGAAGTCATGGTGCCGGGCGACGAGGATGCTGGTGGCCACGGCACCGACCGCCGGCGCGGCCCGCAGCACGCCGAGCCCGGTGGGGCCCACCTGCAGCACCTCGGCCGCGAAGATCGGGAGCAGCGCCACCGCCCCGCCGAACAGCACCGAGAAGAGGTCGAGCGTGAGCGCCCCGAGCAGCACCGGTTCGCGGAACACGAATCGCACGCCGCCGGTCACGGACTCGAGCACGCTCTCGCGCGTGGCGCCGCGCGGCGGGGAGCGGTGCCGGATCACGCCGAAGATGCCCAGCGCCAGCACCATGAGCAGCGCATCCACGGCGTAGGCGAGTGTGGTGCCGCCCAGCGCGTAGAGCCCGCCGCCGAGTGCGGGCCCGAGCACGGCCGCCATCTGCCACGTGCCGCTGCGCCAGGTGATCGCGTTCGCGAAGAGCGCGCGCGGCACGATCTCCGCCGACAGCGCCTGGCGCGCGGGCTGGAGGAAGGCCCGCGCGATGCCGCTGAGCACGATCACCGCGTAGATGGCCCGGATGCGCAGTGGCGTGACCAGCGCCGCGCTCAACGGCGCGGCCAGCACCCACAGCGCCACACTGCAGCCCAGCAGCACCGCGAGGGCGATCATCGCGATCCGGCGCCGGTCGTGCCGATCGACCACATGGCCGGCGTACAGCGCCATGGAGATGGCGGGCAACGCCTCGGCCAGGCCGATCAGGCCGAGCGCGAGCGGGTCCTTGGTGAGAGCGTAGACCTGCCAACCCACCACCGTACCCTGGATCTGGATGGCGACCGTGAGCGTGAACAGCGCGACGAGGTAGCGCGCGAAGTTGGGTTGCCGCAGCGCGGCGTACGGATCGCGGGCGGGTCCGGGCGCGGCGTGGGGCGGCGTCATGGCGCGGGCGCGCGGTGCATCGACGCGCACTCCTCACGGAGGTGCTGCACCGCCGTCTCCACCTGCGCGCGACGCGTGCGGAAACTCAGCACGCAGAGCCGGGCCAGCACGCGGTCATCGACCGTGCAGCCCGTGAGCATCACCTTGCCGCGGGCCGTCACCCGCTCGATGAGCGCGCGGGTCGCGGCATTCTCGGCGGCGCGGGTCGCGCCGGCCATGTGGAAGGCGAACAGCGAGAGCTGCGGCGGCGCGTCCAGCACCACGCCAGGGATCGCCGCGACCTGCTCCGCCGCCCACTGTGCCAGCGTGCGCTTCTCGGCGAGGGCCGCGCGGTAGCGGGCCGCGCCGAACAACTTGAGCGTCAGCCAGACCCGCAGGCCCGGGAATCCGCGGGAGAGGTCGGGGCCGTACTGCGCCGGATCGTAGAACTCGCTTTGGTTCTCGGGCAGGTAGCCGGC
>Ga0268299_1003983_pt1 | contig 12413 bp, 9 predicted proteins | sample NOBtaG_FD_193484 | JGI IMG/M metagenome (GOLD analysis project Ga0268299, IMG submission 193484) | Activated sludge microbial communities from bioreactor in Nijmegen, Gelderland, Netherland - NOB reactor | ecosystem: Engineered > Bioreactor > Aerobic > Activated sludge | place: Netherlands...
ATCAACGCGCTGCCCGCGACCCAGGGAAAGAGCTTCGTATAACGATCATTGATCTCGATGCCGAGCCATACAACGGCGACGCCCAACACGATTGTCAGCAATATGTGTCCGATTCCGGCGATCGCCGTGACCCCAAGCGTCCTGGCGAGTCGCCATCCTTGCGCGCGCGCCGTGACGACGAACGGTAGCCAATGAGTCGGGATTGCCGCGTGTAGGAAGGCAACGGCAAATCCGGTCGTCACGATCGATATGATGGAGCTTTCGGTCAAACTCCGTCTCCACGGCACGAATGCAAGCACCGAAATGGCGCGAGCGGCGAAAAGTGAAGGGCTCGCTCGACTGCCATTACAATCTCAATGATGTGGCTAGACGGTGCCATGGGCCTGCCGGGCAGACGCCGGAGCCGAAATTGCCAGCTTGCTTGTCTCGCTGCCGGACCTCAGCAGCCTCAGCGCGTTGCCGACCACGAGCAAGGAGGCCCCAACGTCAGCCGCTATCGCGCCCCAGAGGCTGGCCAAACCGACGAAGGTCAATGCCAAGAAGGCGACCTTCACGCCGAGCGAAAACACGATGTTCTGGCGGATGACGGCTAAGGTGCGCTTCGAGTGCCGCACCAGCCATGGCAGCTTCGAAATGTCATCCGTCATGAGAGCGATGTCGGCCGTCTCGATGGCTGCGTCCGAGCCGATCGCACCCATGGCAATGCCGAGATTAGCCCGCGCCAAAGCCGGCGCGTCGTTGACGCCGTCGCCGACCATGGCGACTGTGCCATAGCGCTCAACCAGTTCCTCGATCTTCTTCAGCTTGTCCTCAGGCAATAGCTCGGCATACACCTCGTCGATGCCGACCTCGCGCGCGATGGCCTGCGCGGTCGCGCGATTGTCGCCGGTCAACATGACGACCTTCTTGACGCCCGCCGCATGCAACTCGGCCACGATCGCGCGTGCCTCGGGGCGAATCGTGTCGGCTACGGCGATGAGGCCGCAAACGTGGCGCGAATTGCCGATGACGATCACGGTCTTGCCATCCGCTTCGAGAGCTGCGGTTTCACGCGTGATTTCGGCTGTTTCCTGCCCTCGTTCCACGAGGTACCGGTGAGATCCCAGCCAATACGATTCGCCATTGAAAAGTCCTGTCAGGCCCTTGCCCTGCAGCATCTGGACGTCGTTGGCAGGCGCGGGCGCCACGCCTTTGCGCTCTGCGTAGCCGACCACGGCCCGCGCAAGCGGGTGCGTGGAACGCGCCTCGAGCGCGGCGGCGCGGGCCAGGAGCTCTTCCTCGGTATGATCGTTCAACGGGATCACCCGGACCACTTCGGGTTCGCCGCGGGTGATCGTACCCGTCTTGTCCAATGCGATTGCATTCAGGTGCGCAGGCAGCTCGACGTAGGCACCGCCTTTCACCAATGCTCCGGCTCGCGCTGAAGCTGCGAGCGAGGCGACGATCGATACCGGCGTCGAGATCACAAGCGCGCAGGGGCAGGCGATGACAAGCAGTACAAGCGCCTTGTAGAGCCAATCGCCCCACGCGCCGCCGAAGAGAAGAGGCGGTACGAGAAAGACGAGCAGCGCAAGAACCATTACGGCGGGCGTGTAGACGCGGGCAAATCGCTCGACCCATTGCTCGGACGGCGCTCGGCGCGCATGGGCCTCCTCGACCATCCGGATGATACGGGCGATCGTCGTGTCTTCGGCAGCCTTGGTCGCCTCGACTATCAACGTGCCGTCCCCGTTGATCGAGCCGGCGAATATGTCGTCGCCAAGGCTCTTTTCGAGCGGGACGCTCTCCCCGGTGATCGGTGCCTGGTTGACGGCGCTGGCGCCGGTCACGACGCGGCCATCCAAGGCGATTCGTTCGCCGGCTGGCACGATGAAGCGGGCGCCCGGCCGCACTTCGGCGACCGGCACCTCCCGCTCGGTCCCATCGGACGCGATAAGGCGGACCGTCGGCGGCGCCAGGTCGAGCAACGACGCGATCGCACGCCGGGCGCGCCCGACGCTCCAACTCTCCAGAGCGAGCGACAGCGCGAAGAGAAAGGCGACCGTCGCACCCTCGAACCACTCGCCGATGGCCGCGGCGCCGATCATGGCCACGACCATCAGCAGATTGATGTCCGGACGCAGGTTGCGGGCGGCGTACCAAGCCTTAACGGCGACGAACCGCGCTCCCAATGCGATGGCCGCGACGTAAGCGGCAATCTCGGGCCACAGCGCCGTGTGGCCCACATGGCCGGTCAAAAGCTCCAGACCCCGCGAGAAGCCACCCGCGAGGACGACGTGAATGGCGAAACCGAGCACCACGAACGCGCCGCTTGCCGCGGTAAACAAGATCTGCTGGCGGCGATGATCGTCGGTTTCGCCTTTCGAGGATTGCGCGTCCCAGCGCGCGGCTCCCATGCCCGTCGTCGCCACAGCTTTGATGATGGCGTGGTCCGGAATTTCGGCGGCGGCGTCCGCCACCGTGACGCGCCCGTTCAGAACGTCGAAAGCGAGGCGGTCTTCGCCGCCGACCACTGGGCCAATCGCCTGTTTGAGGACGGCAACTTCTTCCGCGCAATCCATCCCGCGCACCTTGAAAATGCGCCGACCCTGGAACGATGGGGTCGAGATGGGGCCGGCCCCCGCACCGCAGCAATCAGCATCCGCGTGATCATGCTTCGCCTCATGCTCGTGCTTGCGGGATGGCAGCGAGGGTGCGGCCGGCGGACTGCAGGCGTCTATCTCCCGGCGAGGCGCATCGCCGTGCGTAGGCTTGGGGTCACGGGGCGTATGCCCATGTGCGTGGCCGCTGCCATCTGCCTGGGTGTCGGTTTGCTTTTCAGTCTGGTCCATCGGGCCGCTCCGCGGTCGCTATGATGCCGCACGATGCCCTAGAGATTAGGACCTACAGTCCCTAGAGGTTCAAGCACTATCAGCGTCGAACGTGCTGAGGCCGAGGCTTGGGCCTCCATTCCCACACGATGGGGCGGTGACCTGCGCTACTTCTGCTCGTTGTGTTCGCCGTAACCTGAGAACACATTGTGCCAGCAGGACCCGGAGAATGACGAAGACGAGGTGTATGCCCTTCAGCCATACCCACTAGGTCGCGCTTTACGTTTGCGACGTTCATAAACGCCTTGAGCCCCTGGCCGAGATCGCCACGATCGAGGCTAGCAGTTTCCCTTTAGGCCCGAAACGTACATGGTCATGGCGGCCACCAATGCAACAGCCTCTTCGAGATCCAATGACGTCGGTTCGCAAAACTAGTGTCGATCCAACTGGCGGAAGCCTGTATGCGGGTTCGGTCGCAGGGATAAGATGGTTCCATGGGTAGCGGCCATTCGCACGCCGTCGGAGAGACGAACGAACGGAATTTGCGGTGGGCGCTCGCGTTGACCGGAGGATTTTTGATCGCGGAGATCGGGGGCGGTATCATCACGGGCAGCCTTGCTTTGATCTCCGATGCCATGCACATGCTGACTGACGCATCAGCACTGGCGATTGCCCTCACCGCGATTCGGATCGGCCATCGTCCGGCGGACCGGCTTCGCACCTTCGGCTATCAACGGTTCGAAATTCTCGCGGCGGCGTTCAACGCGGTTCTCCTGTTCCTCGTCGCGCTCTACATCATGTATGAAGCCTACCGACGCTTGTAGAGCCCGACCGAAATCCAGTCCTGGGGCATGCTTGTAATCGGCGTGCTCGGGCTGGGCGTCAATCTGGTCAGCATGAAGCTGCTCCAACGCGGCAAAGATAGCAGCCTCAACGTCAAAGGTGCCTATCTCGAAGTTTGGAGCGATATGCTGGGTTCGGTGGGCGTGATTCTTGGCGCAGCGCTGATATGGCTCACGGGTGGCGCTGGATCGATTCATTGATTGCGGTGGCCATCGGTTTGTGGGTCCTGCCACGCACCTGGATCCTGCTCAAGGACAGCGCCAACATCCTGCTCGAAGGCGTTCCACGAGGCATCGATGCCGCCGAAATCCACGCTGCCATTCGCGCAATGGCGGGAATCCGCGAGGTCCACGATCTCCACGTGTGGGCGATCACAAGTGGGAGCACCAGCCTGTCGGTTCACGTCGTGGTTGGCGAGGATTCACAGGCGAATCGCGATGTCGTTCCGGCGATACGAGCGATGCTGCGCGAGCGTTTCGGCATCCGGCACTCGACCATCCAAAGCGAGCGCGAACCTTGTGACGACGCTGATGGCCAGCACACGTTCATGCATGGATGATCAAGCGATGAAAGAAGCGCGTTCGGTATCGAGGCACGCCGCCGGACGGCCCATTAGGGCGCGATCGACTCGAGAAAACCTTAGTCGAAAGGCGATGATCGCCGCGCGGCTCCGCATTCATCAATTCATTCTCGCCAACGTCGTGCACCGGACCTAGCCGGATAGTAGTATCTTGCCGGTGCACCGGCCCCGTGATACCGTACGATTCAGCTCAGTTCAGTCGCCGCAAATGGAGAATTACATTGTCAAAGCGATTCAGTTTATTAGTCAGCGCTTTGATTTTGCTTGCTGCGTTGCCGGCGTATGCTCAAGGGCATGACCATAAACATGCTGCACCGCATGGCGGTCAAATAAACAAGATCGGCAATTACGAAGCAGAACTTGTCATCAAAGGAGCTGAAGTGGCCCTCTACGTCGTGAACGAAAAAGAGGAGAAGGTTGACGCGTCCAAGTTCAGCGCCACCGCCGTTGTTCTCGCAAAGGGTAATGTGCAAAAGACGATCGAGCTAAAGGCGGCCGGTGAAAACAAACTCTCCGGGACAATCGATTTCGATGTTGATGGAAAATTCCGCGCAACGGTGACGCTCAGAGCAGCTACCGGCGAGATCGGGAAAGCTCGCTACAGCCTAGACGTAGCGCGATAGATCGCATAGGTGGATGGGCGACTTAGCTTAGGTGTGATTTCTGGCGCCGACGCGTAAGCATTGTTTCCCTTCGAAGTGTTGAACTACGCCCTTTGCCGAGGTTAATCGCGTAAATGCGTCGGGCCATCCTGTTGACGCGTGTCGTTCCGGCCCTCGCCATCCTTGGCGCGGGAATATCGTTTGGCGTGGGTGCGACGCTGCTCGCCCAACATTTTTTCGACGCCGCGGGAGCGCAGTCGCCGAGAGCGGCCGGGCCGGCCGTAAGCAAAGATGCCAGCAAACCGAACCCCGGCGTCAAGGACTCCGACAATCACGCGCATAAGCCGGGCGAAAAGGGACGGCATGCCGAAAGCGAAGAAGGTCGCATCAAGATGCCGGCCGATAAGGTCGCCGCCGCCAAGATCGGGGTGGCGAAGGTCGGAGGGGGGGCGCTGGCGCGCCGCATCATCGTGCCGGGCACAGTTGCGCCTGATCCAGACCGCGTGGCGCGAATCGCCGCCAAGGTAATCGGCACCGTTTCGGAATTGCGCAAGCGGCTCGGTGATCGCGTCGAAAAAAACGAAGTTGTCGCGATTCTCGAAAGCCGCGAAGTGGCCGAGGCGAGGAGCGAGTATATCGCGGCTTCCGTAAGCCAGAAGCTCCAGGAGACACTCTTCGAGCGCGCCAGGTCATTGTTCCAGAAGCAAATTTTGGCCGAGCAATCTTTCTTACGCGAACAGAACGCATTGGATCAGGCGCGGCTGCGCACGGATCTAGCCCGGCAGAAGCTGTCTGCGCTCCATTTCGACGAGGATTTCGCGGCTTTGGACAAGCAAGCGGTCCCGAATCTCCGGCTTTACGAGCTTCATTCACCAATCGGCGGTCAGGTCACCGAGCGGATGGTCAATCTCGGCGCACCGGTGGGTGGAGAGGGCCAAGCAAAGGAGCTCTATGTGATCTCCGATCTCTCGACCGTTTGGGTCGAACTCGCCCTTCCCACATCCGATCTTGAGGTGGTCAAATCCGGGCAAGGCTTGTCGGTGTCTAGCGGCGAAAGCCGCGGTGTCGGCAAGATCGTCTTCATCAGCCCCCTGCTGGACAAGGAAACGCGCTCGGCGCGCGTGATCGGCGAGCTTGACAACAAAGATTTGAAATGGCGTCCGGGCTCGTTCGTAACGGCTCAAATCGCGATTGAAGAACAGCGGGTCGATATCCTGGTACCGCGCAGCGCCCTACAGACGATCGGCGCCGAACAGGTGGTGTTTGTGCGAACGGCGGAAGGCTTCGAAAAGCGCGAGGTTACGGTGGGAAGAGGCGATGACGCGGCCGTGGAAATCGTCTTTGGCCTCGACGCCGGCGAAACGATAGCCGTAAGCAATACCTTCGTGCTCAAAGCGGAGCTGGGCAAGGCGGAGGCCGAGCACTCGCATCCATGATCAAGTCTATCCTTGCGTTCTCGGTCCATCATCGTTGGCTCGTAGTCCTCCTGACCTTCGCTGCGGCTGCGTACGGCATTTGGTCTCTGGGCAAGCTGCCGATCGATGCGGTCCCCGACATCACCAACAATCAGGTCCAGATTAACGCGGTGGCGCCTTCGCTTTCGCCTTTCGACGTTGAAAAGCAGGTGACGTTTCCGATAGAGACCGCGCTTGCGGGAATTGCTGGCCTCGAATATACGCGCTCGCTTTCACGGAACGGCTTTTCCCAGGTAACGGCGGTTTTCACGGAGCGAGTGGACATCTACTTCGCCCGTCAGCAGATCGATCAGCGCCTAAACGAGGTCAAGAGCAGCTTGCCGCCCGGGACCGAGGTCCGAATGGGACCGATCTCGACGGGTCTCGGCGAGATCTACATGTGGACCATATCGTATGCACCGCGGGGAAATGCTCAGGCCAAAGATGGGCGGCCCGGGTGGCAAGGCGACGGTAGCTATCTGACGCCGGAGGCCCAGCGGCTCACCACTCCCCTTGAACGCGCCGCGTATCTGCGCACCGTCCAGGACTGGATCGTCCGGCCGCAGATCAAAAACGTGCCCGGCATCGCCGGTGTGGACGTGATCGGGGGCTTCGAGAAGCAATACCTCGTTCAGCCGGATCCTGCAAAGCTCATTGGGTTGGGCCTGTCCTTCGGCGAGCTGGCGGACGCGCTGGAAAGGAACAATGCAAGCCGTGGGGCGGGGTACTTCGAGCGTAACGGCGAAGGTTACGTTGTCCGCTCCGGCGGGCGGGTGGAAAAAATGTCCGAGATCGCTGACATCGTCGTCTCCACGCGGAACGGAGTCGCGGTGCGCGTCAAGGACGTCGCCGAAGTCAAGATCGGGGGAGAGTTGCGGACCGGAAGCGGCAGCACGAACGGCGAGGAGGCGGTGATCGGAACCGCGCTCATGCTGATCGGTGGCAACAGCCGCACGGTGGCTGCCGCCGTCGACGCGAAGATCAAGGAAGTCCGGCGCGCGCTTCCGCCCGACATTCGGTTGAATACGGTGTTGAACCGGACGCTCCTGGTCGACGCCACGATTTCTACCGTCGCGAAGAACCTAGCCGAGGGCGCGCTACTGGTCGTGCTTGTCCTGTTTTTGCTGCTTGGCAACTTCCGCGCCGCGATAATAACCGCATTGATCATTCCGCTCGCCATGCTTCTGACGATCACGGGCATGGTGCAGGGCAAGATCAGTGCAAACCTCATGAGTTTGGGTGCTCTGGATTTCGGGTTGATCGTCGACGGCGCGGTGATCATCGCGGAAAATACACTCCGCCGCCTAGCCGAGCGGCAGGCGGAACTCGGCCGAACAATGTCTTTGGGGGAGCGCCTCGCCTCAGTCACCGAATCGTCCGAAGAGATGATCACGCCTTCCATTTTCGGACAGGCCATCATCATCCTCGTTTATGTACCCCTTCTCACCTTTACGGGTGTCGAGGGCAAGATGTTCGAGCCGATGGCACTGACGGTCATCATCGCTCTGGCCTGCGCCTTCGTTCTCTCCATCACTTTTGTGCCAGCATTGATCGCGCTGTTAATCACTGGGCGGGTCACGGAGAACGAGAACATTATAGTGCGATTCCTGAAGTCGCTCTATATCCCCGTTCTGGATCGCGCACTGCGCTATCCGCTCCGCGTCATAGGCATTGGCGTTTTCCTGTTCTTGGGAACGGCCCTGTTATTCACCCGGCTCGGCCAGGAATTCATCCCAACGCTGGATGAAAAGAATATCGCGATGCATGCGTTGCGGATTCCCAGTACGGGGCTTTCACAGTCGCAGAGTATGCAGCTCGAGGTGGAAAGGACCATCAGCAAATTCCCGGAGGTGGACTACGTGTTTTCGAAGACGGGCACCGCGGAGATTGCGGCCGACCCCATGCCGCCGAGCGCGTCCGACACGTTCATCATCTTGAAACCGCAGGAGGCATGGCCCGATCCCAGGCTCGGCAAGGAGAAGCTGATTCAACGCATTCAGAAAGCGGTCCAAGAGCTGCCCGGGAACAACTACGAATTCACCCAGCCGATCCAGATGCGATTCAACGAGCTCTTGGCCGGCGTCCGTGGCGATATCGCGGTGAAGGTGTTCGGCGAGGAATTCGAGCCGATGCTTGCTGCGGCCAATCAGATCGCTGGCATTTTGCGGGGAACCGAGGGCGCAGCGGATGTCAAAGTCGAACAGGTGGCGGGTCTGCCGGTGCTGGAGATCGGAATCGACAAGGCCGCAATTGCGCGTCTGGGCTTGAGCCTTTCTTCGGTCCAGGACGTAATCGGCACTGCGATCGGCGGACGAGACGCGGGGATAGTCTTCGAGGGCGACCGGCGCTTTCGTATCGTGGTGCGGCTTCCCGATGCTGTGCGGGAGAACATCGAGGCGCTAAAGAACCTCCCCGTGTCCCTCTCCCGTTCGGAAGGACTCGGCGGTGCGCCTACGATCGCCTTGAGGCAAGTTGCCACTTTCAGGTTCGCGGAGGGGCCCAACCAGATCAGCCGAGAGAACGGCAAGCGACGAGTGGTGGTGACGGCGAACGTCCGGGGGCGCGATATCGCCTCGGTGGTAGACGACGCTAGAGCGAAGATTGCGCAACAGGTCCAATTGCCCGCGGGGTATTGGATTACCTGGGGCGGGCAATTCGAGAATCTCGCCGCCGCCCGCCAGCGGCTCATGATCGTCGTCCCAGCATGTTTCTTTTTGATCTTCCTGTTGCTTTATACCGCTCTAGGCTCACCGCGCGACGCGCTGTTCGTTTTCAGCGCCGTGCCGTTGGCGTTGACCGGCGGTGTCGTCGCTTTGTGGCTCCGCGACATGCCATTTTCGGTTTCGGCAGCGGTCGGGTTCATCGCACTTTCGGGCATTGCCGTGCTCAATGGCCTCGTGATGCTCGTTTACATCAAGCAACTGATCCAAGAAGGATCGTCCTTCGCTGAAGCGATTCGTCGAGGCGCTACGACGAGACTGCGGCCCGTCGCGATGACGGCTATGGTCGCCTCCTTGGGCTTCGTCCCTATGGCAATCGCGACCGGGACCGGCGCCGAAGTGCAGAAGCCACTGGCGACCGTGGTGATCGGTGGACTTATTAGCGCGACCTTGCTCACCCTTTTTGTCCTTCCCGCCCTGTATGCACGATTCGGACGGCGCGAGCACACGCGCGCAATCGTGTCCGGGGCGGAAACAGTCGAACACAATGCTGCCGGGCCATGATCGGCCTGGTTGTGCGCGGCTCACGAGCTAGCGCGCCGTGCACGCCCATGCCAAGAGGACGCAGTCTTTTCCGGCACCTCGACATTGCCCGACGGCGCGAGCGATGGCGCGCGCACGAAAGCGATTTATGCCCGTACCAATCCTTCCATTTGCGGTTAGTACCACGGCGGCGCACATTCGGCGAAACACGATCGACTGACCACAGCCCGAGCCGCACACTCGGAGTGCCGCACTCCGCGCCGTTTCTGCCGTTGGATGGTCGACCGCTGTTCCAGATCTCCGGGTCGGCCCATCAAACGCAATGGCGCCCCAGGTATCGAGCGCAAATGCAGTTCCTGGAGAACAGAACAGCGTGACGCTAAACGCCATGACGAGAATTGGCCGGCTCAAGGTCGCCTCCCATTGTGAAAATTCCGACGATCATGAAGGTGCGATATTTAAGCCTTTCCCCGTCGACAAAACTCCTAGGGAGGCCGTCACTGAGGAGGACCTAATTCATCCGGTCGCGCATGCGCTGGGCTGGACCGACTGTCTACTGTAGACGCTTCTCGGAATGAAGGACCTTAAAACAGATTCCCGATCTTCTCCTCTTACCGTCTGCCGAGGCCAAACCGGCGGCGCAAGTCGAAGACACGATACCCGGCGCGTCCGGCACGGCATCGCGATCCTCGAATCGAAGCGCTGGCACGCGCGCTCGATAAGGTCGAACCGGACGAGGGCACGCCCTTATCGCAGATACTTGCGTACCTCAATCGCGCCAACATTCAGGCCAATCACCGGGATCCTGACTAACAGACGCCAATGGCGCCTCTACTGGCAGGACGCCAAATCGCAATCCGAGCATTTCCTAGAACTCGATCTTCCGCTCATCCTCGGCGTGCCTGGCATCACGCCCGACCTTTTCTCTCATAAGGAACGACAGCGAGGTGCGCATTTCTTCAAAGTGTTCCTTCTCATGCTCCGGCGTGAGAGCTTTCTGCCGGTGCCGGACGACGCACGCACGTTTCACGAAGGCGCCGTGGCTGAAACCCGAAAATGGGAAGCGCGCGTCGCCGACGATCTGAGCGGGGTAGTTTTCCGTACTATCTTTCCCGATCTGGTCAAGGCTGTGGCCCGCAACGATCCCGTTCTTCAGGAAATGCGTATTTCAACGCGTTAACGATACCCTCGTTGACAAGGAGGCCCAGCGCGACCGCTTCCTTCACTGGCATCGGCCGTACTTGGTGACCCTCTTGGCCTACCGCCGACGGTCAGCTGTCACAGAACGGCCCACGTTGTCGCTTTCGTAGAGCCGCGCAGCGGTTGTGGTTATGGTGATGACATAGGTCACCAATCTGGGGCCGTCCGTTTTTTCGACTGGCGAGTGAGATGTGACCGGACCGAACGGTCACATTCTTAAGGTAATTTTTACCGGGCTGCGATAGCGTGGAGGCATGCGCAAAATGTACCTCCTACTCGCACTAACCGGTCTTGCCGTCGGCGTACAATTGGCCAGCGCGGGGGAAAACGATCCCGGCGGCAGAAAGTCGGACACCCGGTATTATGGCCCGCGAGGGTGGGAGGTTTACATTCTGCGTGGCACCGAGCCCAAGAATGATACTGGCGTCACTGTAACGACGAAAGAACCGCCTGCAAAAGTTGAGCCGCCGAAAACACGGATAATACGACACGGCAGGCACCGCCGCACGGTGCCGGCTGAGTAATCCGTTCGCCCCTTCTATCTATCCCGCTATTGACCTGACCTTGTCGAGATCGAGCGTGCCCGTCACGTGGATAGACGTCGTAGGAAGGATGTGAGAACAGCCTACGCCGCCTTTGCCGGTCACAACCCTTTAAAATTAACCATGATTGCGACGCGTTAAGCATGATCATGCTTGACGGCGCGATTTTCTCTGCCTATTGAGCCACTTTCCGCAGTCCGCCGGGCGAATCGTTAACGACTCGCCGGACTGATGGTTAAAAGTGGCCCCGAGGGGCCCTCATCGCGGCCGCCTTTCCCGGCCTGTCCTCAATGAGGGCAGGGATGCCGGAGGAAGCGCTCCCAAGGCGGCGGCGATGGGACAGAGCCAAACCCCGTTCAACCCTGAATCTTGCATGCGCGGCGCAATCGCTCCGCGCCGCAACGGGTTTGCGGCTCTTCCCCAACTTATTGCGATTGCGGGAGCCGCAGAATGACGACGGGCAAAGACGAACCGAACGGCCTCGAACAGACCGAGGCGTTCGAAGCAATGACGATGAAAGACAACGGCATCGGGCGCATCGAACTCGCCCAGGCCACGGCCACGCCGATCGAGGTGCCGCGCCCGGGCGCCGGCCAGACGATCAGTATCAACGTCGTCGCCGGCCGGCCGCTGAAGCTCGATTTTCCCACCACCGACGTGAAATCGCGCGAGGTCGTCCGCGACGACCTCGTGCTCGAGCTCGACAATGGCGGCAAGGTGATCCTCAAGGATTACATGACCGCCTTCGGCATGCTGGGCGAGATTCGCACGACCATCATTCAGCCCGACGGCAAGCACTACGCCTTCACCGAATTGCTGGCGCCCACGGCCGGCCCGAAGAAAGCCGAAGATGCGGCACCGGGCACGCACAGCGACGTGGTCATCATCCAGAAGCCGGCTCCTGGCGAGCATTCGACCTTCAAGCTCACGCCCGACAAGCCGATGGCGATGAATTTCGGCTTCGGCCAGATCGCCAAGTCGGTGGTGAAGGATGGCAATCTCGTCCTGACGTTCAAGGATGGCGCCGAGCTCACGCTCGAAGGCTATTCCGCGCTGAAGGGCGACAAGTCCATCGGCATCCACTTTGCCAAGGGCGACAAGATCGCGCTCGATGATCTGGCGCCCGGCGCCGGTCCTGACGATCCCATCGGTGGCGGCCGTTTCCGCAGTTTTGCGCCG
>Ga0268299_1003984_pt1 | contig 12410 bp, 7 predicted proteins | sample NOBtaG_FD_193484 | JGI IMG/M metagenome (GOLD analysis project Ga0268299, IMG submission 193484) | Activated sludge microbial communities from bioreactor in Nijmegen, Gelderland, Netherland - NOB reactor | ecosystem: Engineered > Bioreactor > Aerobic > Activated sludge | place: Netherlands...
TGATCGGCCGAGCGCCGCAGACCGTCTGCATGAAGTCGACGAAATGGCAGGCTTCTCCGATGATGCGTCCGCCGCCGATTGCAGGATCCTGCGTCCAATGCGTCGGCGGCACGGAGCCGGCATTGACCCGGTACAGCATCACCAGCGGATTCAGCCTCGATGCGAAAAACTCGACGATCTTTCGGGTATGTGAAGAGAAGCGCCGATTGAATCCGACACAGAGTTGCACCCCACGAGCTGCCGCGTCCCGATAACAGTCCGCGATCCGTTCGAGTTCAGACTCGGTCAGGCATAACGGTTTCTCGACGAACACGTGTTTGCCTGCCGACAGCGCCGCCTCGACGATCTCCGCATGCCTATCGTGTCTCGTCCCGACCAGAACGGCATTGATGGCGGGGTCCTGCAGCACCGCGCGGAAATCCGTGGTGCAATACTCGGCCTTCCACTTGTCGGCGATGGACTTCGCATTGACTCCGGATCCGGTACAGATGGCCTTTACCGTTACCTGCGGTAGCGCGGCTAGAACCGGCAATAGCATGTCGCGGACATGCTTCCCGGCTCCAATGATGCCCAGCGACACCATAGCTGACGCCCGGACAGAGTCCTGCCGCTGAAGCTGAGGGGAATTGTCGACCCGATCCGCCTCGTACAGGAGCAGAAGCCCCAGAGGAGAAGAGGATTGGTCGCTTAAGCGCCGGTAGGCATCTTCGGCCCGCTCGATCGGGTAACGATCCGTGACCAAACGTGCCACGCGGACTTTCTTTTGATTGAGCAGCTCAAGAAACGCTTCCATGTTCCGCTGTTCGGTCCAGCGGACGTAGCCGAACGGATAGTCATGCCCCTGTTCCTCGTACGTGTGGTCATACCGTCCAGGCCCGTAGGACATCGACAGCCGGAGGTCCAATTCTTTCTTATAGTAGGGCTCGCGAGGCAGCGTCATTCCGACGGCGCCCACGACAACGATTCGGCCTTTGTGCCGGGCTATTTCGCCGGCCGCCTCGACCGGCTGATTGGAGCCGGTGCTGGCGGTAATAATGACGGCGTCGACTCCGCGAAATCGGCTGAAGGCTCGGGCGGCTTGCGGTAATTCGTCAGGCCCGGTCGTGGCCTCCGCCCCAAGTTCCTTCGCGAGTTCTCGTCGTGAGGAATCAGGATCCGAGGCCAGGACCCGGCAACCAGACGCGCTGAGCAATTGGACCGTCAGCTGGCCGAGAAGCCCCAGTCCGATCACGGTCACCAGTTCACCGAGCCGCGGCTCCGCTTGCCTGACTCCCTGAAGAGCAATGGCGCCGAGCGTCACGAACGCGGCGTCTTCGCACGTCACCTCGTCGGGAATTTTGACGCAAAGCCGGTGTGGAACAGAGACGATCTCGGCATGCGACGCATAATTCTGGCCGGCACAGGCCACGCGATCGCCGACCGCAAAGCCGGCGACACCGTCCCCCACTGCCAAGACGACGCCGGCGCAACTGTAGCCCAACGCTCCCGGAGCATCGAGTCGATCGAACGCCCGCTGCAGCGTGGCGAATACCCCGTCTTTCAGCATGGCGGAGGCCAATTTTCGAACTTCCTGCGGGCGATCGAGCGCCTTACCCAGCAGGCTTTTCTGAGCCAATTGGACAGTGGACCGCTCAGTCCCCGGACTGATCAACGACGCGCGATTGGCGACCAGCACTTCGCCGCGGGCGGGGATGGGGGCTGGAACCGTTTCAACACGGAGGACACCCGTCCTCATGTTCTGGACGACTTGCTTCATCTGCCGTGTCCTCTCGTACTCCCGGCTTGGGAATCACGTCACTCTATCGCGAGCTCGGTGACGTGCTGGACACGGATAAATCAAGTTTGTGTTAACAAATCATCAAGAGTGGCTCCGGAACCCGTTCGAGTAAGGAAATACGGACAATCCGGAGGCAGGCCGGAAACCGGATGATGGACGAGACCGGTCCTGAGCGAGGCATCACAAATCAATCGAATCTTCACAGTCCCGTAACAAGCTCGCCGAGCCGACGTGCTACTCTTCCCCGCGTTTCGCGTGAATCTGCATGGCAGGATCTCGATGAAACTGCTGCTCGTGGCGGGTGCCCGTCCCAACTTCATGAAGATCGCTTCGATCGTCGAGGCCATCGATTCCCACAACCTCACGGTACAACCAGCCGGCAACAGGCTCGATTACCTCGTCGTCCATACCGGGCAGCACTACGATGAGCGGATGGCCGGCACGTTCTTCCGTGACCTGAAACTCCCCCGGCCGGCAGTGAACCTGGAAGTGGGGTCCGGAAGCCATGCCGTTCAGACGGCGGAAATCATGAAACGGTTCGAGCCGGTCCTGGAGAAGGAACGCCCGGATGCGGTCGTCGTGGTCGGCGACGTCAATTCGACGATCGCCTGCGCACTCGTCGCGTCGAAGGTGACGTTTAAGGAGAGTACCGGGATCACTCGCCGGCCGCTCGTCGTCCATGTCGAAGCCGGACTGCGAAGCCGGGACCGATCCATGCCCGAAGAGACCAATCGGATCCTGACCGATGCCTTGGCGGATCTCTTGTTCGTGACAGAGCGGGATGCCGTACGAAACCTGCTACGCGAAGGTGTACCGCGACGTCGTATTCATATGGTCGGCAATACGATGGTCGATACGTTGTTGCGTCACCGTGCCCGCGCCGAGCAATCGAATGTTCTGGAACGGCTTGGGTTGCAGGCAGCCGCTCCTTCACAGACGGGAACCGCGAGAGGACGTGACCGCGCGGTCGCGCCCTACGGAGTCGTGACCCTTCATCGCCCGAGCAATGTCGATGATCCCGCCGTTTTTCGCGGAATTTTGAAGGCTCTGCTCACGATCGGTCGCACACTGCCGCTGGTCTTTCCCATTCATCCTCGAACCATGGCCCGCCTCAATGAATTCGGGCTGTTGTCGCAATGCCGTCTCTTGCACGGGGATGACCGTATCGAGAATCTTACCGAAGGGCTCTATTGTCTCGACCCGCTCGGCTATCTGGATTTCCTCAGACTACTCTCGTGCGCCAAGATCGTCCTGACGGACTCGGGAGGCATTCAGGAGGAGACGACCGTGCTCGGCGTGCCATGCGTGACGCTGCGGGAGAATACGGAACGTCCGGTCACCGTGACCGAAGGAACGAACGTCCTCTGTGGGATGTCGGCTGCGAAAATCCTGAAGGCCGCCACGACGAAGCTCCGTGAGCCGGTACGTCCTAGAGCACCAAAGTTCTGGGACGGGAGGGCCGGTGAGAGAATCGTGAACGTCCTGCAGGCTCGGATGTTGGACAGGCAACACGCCTACAGCCGCACCTGAGGCTCCGGATTCCCGCATCGATCATAATTGTCCGACGCACCAGCCATGCAGCCGCGAGGCGTCGCTGAGGCCGCTCGAAGCCGTAAAGGTGACGCCTGTCCATGCGTGTGCGCTGCCGGCCAGGCGAGCCGACCATGCCCGAACGTCCGTCTCCGAATTGATAAAACAGGACACCTCCGGAACGTTCCACGTGTGCTTGAATAGAACCGTACACGCCGAAGGATTGCCGCTTCCCAACTTGATCGTAAATACGGTATCACCGCCGGTAATGGTCGGAGCGATCCCGCACGAGGCGACGGACAGGACGCCCGCGCTCCCGGCGGTCGATAAACTCAGATGTCCATTGTCCGGCACACGCAGCACTTCCGTTCCACTCATCGGACAGCAGTTGGTATGGCCATACATCCTCGTCAAGTCCGGCGTATCCGCGTCCGTGGCGCCATAGTACCCTCGTGCCATTCCCCAATTGGCATGGATGCCATAATTTCCCCCGATCACCGATGGGAGGACATTGCTCATGACGACCACACCGCTTGAAGCCTGCGGACCGCTTCCCAGCACAGCGGTGGGGCTCAACGCATTCTCCATCCATCCGCCTACGTTTTGAAACGCGTACACGTGAGAGGCGGTGTTGAGGGCGTTATTCCAAAGCCCCCATTCGATGAAGGGGTAGTTCGAGCCCGGAACGTTTTTCGCCACCACAAAGAGACCGTGCGCGGAAGAGTAGTCTTCCGTATTGTATTGGATCAAACATTTTGATCCATGTGCACCGATCGGAAACGTCAGATACCCCCACTCACCATTCGCACAGCCGATCTGATTGATACCATTAAACGGCGTTGCCGGAGCCATTCGGCTGATCGGAAACCCTCCTTTGGGTAAGGCGCCTGTGGTGTTCGGTGCGATACCGGCGGAGAGCGCGTCAATAGCATTATTGAGCGCCGCCCCAAAAGACATGTAGGCGCTCATCGGAACCAGAACACACAAGGCCACACTCAGAGCCATCTTCTTCATAGTCGTGCATCCATCCAATCTTGGCTGAGGTTCATGCAAAGCGTGATGAGAACCGCGCAGCAGCAGATCGCAGCGCATTGCGTAGTGAGTATTACCGATCCGTTGGAGTGATTGTAGCGCAGTTGCAAATGAATGAAGATGAAGAGGATGTTAATCTTCTGTAAAGAATGCGATTTCGTGACGAGGCGTGCGAGGTTTTTCCACGACGATCAGCAGCATCGTCGCCAATAGACGTCCTCGATAATTGCCAAACACCTTTTCGCTGATGCTCTGCGAAGGCAAGGCGAAGAATGTGCGCTCAAGGACACGATATCCCAACTGCTCCAGCAAAGAGGTCAGCGTGGAATCATCAAATTGATGGAGCTGATACTTGAGATATGACGAGCGCAACGGAAGCACGAATCGCCCGACCCTCTGGGCAATCCGATACACGGAACTGCGGTTGGGTACGGAGAGAATGAAGCGCCCCCCCGGTTGCAACATTCGAAAACATTGCATGAGGACGGCTTGGTAGTCCTCGATATACTCCAGCACGCTGGAACACAGAATCAGACGGACACCGTCGGCATAGGACCTCTCCGTGCTTGGAGGCAACGGCAGCGCTCCCTGAAGGTACGTCGTAAGCACGCTGAGGCCCGACTCTTCTGCTCGGGTCCTGGCCAGCGCTATCATCGCCTCACTTTGGTCGATTCCCACGATCGGGGCGCTCTTCGATGCGACGGACCGGCTCAAGGTGCCTTCTCCACATCCAAGGTCGAGACAGACTCCGTCACCGGGAATGGCCCGAAGGCTACGCGTTATTGCCTGATCCCACACCGCCTCACGTTCACGGAAGTCCGCTTTCACGTGATAGTTCCGCCCGAATCGTTGCGCCGCCCGGTCGAAGTGCTGTTGCAAGGACTCGTTCGGACTTCGATCAACTACGGTATTGGCTTTCATGCTCATCTCCGGTCGCGTCGTTTCCGGTCGTCCTGCCGGCACAACGCCGGCTGCTCGCTTTGGGGGCCGGACGTGTTGCTGCGTTTGTCTTGATCTACCCGTTCCGTATGCGATTCCGACGAGATCGTTTCAGCAAACAGATTGGCGAGTTGTTCAACGAATTGTTGAACCGTATAGTGTCGTTCATACCGATCGCGTCCGTTTCGCCCCATGCGCGCGATCTCCTCGGGATGGTGCAAACACCATAGCAAGCGATCGGCCAGATGCGCCGGGTCGTCAAGGTGCACCTCCAATCCGCATTCTCCGTCTTTCACCGTATCTCGGAGACAGCCTCGGTCGGTAAACAGCACCGGTATGCCGGAAGCCATGGCCTCGATCACGACCAGCGGTTGTCCTTCCTGTTGGAGGCCGGCAAAGACGAACACATCGGCCGACGCAAAGATCGACCGCTTGTGTTGCATACTCTCGACAGGTCCTTCCAAACTCACGTGAGGGCTCAAGCCATAGCGGGTGACAAACGTCTCCGCTTCCTGTTGTTCACGCTGATGAAGCCAGGGACCGGCCAGCACGAATTCGACGTCATCACGAACCTTGAGCACGAGGCGCGCCGCTTCGAGCAGAACCAGCACCCCCTTGGCACGGCTCAAGGTGCTGAGATGAAGCACGCGCCGGCGACGGCTCGCGCGCCGTCCGATGGGCGGCCAGTCTATTCCATTGGGGATAACGGCGACCCGAGAGGAGTCCATCAGTTCTTCGAACAGAAGTCGGAGCGAGTCCCCCAACACGACCATGCGGCTCACTCGACCCAAGACTATCTTCACATAGGTCTTAACCAGGAATGATCGGCCTTCATACCACTGCCTGAAATGTGCCCCGTGTAGATGCAGCACGATGCGGGCACCGGCTGTCCACGCAGGCCAAATGAAGAAGCTGTCGCGCAGGAATCCGACCGTCGATTGAGAGACGGGCAAATAGGCGACCGCCGGCCTGTGTCTGACCAGAAGTGCGAGCAGCCTGACCCATTGTCGGAGAAACAAGACAACGTCGTGCCAATCCGGCTGGTCGACGTGCTGAATTCCGCGCCGATCTGATGTATCCACATGGAGCATATTGAACCGCTCGCACACATTCGACTGTAATACCGACTCCATAGCGACGCTGACCCCATGAAACGGCGGAGGCGTCGGACCAATGATCAGCACGTTCGGCAGTTCAGATTTCTGCACCATGACCATCCTGATTGCGCCGATGGTTCCGGCTGCCTGCTGCCTGTTTGATACGACCGCGAGTCATGATCAACTCGCAGATTGAATTTGATGAGTTGTTCAATGCCCCGGCAGCCTCAAGAGCGGCTTGCCGCGAGTCCCTAGGCAACGCCAGCCCGGCTTCGATGGACCGTACAAGTTCCTCCACCGTTCGGGCTTTGAGCAGAATGCCGGATCTGCCGTCCTGAATCACATGGGGAGCGACTCCTACCCGCGTACTGACGACCGGCGTCCCGCAAGCCAGAGACTCCAGAATCGTGAAACAGAGGCTTTCCTGCTCCGAAGCGACAATGGTCAGATCGGCGCTGTTGTAGAGTTCAGGCAGCGACTCATGAGCGACTCGGCCAAGCAGACGGATACCGGCTTCAAGACCCGCTGCGTCGATTTGCTTTCGGAGCGCTGCCTCTTCCTCTCCATTTCCGATAACCCAGAGGACCAGGTTGTGATTCGCCCGCCGGAGACGCGCCACCGCATCGACGATCAGGTGGACACCCTTCAATTGGGTCAATCGTCCGACGAAAAGGAGTACCCCCGTCGAGTCACTCACTCCATAGCCGGCTCTCGTTCTTGCTCTCACATCCGAAACAGCAGGCTTGAACACCTCCGTATCGACCGCTCCCCAGACCAGGTGAATGTCTTGCGCACGAGCAGGCCATCGGGCTCGGTACACGTTGTAGCATTCCCGATCGATACAGACGAATTGATCCGCACAGGCGCCGATCCGGTTGATCATCACTCTGTAGAGACGCTGAAATGCGGACGTCCGACACATTCTGTAGCGTGAGTACTGGGCACCCCATTCTTCAGTTCCGTGCGCATGATAGACGATATCCGCGTTCTGTGCCGGCATGAGCGGAAACAGTTCGGGAGCATGGAAATACAGCACATCGAATGAGCGCTCGCTGACGAGCCGTCGATTGAGCAGACATGACCAAAACATCTTGGCCCTGAGCGGCACGAGGGGGCGGTGACCGTTCACTTCCATTTCAGTGAGTCGGCACAAGGGAATGAACGGATAGGTCGCGCCGTGGATGTTTCTGCTGTATACCCCGCCGACTTTCTCGTCAGGTTTCCAACAGAGGCCGAACAAGGTAATGCTGAATGGATAGCCCCTGGTGGACTTGAGAAAATTCTTCACGGCGGTCAACATGCCGCCAGTCGGCCGATCCTCAAAATCACTGGGTAGGAAGACGGCAATCCGGATTGCTTGCGCCGATGAAGGCATGCCGATTGGGTGCCCGCTCATGAATCACTCCTGCGCATGTCGATCGGAGCGGACCCAAACCGTGTTCTCAGATGAAGAAGAACGGCCTTATCGCCGTCGTGAAGTCCGAACACGCACAGGAGACCGGCGTACAGGATGACGAACAGACCACAGGATACGAGTGGAGGAAGTTCCAGCGAGAGCGCCCGTACAACCAGCAGCGGCGCCGCAGCCCCCAGTCCCGCCGCAAATGGCCTCCAGATGCTCGTATCGAACGGCCATATGTGCAGAACCCGGCGCACTTGCACGGTACGCACGATCATGCTGAGTATGAGGCTGCCTCCTGAAGCGAGAGCCGCTCCAAGCATACCGAAGAACGGAATCAAGAGGATGTAGAGTCCGATCTGTACGACAGAGATGCCGATGCTGTTCCACATGACGAGCTTCGAGCGGCCGGACCAGAGCAGCAGGCCGTGGCTGCACCCGGTGACCGAATAGAGGAACTGCCCGACCGCGAGAATCACAAGACACAGCGCACCCGATTCGAATCGGCTCCCGAACAGGCTCAAAATATCCGTTGCGAACATGGTCATGACGATGCACAGCGGCATCGTGACCATCAACGTCCATCGCAACAGCGTACCGGTCAATACGCGGACCTGAACGGGATCGTTTCCCGAAAGCTTCTCCGAGAGAAACGGGGTGGCGATGGATTCCAGCGTCCCCAGAACCAGAGCCATACTGGCCGCCGTCTGGAACGCCGCACTATAGATACCCACGTCCTCCACCGATGACCAGATTCCGAGCAGCAGGACATCGGAACGTGCCGCTGCGCTGTTAAATAGGAGCCCGGCCAACAGAGGAAGCGAGTAGGTGAGCACCTCGCCGGCCGAGGTTCCCAATGGGCGGGCCGCCTGCTGCTTCGAGAAGAGATGTCGCAGAGGAAAGAGGGCCAACGCGGTTGTCACGCAAAGTGCGAGAGGAAGCGCGATCAATGCCGCCGTCAAGCCCCACCCCCACCCGATCAGTCCCAGCGTCACGGCAGCTTTTATCACCGGCTCGCAGAGATATTTGGCGAGGGTACGCCACCGGACTTCCCGGAAGGCTTGGAGCACCGCCAAGGCCACGGTCGACAAGACAAAGAACGGAATCGAGAACGCGAAGAGGTTCAGCACTCCTGCCATGTCATCACGATGAAAGAACCGGACGGCGAGCGAGTCAGCCGTAGCGTACAACGCGATCGCGGATAAGAGTCCGAGCCCCGCAGCAAGCGCCAGCGTCGCGCGGATGATTCCAGCGACCTCCGGTACGTCCCCATTGGTCCTCAGCCCAGGAATGAACCGTAGTACAGCGCTGTCGAGCCCCGCCAGAGCCGTAAAAGCCAGGAGATTGAAACAGCCCAGGCCGAGTGCATAGAGGCCGAACTGTTCGGGTCCCAGCATCCTCGCCAAGACGATGGCGTAGATGTAATTGAGACCCAGACCAAGAATGGTCCCGGCGAAAAGAAGCGCGGATCCCCCCGCAATCCGGACCAGCGCCTGATCAAAAGAGAATTCCGAAGACTGAATATTGATACGAGGGGTACCGATGCCGAATCCGATAGCCATACGTGCGGTTATTTCTTGTTCCGGAAGTCAGCAGAAGCCGTCATCGCTCACATGTCATGCGCGACAAAATTGGATAACCACCGCCCGATAATCCGATGGGCGTAGGGCGTGGGGTGTGCATCCTTCTCATACGACAGATCACGGAGCGCGTGTCCTTCGTATATCGTCTTTTTTACATCGATGACATAGACACGATCGGCGATGCTCTGTCGCAAAGGTCTCTCTTTTGGAAAGTTGTCGATGAATTGGCCACGTTCGATGACCGGTATGTTCAGTACGAGCATGGGCACACGGTGGGCCGAGACTTCTGCGACCATTCGCTCCAACAACAGTGCGGTTAATTCCGACTCCTCATGAGTGAGTGTCGAAGATGTCTGTGAGCTGATATTGTTTTGACGGGCCAACTGCTCGATGAAGAATCCCGACACCTGATTACGGATAAAATTCAGCGCATGAGAGTTTTGGCACAGGAAGGAATAGCCTGGAAACGAATAGAGGCGGTCTCTCACATAAATGGCGGGGACGAAGGCTTGCTGTGTGGGGACGAGCGTGCCGTCTTCTATTTTGAACAGCCCGGAAACCACATTATTGTAAGGGTCATTGGGGAAGTAGGCCAACACGACGAGATCCGGCTCATATTTCCATCCGATGTGTTGAAGCTGAACGAGTTCCTCGGCAGTGCCGAAGCCCGACACGCCCATATTGATGACTTCAATAGGACGGCGTGACATCATCCCATCCGCTAGGATGGCAGAAAATGTCTCATGGTCCTCAACGCCATGTCCCAGGGTTGCGGAATCTCCCAGAACGATCACCCGATAGGTCCCGCGAGGCTTAGGGATGGCATACTCCTTGGTCCCGCGGAATCCCTGCGCATTGGTGTGGAATCCATGCCGGTACTCGGAAGTGATGATCAGGCCGTCGACGTTGCCGATATTCTTTCTGATCCCATAGCTACTCGACTCGACGTATCGCGGGACGATGGCCTGCGGCTGGAAAGCACGGAAATAGAGTTCGATGATTCCAAGCCCCAAGGTGATCGATACGAGAACAAGGGTCACATTCACGAGTACGGAAGGAATGACGCGCTCGGCGACCGATTGACGCCGGTTCGGCTCGTGATTCCGCGATATGGAGTGAATATGGGCGTGCATGGCGGCTAGTCAACCTGAACGTCCTTTGGCACGGCCAGCTTGAATGGACCGGCCTTGACCGCGGCGATCTGTTCGTCGGAAAGCCATTTGTACATGTACACTCCCACCCCAGTTTGCGGCCAGCGCCTCTGAATAGTGTCGATCGTGGCGGCAAACCATTTTCCATCGCGCGAATAATACTGGTTCGAACCTCCCATCTCATCGCTGGTGGACACACTGGATATCACAAGGGTCAACGAGTCTGGGTTGTTCAAGAGGCTTCGAATCTTCTCGGTCAAGCCGGCATCGATATCCCTGTAATAGGCCATCCTGCAGAGGACATCCACTAACCCCGCGTTCGCCCAACCGATACTGTTTTGCCCCTGTTCCGGTCCGGCGACCAGGGGGATGACGTCGGCACTCATGACGAGATTCGGCTTGATGGCCCGCACGCGCTGCGTGATTTCTTGAACCAGGGCCGTGACGTCCGACTCCTGATAGTCCGAGATCGTCGCCGGCATCCGGCCGAACGTCAGTTTGAACTGTACGGTGTCCGTCGAAAGACTGCGGCCGTATCGCTTCTGGTAGTCGGCCTTGCAGAAATCACTGGAGCACAATCCGACGGCTCTGACATAGTCCAAATTAATCCCGTCGACATCGTAGCGGCTGACGATCTCGACGATCAGGTTGGCCATAAAATGTCGGAACTCCGGCATATGTACGTCGAATGCCGTCGCAGGCGTGCCGGGAGGAGCAAACTGCGGCAAGATATCTCCTTCCCTCAGAGTAAGGTTGAGCCACGGATGTACCTCTATGCCCATGCCATGGGCTCGTTCGATCAAATACTTGAGGGGATCGTAATTGTCTTTGAGTTGAGGCTTCAACCAGGAATCCCACTCTGCATATTTCGACGGCCAGGTCGCTCCCCGTCCGTGCCAGACATTCGGACTGAAGATGTCGAACCCCGCACGCTTGATTCGGGCGAGCAACTTGTCCGTCGCTTCTTTACCGGTCCAATTGAGCACATCCTCTTCGAAGATGATGCGCTTGCCGGCGAATGTTTTCTCCGCCGCCCATGCGACTCCACCGGCGGCGGCATCGGCCATCGGTGTTGCAATCAAAAGAAGCGGGATCACAAGCAGCAGCATATGGGCGACCAATCTCCGCTCGCCTGAGACGAGCGGGAACCTTCTATGGACAGCGGGCCCTGCCAATGCATGACCGGCACTTTCCTGGACGGGGACTGTCGATACCGGCTCTCGCAGCGAAGCACGCCGTGTTTCATCGACCCGTATTCGAAAACTTATGCCGATAATTCCCCAAATGAGCCATTGTTCTGCCGGATACGCACTCGGAACCAATCCGATCGAATCGATGAGCCACATCAGATAAGCCATCAACGCCGCCACCGCCATCTCATCAGACCGGGCCAGGAGATTTTGGACGATACGTACGCCGATCACGATCAGAAGGGACGAATACAACATCAGTCCGACGAGACCGCCGTGAAACAGCATCTGAAGGAAATCATTGTGCGCTCCGATGGCGACTTGACCGCTACCGAACCATTGATTCATCGACGGAAGACGTTCCCATTTGTCCATCATCTGGATCCAATCGAACCAACGTCCGTGAAATGTCATTCGCCCATCCACGGTCCCCGACACAAATCCGACTTCCTTATGAAACAACCTCGCGATCTTCTCCACGAGATCGCCGGCATAGAAAAGCGCCACCAGTACGGCTCCGAGACTCAGAACCCCCAGTGCAGCGAACTTGCGACGGAGAATCGTCCAACACAACAGCCATAAGCCACAGGTGACGATCGCAGCTTTGCTGTACACCCTCAACATCACGACCGTCGAAGCCGCGATGTAGGTCATCGTCATGGCTTTCAAGGACACCTTGTCGGCCTTCACGTACAAAGCCGTATAGAGGAGA
>Ga0268299_1003985_pt1 | contig 12408 bp, 13 predicted proteins | sample NOBtaG_FD_193484 | JGI IMG/M metagenome (GOLD analysis project Ga0268299, IMG submission 193484) | Activated sludge microbial communities from bioreactor in Nijmegen, Gelderland, Netherland - NOB reactor | ecosystem: Engineered > Bioreactor > Aerobic > Activated sludge | place: Netherlands...
GTCTGGCACTCGAAAGACGGCAAGACCTGGAACCAGCTCAAGACGCCGACGTGTTGGAAAGAGCGGCACGAGCACTCGGCGTTCGTGTGGCGCGACAAGCTCTGGGTCGCCGGCGGTCACGCCCAGCCGCTCAGCAGCGAGGTCTGGTCGCTGGAGTTGGCGAAGGACTGGGCTGGCGATTGAGCAACTCCCCGCCCAAAAAGAGGAGCGGGCCGCTCGCGGGGGAAGGCGAGCGGCCCAGGGGTTGAAGGGGGTCCAGGCGTGAGGATGACAGGCAGGAGTCCTGGCGGCACCGTGCCTTCCGTGCCGCGGGGCCCGTCTGGGTCGGGATGGGGGAATCCCGTGGGTGGCCCGCGTCGCGTCCGGGTGAGCGAGGCTCGTGGGGGAACGAATCCTCGCGTCGGGTGCCGTCCGAACTCCCTCGTTCGGATCGGGTCGCTCCTCAACAAAGCAACGGGCGTGCCACTCGCGCCGGCACGATGCAGCGATTGCTACAACGTCCTGCCTCGCCAACGGGTTAAGGAAAATAGCCGCCCTCGACCGGGAGGGAGATGCCGCGGGAAGCGGTTGTAACAGTTACCACGCCTCGGCAAGTATTGCCGATTGTCAGCGGCGGATGGGACAGGCTTTCAACGACACGCCGTCAGGCGGGCCATGAACTCGGCACACGACGGCCAGCGGTCGATGCCGTCCGGGGAGAGGGCCCGCATCAGGATGGGCCGCTCCGGGTCGGAGACCATGTCCAGGTCGGGCCGCGGCCGGACGTAGCCGCGTTGAAACGTCGGCGGCGTGTCGGCGAACGGCAGCCGGCCGCCGCGCAGCTCGCAGTAGCTGACGGCGAGCGAGTACTGGTCGGTGCGCTCGTTGATCCGGCCCTGGAACACCTCCGGGGCGGCGTAGACCGGCGTCCCGGCCCGGTCGTGCGACTGCGACGGCGTCGTCGTCAGGACCGAGATGCCGAAGTCGGTCAGCTTGACCGTCTTGCCGAAGACGAGCATGTTGCTCGGCTTGACGTCGCAGTGGCGCACGGACGCCGGCTGGCCGTCGAAGCGGTGCTGTTTCAGGTTGAGGAAGTCGAGGGCGGCCGCCACCTGGCCGAGGTAGTGGCAGGCCTGCTTGCGGGCGAGCGGCTTGCCGAACTCGGCCAGCGAGATGGTGAGCAGGTCGTCCAGGCCGCCGTCGGCCAGTTCCATCGACACGACGAGGAGGCGCGACCAGCACCAGACGCGCTCGACCTGGATCAGGTTCGGGTGGGTGAGCTGACGGACCTTCTGGAGCTTGCGCAGCTCCTGGGTGCTGTTGTCCAGCGGCAGGAACTTCAGCGCGACGGCCCGGCCGGCGACCTCGGCGGTCCACACCTCGCCGAACGTGCCGCGGCCGAGGTACTCACTGAGGCGGTAGCCCGGATACGGCTCGGCCCCCGCACGCAGCGACGGCGTCCCGCCCGCCGGCCAGCCGCACTGCTGCTGGTTGGCTTCGCGGATGCGTTCCCGGACGCGGGACAGGAACAGGCTGGCCATGCGACCTCCGGCCGACGGGGCGAACGGAACCGGGCCGGCTTCGGACGCGACGGGAGCCGACCACCCGAACCATAGGCCATGCTTCGCCCGGAGGCAAACGCCGTCAACCGGCCGGCTCCGTCTCGGTATCGTCCTCGGGGGTGCCCCAGTCCTCGCCGTCCGCCTCGACGGCGACGTCGAGATACGCGCCGCAGGACGGGCACTCCTGGACGGAGCCGCGCAGGCTGCCGGGGAACGTCGTCGTCACGCCGCACTCGCAGGGGACCTCGACCGGGGTCGGGTCGAGCGGGGGAGCGTCCTCGGCGGTCGCCTCGCCGGCGAGGCGTTCCAGGTCGGCGAGGACGGCGACGGCCCGTTCCTGGTCGGCCGTGGCGACGAAGACCTGGGCGCGGGTCGCCGCCCCGGCCATCGGGGAGAGGTCCTCGAGGACCTCGGCCGGGATGTTGGCCGCGATCAGAGCGTTACAGACGAGGGTCGCCTCGGCGTTGCTCGCCGCTTCGTAGACCGCGACCGGATCTTGCAGGGGCATGGATCGGTCCTCCCGTGTAACCCACTTCTGGCACCGGCTCGCCACGGTCGAGCCGGGCCTCCAGGATGTCCCAGGTCCGAGCGACGCGGGCGACCAGGGCGATCAGTTCTCGCAGCGTCAGGTTCCGGCAGGTGACGATCTGGTCATCCGACATCGGAACGCCAGCCACCTTCGCCAACTCGTCGAAGAACTCCGCGAAGTCCAAATCAAGCATCGACGGCGGCATCAGTTCGCCGCAGTCGTCATCCGGCCAGAGCTTTTCGCGAGGCAGCCGGAAGCATTCCGCCGCCACCTTGCGCACCGTCGCCACCAGGTCGGGCGGGATTCCGCTACCGCGATAGAAACGATCGTAGAACGCCTCGTCGTCGAGGGGCTCCCGGTCGGCGAAGTAGGCATCCGTCCGTCGCTTCGCGGCACGATCGCGAAAGTAGTCGTGGAACAGGAAGGCGACGACCGTCGCGAACAGGCCGATCGCCCCAAGCACTGTCATCGCGAACTGGACGACCTGTTCAACTGTCATGTGACATCAGGAGCCGGCATCGCCAGCACCTCGTTGAGCAGCTCCGGCTCCGCCCCGAACATCTGGCGGTACTCGTCGCGCGTCGGCACGAGGCGCACCTGGACCTTCGACGCGTGGTACGCCGCGATGTCGGCCAGCTTGTGATCGACGAACGGGTTGCGGAACCGGTCGAGCACCTCGCGGGCGAAGTCGGCCGGGGCGTCCACCCGGCCGTCGAGTGTCGGCACGATCTCGTCGAAGAGCAGCCGCTGGAGCCACGCCCCGAGGTCGGGGTCTTCGACCGCCTCGCGCACGAACCGGAAGCCGCGCGGCCACGCCTTGATGAGCAGGGCCGTGTGGCCGGCGTTGAGCAGACGCACCTTGCGGAGGAAGTATGGCTGCACGTCCGGCGTCCAGACGACGTGGCGGTTCTCGACGAAATGCCACGCCCCGGGGCTGTCCTGGATCGCGAACAGGGCGTACGGCTCGCACACCGTCAGCATCGCGTCCTGGGCGAGCAGCGGGTGTTCCTTCGGCGTGCCGGTGACGATGCGATCAACCAGGGTGTTACACCAGTGACAGTGCGTCGCGATCCAGGCGGACAGGTCCGGCGACAGGTTCCAGCCCCGGGCCAGGTCGAGTACGATGCCCCGGAGCAGGTCGGCGTTCTTCTCGCGCAGCTCGCACGGCACGATCGTCAGCGGCGTTCCCCTGGCCTCGAACCGGGCGCGCAGCACGGCGAGGAGCTTCGCTGGGAACGACTTCGGCGGGGCGCTGTCGGCCGTGTCGGCCGGGTCGAGGTCGTAGCCGTTCTCGGCCGTGTTCGACAGGACGAGGCGCAGGTCGGGCGACCGCGCGAGCGTCAGCACGTCGGCCCAATGTGAGCTCGCCGGCAGCGCGCGAGAGATGCTCTCGCACGGCTCGACGCGATCGACGACGGTGCCGTCCTCGATGCCGCGGAGGACGACGTGGTAGCGGCCGCCCTGGGTGTTGAGGCCGGCGGCCCGCTCGCCGCCGGTGGACTGGACGATGACGACCTTGCCGGGCGGGTTTGGGCCCTGGTTCTGCTGGTGGATGAAGAGGTCGGCGGACGCCCGCAGGAAGCGGCCGGAACCGAACTGGAGGATGCTCTCGGGAAGCGCCATCGCGGTCGCCCTTCGGGGTCGGAGGTGGCCCCTCGTGGTCTAGGAAAAAAGCCCGGGCGTTGCAACGCCCAGACCCCGGGCTCGTCGGGAAGCGGAGAGCGCGTATGCTGACCGCAGCGTCCCCCGAACCGCACCGACCATCCCGCACGGGGATCGACCATGTCATCAGCCCGCCGGCCACGCCGCCATCGCCTCGTGCTTGTCATTGTTCTGGGCTTGGCAGGCACCCCGGCCGCCTGGTGGCTTTGGTCCTCCGCGCGAGAATCCGCCCGGTTCGCCGCGCTATTCGCGGACCTCAAGGGCGAGGACACCAACGCACGACGGAAAGCCCGTGAGGCACTTGAGCAGGTCGGGCCGGAGGCGATCCCGTACCTCATCTCGGCCCTTTCGGGCAAGGACGACTACGTGCGTCGGGTCGCCGCGAACGAGATCGGCCGGTTCGGCCCCCTTGCCGCGTCGGCTGTCCCCGCTCTGCGTGAGGCCATCGCGAACTCGGAGAACGACCCGAGTCTGCGCATGTACGCGGCCGGCTCGTTAGGCAAGATCGGCCCGCCGGCTCATGAGGCGATTCCTGACTTGATCCGACTCTTTGCGGATGAAGATCCTCTGGTTCGAGGCATCGCTGGAAACGCGCTGGGCGGAATCGGACCAGCCTCCCTCCCAGCGCTGCTGACCGTATTGACCGAGGGACCGCCGCGAGAAAGAGCTCGGGCCGCCGACGCACTCGGGCAGATCGGACCGGCCGCCGGCGAGGCAATCCCCCACCTTCTGGCGGCCTTCGAGGCCGATGAAGCCGCGGTCCGCTCCAACGCCATCCGGGCGCTTGGCCGGATCGATCCGGTCACCGCCCATCCGCACCAGCTCACCGCCCTGGCCGACAAGGACAAACTGGTGCGGGCGACGGTGGTCGAAGCCCTCGCGGCGATAGATGGAATCCCCCTGGCATCGATCCCCCACCTCGTCCGCCGGCTTGCGGACGAGGCCGACAGCGTCGCGAGCGACGCAGCGACCGCATTGGGCAAACAGGGGCGGCACGCCGTCCCGGCGCTCGCTGCCGCTCTCGCGTCACCGGATGGCCGGGTAAGGAAGTACGCGGCGAAGTCGCTCGCCAAGATCGGCCCTGCCGCAAAGGAGACGATCCCGGCCCTACTCCAGGTCCTTGCCGACGCGACGGCGCAGATTCGGATAGAGGACCAGCCCATACGCGCAGCGGCAGAGGATGCCTTGACCGCGATGGGGCGGGAGGTTGTGCCGCCGCTCGTCGCGATACTGGCTGATCCGAAGAAGGGCAACTCACACTGGAGCGCGGTGGAGGTCTTCGCTCGGCTTGGCCCCGAGGCCGTCGAGGCCGTTCCGCCCCTGCTCCGCGTCCTCGACGGCGCGAACGACACGCTTTCTTTCCGGGCCGCACTCGCCCTCGTCAAGATCGGTCCTATCGCCGTTCCAGGCCTCCGCGTAGCCCTTTCGAATGGTGGCCAGAAAGCGAGGGTCAATGCGGCTTATGCCCTCGGGCAAATCGGGGGCACCGAAGTGCTCCCCGACCTCGAACGCACCGCACAGCAGGACCCCGATGAGACATGCCGTGCGGCGGCCCTTGCCGCGCTGAAGGCGGTCAAGATGCGGTGAAAGGAACGGAAGAACCCCCGCGGCATCAACCCGGTCATCCTTGCTTGCCGCGGGCTTCGCGGTGATGCTCAGAAAAGCTTCTCGATCGGCCGCACGGTACTCGGCAGGATCGGGTTCGGCCGGCCGGACACGTCGTAGACCATGTCGTGCGGGTCGATGCCCAGGGCCTGGTACATCGTCGCGATCACGTCGTGGTAGTGGACCGGGTTGTCCAGCGCCCGGGCCGCCGTCGCGTCGGTCGAGCCGATCACCTGGCCGGTCCGCAGGCCGCCGCCGGCGAACAGGGCGCTGTTGACCGGGGCCCAGTGGTCGCGGCCGGCGTCCTTGTTGATCTTCGGCGTCCGGCCGAACTCGCCCCAGATCAGCACCGTCGTCGTCTTGTCCAGCCCCCGGGCGTAGACGTCCTCGATCAGGGCGCTGAGGCCCTGGTCGAACAGCGGCAGGTGCTGCTTCAGGTGGCGGAAGTTGCCGCCGTGCGTGTCCCAGAAGCCGTACGCCACCGTGACGACGCGCGCCCCGGCCTCGACGAGTCGGCGGGCCATGAGGAGCTGGTCGTTCCACATCGGCGCGCCGTCGCCCATGTGCTTCGGCGAGCCCTTGCCGTAGCGCTCGCGGACCTTCTCCGGCTCGCGCGTCACGTCGACCGCCTCGACGAGCTTGCGCGACGTCAGCACGTCGAACGCCCGCTGGTAGCTGCCCTCCATCGCCTGGGTGCCGGTGTCGGCCTGGCGCTTGAGCGTGTCGAAGCGTTCGAGCAACTGGCGGCGGTCGTCCAGCTCGGCCTGCGTGATCGCCTGGAGGCGCATCGGCTCGAGGTCGGCCGGGTCCATGCGGGCCGGGGCGGCCGGCCGGCCGAGCAGGCCGACGCCGGGGCTGTTGTACGGCTTGTGCTGCATCGTCGGGAACAGGTCGATGAACGCCGGCACGACCGGGTCGCGCTGGCCGAGCATCTTCGCGATGACGCTGCCGACGTGCGGCTTCTTCTCGCGGTTCGTCTGGTCCATCGGGTAGCCGGACAGCGTGTGGAAACTGCTGTGCTCGTCGCGCAGGCCGACGATCGACCGGATGAGGGCGACCTTGTCCATGCACCGGCTCAGCCGCGGCAGCAGCTCGCCGATCTGGACGCCGGGCACGTTCGTGTCGATCGGCTTGAACTCGCCGCGCACCTCGGCCGGGGCGTTCGGCTTGAGGTCGAACGTGTCCTGGTGGGCAAGACCGCCGCTGAGGTAGACGAGAATGACCGACCGATCCGACTTGCCGCGCGTCGATTCGGCCTGGAGCAGCTGCGGCAGCGTCAGGCCGCCGAGGGCCAGGCCGCCGACTTGCAAGAAGGTGCGGCGGGAAAGGCCGTCGCAGTAGCGGTGTCGAGAGCCGAGGAGGGTGAGCATGGGTCGCTCCGGCGCGGTGGGATCACGGGGGCCACCGATAATGTATCACGAGCGACGGCGGCGTAGAATGACAATGTTTGAGCACGTCGCCCGGAGGTAGGCCCATGTGCCTGATCGCCCTGCTGTACCGCGTCGCCGACGACGCCCCAGTCCTGGTCGGCGCGAACCGCGAGGAGTTCTACGACCGCCCCGGCGAGCCGCCGCGACTCCATGCCGACAGCATGCCGTGGGCCGGCGGCTTCGACCCGGTCGGCGGCGGCACCTGGCTCGGCGTCAACGCCCGCGGCCTGCTCGTCGCCGTGACGAACCGCCACAAGGAGCAGGTCCCGGCACCGCGGCGCAGCCGGGGCCTGCTCGTCCGCGACCTGCTCCGGCATGCCGACGCCGGCACGGCGATCGACGACGCGGCCACCCGCCTGGAAGCGGAGCCGTACGACGGCTGCAACGTCCTCGTCGCCGACGCCGGCCGGGCGGCCGTCCTGCACGCCGGCGACCGGCTCGACGTCCGTGCCCTGTCACCGGGCGTCCACGTCCTGGCAAACAGCGACGTCAACGACCCGGACGACCGCCGCGTCCGCCACGTCCTCGGCTGGCTCGGCGCGCGGCGTCACCCGACCGTCGCCGACGGCCTCGCCGCGCTGCGCGAGGTCTGCGCCCAGACCGAGCCAGAGCATCCGCCGATCACGCTGCGGCTGACGACGCGCGGCACCGTCTCCAGCAGCCTCCTCGCCCTGCCGGCCGACCTCGCCGCCGGCGTCTACCTCCACAGTCAGGGGCCGCCGGATCGGACGCCGTACTTCGACCGGAGCGACCTGCTCCGCCAGCTCGTCCGGATTTGACCGGCCGGCGCGGCGGTGGTATCCTCGCCGACGACCCGTGGAGGGAAGGCCATGACCACCGCGACATCCCCGTCCCCCGCCTGGACCGCAACTGGGCCCCGGCCCGTGCGGTGGACGTGCGCCGAGTTCCATCGCTTCGGCGACCTCGGCATGTTCGAGGGCCGCAGAGCCTTGCTGATTGACGGCGTCATTCTGGAGCAAGGCCCGATGAACCCGCCGCACGCAATCGCGCTCGGACTGGTGACACAGGCGCTCCAGGCCGTCCTCGGACCGGGTTACTGGCTTCGGGTGCAACTGCCTCTGGTCCTCAATCTCGATACCGACCCGGAGCCGGATGTCGCCGCCGTCCTCGGATCGCCCCGCCAGTACGTCTCCCATCCCGCGAAGGCTGACCTCGTCGTCGAGGTGGCGGACACGTCCCTCCGCTTCGACACGACCGAGAAACGCGGCCTGTACGCCGCGGCCGGCATCGCCGATTACTGGGTCATTGATGTCAACGGCCGCTTGTTGCTCGTCTTCCGCGACCCAGTCGCCGACGCGACCCAGCCGCACGGACACGGCTATGCCACCGCGTTGACCCTCGGCGCGAACGACGCCGTCGCCCCGCTCGCCGCCCCGGCGGCGAACGTCCGCGTGGCCGACCTGCTGCCGTGAGGTGCCGCCGTGGCCAATGACGAACCGGTCCACGTCGTCCAGCGCCTGAACTGGGTCTGGTCCGACGACGGCTACGACGGGGCGGACACCGTCCAACTCCTCGTCCGCATCCCCGGCGTGGTGCGGCTGCGGACGTTCGATGACGAGGCGGACGCCCTCGCCGAGCGCGACCGGCTGGAGGAGGTCGCCCGGCGGCGCGTCAACCCGTTCCGCTGCGGCGGCCTGCACCTGCGGCAGCAGACGAGCTTCGACGCCGACCGGCTGCACGACTGGCTCCTCGACGGCGGCATCGACCCGCCGGCCGACCGCGACTGGGCCGCCTGGTGGGACGCGGTCAAGGACGCGCTCGACGATTCGCAGTGGCGGCACGCCTGGCGTGCGCTCGACCGGCTGGTGTTCCACGAGGTCGTCGCCCGGCCGCGCCGGCCGGTGGTCTACGTCCTGGGCCAGGTCGGCTGGCGCTACAACGACCAGGGCTTCGACCCGGCCCCGGAGGGGAGCAAGCCGCTTCGGGCGTTCCGATCGCGCGAACGGGCCGAGGCGGAGTGCGACGACGAGAACGACATCGCCCGGTCGGCGTTGGACGTCGGCGACGACGGGGTGGACGTGTCCGGCGAGGAGTACGACATGCTTCAGCGCGCGAGCCGGGCCGACCCGTTCCGGGAAGTCGAGAAGGGGCGGCCGATCTTCTACGAGGTCGTCGAGGTCGAACTCGCGGACCTGACGGGGCAGTCGTCATGAGCAAGCTCTACGTCGTCCAGCGGCGGACGTGGTTCGAGGCGTGCTTCGGCTACGACGACGAGGACTGCATCGAAGGCGGCGGCGTCCCGGTCGCGGCGTACGCTAAGAAGCGCGACGCCAAGGCCCACGCGGACCGGCTCCAGGCCGGGGCGCTCGCCGAGGCGTCCTCGCCGTTCCGGCTCGTGAACATGGACTGGGCGGAGATAAACGACTTGCAGGAGGACCGGCTCGTTGCGGCGGTCCGTCGGTTGGGCCTGGAGCCGCCCGAGGCGGAGGACCAGTACGCCTATCGGCCCTGGGCCCATTGGTACGACGAGATCGCCGACGCCCTCACACCGAAACAGCGCGACGGCCTGTTCGCCCTATTCGCGAAGGTCGTCGTCTACGAGGTCGTCGAGATGCCGCTGGAGGAATGACCGCCTCCGCCGCCTGGACACCTCCCACGCGACTCAACCTGGGCACAAACCGACTCAGTTGAGCCTTGGTACCGGCAGCGGCGGGAACAGGCCGGCCAGGTGCTCGACCGTCACCGGCGGCAGCGGCCGGAAGCCCGCCGCCGCGACGACGGCGTTGCGCACGACGCACTCCTTCTCCAGGACGTAGTAGCGGTTGTAGCCGTCGCGCAGCCGGTTGATATCGGTCAGGTCGAACCCTTCCAGATGGTCCGCCCAGTCGGCGTTGAAGCGATCGACCGCACGGACGAGGGCGGCCAGCGCCCAGCGGATGCGCCACGCCGCGACCGGCGGGTGCTCCGGCAGCGGTCGCGGTACGACCTGGGCGACCAGGTCCGCCAGGCCGTCGCGCAGGTGGACCTCAGCCGCGGCCCACGACCCGGCCAGGTGGAAGACCTCCTCCAGCGCGTCGCGCACAGGGGTGAGGCCCTCTTCGCGGCGCTTGCCCAGGGCGATGAGCAGGTCGTCGTACGCCAGGGCCACCTGCCGCGCCCGCTTGATGAAGGCCGGGGCATCGAAGCCGGCCAGGACGAGCTGGGCCAGGTCGCGGCCGCCGGTCGTCGTCGGCAGCAGGATGTTCTCCATCGGGCCGTCGGTCGGCTCGCTCACGGCGCGCCTCCTTGCGGTTCGGGCAGACGGAACATCGGCCGGGCCTCGGCCGGGATGCGGTCCGTCGGCACCGGGACGGCGATGCCGCCCTGGAAGAGCAGCACCGTCACCGGCGGGCCCGGGATGACCGTGCGCAGGTCGGCCAGTTCCATGACGCCGCTCGCCGTCGGCGTCGTCAGCTCGACGACGTCCGGCGTCACGGCGAGGCGCACCCGCCGGTGCGGCCAGGCGGCGATCCGCTCCAGGTAACGGTCCAGCCGGGCCCGGTACATGAACGGGACGAGCAGCGTCAGCGCGAAGACCAGGCCGAGGCAAAGGAAGGCCAGGGCGGCGGCCAAGGGGAAGCCCCACCACGCCAGGTCGCGCGCCCCGAGGAACGACAGGGCCACCAGCGACAAGAGCCACCACACCAGGGCCGACCGCCAGCCGACGCCGCGCAGCAGGTGGCGCACCACCGCCTCGTTCGCAGACCGGGCCAGGTCGTCCGTCATGTCCCACTCGATCTCGACGCGCATCGCCGCCTCCGGGTGTCTCGGTCATTGTATCGCCTGGACACCCGGCCGGCGGGCCGCCAGAATGCACCACGCCCGTGTCGTCCCCGACCGACGAGGCCGCCAGCCATGCCGACCCGGACGTGCCCGTACTGCAACGCCCTCCTCGACGGCGACACGCCCTGCGCCGTCTGCGGCGAACAACCCGTCGGAGCGCCCCCGACCGCCGCGCCGCCGCGGCCGGCGTCGAACCGCCGCGCCGCGCTGGTCGTCGTCGTCGCGATGCTCGCCTGCGCCGGGGTCGCCCTCGGCTACGCCCTGTGGACGCAGGCCGACCGGCGGGCCAACGACCAGGGGCCCGGCCCGCGGCCGCCGCGCTCGCCGTTCGACCCGATAGAGCCGGCCGCTTCCGTCCTCGTCCCGCCGGATCGGCTGACCGCCCTGCGCTACCTGCCGGCCGGGATCGACCTGCTCGTCGGCGTCCACTTCGCCGCCCTGTACGACGACCCGGCCACCCGGCCGTTGCTCGAACAGCCGCTGCCGGTCGGGCCGACGACGGTGCGCCTCGCGGATCTGCGCGCCTGGACCGGCCTCGATCCGGACGCGATCGACCACGCCGTCCTCGGCGTCGGCCTGCCGCGCGGCGGGCTGCTGCCGCGCGTCGTCCTCGTCGTGCGCGGCCGTCGCCCGGTTGATGGCGAGGCGGTCAAGGCTGCCCTGCGAGCGACGGAGGACGCGACGGCCGGGCTGCGCGAAACGAAGCGCCTGTGGAACGTGCGGCTCACCGGCGTGAACCTGCCGGCGTCGCTCTGGCTGACCGACGACCGGACGCTGGTCTTCGGCCTGACCGCCGCCGACCTGGCCGGCCTGCCGGTCGTCGAGGCGGAACGACTCGGCCAGATTTCGGAGCGGTTGAAGGAGTTGATGCGCACCCGGCTCGACGCGGGCGTGGCAGCGTGGTCGGTCGGGTCGTTCCCGGACGGGCTCGGCAAGGCGGTCGGCCCGACGTTCCCGGTCGTCGTGCAAGGGCTGACCCTGTCGCCGGGACAGCGGCAGGCAATCGCCGGCCTCCACGGCATCGCCGCGGGCGTCGTGCCGGGCGAGACCGTCCGTTGCGGCCTGAGTCTTCACCTGGAAAACGCCGACGGGGCCGCGCAGGTAGTCCGCTACCTGCGCGGCCCCGAAGGGGGAAAAGAAGGCTCGCCCCGCGTCGAATCCGACGGGGCCAGCGTCCTGCTCCAGTGGAAGACCACGCCGGACGAGCTGGCCCGGCTGCTCCGCCGCTGAGCGGCGCGATTACCGACCGCAGCCGCAGGAACCGCCCTGACCGGCGGGCGGCTGCTGGCCGCCCTGACCGCTCTGACCGCCCTTGGACAGGCCGGCGGACACGCGCTCCAGGTCCAGGTCGCTGAGGACTTCCGCGTTCATCGGGCACTCCCGTGGTGTGTTCACCCCGCCGCGCCCTCTACACAAAGGCACCCGCGGCGGGTCGTACTTCCCGTTGTAAGTCCAGGAAAACGGGGAGGCGAGCGAAATATTGACAAAATGAGCAAATTGCGTTGTTTGAACAGTCTGCGCCTCGGGCGGTGTCTCAACACACGACCGGAGGCAGGAGGACAGGCGGGGCAGGCGGCAACACCGGGCAGCACACGACGGGGCAAGGCGGCGGGCAGCTCGGCGGCGCGGCGGGCTGTTCGGGGGCTTGCTGTCCTTGTTGCTGGCCGCGCTTGCCGTGTTTGCCCAGCCCGGCGGAGACCGTTTCGAGGTCCTGATCGCTCAGCGGGAAAAGCGTAGGTTGCATCATCTCGTGCGGCTCGCCCAGGCCCTTCATTGCTCCAAAGGTTGTAGGGTAGGGAATCGCACACCAGATGGAATAGGCAATCTAGGGAATATGCGAAGGCCACATCACGCGACC
>Ga0268299_1003986_pt1 | contig 12404 bp, 13 predicted proteins | sample NOBtaG_FD_193484 | JGI IMG/M metagenome (GOLD analysis project Ga0268299, IMG submission 193484) | Activated sludge microbial communities from bioreactor in Nijmegen, Gelderland, Netherland - NOB reactor | ecosystem: Engineered > Bioreactor > Aerobic > Activated sludge | place: Netherlands...
GCCAGGAGCCGCACGCGGGTGGTCAGGTCGCAGAGGTCGTCGAGCCGGGCCCGGTCGAACACGCGGGGGTCGATCACATGGAAGAGCGGGGCGGGCTCCGACGGGGGCGATGGCGGCATGCTTGTTCTTTCGCGCGTATCGGGCGGCGCGAATGATAGCAGCCTCCCCGCGGCCTGGCCGCCTGTCCCGGCGCCCGGCGGGGCCCGTATAGTGGGCACGATGGCAACGGGAATGCCGCGGGTCGTGGTCGTCGGCGGGGGCTTCGCGGGGCTCCGGGCGGCGCGTTCCCTGCGCGACGCGGCCGTGGCGGTCACGCTCGTGGACCGCACCAACCACCACCTCTTCCAGCCGCTGCTCTACCAGGTCGCCACGGCCGGGCTCGCCGCGCCGTCCATCGCCGCACCCCTCCGCTACGTCCTCCGGCGCCAGCGCAACGTCACGGTCCTGCTGGGGGACGTCGAGCAGCTCGACGTGGCCGGCCGGCGCGTGTGGGTGCGGGACCAGCCGCTGGAGTACGACTGCCTGGTGCTCGCCACCGGCGCGACCCACGCCTATTTCGGCCACGCCGGGTGGCAGGCCCACGCGCCCGGCCTCAAGACCCTGGACGACGCGCTGGCGATCCGGAGCCGCATCCTCACTGCCTTCGAGCGGGCCGAGCTGGAGCCCGACCCCGCACAGCGGGAGGCGTGGCTGACCTTCGCAGTGGTCGGCGGCGGGCCCACGGGCGTGGAGCTGGCGGGCACGCTGGCCGAGATCGCGCGGCACACCCTCGCGCGGGAGTTCCGCCGGATCGACCCGCGGTCCGCCCGGGTGCTGCTGGTGGAGGCGGGTGGACGGCTGCTGGCCAATTTTCCACCCGGCCTGTCGGAACGGGCGCGGGTACAGCTGGAGCGCCTCGGCGTGTCGGTGTGGCTCGGGCAGGCCGTGAGCGATCTCGGCGACGGCTGGTTCCAGGCCGGCGCCGGCCGGGTGGCGGCGCGCACGGTGCTGTGGGCCGCCGGCGTCCAGGCCTCGCCCCTCGGTGCGGCCCTGCGCGACCAGGCCAGCGCGCCGCTGGACCGGGCCGGGCGGGTGCAGGTGCTGCCGGACCTGTCCGTGCCGGGTCGGCCGGAGATCTTCGTCGCGGGGGACCTCGCCGTGCTCACCGACGTCGCGGGCCGGGTGGTGCCCGGCGTCGCGCCAGCCGCGAAGCAGATGGGCGGCCACGCGGGCCGCAACGTCCGCGCCCGGCTTGCGGGCCGGGCGACGGCACCGTTCCGGTACCGGGACTACGGCAACCTGGCGACGATCGGCCGCCAGGCCGCGGTCGTCGACAGCCTGGGCCTGAAGCTGTCGGGCCCCGTCGCCTGGTGGTTCTGGCTGCTGGCCCACGTGGTCTTCCTCATCGGCTTCCGCAACCGGGTGATCGTGCTGTTCGACTGGGCCTGGGCGTACCTCACCTATTCGCGCAGCGCCCGTATCATCGTCGGCGGCGGGGACGGGAGGGCCGGATGACCGCGACGACGGAACTGCGCGGCCTGGCGGGCCGGCGCCTGCTGATCAGCGGGGCGGCCTCCGGCATCGGGCTGGCGGTGCTGCGGGGGGCCCTGGCGGGCGGCGCCGGGTGCGCGGTCCTCGTGCGGGACGGGGCGGAGGCGGAGGCCGTGGCGGGGTTGCTGCCGGCCGGGCGCGTCCATGTGGTCGACCTGCTGGATGTCGGGGCCGTGGCGCCGGTTACCCGGGCGGCCATCGCCAGCCTCGGCGGCAGGGTGGACGGCGTGGTGTGTTCCGCGGGCGTGTTCGAGCATCGCGGCGCGCTGGAGACCGGCCTCGCCCAGTGGCGGGCGGTGCTCGACGTGAACCTGACGGCGGCCTTCGAGATGACCCGGGAGTGCGGCCAGGTGATGGCCCGGCAGGGCCGGGGCTCCATCGTGCTGCTGTCGAGCCAGATCGGCATCGTCGGTCACCCGCGGGCGGCGGCCTACGCGGCGTCGAAGGCGGCGCTGAACGGGCTCGTGCGGGCGCTCGCCCTGGAACTGGCGGGGTCCGGGGTGCGCGCGAATGCGGTCGCGCCGGGGCCGATCGCGACGCCGATGACCGCGGAGGCCCGGGCGGACCCGCAGCGGTCCGCCGCCCTGCTGGCGAGCATTCCCCTCGGCCGCTACGGCCAGCCCGGGGAAGTGGCGGCGGCCGTGGCGTTCCTGCTGTCCGATGCCGCGTCCTACATCACCGGTCAGGTGCTCTGCGTGGACGGCGGCGTCACCGCCTGAGTAAAAAGGTACCGGACACTTAGTTTTGTTAGTTTTGGGAAAACTAACAAAACTAAGTGTCCGGTACCTTTTTGACTACTTGCCGTGGAGGAAGCGGACCTGGGGCTCGTTGATGTAGTCCGGCGTCTCGAAGTCCGGCGGCCCGTGGGGATGGTTGTGGCCATCCGACTCCACCCAGTTGTAGAGCAGCGGGCGCTTGCGGTAGAGGAAAGCGGCCGCGCGGCGCTTGTTCTCGTCCGGGTTGGTCCACGGGTTGAAGTGGAAGTAGTTGAACAGCACCGAATCGGTCCGGCCAAAGGCGATGGTGCCGTACTTGCAGCGGAAGGAGCCGTGGTTGATGTACGGCGGCCGCCAGAAATACCCACCGGTGGGCAGCTCGCCGAACTGCATCATCCAGGACGTGCCCCAGATGTGGTACGACTCCTCCGCGCTGTCGTGGTAGGAGATGTTGTCCTGGGCGAACTGGGGCGTCATGCAGTAGAGGAAGCTCAGCGCCTCGGTGATCGGATCGTAGTGGAGCACCTTGATCAGGCAGCCTGACGCCACGGACGGCGAAACCAGGTTGCCCGGCGCCCAGGGCCGGTCCTCGTAGCTGTTCACGGAGGTCAGGCCCTCGGTCAGTGCCAGCGGGTGGTTGCTGCCCGATTCCGCGTAGCTCGGCTCCGAGTCGTTGAACATCACCAGCGCCTCGGCGCCCTGGGCCACCTCGATGGCGCCCACTGCCGTCCCGGCGGGGATGAAGGCGTAGTGGCCCTCCACCCAGGTCTCCTTGCCGACCTTGATCCTGCCGTTGAGGACGAAGATCTCCATGTCGGAGTAGGACAGCCCGGGCTTGCGCCTGAACCCGCCGTCGAAGCGCACCTTGAGCGTGCAGGCGCCGGTGTCGGTGTCCAGCGACATTACCTTGTAGTTGCTGCCCTTGAAGCCCTTCAGGTCGAACTTCTTGTAGGGTGTGTCCAGTTCGACGTAGGGCTCGATGTGCGGCCTGGCCATGGCAATGCTCTCCTGGATTTCAGTAGACGACCTTGTCGGCGCGCTTCGGCTTCTTCGGGACCTCAGCCGCCTTGATGACACGGCGCTGGTCGCCATTGGCATTGAAGCCCTTCGTCTGGACGATCTCGAGGAACTCCCGGTACCAGCGCTCCCGCTGGGGCGCCAGGTCCTCGTTCATCTCCTTCTGGATGGCGGCGTGGCGCTGCTTCTGCTCCTGGATGTTCTCCTTGAGCCACGCCTTCACGTCGGCCGCCGGGCCGGGCTTCTGGTCCTGCACTCTCTTCGCCATTCCGGGGTCCTCGCAGCCTGCTCCACCTGCCAACACAGTAGCCGGCCGCCATGCACAGACAAGTCGATTGTTCCTTATATATACTTCGGTTTTTACGAAGTGTTCGGGGAATGCGCCACCCCAACTACAATCACCTGCTCTACTTCTGGACGACCGTTCGCGAGGGCGGCATCGGCCGGGCCGCCGACAGCCTGCACGTCACGCCACAGACCATCAGCGGCCAGCTCAAGCTGCTCGAGCGGGAACTCGGCGGGCCCCTGCTCCAGAAGCAGGGCCGGCGGGTCGCGCCCACCGACCTCGGGCGCACGGTGTTCGAGTACGCCGACGAGCTCTTCGGCCTGGGCCAGGACCTGGTGCGCGCCGTGCAGGGCGCCGCGCCGGTGGAGCGGCGCTCCGTGACCATCGGCGTGTCCGACGTCGTGCCGAACCTGGTCACGTGGCGGGTCGTGGCCCCGCTGATGCAGGGCGAGGCGCCGTTCCGCGTCATCTGCCACACGGGCAGCCTGGACACGCTGGTCGCCGAACTCGCGGCCCGCAAGCTGGACCTGGTCCTGTCCAGCAGCGCACTGCCCGCCAACGCCGGGCTCCGCGCCTTCAGCCACCTCCTCGGCCAGTGCGACGTCACCTTCTTCGCCGCGCCCGCCCTGGCCAGGCGGCTGCGCCGGGGCTTCCCGCGGAGCCTGGACCAGGCGCCCTTCCTGCTGCCCACCAACCGCAGCCCGAACCGGCGGGTGCTGGACACCTGGTTCCTGGAGCAGGGCATCACGCCGCGGATCGCCGGCGAGTTCGACGACAGCGCGCTCGTGAAGTCCTTCGTGCAGGGCGGCGCCGGGGTCTTCGCGGCACCGTCCGCCATCGAGGACGAGATCGTGAAGCAGTACAGCGTCCGGGCCGTCGGCCGGACCGGCAGCCTGCATGCCCGCTTCTACGTCCTGTCCATGGAACAGCGGCTCCGGCACCCGGCGGTCATCGCCATCACCGAACGGGCCCGGTCCAGCCTCTTCAGAGCCTGAAAAGGTACCGGACACTTAGTTTTGTTAGTTTTGGGCAAACCAACAAAACTAAGTGTCCGGTACCTTCCCGGTAGAATCGCGGGATGACGGAGCAGCAGGCGGACTACGGCCCCCGGGCGCGCGTCGGCGTCGCCGTGCCCCATTCCAATCCCACGGTGGAGCCGGAGATGCGGGCGCTGGTGCCCGCGGCGATCGGCGTCCACGCCACGCGCATGACCCACCCCGCGCCCCGGGTCGAGGATCGCCTCAACCACTACATCCGGCACATCCCCGACGCCATCCGCAGCTTTGGCGAGATGAAGCTCGCCGCCTTCGGCTTCGGCTGCACCGGGTCGTCCTACCTGGCGGGCGTCGCCCTGGAGGAGCAGCTCGTGGCGGCAGCGGAGACCGACCACCGCGTGCCGGTGATCACCGCGGCCCGGGCCATCCGCGAAGCGCTCCGGGAGCTCGGCTGCCGCTCCCTGGCGCTGGTGTCGCCCTACCCGGCCCCGCTCGCCGAGGCAGGCTACCGGTACTGGCAGGACGCCGGCATCCGGGTGACGGGCCGCCTGCGGGTGGACCCGGACCTCACCGACACCCACCGGATCTACGAACTCACCAGCGCGGATGCCCTGGAGGCCCTCCGCCGCGTGGACCGCACGGGCGCCGACTGCCTGCTCGCGAGCGGCACGGGCATGCCGACGCTCCGGGCGCTCCGCGTCCTGCGGGCCGAGACCGGCCTGCCGGTGCTGTCCTCGAACCTGTGCCTCGCCTGGGCGCTCACCCGGGCCGCCGCCGCGGAACTCGCGCCGGCCGACCCGGGTCAGATGCCCGGTCTGCTCTTCGGATCCCCCTGAGGACCCCTGATGCGCACCCGCCTGTTGGCCTTCGTCGAGAACCCCCTGTTCCAGCGCTTCATCCTGGCCGTGATCGTGGTGAATGCCATCACCCTGGGCCTCGAGACCTGGCCCGCGGCCATGGCCGCGGCCGGCGGCACCATCGTGATGCTCGACCGGGTCGCCCTGGCGATCTTCACGGTCGAGGTCGCCCTGCGCATCGTCGCCCACGGCCCGCGCTTCTTCCGGGACCCCTGGAGCCTCTTCGATTTCAGCGTGGTGGCGATCGCCTTCCTGCCGGCCGCCGAGGGCTTCGCGGTGGTGCGCACCCTGCGCGTCCTGCGCACGCTCCGCCTGATTTCCGCCGTGCCCCGCATGCGCCTCGTGGTCGAGGCGCTGCTCTCCGCCATCCCCGGCATCAGCTCGATCTTCGCCCTGCTGCTGCTGGTGTTCTACGTGGCGGCGGTGATGGCGACCAAGCTGTTCGGCGGCCTCGAGCCCCAGTGGTTCGGCAGCATCGGCCGCAGCTTCTTCACCCTGTTCCAGATCATGACGCTGGAGGGGTGGGCCGACATCGCCCGCGAGCTGATGGCGGCCGTGCCCTGGGCCTGGGCGTTCTTCGTGCCCTTCATCCTGGTCGTGACGTTCACCGTGCTGAACCTCTTCATCGCGGTGGTGGTGAGCGCCATGCAGTCCAGCCACGATGCGGAACTGGCCAGCGAGAACCAGGCGGCCCACGACGAGCGCGGTGAGATCCTCGCCGAGGTCCGGGCCCTGCGACTCGAGGTGCAGGCCCTGCGCGCGGACCGGCCAGGCACCGGACACCAGTCCTCCGGTTTGTGAGCTGTTCAGCTTTGCGGGCTATACTCGCCCGCGACGTTTCCATCCGTACCCGGGGAGCAAGGAAAATGGATTTTCGGCAACTCATCGTCACCGTCACCGCGGCGTGCTTTCTGGCCCTTGGCCTCCAGTCGACCGCCTCGGCCGCGCTGATCGGCACGCCGGACTACCTGGCCGCCGAGGCGCGCGCCGGTCACCTGGCGGAGATCGACGCGGCGCTCAGCCGGGCCGACGTGCAGGCCCAGCTGGTGGCCCTCGGGGTCGACCCCGCGGATGCGGCCACCCGGGCCGCGGCCCTGTCCGATGCCGAACTGGCTGAGGTCGCGGCACAGATGCAGACGCTGCCCGCCGGCGGCGACAGCTTCCTGGCCGTCGTCGGCATCGTCTTCGTCGTCCTGATCATCCTCGAACTCACGGGTGTCACCGACATCTTCAAGAAGATCTAGGCACCTGGCCGCGGTTGCGGCGGCCCGGGTGGCCGTCGCAGCCCTGGCCGCAGTTTTAACCCTCGCTGGCCTCGCCGCCTGCACCAGCCTCGACCGCCGAGTTCCCGAGGACCCCGCCCGGGAGCTCACGGGCGTCCCGTTCTTCCCGCAGACCATCCACCAGTGCGGCCCGGCCGCGCTCGCCACGGTGCTGGGTGCCAGCGGCCTGTACGTCACGCCCGCGGAACTCGTGCCGCTCGTCTACCTCCCGGGCCGGCGGGGCAGCCTGCAGGCGGAGCTCCTGGCGGCCGCCCGGGGCAAGGGCCGGGTGCCCTGGGTGCTCGCGCCGGAGTTCGGCGCCGTGCAGGCGGAGCTGGCCGCCGGGACGCCGGTGCTGGTGCTGCAGGATCTCGGCGCGCTCGGCATCCGCCGCTGGCACTTCGCCGTGGTCATCGGCCACGAGCCAGCTGACGACCTGGTGATCCTGCGCTCGGGCACGCAGCGCCGGCTCATCCTGCGCCGGACCGACTTCCTCCGCACCTGGCGGGCGGGCGGCAACTGGGCCGCCGTGATCACGCCGCCGGACCGGCCGGCAGCGACGGCCACGGGCGGCGGCTTCGTCCGGGCCCTTGCCGACGCCGCGCGCCACCTCCCGCCGGAGGCCGTCGCGGCGGGCCACGCGGCCGCGCTGGAGCGCTGGCCCACGGACCCCCTGGTGCTGCTCGCCAATGGCAACGACGCCTACGCGGAGCGGCGGCTGGCCGATGCCATCGGCCTGTACCGCCGGCTGCTGGCCGGGGACCCGGGCCACGCGGCCGGGCGCAACAACCTGGCAAGTGCGCTGCTGGACTCGGGCTGCCCGCGGATCGCGGTGCAGGAAGCGCGCCAGGCGCTGGCGGCGCTCCCGCCCGGCTCGCCGCTGGCGGTCCCGGTCAGGGACACGGTCGCCCGGACCGAAGCGGCCGCCGGCGACGGCGGGGACGACGCGTCAGCCTGCCGCGCCGAATAGCTCCTCGAGCTTCACGACGAGCTGGCGGGCGTCCACCGGCTTGCGCAGCATCGCCACCCGCGGCACCGCGCCGATCCGCGCCAGCACGGGCGATGTGTCGCCGCTCAGGATCACGGCGGGCAGGTCGCGACCGGCCATGTGGCGCAGCTCTTCCAGCAGTTCCAGGCCGTTCCGGCCGGGGCCGAGCTGGAAGTCGCTGACCACCACGTCGATGTCCGCGCCGCTGGCGGTGAACGTGTGGAGGGCCGCCGCCGCCGAATCGGCAACCCGCGTGGGATAGCCCTCCAGCGTGAGGACCAGGTCCAGCGCGTCCCGCACCGCCGGATCGTCCTCGACGACCAGCACGCCGGGCTTGGGCACGTCGGGGCCCGCCGTGGCCGGCCCGGGCGCCAGGTTGGCGCCGGCCGGCATCGCCACGAGGCTGCCGGCGGGGATGTGCAGGGAAAACGTGGTGCCGCGCCCGAGCTCCGACTCGACCTTCACGGTGTAGCCCAGCAACCGCGAGATCTGCCGGACGATGGTGAGGCCCAGCCCGAAGCCGCGGGGCCGCGGGCCCTTCGTGTCCACCCGGTAGTACTCGTCGAACACCCGGTCCAGTTCCGGCGCGGGAATGCCCACGCCCGTGTCGGCGACCCGGAGCACGAGCCCGGCCGACTCGTCCCGGAAGTCCACCGTTACCCCGCCCTCCCGCGTGTACTGGAGGGCGTTGTTGATCAGGTTCTGCAGGATCTGCCGGAACAGGATCCGGTCCGTCCGCACGCAGGCGGTGGTGGGTGCGATGCCCAGCGCCAGGTTGCGGGCAGCGGCCACCGCCTCGAACTGCCGCTGGAGATCGGCCAGCACGTCCGCCACCGGCACCCGATCCAGGTTCGGCCGGATGGCCCCGGACTCGAGCCGGGTGATGTCGAGGAGCGCGTTCAGCAGGTCCGCCATGGACTCGAGCGCCGCCTGCTGGCGCTGCACGAGATCCAGGTCCGCGTCGCTGGTCAGCCGGCGGGTCAGCGCGGCGTTGAGCAGCTGGAGGGTCTGCAGCGGCTGCCGGAGGTCGTGGCTCGCGGTGGCCAGGAAGCGGCTCTTGGCCTGGTTCGCGCTGTCGGCCTCGGCCCGCGCGGCGCGCAGCTCGTCGGTGATCCGGCGGCGGTCGGTGACGTCGCGCACGGCGGCCAGCACCAGGGTGCCGCCGTCCGGTCCGGTCTCCTCGATGGGTGCCAGCCGGATCTCGGCCGGGAACTCGGTGCCGTCCCGCCGGCGCGCCGCAAGGGCCACCAGGCGGGCGCCCATCTCCCGGGTGGCCGGGGCCCGGGAAAATCCGGCGCGGTAGCGTGCGTGGATGCCGCGGGACTGCTCCGGCACCAGCTGCTCGATGGCCAGGCCGGCGAGTTCCGCGGCCGGGTAGCCGAACAGGCTGGCCGCCGCCGCGTTGACATAAATGATCACCCCCTGCCCGTCGACCAGCAGCAGCGCGTCGGGTGCATGGTGGACCATCCCCGCCGTCAGGGCCGGGCCCGGCATCAGGGGAAGCCCTTAGGGAGCGGCGGGCAGGACCCGCTTAGGATCGGCATCAGCATGGGCATCCGTGATGATCAGCCGCACGTCGCAGGGACGCAAGGGCCGCCCGCCGGTCACGCCGCGCCAACCGGAGCGGACCAGTACGTCCTGCGCGACCTGGCTGCCGGCTTTGCCCACGAGCTCAACCAGCCGCTCGCCGCCATCGCGGCCTACGCCGACGGCGCCGCGACGGTGCTGCGACGTGAGGCCGGCCATTCGCCGCTGGCCCTTGCCATAGTGCAGGCGATCGCCGGCCAGGCGCTCCGGGCCGGCGCCGTCGTCCAGCAGTTGCGGGGCGCTGCCCGTGCGCTGCCCCAGGCCAGCCAGCCCCTGGATCCCAACGCCCTCGTCAGGACCGTGCAGCCGCTGCTGGAGTCGCTCGCCACCCAGCAGGACGTGCGCCTGCTGGTCGAGCTGCGCACGCCGGCGCCGCCGGTGATGGGCGACGCCGACCGGCTGCAGGCTCTCCTGGTGCTGCTCTTCGGCAGCGCCCTCGACACGGTTACCCGGCTGCCCCCGGACCGGCGCAAGGTCACCATCTCCACCGACGAGAGCGGGGGCTGCACGGTGGAGCTGTCGGCGACCGGGCCAGAGGGTATGCTCTTCCAGCTCCGGCTACCCCGCGTGCATGCCTGAAGGACGCGCCTGACGTGAACCACTCCGCCGCCGTCGCTGCCGTCTTCGTCGTGGACGACGACGACGGCGTGCGCACGTCGCTCGGCATCCTCCTGGATTCGGCCGGCTACCGGGCCGTGCCCTTCGCCTCCGCCGGCGAGTTCCTCGCCCGGTACGATCCGGCGCAGCCGGGCTGCCTGCTGCTGGACATGCGCATGCCGGAGATGACCGGCATGGAGCTCCTGAAGGAACTCGCCTCCCGCGGCGGCTTCCTGCCCGTGATCTTCATCACGGGCCACGGCGACGTGCCGATGGCCGTCGAGGCCATGAAGTCCGGCGCCTTCGACTTCCTGCAGAAGCCCTTCAGCCCGAAGGACCTTCTCGAGCGCATCGGCAAGGCGCTGGCCGCCGACAGGGAGGCCCGCGAGGTCCTGTCCCGGGCCGGGGAACTGCGCCGCCGCCATGCCACGCTCACCCCCCGGGAGAAGGAAGTCATGGCACTCATCGTCACCGGGCACGCCAACAAGGTGATCGCGATGGACCTGGGCCTTTCGGAACGGACGGTCGAGATCCACCGCGCCCGGGTGATGGAGAAGATGGCTACCCGCTCGGTGGCCCACCTGGTGCGGATGGCGCTGGAGCTCGAGAACCCGGGCCAGCATCCGGCGGCGCCTGGCGCAGATCATCCTCCAGCGGGCTGACGCCCGCCTCGTCGAGATCGTCGAACTGGCCGGTGTTCACGGCCCAGAAGAACGCCCACACGGACAGCAGGCAGAGCACCAGCCCGAGGGGCACGAGCACGTAGAGGATCGTCATCCGCGCACCCGGCGCGCGTTCAGCACGACCAGCACCGAGCTGAGCGACATCCCCAGCGCGGCGAGCCAGGGCGGCAGCCAGCCGAATGCCGCGACCGGGATCGCCACCAGGTTGTAGCCTGCCGCCCAGGCGAGGTTCTGCCGCAGGATCTGGCGGGCGCGGCGCGCGACCCCGAGGGCGCGGGGCACCGCGCTCCAGGCGTCGTCCAGCAGCAGCAGGTCGCCGGCGGTCTGGGCCAGCGCGCTGCCGGACCGGAGCACCACGGACACGTCGGCCGCCGCGAGCACGGGCGCGTCGTTGACCCCGTCGCCCACCATGAGCACCGGCGTGCCCGCGGCCTGCAGCGCCTCGAGGCGGGCCACCTTGCCAGCGGGCGTCAGGCGCGCCTGCCAGCGGTCGATGCCGAGCGCGCCGGCCACCGCGGCGACGGCGCCCGTGGCGTCCCCGCTCGCGATCTCCACGCCGAGTCCGAGCTCCCCGAGCGCGGCGACCGCGTCCCGGGCGTCGGCGCGCACCGCGTCCTCGAGGTGGAACATGGCGAGCGGTCCCTCGTCGTCGGCCAGGGCGATGCCCTCCCCCTCGACGCCGGTGAACGCGGCTCTCCCCAGCCGGTAGTGCCGGCCGTCGATCCGTCCTTCGACGCCCTGCCCGGTTGTCTCCCGCACGTCCCGGGCCTGGACGCCGGGCGACTCGTGGATGCGGAAGGCCAGGGCCACGGGATGACTGGAACCCCGCTCCAGCGCCGCGGCGATGGCCAGCAGGCCGGGCTCCGCCTCACCGGCGCGCAGGACGCGCGCCGTGACGCCCGGCCGGCCGGTGGTGAGCGTGCCGGTCTTGTCGAGCAGCACGTGGCGCACGGCCGTCAGCTGCTCGAGCGCGGTCGCGCTGATGGGCAGCAGGCCGAGGCGGGCAAGCGCGGTGTTCGCCGCGGCCACGACCGCCGGCGCCGCCAGCGACAGTGCGCAGGGGCAGGCCACCACGAGGACCGCCACGGTGTTCGCCAGCGCGACCTCGGGCCGGATCAGCAGCCACAGCACGCTCACCACGGCGGCGATGGCCAGTACGGCCACGGAGAACCAGCGGGCCACCCGGTCCGCCAGCGTCAGCAGGCGGGGCTTCGCCTGCCGCGAGCGCTCGAGCAGGCGCAGGACCGCCGCCAGTTCCGTCTGCTCGCCGGTGGCCGTCACCCGGACGCGGACGCTGGCGCCCAGGTTGATGCTGCCGCTGGTCACGAGGGCACCGACGGCGCGGCGCACGGGCGCCGACTCGCCCGTGAGGCAGGCTTCGTTGAACACCGATTCGCCATCCTGGATCACGCCGTCGGCGGCGACCGGGTCGCCCTGGTTGACCAGGATCTCGTCCCCCGGGCGCAGGCTGGCCACCGGCACGAGGCTGGTGCGGCCACCGGCGATGCGCAGGGCCCGGGCCGGCAGCAGCCAGGCGAGCGCCTCCGTGACGGTGCCGACCTCGTGGCGCGACAGCAGCTCGACGAAGCGCGCGGTCGTCAGGAAGAAGATGAACATCGTGACCGCGTCGTAGTAGACCTCGCCCGTGCCGGCAAAGGTGTTCCAGATGCTCGCGGCCAGGGCCGCGCCGATGCCGAGGCTCACGGGCACGTCCATGGCCGGGCGGCCCGCCCGCAACTGGGCCAGCGCGGCGCGGAAGATCGGCCCGCCCGAGTACACGACCACGGGCAGCGTCACCAGCAGGCTGCAGTAGCGCAGGAAGCCCACGAGCGCCGGGTCCATGCGGTAGTCGTCGCTCGCGTAGAGCGCGAAGGCCAGCATCATGG
>Ga0268299_1003987_pt1 | contig 12399 bp, 14 predicted proteins | sample NOBtaG_FD_193484 | JGI IMG/M metagenome (GOLD analysis project Ga0268299, IMG submission 193484) | Activated sludge microbial communities from bioreactor in Nijmegen, Gelderland, Netherland - NOB reactor | ecosystem: Engineered > Bioreactor > Aerobic > Activated sludge | place: Netherlands...
GCATGCCTGTCCAGGAAATCAGAAAGATGCTCGACCGCGGAGGCATCGGATCCCTTGCCCGCAACGCGGGACTCAGCCATCGAGGAACAATCGCTCCCAAGGGGACCCACAAAATTCGTACCACGATCGCGGTGAGACCGATCACCGCCCCGGCGAGCACAATGGGTCCCAATCGCCCCTCTGGCAACGTGTCCCGCAGGGGCCCGAGCTCCAATCCGATGAGGATGAAGATAATCCCATTCAGAAGGAACACCAGCAGACTCCAGACGGCCTTTGCCTGAATCCGAGTCGACGGTGCGACGGCACTGCTGAACTGCTGCCGCATGTAGATGCCCCCCGCAACACAGGCCAGTACCGCCGAGGCATCGACCGATTCACCCAAGACCCAGGCGATGTAGGGGGACAGCAACGTGATGGCGATGTGCGTAAAGGCATCTTCCGTGGCGCACAGCGACCAGCGTGCGAGCCAAGCGACGCCGATCCCAATGGCGATGCCGGCTATCGCCGCGAAGCAAAATTCCAGGACGGCATGCCCCAGGAGAAACGACCCGCTGACCGCCGCGCCGACGGCGGCCCGATACAACACCAGGGCCGTGGCGTCATTCACGAGACTTTCCCCCTCCAGAATGGTGACGACTCGTCGGGGGATTCGCAACCTTCTGCTGATGGCGGTGGCGGATACCGCGTCCGGCGGAGACACGATGGCGCCCAATGCGATCGCTTCGGCCCATCCGATGCCGGGCAGCAACGCGCGGGCCACCGCCGCGATGGATGCGGTCGTCAGCAACACCAACACGACGGCTAACAATAAGATCGGACGCAAGTTGAAACGAAAATCCCTCAGCGACGTAAAGTAGGCAGCGGCCCACAGGATCGGGGGTAGGAACACGAGGAAGACGAGATCGGGATTGAGCGACACCGTCGGCAGGCCGGGAATGACACCTAGCACAAGACCGCCGATCACGAGCAGGATCGGATAGGGAACCAGGATCTTTTCGGCGATCGTCGTCAACGCGAGAACCGCGGCGAGTAGCAAGATGATGACTTCGAGTTGATGAAGACCCTGCATCAGAACCCCACACGCACGTCCAAACCGGCCTGCGCCGCCGTTCCGGCACGGCCGTGATTAATAAGTCGAAGGAAAGATCTGGACTGGTCGCTGGGCTGCTATAGCAAGGAGGAGGGAAGGAAGCAAGTTCTCGAGAAAACCGGCGGCAACATCGACGGCACGGGTGCGAACCCAGCCGGCGCTCACCGCCGGCGCACTCAACGTTCGTCGCTGGTTCGCTTGAGGAAATCCGCCAACTCGCTGGCGTGCGTTTCCGTCTCGGCGAGGATGCCCAACAGCGTTTCGCGAGTCACGAGGTCCTTGTCCCCGATCTCACGGATCAAGGCGGTGTACGCTTCGACCTGACGTCGTTCCAGCAAGAGATTCTCGATGACCATTTCCGTCAGGGTGGCGCCCTGTTCCGGATGAATTCCGATCGCGGCCGCCTTTCCCGCCAGCTCCTGCAAGTCAAAAATCGGAACACCGCCGAGTTGTTGAATTCTCATGGCCAACTTATCGGCATGAGCCAATTCCTGTTGGGCGTGAGCTTCGAATTCGCCTTTCAAGCCAGGCGACAGCAGCGACACGGCCATATACCCATGCGGTTTGTACTGCAGATAGCTCGTGATCTCCGTTGATCGAAGACGATTGAGCGAACTCACCACGTTCTGGGGATCGGCGAAGTATTGCTTCGTGACCGCCCCCTGGTCCACAGCTTCTTGGATTTCCTGATCAGTCAAACCACTTTGGCTTGCCAGCGGTTGCTTCATAAAAATTCCTCTCTTTGGATTTGTAAATGGGGACGATTGTCCAATTATCCCAGGACTTCCGCGAGCGCTGAACTAGTGATATCTCGGGGCAGGAATGTTCTCGTTGAGAAACTAGGGTCTGCCCGAGCGGCTTCGAGTGAGCCGCACTGCTACGCTTGATTCATCATGATGGGCCAATGGCTATTCGATCACTTGCACAGACCGAATCCCGCTCCGGATCCCGGACCGGTTCCGCCGGATCCCGATCCATTTCCGCCTCCGCAGCCGCCTCTGCCTGATCCGCAGCCGACGCCTGCGCCTCCTCCCATACGGCCACCCATCCCGCAACTTGCCAGTTGGGCGGAGATTTGTGTGTAACCCGGCCTAGCGGCGGCCCGCTCCCGACTGGCAGGCGTTGAAAAACTTTTCTGGAGCCCGGAAATGCGGAACCGGGTCTGATCGCTGGTTGAATCGGAAGAGCTCACAGGATGGTCAAAAACGCCGTTTTCTCACCCGCCCACCCCGGCGCGCCAAGACGCGCCGCTCCGCGGGCAAGGCCGCAGCGAGCTCAGAGGCTCAGCGTACTCTCTGCCGTACGCTGAGCCTCTGAGCGATGCGAGAACGCAGCTGGAGGACTTTTTCATCATCCTGCTAGAGATGAAGTGCAGTGCGGATATGACCAATCAGCTGCTCCGGCGTGTCTGCTGCATCGAGAAGAAGGGCATCCTCCGGCTCTTCGAGGGTCTCAAGCTGGCTTTCGAGTAGCGGGGCCTTCATGAAATGGCCGGCGCGGTGAAGCAGACGCTCGTGCAGCAGCAGTGGGGAAGCTTTCAGATACACCAACTGCACCAGCTGCCGGCGACCATCCAGCACAGAATCCCGATAGGCGGCTTTCAGCAAGGAACAGGCGAGAACGACCCGTTTCCCCTCGACCCTCCAACCGTCGATAGCGGCCCGTATCCGATCGAGCCAAGGAAACCGGTCGGCATCGGTCAACGGTTGCCCGATTGCCATCTTCTCGATGCTGGAGCGGGAATGAAAAGAATCGCCGTCGATAAAGGTCCAATTGAGTTCCCGCGCAAGCTTGAGCCCGACGGTGGTCTTACCCGCTCCGGCGACACCCATCACGATAATGACGCGGCACTCAGTCGGCATTGTTCGATGATGCGTTGGTTATCCGGTCATTCATCCGTTTGCGATGGTTCGACGACCGGCCCGTCGAGCCTCTGGCCCGCTCGACCGGGTCGCGACGGCGACGATCAGCATGGTGGCAACCGCCCCGACCAAGGCGGCCGCCATGTCCTTTTGCGCATCCCACGGATCGCCCTGCATGCCCAAGTACGCGGCCCCAAGATCAGGGCTGACGATCTCCGCGACGATGGCCTCCACGACCTCGAAAAACCCGCTTTGCGCCAGCATGCCGCTGACGGGAAGATAGTAAGACCAGACACCGGCGACGCCAGCGAGACGGACGAGCACCTCGCGCAAGGGGAAGACCAACAAAAGCCCATACGAAAAATGGACGAGTCGATCATAGGGATTGCGGGAAAGACCGAAGACCTGCTGCAGCCAGAATCCGAACGGCACTTCAGCGTAGGTATAATGCGCGCCAACGGCATGGAGACTGAGGAACGTCGTGATCAGCACATAAGAAAGGGAGGAGAATTGAAATCGCCGATACGTGACGATCAGCATCGTCACGGCCGTCAGCGCGAGCAGGTTTTCCAGCAGCCAGTCCTGACGGTCGTATGGCGAAACCGCCAGGCCGGTCCACAGGAGGCCGTACCAGACAGACAACCATAGGATCACCCTAGGTCTCTTGCCCACGATCGCGTCCGATTACGGTCACGGTCAGGAGTCGACAAGTGTCTGGCCGTGAGAGAATAGCCGTCCATGTCGATACCAGCGTACCAACATCAGGACCGCCGTGCAGAGGAGCCCCCCATACAGGGCGGCCGCCATGTCCTTCTGCGCGTCCCAGATATCCCCTTGTGACCCCAGGTAGGTTATGCCGAGTTCCGGATGAACTGCTCGGGCCACCCATGACTCGATGATTTCCCAGAGACCGCTAAGACCAAGGATCGTCATGACGGGCAAATAGTAGGTCATCCACCCCCTGACCGACGCGGTGAGGCGAAAGAGTTCCTCGATCGGATAGACCAACAAAAATCCGAAACAGAAATGGACAAGTCGATCATAGTGATTGCGTCCCGTATCGACCGTTACTTCCATCCAGCTTCCAAGTGGAACCTGGGCGTATGTGTAATGAACACCGACGGTGTGAAGACTCAGAAAGACGGTGATCAGCACATATGACGCGACGGACAGGGGAAGATAGCGGTGCGTGCCGGCCAGCAGGAAGACGAGGAAACCGGGCAGGATGCTGGCTAGCAGCCAGAATTGCCGATCGACGGGCGCATAGGCGGTCCAGGCGGAAAGGAGCACGTACCAGACGAGCAAGCCGAACAGGATTCTCTTGTTCGTTCGCACCACGTATAGCCTCCGGCGCTCTTTCGCACGACAGTCCCTTGCATCCACCGACACCGTTTACTGTACAGGCCGATCGGCGGCGATGCAACGGCCGGCCTCCTTCGTCGACCGCGGTCCGTCAGCGGCTATGCGTATGGGCTCGCGGTGACAGAAAGCACGGCGCCGCGTGGTCGTTGACCATACCGATCGCCTGCATATATGCGTAGATGATGGTGCTGCCCACAAAGCGGAACCCCCGGCGCTTCAGATCCTTGGACAAGGCATCGCTTTCCGCCGTGGACGTCGGAATCTTGCGGGGGGAAGCTCTTCGGTCTTGTTTGGGAGCGCCTCCGACGAAGCGCCAGACGTAGGCGTCGAACGAGCCGAACTCCTTTTGGACCGCCAGAAATGCACGGGCGTTCGTGACCGCTGAGTCGATTTTCAGACGGTTGCGGATGATGCGCGGATCTTTGAGAAGCACCGCACGCTTTCGAGCATCGAAGCGCGCCACCCTCGCGGGGTTGAACCGAGCAAACGCCCGCCGATAGCCCTCACGGCGGAGCAGGATGGTTTCCCAGGACAGGCCGGCTTGCGCCCCCTCCAATTGCAGCATCTCGAAATGGGTGCGATCATCGTGAACCGGCCTGCCCCACTCTTCGTCATGATAGCGGATCAGATGCGGCTTCTCGCCAACCCATTCGCACCGAACCGGCGCGGCCATCGGGGGTCTAGTCGACGATCTCAACCTTCTTCCCCATCGACTTGGCGCGTCCGAGACAGTCCGTATCCGTCACTGAGCAGCGGAGCGTATCCAGTTCCGCTTCGTCCACGATTTCAACCTTCTTGCCCTGCGCCTTGGCCTGCTTCAGGCAGCTGGTATCAGTCGCCACGCACTTGACTGAGTCAGCGGGAGGAGCCGCGACCACATTGACTTGCTTTCCCTGCTCCTTGGCCCGCTTCAGGCATTCCTGATCCGTCGCCACGCATTGAGCGGTCTCCTCCGTCTTGTTGAGCCCCTTATCGATCGTTTGGTCGATACGCTGATTGACGCGATCCCGTGTCTTGCGTTCTGCGCTGCTTTTGGCTTTGTCGAAGAGTCCCTCAATGATGCCCTCAGCCTGCGCGGCAGACACCCCGCACAACAGGCACAACAACACGAACAATCCCAGTCGACGGCGTGCCATCATGTTCCCTCCTCTGGCTCCCCGCATACGTGGAGGAATCTATCCCGAAAGCGCCACTCTACCATACTCGTTTTAGGCGAGAAACAGGCCGTGGAATAGATCCCGAGGCTATTGAAGTACGGGAATTCTACGGGAGGGTCGGCGATGGAATGAAGGGACGGTCGGCAGCGTCGAACCCATCGACCCGGAGAGTCGATTAGAACTGAACGTAATGATAGGGACCGAAGGTGCGTCGGCAACCCACCAGAAAATACTCGCCGACCGACGGGACTTGAACGGGTTTGACCCAACGCACGTCAAAGACCAGGAGCGTCTTCCGCCCCAGTCCTTGGGACGTATGCACTTCCAGCATTTTGGTGGGTATCGGCGCACGGTCCATGAGGAGGAGAATTCCCTCCTGACTGTGATCGAGCGCAACGGTTTCTCCGACTTGAGTGGTCGACGAAAATTCTCCCGGTGATTCGCTGGCCTCGTACGAACAGGGCTGCCACTGCTCCACGCGAGGCTCCCGGCGACGCTCTCCTTCATCCTTCGGGGCCGCACTCACGCGCACCGAGCTGTGCCTCAATCCGGGCTGACGAATCGCCTGCTCGATACGTACCCGATGCTGCTCAAAAAAATCGGTGACCATAGGCGTGGTACTATCCTTAAGTCGGGCATTATGCCGCATTCATATCTGCCAAGCAACCCTCGCAAACGCGGGGATCATCCAACAAACTCCGCCCGACTATTGGTGCTATTGGTACCGAACTATGTCCGACCTTGCCGCCAAATACTCCGTACAAAGGGGGATCATCGCATCGTCTCGACCAATGGACTCGCAGGGAGACATCATTTGTGGTAGCGTGCCTGCAAGTCTGTACGCTGTGATGCAAGGACAACGGTCATCGATTGTCGCCTCGCCATAAACCTGATATCAAGGAAGACAGTCCATCCTCGATTCCGCGCCGGTTGCGTAACGCAAATCAAGATTCACGTTGAAAGATGATATCTTCCAAGGTGTACCGGAAGGTTCCCTGGTTGGCCGGCGGGGCGGTCTCATGGACCCTGTGCCTGCTTGTCGTTATGGCGTGGGCGGCCAACGATCCGGCTCCTTCGGTACTCTGGCGGGAGGTCTCAGATCAGGCATCACCGGGGCGGCCCTTTCCGCCCAAAAAGCCCTGGGTCATCCGGGAACGGGAGATCGTCTTCGATCCTGAACTCCTGACGCTCCTGAAAAATGCCGCCGCGAGACCCCTCCCTCCCATCGCAATCGCCCTATTTCATGGCCCTTCCTATGAACTGGATGTCAGTTCGAGTTTGGCGCGTCTCTCGGACGTTTCGACGGTCCGCGGCTCGCTCAAACATGCACCAAAATCCAGCTGGTCGTTGATCATCAGCGGAAACGTGGTCAACGGCACGGTGCAGGTTGGGGATCGCCTCTACAAGATCGAACATGTGTTCAACGGACGACATCGACTGCTGGAGATTGATCCGGCCAAGATGCCCTCTGATTAGGCCAAGACACTCTCCGCCTCCATTCGGCTTGGGGAAGCCTGTACCATGCCGATACATCCCGCGCTGTGGACGATCGGCCACTCCACCAGACCGAGCGAAACATTCATTGCATCCCTGCGCGTTTGGGGGATCGAGCAGCTGGCCGACGTACGTACAATTCCACGCTCGCGACACAATCCGCAGTTCAACGCGGAGGCCTTGGCCGTCGAGACGACGAGGGCCGGCATGACCTATATCGGAATGCCCGGGCTCGGCGGCTTGCGGAAACCGCGGAAAGATTCGCCCAATAAAGGCTGGAGGAATGCAAGCTTTCGTGGGTATGCCGACTACAGCAGACCAGTCAATTCGCGGCGGTCTTGGAGACGCTCATGAGGGAGGCCGCTCGACGGCGCACGGCCATTATGTGTGCTGAAGCGGTACCCTGGCGTTGTCATCGTCTCTTGATCGCCGATGTCCTGCTATCGCTAGGCTGGTTGGTACGCCACATTTTTTCGGACATCGATCTACAGCCGCACAAGCTCACGTCTTTTGCGAGACTTGAAGCCGGAAGAGTGACCTACCCGGCTCCATCAGATTCCACCGAGACTCCAAATCTTTTCTAGAGCTTTTTACACCCAACCGGCAAGTGCACTGCCTCGACTCCGCTCGACCTCGATGCAAGGACAAACGATGAGCGCGAAGTCCGTTGAATGCCTCGCTATCCTTGTTAGGGAGGAACCGAAATCTTCCTGCAGCGGAGGCCCGGCCCGAACCGTCACTCGATGTATTCTCGTGGCTTGCCCGGACGGCGGCAGGTCTGCTAAGGTGGCGCGCGACGTTAACTTGTGAAAACCTGCTGATACCCTGCATGGTGTGGGACCCCAAAGATCCTTGGAGCAAGAGAAGCGACCCGCTTGAGGATGTCCTGCGGCAGGCGCAATCTCAATTTAGGAATTTCCTGCCCTCCGGCGGCTTTCGGAACATTCTTTTTGCAGCGTTGCTGATCTTCCTGATTTGGCAGAGCGCGTTCATCGTCGGACCCGATGAAGAAGGTGTCGTGAAGCGTTTCGGCATCCCCGTGCGAGCCCTGGGTCCCGGTCCTCACCTGAAAATTCCCCTGATCGAAACGGTCTTACAGCCCAAAGTGGCAAAACTCCATCGGGTAGAGATCGGATTCCGGACCGATCGGCAGGCTCGCCAGCAGATGGTACCCCAGGAAGCACTCATGCTGACGGGGGACATGAACATTCTCGCCATCGAGTTCATCGTGCAATACAAGATCAAGGAAGCCGCCAACTATCTGTTCAACGTGGCGGACATCCATGACACCATCGGCAAAGCAGCGGAAGCTTCGATGCGCGAAGTGATCGGCAAGAGCAAGATCGATGAGGCGCTGACGACGGGTAAAGCGCAAATTCAGCAGGACACGCAAGATCTGTTGCAGCGGATTTTGGATCAGTACCAAACCGGCGTGCAAATCGCCGCAATCCAGCTACAAGACGTGGATCCTCCCGAGGCGGTTGCGGCGGCCTTCAAGGACGTGACCAACGCCAAAGAAGATCGTGAAAAGTTGATCAATCAGGCGATCGGTTATCGGAACGACATTCTGCCCCGGGCCAAAGGCGAAGCGGCCCAGACGGTCAACCAGGCCAAGGGCTACGCCCAAGCCCGCCTGAACCGGGCCCAAGGTGAGGCAAACCGGTTCTTGGCGACGCTCAAAGAATACAACCAGGCCAAGGATACGATCAGCAAGCGGATCTATATCGAGACCATGGAAGAGATCCTTCCTAAAGTCGAGAAAATCATTCTCGATGGGAAAGCCGGCGAGCGAGTACTCCCCTATCTGCCGCTCGACCGCCACTCCAAGAAGATGCCGTCGGCCCCGGAGGGAGCGAAACCGTGAGCAAGCAAGGCTTGACCATCGCAGTGCTGGCCGTGCTGTTCGCGCTGTTCGTGCTCGGAGCCTCCCCCTTATTCGTCGTCGACGTCACTCAGACGGCCATCGTGGTCCAGCTTGGAAAGCCCATACGCACCGTGACGGAACCGGGGCTGTACGTGAAGGTGCCCTTCGCGCAGGAAGTCACCTATTTTGACAAACGGTTGCTGGATTACGATTCCGACGCGCAAGACGTGATCACTCAAGACAAGAAGACGTTGCTCTTGGATAATTTTGCCAAGTGGCGCATCACCGACCCTCTAAAGGTGTATCAGAATTTCCAAAGCCAGCGCGGGGCGCTCCAACGGTTGCACGACATCATTTACTCGGAACTTCGAGTGGAATTGGGCAGGCACGATCTCGCCGAGATCGTCTCGACCGCTCGCGCCGAACTCATGAAGGTAGTGACCCAGCGGGCGAATGAAAAGGCGTCGGCCTACGGTATTGCGATCCAGGACGTACGAATCAAGCGGGCGGATCTCCCGCAGGAGAATGAGAAGACCGTCTTCCAGCGCATGCAGGCGGAACGGGAACAACAGGCCAAGCAATATCGGGCGGAGGGGGCGGAAGAGGCCCAAAAGATCCGCTCCGATGCGGAGAAAGACAAGGAGATTCTGCTTGCCCAGGCCTATAAGGAATCGGAAGAAATCCGCGGAGAGGGCGATGCCAAAGCTTTCCGTATTTACGCCGATGCGTATCGGCAAGACCCAAAGTTCTTTGACTTTACCCGGTCGATGGAAGCCTACAAAAAATCCTTGGACGACAAGACCACTTTGGTTCTAAGTCCCGACTCAGAGTTCTTCCATTATCTCAAACAGCGCTGACGACGGCTACGTGAGCCCCACGATCGTCCCGGTTTTCCCGTCGACATCGATTCGCTCCCCGGCCGGCTTCTTGGGCAATCCCGGCATCAACTGAATTCCCGAACAGACCGCCGTCAGGAATTCTGCGCCTGCAAGCAAGCGCAGTTCCTTGATCGGCAGCGTAAAGCCGGTCGGTCGGCCCTTGAGCGAGGGATCATGGGAGAGCGACAGCGGAGTTTTCGCCATGCAGATGGGGAGTTGACCGTACCCCAAATCTCCGACAACTCCAATTTGCCGCTCGGCGGAGGGATCATAGGACACCGCTCCGGCTCCGTACATCGCCATCGCGATCGTCTCGATCTTTTTCTTGATCGGCCAAGTGAGCTCGTACAAATGCGAAAAAGACGAGGGTTGGCTTGCAGCTGCGATCACTGCGTGAGCCAAGGCTTCCGCTCCCTTCCCCCCATCGGACCAGTGGGTTGAGACGGCTGCGTCCGTCGCTCCCGCGCTTTTGGCTCGTTCCCGAACCCATTCCAACTCGGCGTGGGAATCGTCGCTGAACGCATTGACCGCCACGACGACCGGCACGCCGTACCGCTTGACGTTGGCGATGTGTTGCTCCAAATTGGCGAATCCCTTTTCGAGCGCCTGCATATTGGGTCCCGTCAGCGATGACGGGAGCGGCTGCCCGGATTTGATGCCCTCACCGGTACCGTGCAACTTGAGGGCCCGTAACGTCGCCACGACGACGGCCGTCGCCGGCTTGTGCCCTGAGACCCGGCATTTGATGTTGAAGAACTTTTCCGCACCGAGTTCGCTTCCGAATCCCGCCTCCGTCACCACATAGTCGGCACACCGCAGCGCGATCGCGTCGGAGAGAACCGAACAATTTCCATGGGCGATGTTTCCGAACGGTCCCGTGTGGACGAATGCAGGGGTTCCTTCCAACGTTTGCACCACGTTCGGCAGCAATGCATCATTGAGCAGGGCCGCCATGGACCCCACGCAATTCAAATCCCCGGAGGTCACGGGCTTTCCATCTTTCGTCAACCCCACAATCACCCGGCCGAGCCGATGCCGCAGATCGTCCCGGCCGGTGGCGAGAGCAAGGATCGCCATGACTTCGGAAGCTTCCGAGATCACGAATTGACCCTTTTGGCCCTGAATCCCCGTGCCTAACATCAACTCCCGCAACGCGCGGTCGCTGATTCCCGACGTGCGAGGCCATGAAATGCGTTCGGGATCGATGTGTCGTTCGTTCCCGTGAAAGACGTGATTGTCGACGAATGCCGAGAGCAGATTGTGCGCAGCGGAGACCGCATGGGCATCTCCGGTAAAATGGAGATTGATCTGCTCCATGGGAACGACTTGTGCCCGGCCTCCACCCGTTCCGCCGCCCTTGATCCCGAACACTGGACCAAGAGAAGGTTCACGAAGTGTTACGACGGCGCGATGACCGAGGCGACAGAGCCCCATGGTTAATCCTATGGAAGTCGTCGTCTTTCCCTCTCCCAGAGGGGTAGGGTTTATAGCTGTAACCAGCACATATCGAGCTTGAGGTCGATGCTTGAGCCGATCGAGGGCGGTCAGAGAAACTTTGCCCATGTGCCTTCCGTGCGGATGAATTTCATCCGGAGAAAGTCCCAGGAGCTTGCCGATTTCTTGAATGGGACGAAGGTTGCCTGCCGGACTACGGTCAGCGTCATTCATGAGGTTCTATCCGTCGTTCTCCGGCGGCGACCCAAGATTCCTCCGGAACCCGATCATTCGTCAAAAAATGAGCGCGCTACGAATCTTCCGTATTCGTAGCGCGCTATATTTGGAACGAACGCTTCGATCTCTACCTGGCTGGTCCTAATCGAGAATATATTTCGTCGGATCGAAGGTTTGACCGTTCACCTTGACCATATAGTGAAGGTGCGGCCCGGTGGCTAAGCCCGTGCTGCCGACCAACCCCACGACATCACCTCGCTTCACGCGCTGTCCCTCTTTGACAAGAGCTTTCGCAAGGTGACCGTAAAGGGTTTCGATTCCAAACCCATGATCCAATCTCACAAGGTTCCCGAGTTTCGAGTCAAATCCGACGGTCGTGACCCGTCCCTGAGCAGGAGCTTGAACCGGCGCATTGGCTGCGGCACCGATATCCAGACCGTCGTGCCAAGCGGGTTTCTCGGTAAATGGAGAAACACGAGGTCCAAACCCGGACGTCACCCACCCCCTGACAGGCCAAATAGACGGAGTAGCGGCCCACCGGGATGATTTTTGTTCAGCGGCCAAGGATAACTCCTGAAGGGCGCGTTCTTGAGCACTAGCCTCCCGAGACAGCCAGTCAATACCCTGCTTCACAACCGCGAGGAGCTCGTGCTCGTCAAGTTCGGACTGATCCGCAATGTTCCTGGGTTGAGTAGACGCTCCATTCTTATCCGACTCGGAGAGCTGAAGGGCGGCATCACCCTTGAGGGAAGCTGAAGGAGACACCGCATTACCGTCTGGAAGCGGGCCATCCTCACCGCCTCGACCGTTCACTGTATCCCCCGTTTTGGGCGTCTCTATGCCAAGCATCACACGGAGCCGCTGATTCACCTCTTTCATGCTACTCAGTCGCTTTTTAAGGTCGTCAATGGCGTTTGAGAAGGCGGCGGTTTGTTGACGCGCACTCATAGCCTCGGAACGGAAAGCGGAAAGCTCCCAAACTTCACCTGTTCTAATGACGTAATGAGACAAGACAAACAGG
>Ga0268299_1003988_pt1 | contig 12396 bp, 13 predicted proteins | sample NOBtaG_FD_193484 | JGI IMG/M metagenome (GOLD analysis project Ga0268299, IMG submission 193484) | Activated sludge microbial communities from bioreactor in Nijmegen, Gelderland, Netherland - NOB reactor | ecosystem: Engineered > Bioreactor > Aerobic > Activated sludge | place: Netherlands...
TCCCACCTCGCCGTCTGCCGTGGTGAGAATCCTCTCTCTCGCCTTCTTCATCTCTCCGTGAAATTGCTCGTAGAGTCCGACTCGATCAACCGGCATAGGGCACTCCTCCTGACGAGTGGATGAGAATCGCACTCCATCCTAGTACAGACAAAAAAGTTAAGACCGGCGGTAGACGCGGAGGTGAAATCGCTTGAAGAGTGTACCTCGGTGGTGGTAATGCGTGTCAATATAGGATATGCCTTATCAAAATGAGGCATAACTGAACTTGTAATGCATAACCAAGGAGGTGCCAGATGGTCAGTGCAAAATTGATCACCATTCGCGAAGCGGCGGAACGGCTAGGACTCAAAGAAAGCACGATCAGGAAATACATCCTGAAACGGCAGATTGCCTATGTGAAGCCGTCGGTGCGTGCCGTGCGGATTCCAATCGAAGAATTGGAACGGATTCTGGCTGCCGGCCTGAGGCCGGTCATTCCTCAAGCGGAGGCCGCCCGATGAGCCGCTGGAAGGAGTTCCGGCGGGAGCCAGTCGCCGGGGAATGGACCAGGAAGCAGAAGCGGGGCTATCACCGGGTGCGGTCTCTTCTCTGGTTCTGGGAATGCCACCAGTTTCAGGTCCTGTGGGTGACCCTCTCGACGGCGGAAGGCGGGGATGCGGAGAAGCTGACCTACCATCACAAGCAACTGCGGCTGCGAATCGAGCGCCAGCTGGGTTTTCAAGGCCTGGAGTATTACCAGGTCCGGACGGAAGAAGGGCATGGCGTGCTCCATATCTTCTGGGCTTGGCGAGTGCCGGACGGGGAACGCGCTCGGCGATTCTGGATCTCCCAAGAATGGCTCTCCGCCCAATGGCAGGCCCTCCACGGGGCTCCCGTCGTGTGGATCAAGGCCTATCAGCCCAGCCATCGGTCTCGGAATCGGCTGAGCCGGTACGTCATCAGTCAGTACGTCCAGGATCAATGCGGGTACGTGAATATGTGCTGGTCCTGGAAACGCTCGCTCGGGTTTCCCATCAGTCGGTTGTGGGAAGAAATGCGGCACCAATGGTCCACGAGGAACGCCTACCGACGGATCAGAGGCGAGATCGAAATCCCGCGCATTGTCTTTATCAAGACCTGGGAGGATCTGCTTTCGGGGCATCCTATTTGGTTTAGCGGCACGATTCTGCAACTGGTGCTGGGGAAGGGGTTGGTCTATCAGGAGGTGTGAGCGATGATCTGGCATCGATGTGATCTGAAGCTGCCAAGCCTGTTCGGTCCCGCCTGTTGCGGACGGGAAGCGACCACCTATGATCGTGCGCGAAAAGCGTGGCTCTGTCCTGAACATACGAAGGAACGGCTCTGCGAGTTTTGCCAATTTGAACGAGCGTGGGTACGGTTTTCTTATAGGGAGCATGACGTCACATGCGAAATCTGGCTCTGTATCGACTGTGCAGGACTGACAGGGCGACGGTGAAATCTTTCAATCAATTTCTCCCTGTCACCCGTCCATTATCCGTCACGGGTGAGAGGGAATCATGCTCCATCCTTGTGCGAGGCGGCGATGCGTCAGCTTGGCCGCCGTTCTCGTCGATTGATGGTTACAACAGCGGGAAGAGGGAAGGGATACTGAAACCATGCGGAGAATTAAACGCAATGATTCCGCCCAACGAGGCCGCCCGGCCGTTCCGGACCACTGGACCGGACGGCCGGGGGGATCGGGGGCGCAGCCCCCGCTTCACTTGATTCATATGGTCAAAGTAGGATGACACTTCTATTAGGATTTCATGACGGCTCGCTATCTTCCTGGTCCCGGATTGAGTTGAAAGAACTTGGGTGTCTTTTAGATTCAGAGGGGCCCCGGAAGAATGCCTCGAAAATCGTGCCTGAGGGCGGGTATATTGCGATCTCTATAATTCAACGGTTCTTATACGAGCTTCGCCGCGAAGCAGAGAAGGCGAACCGTGCAATCGCCTTTCGCAATGTCAGGCGAAGGCGGGACAAGCCTGGCCACATCGACAATGAGCTGCCGGATAAGGCCAAGTGTGGCCTTGAGATGTGCAATGCTTTGCGGTCCTCGCTCAAAACGGTAAAGCCCAACTTCGACAAATTGACCGATACTCAACGCACCACTTTCTGTAAGGGTACTATTGGCCAATTGCGCGATTCGTGGGAGCAGGCAATCTCCGATTACATCCGTCCAGTGCTTGAAAGGTTCGACAACAAGGTCAAGCCGACTTCGCTGTTTAAGCTCGGCATTCTCATGTGAAGTCGGCAGACAAGAGCAAGAATGCCTAGTAAGCGCGCCAAGTTTCTCGACGACTTCAGTCCGTTACCGAACAACGGGACGTTTGCCGCAACGCTGAACGGACGCGGCCTTTATAGTACGTTTCAATTTGTTCTTCGCCTGTCGCCTGAAGTCCACCGCAAGCTGTCATCGATGCCTAGCGGCATCGTGAATTCGAGCATGGTTGACCTCGACGGCGTCGAGGCCTTTTCGACTTACCTGCACGAGACGATTCATTGGTGGCAGCACGTCGGATCGACCTATGGGCTGCTAATGAGCATGACCTATCCTGCGCAGGCGCATGCGAACTACAATCATTTAAAGAGCTTGTGCGCCAGCGTCGGCTTCAAGAAGCCCATTCTTAAGTTGGCCGAGACGTTGCCGACTGGCGGCTATGGGACGCCGAGCGGTCTGGCGAACATCATAATCAATAACCACTTCGATATGGACTCGTTCAGGGCACTAACCGTCAGCCCTCTGAGTGCGAATGAATTCGTACAAAGTCCGCAATTCGAGAGCCTCGGGCATTCATATGAAATTGCGCTCGGCAACTGTGTGCTCTTGCTTGCCTCAGTCTCCGACCAAAACTTTTGTGTGATGCAGAATCCCAAGGATTGGGGCGAACACTTCCGCAAGCTGCGGGAGGAGAAGGAGGAGGGATATTACTATGGCTCGCCCGTCTCCCTCTACCCTATCGGGGCATACGAGATATTTGAGGGTCAGGCCCGCATGGCTCAGCTTCAGTATCTGCACTTTGTTACGGGCGGACTTCTCGGCATGGAGGCCGCCAAGGAAGCGAGGATGTTTGATGGCGTTTACGGCAGGGCCTTTTCAGCGTTCCTCAAGCTTACAGAGCTTGAGCGGCCTTCTTCGATTGATCACCCGACCATCGCGCTTTTCCTTTTGATCTGCGACGTGGCGATAAATTCAGGGTCAGGTTTTCCATTTCCCTTAGTCCACTTCCCATCTTTTATACGCGATGTCGAGCCCGGCGCACGCTTCGTATGGCTGTGCAGGCTTGGGCGGCTCAAGTGCCCGGAGGTTCTTGGAAGTATCAGAAATTACTCCCGCGAAGAGTACGACGAGGTGAGCCGAAAGCTCTGCGATGCCATGGTCGAGCATTCACCGCTCAGTATCGCACGCGAATTTTCACGCTGGATTGAAAGTCCTGAGTTTAAACCATTGATGGCAGAACATGAGGCGTTCCGCTTCTCGAAAGGGAACTCTGCGGTGCGCGTCCTCTTTTCGCATTTTTTGAGCTTCATGCGTGACAAGTATTTACGCCCAGAGTTCTTCTGCTGGCCCGGTGCTTGGATGGGCGGGGATCGCCTATCGATGGACGCACTGACTTTGTTCGAGCGTCACGGCGCGTTGTTTGTCGATAAAGAAGACGACGATGGCGTGTACCCGAGGCTCCTAGCCGGACGTAGCGAGGAGGATATTCGGGAGACCTTCGACGATTTCTATATGAACAACGTTATTTACGATCTGACCCGTCAATGGATCACGCAGCCGGGTCATTTCACCTACAATTTTCGTTGGCTCTCGCAGAAGGGCAGCGATCAGGAAATTCAAGAGTTTGCCGAACGTTCGTTTGAAGGCGTCTACGGCGTGCGGCCTAGCAGTGTGAATGTGCTGTGATCGATATCGACGAAATACGAGACACGCAGATTGGGATGCATGGTTTGTCGAAGGCTGATCAGCCGTACACGATCCGGACTTGGCGGAACTCCTTTGAAGGACAGTCCTTCGCCCAATAGGGCCTTCAGCAGATACCGGGAGCCGGGGCATTATTCACGATTCACACTGTAAAAGTACTGAACTTCAGAGATCAACGCGATCAAATTATCAAAGAGAGCCTGTCTCAGCTACCGCGACTGTAACGCTAGTAACTGTATAATCAACCACTGAGCCGGGCTGTGCTTTCTGTGGATAGAAAAGGGCTAAATTCATTCCATCGCTCACCGAGCTGCGATATATGACTCCGTCATAGCCACACTGCTTAATGAACTCACACAAAAATTGACTGGGGGTATAGTCGACAGCCGCTGCTTGAGGCAAGACCGGCGTGGTCAATTCCAAGCCGAGACGTTCAAGAAAGGGCAAGTCGTTTCTCATTTTTTGAATGTCGAGCGCATCTGCTAACAAAAATGGCGACACCGTCCTTCTTGGTTGGCGTAGATCAACAAGCTTGAGCTCAGGAGGCGCTGGCGTTCTGAAGTCAGCCACACATGCCTTTTCGCCTGTGTGGGGTCTAATTTCAGATACGGCGGTTTTAGGATTTGAACCGAGATATAAGTATGGGATACCTGCGGGATTTGCTCGTCCATGTCCCGCAATCCTTTTATCTGGCGCACCCATTTTCTCAATCGGAAATGGAGCATCTTCGGTTTTTATGCGTGCTCTGTACCACACGTCAGGAACTTCGCCTGCCGTGACGCTTAGATGAGAAAGAAGGTTTTTCAGTCGCTCCTCGTCGAGCTCAACATCGGGGAAAAACCGATTTCGATACATCAATTCTTCTCGAAGTTTTTCCCATTCGCTTAACCTATCTTTGTCGACAATTTCGGAAGGCAGAAAGGGTTTTCGAACAATATCACCATCGTCTAATACCTCAGCAAGAAGCTCCTTTGCTTTAGCATCATTCATTATTGGGTGCATAAACAAACCCCAATCATGCCGAAACCAATGGACAAGTAGCTTGCCATTCGCGTCCGGGCGATACGCACTAACTAGGAGCTCAAAATAATCTTGCAGCTGCTTCGGGTTTAAGAGTGCCTGATTCTCCATTGCGCAGAATGAACATGTGCCTTTTTCTGTCGCAAGAAGAGGGAAGATGTTGTGGCGAAGACCGCGATCACCGAAGCATTCTGGGCAGCACTTCATGGCGATCTAAGTCGCCTGTTCAAAGTATCTGGCAAGGGTCTCAATGTGATGATTCATCGAAAGTTTCTTGATATATCCCAGACCAGGGAAATGCCCTTGGCGGTGGAGCTCACGAAACTCTTGGACCGCAGATGTCTCCTCCACCTTTGAATTTCGTTTATTCAGGATCGAGATCATCTTATCCAGTGCTTCGGCAAACTTTCCTGCAGGGTCTTGTGGAGTATCTTGTCGATCTGATACGAAATGATAAATCTGCATGGCATCGTCTTGGTCAGAATCGATAAACGTCAAATGAATAGCGACTGCGTATGCCGGACCACCTGTTTCGCTATAATCATCGCCGACAATCAAGAAATCGCCGAATCCGTTCATGCCTTCTTCCTCGAAGGTAGCATGAAGATCTGAGAAAAACTCAAGCTGTTCGTAATCGCGATTGCGCTTTTTTTGAAATCCGTCTCTTAAAAGTATCCTAGTCGCCTGCTTGAAATGCTTTTGGTAAAGCTTTCCGCAAAACCGATCAACAAAGATATGGCATTGGTCTTTCATCGAGGGCCCTAAGCTGCCCGACAAAGTTTTGGCATCGGTAAAGCCTGCATGTATGAAACAAGGTGAGTGATCAGAATGATTTTCGAAGCATTCAAGCGCTTCGGTCGCCGACATATTGGGCTTGAGAAGAATTCCTGCTGATATTCCAGGTAAATTAAGAAACTCCTCCTGTAAGAGTTCCGTCAAAGATTCCCCTGATTCTGAAAGGTCTCCATGGTGTGGATTTACAATCACGATGGCGCGTCCCCCGACCTTTGCAACAGCTTTCAGTGTTCTGCTAAGCCCGTTCAAGGTTTCCTTGACTGGTTCAATTATCGGACAGAAATCCGCCTCCTGAAGAAAAGAGGCCATTTCTCTTATGGTTATCAGCTCGTACTGTTTTCCTCTGAAATATGGATGATACATGCGACTACGCCCAAACCATTGCGTCTTTTAATCGCGTGTTCACTGCGGAAACAAGCCTCACATGATCTAGTTTTCGGAGAGGTACGGAAAGGGCAGCGGTCTGAAGTGAATAGGGAAGCTGAGCAACCAGGTCAGAAAGTCTTAGGAGTGTGCGCGTCTTCTTAAGGACACGAACCATGCCGTCGTGCGCCTCGTGTGGTTTCAGCTTAACGAACAATTCCCGAAGCGCTCCATTCAGTTCAGTATTGGGCACCATCGGAAGCTTCACTCCCTTGACAAGAAGGATCGCGCGTGCTTCTTGCGTCCGTATCGAATCAAATATTGCATTCGGGTTGGTACGCTCTGGCTGATCCAATGCTTCCCTTACCTTTTGAATCTGGTAGCGGTTGTTGAGACGCATTACGCCGACATACGGTGGTACTGATTTAAGGATTGAAGAAACGTGTCCCTCGGCAGCTATGACATATACCGTAGCGAAAACCTTCGAGTACGCCGCGACTTGCCGTTCTAGTCTGCTCAGAGAATCGCGTTCGGATTTAATCTCATAAACAGTCGACGTGCCGTTGAGAATGGCAACATCAGCTTTACATTCACCTATGCGAAATTCACTTAGCATCGACGCCGTTCTCAGCCGGTGTGTGCCAAGTAATATATTGTGGGTTAGCGCGGCTTTATAGATATACTCGTGACGGTAACCCTCGCGCTTTAGCAGCGAAAATGCTGTATCGAACAAGTCCCTTACAAGGTGAGATGAAGGCAATGATTGTTGAAGGCCAGATTCATTCGCCAATCTCGCGAAGATAGACGACCTGCCTTTCCTCGCCATTTCTCGGACCACACCTGAGGAGAAGAGATGCGATAGCGCAGCTAATTGTTCTGATACCAGGTTGGTCATCATCATATTTAATGTGGCCTAAATAGGGTGCCTTCGGATGAACTCTAACGCAATATATTCAGATATGCCCTGCTTATATCATAATGTCATTATTTTTCATAGCGTTACCGGTTCGTGCAGCACAAATATCCCCTTTGCTATCGCGTTCGCGAGTTAATTTCGATTTCGAGATTTGTCAGCGATGCAAGGCAGGTGCGTTGCTCAGCGCTGTGTGGTTTGCAACGGCAAAGTGCATTGAAAGTGTCGCGGTGGCTCCGGACCCCGACGATCACAGAGGAAAGGCTCAGATGGTTGTTAGGGGGAGGAATACTAAATGGGGAAGAGTAGAAAGGAGTCAGGCTATGGAATCTGAAAGTGAGTTCAAGTGGCCCCATAGAGGAGACCGACTACTGCGTGCTGAGAAGGACTGGCACCGAGCGGTTACGTTCAGTGAGCATGAGATTGCACGCCACGCACATATTTGGAGTGGATACATGCAGGCTGGTGCATTGTTGGTCGAGCAATGTCAGTCAACCGAGTGGACACTTCGACATGGACTCATCTATCCAATCTTTTTCTGCTATCGGCACGGACTGGAGTTGGCGATTAAGTGGATTATCCAGCGGTATGGGCGATACGCCGATGTTCCAGATGAGGATTACACGCACCATGATCTTTGGCAGCTTTGGAAGGTCTGTAAGAAAATAATAATCGACGTGGGCTCTGATGGAGACATGGAGTCGCTCATGGCCGTGGAGCAAGTCGTCAAGGATTTTCACGACCTTGATAAGGGTTCGTTCTCTTTTCGTTACTCGACGGATAAGAAAGGGGCATTGATTCGTTTGCCCGATGTAGCTTTCGATTTAACGAATATCAAGGATGTGATGGAAGCCGTGGACAATCTTTTTAGTGGCGCGGACGGCCAGCTTGATGCAGACAGTAGTGCAGCCGGTTGGTACTAAATGGCCAACTTAGAACTCACAGGCGTGGGCATAAGATTTAGGAACTGAATGATTGCATGTCTATAGAAAACAATAACGATCCATTTTTCGCGCTTACAGAAGAGGGGAGTGACTGGAATGCCTGCATAGGCAAACAAGCTCACCCCGAAAGCTACATAGATGGTTACATGGATGCCGCGCTAGAGCTAGTGAACGCTGTGATTGAAAAAAAACAGTTTCTCAAGCGAGATACGCTCGCTATGCCAATCCTCTACAACGCACGTCACGCTCTTGAGTTGGCATTAAAGCATATGTATGACGCTTTTGTAGGCGAGAACATAATTAAAACCTCCTTTGGCACAAATCACGACATTCGTTCTTATTGGACATTACTGTCGTCTACAAAATTGGGGGATACAGAACTTACCCAACAGGTCAAAAATCTCGAAATATATGTAATAAGCTTAAGCAATATTGATGACGATGGACAAGAGCTGCGATATGCCACGACTAGAGATGGCAAGAAGAGCCTAAAGGATAAAGCGCTCTGTAATTTGGTGGTGATAAGAGAGAGCTTGCTAAAATTGCAGAAAATTATTTCAGACTCCAAATATCGTTTGGAAGCTTTCATTGATGAACGGCGAACCAAGACATACACAAATGATTTATCTCGGAAGGATATAGAAACGATCTCAAAGATGCTTCCGCCCTTTAACAAATGGAGAGAGAATATTTTTGTTAATGCGAAGCAGCAAATTAAGGAGACATATGGTATAGGTTCGAACAAGTTTTCTGATGCTTTAGACTTGATAAAAAATCATAGAACCATGGCATCTTGTCTTGGCAAGGAATTCAATCTTGCCCATCTCACCGCCGAGAAATTAAGGTCCGTCGTTCAAGAATGGAAAGTTCTTCATGGCCAAAATGATTTGGAGGAGGTTGGAAGTGATTTGGTGAACCTTGATTTTGAGGCATTGGTGGGGCACATGGAGAAGTACGAGGAAGCCCAAAACAACATTTTACAACTTCTTTCAGAGGATGAAATCGCTGATTTGGAAACAGTGTTTTATCTTGGCAGAAGCGCTCTATTTTGCGAGTTGTATGAGGATGAACTGACCCGCGTAAAACGCAAGTACAAAACAGATAGAAATCTTGCGGAAGCAGTTCGACATCTACTGGAGAAACGAAATTTCCTTGAAGAAATCGTGCAAGGGGTAAAAATTCTTGGAAATCCAACTCTCGCTAAAGCACTCGAAGGTCAATGAGCTATGTGTCGCTAAATATTGATACATATGTTTTAAAGCCCCGGTGTGTAATCAATATCCTGATGCTTTAGACGTGTCGCATGCCCGTCGTTAGGCATTTGCGATGGTGTTTCGCCCATCTCGATGTAACGCGCGATCTCTTGCCTAAGGTCATAAATCTCCTGCTTATGAGTCCCTAGGACGGGCTGGATCTCTGCCTGCAGGTTCTGGCGTTGCGGAGTTCTAGTCTTTGCGATTGGCAATCATTGCGCCCAACTTCCTAATATCATCAGCTATGCTGTTTATGAACGCCTTCTGAGCATGGATCACACGCCATGGAGTGAGCGATGGCTGGAGGTCAAGCGAAAGAATAAGAAGGCCGGAATGGAAGCACGGTCACACGCGGATGCCGGGCGTGTGTCGAACACGCACCCCTCGCATACACTCACCGGCTACGTTGGCGAGTATGAGCATGCTGCGTATGGAAGACTGAAGATCGGGCTGAAAGGGGAAGAGCTTGAGTTGACCTTCCAGAAAGTTCAACTGCCCCTGACGCATTTTCACTACGACCGATTTGACACGCGGGATGATGAGATTTATGGCAAATGGTCCGTCAACTTCCGGACCAATCCACAAGGTGATATAGATCAGGCCGTGATGACCCTGGACGAGGCTGACGTGATCTTTACTAGGAAGCCTGAAGCACTGCCTTTCGAGCGCCTGCAGCGACTTACTGGCATATATGAAGCCCCAGGAGGAACGAGGTGGCAGGTGATTCTACGGGACAGGGACAGACTGTATGTTGTCTCACCTGGGGAGCCCGATGATCAGTTGATTTACTACAAAGATCTGCAGTTTCGCATAGAAAAAGAGTCTGGCGTGATAATCGAGTTTGTGGAAGAGGGCGGTCAGATTACCGCCCTCAAGCTCAGCGACCCGTCTGGAGAGTTTCTCTTCTCGCGGAAGTGATGGAGAGATGGCAATTTAAACCTGTATTCTGGTCCCGGTTTTGGTCACGGTTCGGTCCCGGTTTTGGCCACGATCCCAGGTATGTCTCCATCTCAACTAGTCGCCATGGATTTATCGTTAAGCGATTGTTCTGCAAGCTTAAAATGCCATTCTATGGTCGTTGATCGCTGGCAATCGCCAGAGTGCTTTTTGCGACTTTGGAGCTGGCTACCTAGGTTCGATTCCTAGTCCCCCAGCCAATTTTCCTGCTCAGACGATCCTCTGAGAACCTACGCATTCACGTCGAGATGTGAGGCTGTCAGCGCCTAACGCTGTATGGGCGGTCGGTCGCTCACGAACTCTGCACGGTCTGCGCACGTTTTTCATCCAGTTCGGCCCAGCGGGCATAGAGCCGTTCCACCTCAGCTTGGGCTGCCACCAATGCCTGGCTTCGTGCCTGGAGCGCTGCGGCATTCGACACTACGGCCGGGTCCTGTATCGCGGCTTGGCAGGCTGTGACCTCTTCTTCGGCTTTGAGGATGCTCTCTTCGATCGTGCCCCATTCCTTCTGTTCGCGATAACTCATCTTTTTGGGTTTGCGAGCGGGAGTTGCCGAGGCGTTCTCATCCTGGACGGCAGCACGCCCGTCACTCTTCGGCTCCGGGGCGGATCCACCGGCCCGCTCCTGCGCACTTTCCCACTGGGCATAGTCGGCAAACCAGTCCACGCCGCCTTTCCCATCCAACGCCAGCAGGATGGTCGAAACGCGATCCAGCAACCACCGATCATGGGTCACCAGCACGAGCGCACCGGGGAATTCCAGCAGGCTGTCCTCCAGCACTTCGAGGGTTGGAATATCCAGGTCGTTGGTCGGCTCATCGAGAATGAGCAGGTCTGCGGGTTGCAGCATGAGTCGGGCGATGAGGAGCCGTGCCTGTTCACCACCGGAGAGCTTTGACACGGGGAGATCCAGCTGTTCGGGACGGAAGAGAAAGCGTTTCGCCCACGAGGCCAGGTGAATCGAACGATCCTGGTAGACGACGGCATCGCCCGACGGGGCCAGTGCGCGTCGCAAGCTCGTGGATTGATCCAGGGACTCTCGATGTTGCTCAAATGAGACGATGCGCAGCGCGTCGGCTCGCGTGATGGTGCCGGAATCCGGCTCCAGCGTCCCGGCTAGTAACCGCAGCAGGGTGGATTTACCGCTGCCGTTCGGACCAAGGAGTCCAAGCCGTTGGCCGGGTCCGAGGAGCAGGTCGAGATTGGTGACGACGGGCGTCCCGTTGAAGCTTTTGCTGACCTGCTCCGCGACCACGAGTTGTTTGGATTTTCGGCCCGAGGCGGAAAAGTCGATGCCGATGGTCGACTGCGCCGAGCGGGATTCGGCCTGGTTCAATTCGTCGATGAGCTTGCCCGCTGATTGGATCCGGCCCTTGGCTTTGGTCGTGCGGGCCTTGGGGCCGCGGCGCAACCATTCCACTTCACGGCGGACGCGATTGGCTAACGAGGCCTGGTAGTCGGCTTGCGCTTGAAGGGCGGCATCGCGCTGTTCGAGGAAGTCGCTATAGCAGCCGCGGGCTTCAAACCGGCCTTCGGGGTAACAACGGTTGAGTTCTACCATGCGAGAGGTCACCGATTCGAGGAACCGGCGATCGTGGCTGATCACAAGAAAGGCTTTGGCGCGATTCTTCAGCAGGTGCTCCAGCCAGATAATGCCTTCCAGGTCCAAATGGTTCGTTGGCTCGTCCATGAGCAGGACATCCGGCTCGAGCAGCAAGGCCTGGGTGATCGCCAATCGCTTACGCCAGCCTCCGGAGAGTGTGGAAACGGCCTGTTCCGGGTCGGGAAAGGTTCCGATGCTGAGAGCCCTGGCGATCCGGCCACCCTGCTCGTGAGGATCAAGGCCGTCTTCCGTCAACGTGTCTTGCAGCACCTGTTCAATGTTGTGATGCGGGGGAAACAAGGGTTCTTGCGGAACATAGCCGACACGTGTATGCCGCCGCAGGGTGCGCGTGCCTTCATCCGGGGATTCGAGTCCCACGAGGATCTTGAGCAAGGTCGATTTGCCGGACCCGTTGGGACCGATCAATCCCACATGATCGCCGTCGGAGAGGGCCAGGGAGAGATCTGTAAACAGGGCTCTGACCCCATAGCTTTTGCTGATCGATTCGCAACTCAACAGAATGTTCGGGGCCATACCCTGGGTACCTCTTTTGTCACGTTGAAAGCATGCAGTATACGGTGTGGCGGGGGCTCGGGGCTAGCGGCGCGGAACGGAGGAGGCTA